>ENA-ORXB01002386-ORXB01002386.1-sediment-metagenome-genome-assembly--contig:-NODE-2386-length-16283-cov-3.336851_pt1 | contig 16283 bp, 14 predicted proteins | sample MGYA00237863_ERZ511475 | MGnify/ENA primary metagenome ERZ511475 (study PRJEB26305, sample SAMN06343858) | sediment metagenome | isolation source: hot spring sediment | place: Canada: British Columbia... | reverse complement strand
CGGCACGGGAACAGGTACCGGGGAGCCGGCCGGCTCTCCGCCAGCTCCACCAGGTCGACCGTCTCGGCCCGGAGGTCCACGGGCGGGAGGTCCTCGGCCACCTCGAGCACGCGTCGGGCCTGGTCGAGGAGCTTCGGGGGGTGGGGCGGGACGACCTCCACCACCCGCACCGGGACGGGGTCCGGGTCGAGGATGAACGACACGTGCTCGTACCGGCCGTGCACGACCACGCACCGCGCGCCGGCGGCGTGCGCGATCTCCGCGACGGCGGCGATGTCGACGATCTTCAGCGTCGGGTTCGTCGGCGTCTCGACCCACACGAGGCGGGTCTGCGGCCGGAGGGCCGCCCGGAGGGCCTCGAGGTCGGTCATGTCCGCGACGTCGTGCTCGAGCCCCCAGGCGCGCAGGACCCGGGCGAGGAGCCGGTACGTGCCGCCGTACACGTCGTCGGGCAGGAGCACGCGGTCCCCGGGCGCGAGCGTGAGCAGGAGCGTGGTCTCGGCCGCGAGGCCCGAGCCGAAGGCGAAGGCATGGGTCCCGCCCTCGAGCGAGGCGAGCGCGGTCTGGAAGGCCTCCCGCGTGGGGTTGCCGCCGCGCGCGTAGTCGTAGCGCTTCGGGCGCCCGACCTCGGGCTGGGCGTACGTGGAGGTCTGGTAGATCGGGACGTTGACGGCGCCGTAGAGGTCCTCGGGCTCCTGGCTGACGTGGATCGCCCGGGTCTCGAACCTCAGCGCATCTCCGGTGGGATCTGCCATCCTCGCTCCTCCAGCTCGTCGAGCGCCTCGCGCCCGGCCCGGGCCAGGCGCCACAGGATCGACTTGCGCTTCGCGTCGTGCCCCGGGGCGAACTCTCCCGCCGTGAGGGCCGTGCAGGCGGGGTCGCCGCAGGTGCACCGGGCCATCCCCGGGAGCGGCGGCTGCTGCTCCTGCGGTCTCGGCGCGTCGCCCCGGCGGTACGGGTGGGCCGGCAGGCTCGCGGCCGGCACCACGATCCGGCCCTCGAGCGGGTCCCCGGGGGCGCTGAACCGGCGCTCGAGCGCGTACAGGCCGGTGAGCGCGGCCAGGGCGGCGTCCACCTGGTCGGCCGAGCGCAGCGCCTCGGCGTCGACCCCGTGCTCGCGCAGGACCTGCCGCCGCCAGGCGTGGGGCGAGACGCCGCGCGGGGGCAGGCACCCGGCGAGCACGACGGCGGAGGCGTGGGGGAAGACCTCGATCGCGGTGCCGCGGACCGAGCCGCTCCGGTAGCGGGGGAACCGGTCCTCGATGGCCCGGTAGACCTCGAAGCCGACCGTCATCCAGGCGAAGAACGGATGCTCGGCCATCCGGGCATCGCTCGGGGTGTTGAAGCACTGGATGCCGAACCAGCGGAGCTCGCGCTCGGTCAGGCGCGAGCGGCCGGAGCGGGCCCAGTCCGGCGGGGCGTCGATCGCGACGACGTCGGGCTCGGCCTCTCGCACGAGCGCGGGGAGCGCGTCGGTCGGGACGTGGCGGTGGGTGTCGAGGACCCGTCGCTCGCCGCTCAGCAGGACGAGGTCGAGCCCCTTGCGGACGCCGACGTCGATGCCGAGGGAGCGCACGGCCGCTAGGGGGTCCTCGGGCGGTGCGCGAGGAACTCGAGCAGGTCGCTGCGGGTGAGCACGCCGAGCGCCCTGCCCGCCCGCGTGACGAGCACCGCCGGCTCGCGCTGCAGCTCGGCGAAGGCCACCTCGACCGGCTCGTCGGCCTCCACCATGGGGAGCGGTGGGCCCATGACCTCGGCGACGTCGGCCTGGAGCGCGTCGGGGTCGCGGAAGATCCGCTCGAGCAGCGCGCGCTCCCGGATCGAGCCCACGACCTGCGAGACCTCGTCCGAGGGCTCGCGGACGACCGGCGCCTGCGAGATCCCGTACCCGTGGAGCACGTCGATCGCCTGCCGCACCTTGTCCTTGGCCCGGACGGTGACGAGCGGAGGCACGGAGCCGCCGCGCGTCGCGAGCACCTGCTCGATGCGCACGACCTCGGGGCGCTCGAGCAGGCCGTACTGCAGCAGCCAGCTGTCCGAGTAAAGCTTCGAGAGGTAGTTGCGGCCGGTGTCCGGCAGGATCACGACGACCGTCTTCGTCTCGTCGAGCTCGGCCGCGACCTGCAGGGCCGCGACCACGGCGGTGCCGGAGCTGCCCCCGACGAGGATCCCCTCCTCGCGGGTGATCCGCCGGGCCATGCGGAACGCGTCGCGGTCGGAGACCCGCACCCAGCGGTCGACGAGGGAGGGGTCGAAGGTGGCCGGCCAGAAGTCCTCGCCGATGCCCTCGGTGAGGTAGGGGTGGACCTCGCCGGAGTAGATCGACCCCTCGGGGTCGGCGCCGACGACCACGAGGTCGGGCTTGCGGGCCTTGAGGTACCGGGCCACCCCGGTGATCGTGCCGCCGGTCCCCACCCCGGCGACGAGCACGTCGATGCGGCCCTCGGTCTGCCGCCAGATCTCGGGGCCGGTGGTCGCCTCGTGCGCGGCCGGGTTCTCGGGGTTGAAGTACTGGTTCGGCTGGAAGGCGCCGGGGATCTCCTGCGTGAGGCGGTCGGCGACCCGGTAGTAGGACTCGGGCGAGTCCGGCGGCACGGCGGTCGGCGTGATGACGACCTCGGCGCCGTAGGCGCGCATCACCCATTCCGGGGCGATCGTCGGGGCCAAAAGCAACGAAGCCCCGGTGAGCACGACGGCCCAAACGAGGCCGACCCAGCCCCAGACGAAAAAGGCACACAAGCCCAGGATGCCCAGCATGCCGAGCACGAGGAGCGCCGACTGGACGACGTTGCGCAGCTTGTGCAAACGCCGTTGGCGTTCGCTCAAGATCACGAGGGGGCGGCGAACGATCATCTCTCCTCGCGGCGGCCTCGACCGTGCTAGGGACGCTCGCGTGAGGGGGAGGTTGGGCGATGGCCGAAGCCGGAGCAAGCCTGCGCCGCGCTCTCGAGCGGGTCACGGTGGTCGAAGGCGACATCACGACGCTCGACGTCGAGGCGATCGTCAATGCTGCGAACGAGCGCCTCGCGCCGGGAGGCGGTGTTTGTGGAGCGATCCATCGTGCAGCCGGCCCGGAGCTCGCCCGCGCCTGTGCGGCGATCGGTCATTGTGCGACGGGCGATGCCGTGGTCACGCCCGGCTTCGGGCTCAAGGCACGCTGGGTGATCCACGCGGTGGGGCCGATCTGGCACGGCGGCGAGGTAGGCGAGGACGCGCTTTTGGCGAGCGCCTATCGCCGGTCCCTCGAGCTCGCGGCCGAAAAGGGGATCGCGAGCATCGCCTTTCCCGCGATTTCCACCGGCATCTACGGCTTCCCCGCGGAGCGCGCCGCCGCCATCGCCGTGCGCACGGTGGCCGAGACCCTCGCGCGGCAGGCGCTGCCGGAGCGGGTGCTGCTCCGCGGAGGCCCAGCCGGGCGCGCCGAGGAGGAGCAGGCAGGCGAGGCCGGCCGCGAGGAGGCGTCGGGGTCGCCCCGGTCGGGGCGGAGGGCTGCGCATCGGGCCAGTTACGGTACGCCTTCCGGGCTCGGGGCGCTACGGGAGGCGGACCTAGTGCCGAAGACCGAGGCCGGTCGGGGGACGGGGGAAGTGCCTGCCGCGTGCGGAGGCGCGGGTGGACCCCCGGGGCGCTCGAACGGGTCTGGCCGGCAGATCGCTCGTGAAGTAGGGTTGTTCCGTGGAACACCGGATCGGTCGCGTGGTGGTGCTGCTCGCGCTCCTGCTCGCCGTGGGACCCGTGCTTGCATCCTCCCGGGTCGGGGAGCCGAGGGCTGCGGCGGCCCCCGAGCCCGAGGGCATCTTCAAGCTCGACCACCTGATCTTCATCGTCCAGGAGAACCGGTCCTTCGATCACTACTTCGGGACCTTCCCCGGCGCGGACGGGCTCCCCTACGACCCCGAGGTCGGGCGCCGGCGCGCGTGCATCCCCGACCCCGTGCTCGGGCATCCCTCGTGCACGTACCACACGCGGCAGCTGCACCAGAAGGGTGGGCCCCACAACTGGAAGTCGTCGGCCATCTCCGTGAACGACGGGAAGATGAACGGGTTCATCCGGGCGCTCCCGCAGACCCGCCGCTGGTGCGTGGATCGCACGACGGATGCGTGTGCCCCCTACGTGGGACCCCAGCTGCAGCCGGACGTGATGAGCTGGCACGACGACCGCGAGATCCCCAACTACTGGACGTACGCCCACGAGTTCGTGCTCCAGGACCGGATGTTCGCGCCGGCGGACTCCTGGACGCTGCCGGCGCACCTGTTCCTCGTCTCGGGGTGGTCGGCATTCTGCACCGACCCCTGCGACCCGATGTCCTGCACCCCGGACAAGGATCTGAAGGACTACGGGCGGCACGTCTACGGCGGGCCGCCGGTGTACGCATGGACCGACATCACCTATCTACTGCACGAGCACGGTGTCTCCTGGGCGTATTTCGTCGGGAACGGCACGTGCTCCTTCGGCCCCTGCGGAGACGAGAGCGGTCCCTGGGGCAAGACCCCGGCGGGCAAGAACCCCCTCCCCGGCTTCACGAGTCTCTACGAAACCGCGCAGCAGTCGCACATCCGCACGCATCGTGACTTCATCCAGGCCGCACGGGCGGGCACCCTCCCATCGGTGTCGTGGGTCGTCCCGGGGAACCGCGTGAGCGAGCATCCCGCCTCCGTCGCGGGCATCCAGAAGGGGATGGCCTACGTCACACGCCTCGTGAACGCCGTCATGCGGGGCCCGGCCTGGGAGCGCTCGGCGATCTTCCTCACCTGGGACGACTGGGGCGGCTTCTACGACCATGTGCCGCCGGTGGTGGTGGACGAGCTCGGGTACGGCATCCGGGTCCCCGGCCTGCTGATCAGCCCCTACGCGAGGCGGGGCTACATCGACCACCAGACGCTGACCTTCGACGCCTACCTCAAGCTCATCGAGGACCGGTTCCTCGACGGCGAGCGCCTGGACCCGGCGACGATGTCGCGGCCGGACCCGCGCCCGGTGGTCCGCGAGACCCTTCCGGTGCTCGGCGACCTCAGCGCCGAGTTCGACTTCACCCAGGCCCCCCGGCCCCCGCTCATCCTCGACCCGACGCCCTTCAAGGACTAGCGGCTCACTGGAGCTGGCGGGGGACCTCGCGCTCCCAGCGCCGGCGGGCGATCTCGCGGCCGTCCTGGAGGACCACGAGCTCGAGCTCGAGCCGGTAGGCGTGCGCGTCCGAGCGGAGCGAGCCCGTGGCCTCGGCCCGCACGGTGGCCTCCGGCCATGCGATCTCGTACCGGTACCGCCCCTGCGCGAGCGCCTGCCCGGGGTCCGTGGTCGAGACCATGATGCGGCCCCCGCCGAGGGAGGAGACCCGCGTGCCGTCCTCGGTCTCCTCCTCCGAGTCGTGGCCGATGACGACGCTGCGCGTGCGGGCGAGCACATCGTCCTCGATCCGCCACGTGGCCTTGCGGACGGCCGGGGCCGGCTCGCCGGGGGCGAAGGTGGGGGGCTCGGCGATCGGGGGCGGACCCTCGAGGACGGGCAGGACCAGGCGCGAGCCCTCGCGCTCGACGGCCAGGCGGCCGGGGAGGGGCGGCGGCCAGCTGCTCGGGAAGTCGGCGGCCGCGAGGTCCAGCCGCACCCGGTGCCCGGGCTCGAAGACGTACGCGGTCGCGTCGAGCTCGACCGTGACGGTGTACGGGCGGTCGGGCTCGAGCGGCTCCGGGTGCTCGTGCGAGTCCCGGTGCGTGAGGTTCAGGATCCCTCGGGTGACGAGCGCCGAGGTGCCGTCGGGGAAGACGTCGCAGAGCTTGGCCGAGAGGTACGCCACGGGGACCGAGGAGCGGACGGTGACCTCGACGCGGGGATGGCCCATGATCTCGAGCTCGGCGTCGAGGGGCGGCCACTCGTAGACGAGCGAGAAGGCCTCGTCGGCGCGCTGGTCCCACGGCGTGCCGAAGGGGAGGTCGTCGGCGCACCAGATCGAGCCGGTGACGCCGACCTCGCCCCGGATCTCGAGCTCGTCCCGCGGGGGTCGGCGGCCGGCGACCGAGGCGCTGCCGAGGGGGCGGACCTGCTCGCGCAGACGCTCCGGCGGCCAGGTCGGCTCCGCGCGCCAGGCGCCGCGGAAGGACTCGAGGTCGGGCGCCGGAGGGGTGGGGCGACGCACGAAGATCCGGATCGGGGGGTCGGCGCCGTCGTCCAGCCCCCGCAGGAAGCGGTCGAACCATCGGATGAGCTCGCGGACGATGTCGATCCGGGGGCCGGGCATCGAGGAGCTCGGGCTCATGTGGCTCCAGGGCCCGAACAGCAGGGCCTTCGGGGCGCGCAGGGCCGCGAACGTCCGGAACGCCATGTTGTGGTAGCCGTCGGCGTGCCCGGCCACGATCATCGTCGCGGCCTCGATGTCCTCATAACGGCCGTGGAGCGATCCGTGGCGCCAGTAGTCGGTCTCGGTCTGCTCCTCGAGCCAGCGGATCACCCACGGCTCGGTCCGCTCGATCCGCTCGAGCCAGCGCTCGCGCCAGTCGGGGCCGGCGAGCGCGGGGACCGGGGGCAGCGCGTTCATCGCGACCATCGACAGGGGGTAGTCGAGGAAGTCGATGCCGCGCCGCGCGCCGCCGCCGTAGTGGACGTCGTCGGTGTAGCGGCGGTCGGTGGCGAAGATCGGCACGATGGCCTTGAGCGCCGGCGGGCGGAGCATCGCGACCTGGATCGCGTTGAAGCCCGAGTAGGACTTGCCGAACATGCCGACCGCCCCGGTGCTCCACGGCTGCGCCGCGAGCCACTCGATGAGCTGGAGCCAGTCGCGGTGCTCCCGCTCGGTGTACTCGTCGAGGGCGATCCCCTCCGAGGAGCCGGTGCCCCGCACGTCGGCCCGGCAGACGACGTATCCGCCCTCATGGCACAGGCGTCGGTAGTCGTGGGTCTGGGACCATGTGACGTCGTCCTTGCGGTAGGGCCTCGCTTCGAGCAGCACCGGCCAGGGACCGGTGCCCTCGGGGAAGAACAGCGTGACGGCGATGCGCACGCCGTCGTCCATCGTGACGGAGCGTCGCTCCTCACCCATCGCCCGGCCCCCTTCGCGCCTCGGCCGCGCGTGCGGCCCAGAGCTCGAGGCCCATCCTACGGGTCGCGCGGCGCCTCAGATGCCGGCCTTGAACTCGGTCCAGACGTCCTGGTAGATCTGATCGATCTCGGGTGGCAGCGCGAGGATCGGCTGCCCCTTCGCGAAGTCCTGCTCGGTCACGATCGTGGTCCTCAGGTTCTCGGGGATGTAGCCGGCCTTGAGCCACTCGGCCTCGGTCACGCCGACGAACGGCGGCTGGTACCCCTCGTACCCGAAGTTCGTGAGCCCGTTATCGATATCGAGCAGGAAGTTGATGAAGTGGTGCGCGAGCACCGGGCTCTCCGCCTGGGACGAGATCACGATGAGGTCGTTGGAGACCTCCCAGCCGCCCTCCGGCGGGTAGTAGAAGCCGAGCACCTCGGGCCCGACCCCCTCCGGCAGGTAGTACTGGGCGTAGTTCATGTTCCCGGACCAGGAGTACGTGACCCAGGCCTGGCCCTCGGCGATCTTCTGGTAGTCGCCGGGGGCGACCTTGACGTCGACGAGGTCGTTGAGCTCGTTCAGGGCCGCTCCGGCCGCCCGGATCGCCTGCTCGTCGTGGGTGTTCATGTCGGGGACGCCGGTGCGCACGAGCGCCATCCCGATCGTCTCGCGGTACTCGTCGAGGAGGTTGACCTTGCCGCGCCACCGCTCGTCCCAGTAGATGTCGAACGGCATGTCGAGGGCGCCGGGGTCGTCGACGTGGTCGCGCCGGTAGCCGATCCCGGTCTTCCAGGTCATGTAGGGGACCGAGTAGCGGGCGCCTCGGTCGTACCAGGGGTCCCGCAGCTGCGGCCACACGTTCTGGAGGTTGGGGAGGTACGAGAGGTTGAGCGGCTGGAGCTTCTTCGCGGCCACCAGCTTCGGGAGGTTCTCGATCGTCGGGAAGAACAGGTCGAAGCGGACCGTGTCGTTCTGCACCTTCGACATCGCCTCGTTCATCCCGGCGAACTGCGTGTACTCGATCTCGACGCCGTACTCGGCCTCGAAGGCCTTCAGGACCTTCTTGTAGATGTAGTCGTTCCAGTTGAAGATCCGCAGCGGCCCCGCCTCGGGCGAGAGTCCATCGGCGATGGCCGGGACGTCGTCGTACAGCGGGAGCGTCACGGGGTTGTCCGGTGAGGCGAGCCCGGGGGTCGGGGTCCCGCCCCCCGCCGACGGGGTGCGCTCCCGGCACGAGGTCAGCCCTCCGAGCAGGCCGGTGATCCCGAGGCCCGCGACGGCCGATCGCTGCAGGAACGCTCGGCGCGTGAGGCCGGTCGGCCGAGCTCCACGTGGGTCCATGCTCGCTCCTCCTCCCGTGGCCACGACGGCGGCATGGCGTCCGGCGCGCTCAGGAGCCGTTCGCCATCTCACGCGTTGTATGGGTCCTGTGAGGCCGCCTGTCAAGCCAGGGTGCGCGCCCTGCATGACCATGGGTCATACAGAGCGGAGGGGCCAGGTCGTGCCGTGAGACCGAGGGGGCTACACTCCGGCCGAGCATGGGGCGGGTGAGGGCTCGGCAGGGCGGTATCGAGGCCCTGTATCCGCGCGGGTTCTGGCCCGCGATCTCCACCCCCGGGGTCCTGTGGCTCATCGCGCTGTTCGTCGTTCCCTTCTACGCGATCGTCGCGACCGCCGGCGGCCGCCTCGACCCGATCTTCGGGACCACGATCCCGGAGTGGAACCCCCTGTACTGGCAGCCCGATGCGTTCTCCTACGTCCTGAACGGCCTCACGAGCCCGGCCGGGATCTTCCGCGAGGTCTTCCTGCGCACCTTGTGGTACGTGCTGCTCGCGGTCGGCCTGTGCCTGCTGCTCGGCTACCCCGTGGCCTACTACATGTCGCGGCTGCGGGGACGGATGCGGAACCTGTTCCTCGTGCTGATGATCGTGCCGTTCTGGGTCCCCTACCTGATGCGGATCTTCGCCTGGGTGAACCTCCTGCAGGACGACGGGCTCGTGAACCGGATCCTCGCCGCCACCGGCTTCGTGGGTCCGCAGACCTGGCTCGACGGGCGGCCGTCCACCGTGATCCTCGGCCTCGTGTACGGGTGGATGCCCTTCCTCATCCTGCCGCTGTTCGCGGCGCTCGAGCGGATCGACCCGAGCCTGATCGAGGGCGCCCTGGATCTCGGCGCGAGCCCGGCCCGAACCTTCCTGCGCGTGACGCTGCCCCTGTCCAAGCAGGGGATCCTCGCCGGCACGGCCATCATCATGCTGCCGATGTTCGGCGACTTCTACACCGCCCAGCTGCTCGGCACGCAGAAGAATGCCATGGTGGGGACGCTCATCACCTTCTATCTGACGCAGGCGACGGCGGGTCCGGCGCAGGCGCGGGGAGCGGCCCTCGTGATCGTGCTGGCGCTGCTCGTCTCGACGCTCACCGTCTACTACCTGGTGAGCACCGCGCGGGCCGCACGGGGGGCGGGCCGGTGAGCGGGACCGCGGCCGCGCTCCAGCGGCCCACCGCGTCCGGGTCGCGGCTCCGCGCGTGGCTGGCCAACCCCTGGCGCCGTCCGCGGCTCCTCGCGCTCGCCGGGTGGGGCTTCGTGGCGTGGTCGCTGGTGCCGGTGGCGATCGCGATCCTGTTCTCGTTCAACGCGGGGCGCTCGCGGAGCGTGTGGCAGGGCTTCTCGCTCCGGTGGTACGTGCAGGATCCGAACCTCTCGGTGCTGCACGATCCCATCCTCGCCCATGCGGTGCTGCAGAGCCTGAAGCTCGCGAGCCTCACGATGCTCATCGCCACGCCGGTCGGCGTCGCGCTCTCCATCGGGCTCGCTCGCTGGCGGGGCCCGGCCTCGAGCGCCTCCAACTTCCTGATGCTGCTCCCGCTCGTCACGCCCGAGATCGTGCTCGCGTCGGGCCTGTTCCTCGTGTTCGCCCACCTGTACGTGCTCGGCGGGACCCGCCTGTTCGGCACGCCGGCTCAGCTGCTCGGGCACGTGACGTGGTCGATCCCCTACGTCGTCGTCGTGATGCGCGGACGGCTGTTCGGCATCGGGAAGGAGTACGAGGAGGCGGCGATGGATCTCGGCGCACCGCCCATGGACGCCATGCGGCGGGTGCTGCTGCCGCTGCTCGCCCCGGCCATCTTCGCGTCGTTCATGATCGTCTTCGCGCTGTCCATCGACGACTTCATCACCAGCCAGTTCCTCTCGTCGGGGGAGGGGTCCATCACGTTGCCCATGCTGATCTACGGCACGGGCAGGACCGGGGAGAACCCCTCGCTGAACGCGGTGGCGACGGTGATGCTCGTGCTCTCGCTCTCGGCGATCGGCATCGCCTCCGTCGTCCTCCAGCGCGTGGCCCGGCGGCGCGGGACGGGGGAGACCGCCGCCCGCGAGCTCGTCCGGTTCGAGATCTGACCGGCCGGATGGCGAAGCCGGGCTCCGGGCGCCGGGGGACGTGGTAGCGTCGCGGTCGTGGCGGAGCGCAGCCGCGACTGGATCGAGCAGGCCCGTCGGGACCTCGAGTCGGCCCGGTGGCTCACGCGGGGCGGGTTCCACGAGTGGGCCTGCTTCGCCGCGCAGCAGGCCGCCGAGAAGGGGGTCAAGGCCGCGTACGCCAGGCTCGGGGGTGCGGCCTGGGGCCACTCCGTGGCCGAGCTCCTGGCCGGACTCTCCGAGCGCGTCGAGGTCCCGGCCGAGATCCGGGACGCTGCGAGGCGGCTCGATCGCTTCTACGTCCCGGCCCGCTACCCGAACGGCTGGGAGACGGGGAGCCCGCATCGGTACTTCGAGGAGGAGGATGCCGACGGTGCCGTCCGTGATTCGGACGCGGTCCTTCGGTTCTGCGAAGGTCTTCTGGCTGGATAGGAACGAGGCGCTCCGTCGCCTGCGACGGGCTGCCGAACGCGCGCTCGCCGAGCATGAGGAGATCGTCGCCGTGTACCTGTTCGGCTCCCTCGCGGAGGGCCGGGCCGTGCCCGGGAGCGACGCCGATGTCCTCCTGCTGCTGGAGCGCTCGGACCTGCGGTGGATGGACCGCCCGCTGCGGTACGGGCGCGCCTTCGAGGGCGTCGGGCTACCCGTCGAGCTGTTCTGCTACACGCGGGCCGAGGCGGAACGGGTCGAGCTCGCCCGTCGCGCGATCGCCGGCGGGGTGCGCCTGGCCGGGCGGAGCTGACGTCGTGGGTCTCCGCCTCGTTCAAGGGTGCTGCGCGTGCCGGCGCACGCGCTCGCGGACCGGCAGGTCCACGTGGTCGGGCATCCAGAAGTGGATCGCCTCCGGCCCCTCACCGAGGAGCTGACGTCGCACGGGCGTGAGGACCTCGCGCATCTCGGGCGGGATGCGAAGCTCGTCCCTGGGGCGGACCCACCGGTACGTGTAGGCGTAGAAGAGCGCCTTACGTGTGAGGGTGGAGGCGTTGCGTCCGCGCATGTGCCACAGCCGCCGATCGAACACCACGGCGTCACCGGGGGAGGCGAGGACCGGGACGGCGCCGGGGATCTCGTTGTCGTCGTCCGTCGGGCGCTCGATCCGGTTCCGCAGGTGCGAGCCGGGAAGCACGACGAAGTTGCCGCGTCCCGGCTCGGAGAGGTCGGTGAGGAAGTAAGCCACCTTGACCGAGAGGCGTGGGCGGGGATCGGTCTCCAGGTCCCGGTTCACGATGCCGCCGTCCTGATGCCACATCCAGGTCCGCGGCGGCTCCGGCTCGGGCGGGTGGACGTCGAGGTGGCAGTGGTACACGAAGATGTTCGGTCCGAGCACCTCCACCACGAGCTCGAGCACGGGGTCGAGGTCCACGAGCTCGACGAACCGTGGGTCCTCCCCCAGGAACGCGAGGAGATGCAGGGGAGGAGCGCCCGGCTCCGGGGGCCGGTCGCGGTGCCGTCGCCAGACCTCGTCGACGGCCTCGACGAGCGACGCGACGCGCTCGGGTTCGAGGACGCCCGGGAGCAGGGCGTACCCGTCGCGCTCCAGCCGCTCCCGCGCCGTCGTGGTCCGGGCCGCCGTCGGCGCCGCCATGGTCCCCCTCCCTCGGTCCGGCAACACCCCGAACGACCGTCCGCGCCCACGGAAGGTTCCCGTGTCGCTGCATCGCACACGCGGGGCGGAGCCGGGCTACGCGTCGGCGCCGCCCGCAGCGCGGCGCAGGAACTCGGCCACGGCGCTCATGTCGCGCCCCGAGAAGCCGGCCGCGAGCGCCCGCGCGACGACATCGCGGTTGCGCTCCCCCTGGGCCATCGGCGCGCCGACGGAGCGGGCGAGCTCGAGGATCAGGTCGAGGTCCTTGGCCATGAGGTCGAGCGTGAACGCGGCCGGGGCCTCCTCGGGGCGCTCGAAGGCCGCCCGCTTGTACAGGACGAAGGGCGCGGCGGCGGCCCCGGAGGCGAAGACCTCGTAGGCGGCGGTGCGGTCGACGCCGGCGCGCTCGGCGAGCACGAGCGCCTCCGACAGCCCCACGTCGATCGCGTGGACGAGGGCGTTCACGGCGAGCTTCACCGTGGCGCCGGCCCCGAGCGGGCCGACGTGGAGGACCCTGCGAGCGAGCACGTCCAGGACCGGCCGGGCCCGCGCGAGATCCTCGGCCTCGCCCCCCACCATGACGGTGAGCTCGCCGCTCTCGGCCGCCGGCACGCTGCCGGAGACCGGCGCGTCGCAGAACCCCGCGCCGCGGGCCCGCACCTCGGCCGCGACCCGGCGGGCGGTCGCCGGCGCGATGGTGCTCATCTCGAGGACCACCACGCCCGCGTGGCACCCGGCGACCGCGCCGGCCCCGCCGAGGTACGTCTCGAGGACGGCGGCGTCGTCGGCGAGGCTGGACAGCGCGACCTCCGCCCCCTCGAGGGCCGCGGCCGCCGAGCCCGAGACGGCGGCGCCGGTACGCTCGGCCACGGCCTCGGCGCGAGCCCGGGTCCGGTTCCAGACCGTCACCTCGAGGCCGGCGCGGCGGAGCGTGCCGACCATCGCGGAGGCCATGTTCCCCGCGCCGAGCACGGCGACCCGCATGCTCATGTGAGCGACCACCCGCCGTCGACCCGGAGCTCGGTCCCGTGCATCGCCGGGTTCTCGAGGAGGAACACGGCCGCGTCGGTCACGTCTCGCATCGCCACGAGACGCCCCGTCGGGGTCCTGGCACGGACGGCCTCGAGCGCCTCGGGCTTCGCCGACCAGAAGGGGCTGTCGCCGACGATGCCGGGGTGCAGCGCGTTCACGCGGATCGGCGAGAGCTCGGCCACGAGCGTCCGGACCAGGCCGTCGACCCCGTGGTTGATCGTGGTGATGGTCGTCGAGCCGGGGTAGGGACGGAGCTTGGCGAGACCGCCGTAGATCACGATCGCCGCGTCGGGTGTGAGCCGGTCGAGCAGCGCGTGGACCGTTTCGACGTACCCCACGAGCTTCAGCGTGACGAGCCGGATCGCGCGCTCGGCGTCGTAGTCGGCCACGGTGTTGTGGTCCCGGTCGAGCGCCGCGAGGGCGAGCCGGTCGACGGAGCCGATGCCGGCCAGGGCGGGGGCGATCGTGGCCGGCTCGGACAGGTCGAAGGCGGCGCTCCCCACGTCCGGGCCGAGCTCGGCGGCCACGGCCGCAGCCCGCTCCGCGTTCCGCCCGGTGATGACCACCCGCCGACCGGCCTCGACGTAGTGCCGCGCGAGGTCCCGTCCGAGCCCCTGCGTGCCCCCCACGACCACGACCGTGTGCTCGCTCATCGCCTCATCCTCCTCGAGGTGGATCGGGTTGCGCCCTCACATCCATCAGGTACTCCCAGTCGCGGGCGAAGCGGTACGAGTAGCGCGAGGGTGGTTGCGGCGCTTGGGTCTCGAGCCACCGGACCTTGCCGGGGCCCGGGTTCGTGAACGCATGGACGCAGCCCGCCCCCGCCCAGGCGACGTCGCCGGGGACCAGATGGTACCGCTCGCCGTCGAACTCGGCGTCCACCTCGCCCTCGAGGATCAGGTAGGTCTCCTCGAAGGGATGGTCGTGACGGCCGGCGAACCCGTGCGGCTCGTACTGGACCATGAACATCGTGAGCAGGTGCGCGCCGAGGTCGGCGTCGATCATCATCTTCACGGTGATGCCGCTGTAGACGAGCAGCGCCGTCCGCATGCTCGCCGAGACCTTCATCCGGTCCTGCGTCTGCTCCTCGACCTCCATGTTCGCGGGGTCGATGTGCCCGAAGCTGCGCGTCCGCGGGTCACGCACGTCGATCGGTGCCGGCTCGCGCTCGGGCAGGCCGGGGACGGGGTAGGTGTCGCCGCGGAACCGGGAACGCGGCTGCGGCGCCAACATCGCCGCCCAGCGGGCCGGGACCCCCGAGACGTTGCGGAGCGCGTGCGGCGCGCCGACCGGGATGAGCCCGTAGTCGCCCGGCCGGAGCAGGTAGGCGCCCTCGCCGAGCTCGACCACGACCTCGCCCTCGAGGACGTACAGGCTGTCCTCGTAGCTGTGGACGTGCCAGGGGATGCTCCCGCCGGCATCGAGCTCCACGATCGCGAAGCCGGTGTGGACCGCGCCGGGGGCGCTCTCGTCGACGACCGACCAGCGGCGGAGCCCCCGCGCGAGGGAGCCCTCGGGCACCGTGAGCGCGAGCTCGCGGCCGGGCCGGACCAGGTGGCGGGAGCTCACGACGTCTCCTGCCCGGCGCGGCGCTCGGCGAGCGCGTCCCGGAGGAAGTCGCTCGAGGCCTGCAGCTTCGCGAGGGCCGAGGCCCAGTCGGCGACGAGGCGTCCGTTCCGCTTGTGGACCTTCCCGGCGATGATGACGGTCTCGACGTTGGCGGTGTCGGCCGCGAGCACCACGGTCGCGACGGGGTCGATCACCGGCGCGGTGTTCGGCGCCGTCCCGTCGATCACGACCACGTCGGCCTGCTTGCCGGGCGTGAGCGAGCCGATCCGGTCCTCGAGGCCGAGCACGTGCGCGCCGTCCAGCGTCGCCATCGTGAGCATGTCGCGGGCGCGAAGGCCGTCCTCGGGGAACGGCTCCTCCGACTGCCACACGGCGTCGTTCGACTTCCACCGCTCCTGCGCGAACCCGCAGCGCATCTCCGTGAACATGTCCCCCGGGACGGTGGTGACGACGTCGATCGAGAGCGCCGGGCGAAGGCCGTAGGAGCGCGCCTTCATGATGGGGGGCCAGCCGTGCCCCATCTGCATCTCGACCTGCGGCGCGATCGAGATCGTCCCCCGCGAGTCGGCCACGAGCCGCCACTCCTCCTCGCTGAAGTAGCAGGCGTGGATGTAGGTCGTGTCCGGCCCGAGCAGGCCGAGGGCCTCGAGCCGCTTCACCATGCTCCACTTGCCGGCGAGCTTCCCCATCGCGAAGTGGGTGGTGATCGGCAGCCCGAGCTCGCGCGCCATCTGCCACTCCTGGCGGACGACGTCGTCCTGCGTGAACCCCGGGCCGCGCGTCGCGAGCGCCATCGAGAGCAGCCCGTCGTCCGAGGACATGTACGTGTTCCGGATGCGCTCGACGTCGTCCCGGGGGATCGCGATCGAGCTGTTGAACCAGTAGGCGGCGAGGGAGGTGTTGGCGCTCCCGTACGCGTACACGGCGCGGATGCCGGACTCCTTCAGCCCCTGGATCGCGGCGTCGGGATGGTCCGGCGTGTTGTTGATGTGCGACCAGTCCAGGAGCGTGGTGATCCCCGCGTTGATGCACTCCAGGGCGCCGGCCAGGTTGCTCGCGTACACGTCCTCCGGCCGGTACAGCGGTGCGAAGCTGTCGAGCACCTCGACGAAGTAGTCGTCGAGGGTCGCGTTCGGCGCCACCCCGCGGATCGCCGCCTCCCACGTGTGTCGGTGGGTGTCGACGAAGCCCGGGACCACGATCTTCCCCGAGACGTCGATCACCCGGGCCTCGGCCTCCACCCGGGGCTGGACCGCCGCGATCCGGTCGCCCTCGATCAGGACGTCGCCGGTCGGGAGGTCGCCGATCCCCGGATCCATCGAGAGGACCGTCCCGCCCCGCAGCAGCGTGCGTTCGGCCATCGCTCCCTCCCCCTGCCTCGAGCCGACCACCCGACGATACCGCGGGTGCTCAGTGGCAGTAAAGCCATGCCAAGCCACACTGTTCTCCCCGCCCGCGAAGAGCGCCCGCCGGGCCGAGCGGCGGGCTCACTCCTCCGCGGCCCTCTCGAAGGCCTCGCGCGGGTGGTGGAGCGACCCCAGTTGGACCACGTCCCGCGGGAACAGGAGCCCGACGGTCCAGTCGAGCGCGATCCGGACCTTCCGGTTGAGGGTCGGCATCATCAGCAGGTGGTAGCTCCGGTGGAGCCACCACGCCGGGAACCC
>ENA-ORXB01002384-ORXB01002384.1-sediment-metagenome-genome-assembly--contig:-NODE-2384-length-16298-cov-3.628999_pt1 | contig 16298 bp, 13 predicted proteins | sample MGYA00237863_ERZ511475 | MGnify/ENA primary metagenome ERZ511475 (study PRJEB26305, sample SAMN06343858) | sediment metagenome | isolation source: hot spring sediment | place: Canada: British Columbia... | reverse complement strand
CGTGCCGTGGCGGGCGGCGGTGAAGAACAGGGAGGACTCGACCGCGTACCCGCCGACCGCGAGCACGCCGAGGCCGAGGCGCTCGCCGCGGGCGGCCGCGAGCGGTCGGCGGGTCACGCCCGCGACGAGCGCGAGCAGGACCGAGGCCACCGCGAACCGGATCGCGAGCAGCGAGGGCACCGACAGGCCCTCCCGAAGCGCGAGCTTGCCGAACAGCACGACCGCGCCGAACAGGCTGGCCGCCAGACCGACGAGCAGGCCGCCGACCAGGTCGGCGCCGCGCTCAGCGCCGGTCGCGGTAGGCGGTCGGTTCGGGCGGGCGCCGGTCCCCACCGCCGCCTCAGACGAGCTCGATCCGCATCCGCTTGAAGCCGCGGCCCTTGCTCTCGGTCTTCGTGACCCGCACCGGGCCGACCTCCCCGGTGGAGCGCACGTGCGTGCCGCCGTCGGCCTGCCGATCGAGCCCCTCGATCTCGATCACGCGGATCGGGTCGACGTGCTCGGGGATCAGGTTCACCTTGGTGCGGATCAGGTCGGGATCGGCCAGGGCCTCGGCGCGCGGGAGGAAGCTCACCCGCACCGGCCGGTCCTCGGCGAGCGCGGCGTTCAGCTCGTCCTCGACCTCGCGGCCGAAGTCCTGGCTGATGGCCTCGAGCTCGAAGTCCATGCGAGCGACCCCCGGCTCCATGTTGCCGCCGGTGACCTTCGCGCCGTAGTCCCGGAAGACGACGGCCGAGAGCGCGTGCAGCGCGGTGTGGGTCCGCATGAGCGTGTAGCGGCGGTCCCAGTCGATCTCGGCGAGCACGCGCGCGCCGACGGGGGGCGCCGCGTCCGCGAGCACGTGCAGCACCTCGCCGCCCCGCTTCACGGTGTCGACCACCCGCGTCTCGCCCCCGGCCCACCGCAGCCAACCGGTATCGCCGGGCTGGCCGCCGCCGCGGGCGTAGAGGACCGTGCGGTCCAGCACGACGCCCTCTTCGGAGGCGGCGACGACGACGGCCTCGCAGGAGCGGAGGTAGGCGTCGGTGGCGCAGAGCTCCTCGGTCACGGCTCGCAAGCCTAGCCGAGCAGGAAGCGGCCGACCCGCTCCACGAGCTCCGGCAGCGCCGCGAACAGCGCCTCCTGGCTCGGGTAGACGACGAGCTCGCTCGCCGGCATCAGCTCGTGCAGGACGTGCCCGAACTCGGCCGGGTGGATCTCGTCCCCCTCGATGCACACGAGGAGGACCGGCCGCGTGACCGCCCGGAGCGCCTCGCGGTCGGCGACCGGCCGGTCGCGGATCACCTCGCGGATCGCCCTCGCGAGCCCCTCGGGGTGCTCGTGCTCCCAGAGCATCCGGTCGAGCTCGAGCTTCCACGGCGTCCGCAGGTACTCGGCCACGCGCTCGGGGCGCGAGAGCACGGCCTCGAGCGCCTCCTCGGGCGTCTTGCCCTCGAGCTCCGCGGCCAGGGCCTCGTACCGCTCCACCCACGGGAACGGCAGGTCGAGGGCGGCCGGGAGGAGCCACACGGTCCGCTCGAAGCGGTCGGGGTCCCGCGCGAGCAGGGTCGCGATCGCCCCGGCGCCGAGAGAGGTGCCGACGGCCCGGGTCGCGCCGTACGCGCGCGCCACGGCGTCGAGGTCGCGGGCGAAGTCGGCGAACCGGTAGCCGGTCTCGGGCGCCCCCGAGCGCCCGTGCCCGCGGAAGTCGAAGCGGACCTTCGTGCCCGGGACGAACGGGGTGAGCGCGGCGAGCTCGTTCCGGTTGTTCGTGAGCCCGTGGGCCACCACGGTGACCGGATCGCCCTCGCCGTCGACCTCCACGTGGAGCGTGACGTCCTCCGTGCGGAGCTCGGGCACCGGCCTCACTCGTCCGCGAGGGCGGCCTCCGCGAGGTCGTCCCGGGACGCGAAGTGCTCGCGGATCCGCGAGGCCCACCAGGCGACGAGCCCGGTGAGCGCGAGGAAGGCGACGCCGGAGACCTCCAGCACGGCCCGGACCCGGCCGGGGTCGTTCTCCGTCCACAGGAAGGACAGGATCAGCGCCGGCACGATGAACCCGAGGTTGTAGGCGATGTCGAAGAGCGCGAACGCGCGCCCGCGGAAGTCGTCCGGCATCGCCTGCTGCATGATCGTGTCGGCGGAGATCTTCGCGACGAAGAACGCGAAGAAGCCGGTGAACAGCAGGCCGGCGAACCCCGGGAGGGAGACCGACAGGCCGAACAGCATCGTGCCGGCCCCGAGCAGCGCCATCGAGCCGAGGAGCAGCCGCAGCGGCGGCACCGTGTCCTTCCACCGCTGCGCGAGCACCATGCCGAGCGCGCCGCCCACGAACCCGAGCCCGCCGACGAGCCCGAGCGCGAGCGTGTCGGCGTCGCCGCCCTCGACGAGGTTCTTCGCGTACAGCGCGAAGACGAACAGCGTGAAGCCCCAGAACTGGTACCGGATCATCTGGAACGAGGCGAGACCGAGCGCGCCGGCCGGGCGAGCGGCCACCTCGCGGAGCCCGGCCGCGATGTCCCGCACGATCCGACGGATCTCCTGCCCCAGGGTCGCCTCATGCGGCGTCGCCTCCATCCGGCGGATGCGGCTCGTGACGACGGCCGCGACGACGAGGACCCCGGCCCCGCCGACGACGACGAGCCACGAGGGGAGCGCCGCACCGAGCCCGAACGCGAGACCGGCCCCGAGCACCTGGAACAGCGCGCCGCCGGCCTGCGACAGCCCGTTGCCCTGCAGCAGGTCCCGCCCGGCGAGGACATCGGGCATCGCCGCCGACTTCACCGCGAGCACGACCCGGACGCAGGCCTGCATCACGAGCATCCCGGCGATGAGGGCCGCGGTGATGCCGACCCGGCCCTCGGAGGTTCCGCCTCCGAGCGGCAGCAACGCCCCGAGCGCCACCGCCCCCACGACGGCGGCGGTGACGACGTTCGTGACCGAGAGCACGCGCCGGCGCTCGAACCGGTCGATGAACACCCCGATGAACGGGCTGAGGAACGTGTACGGGACGTACAGCGCGAGCACGACCTTCAGCAGGTAGTCGGCGCTCGGGACGGTCGTGACGTCGAAGCCCTGCTGACCGCCGAACGCGATCGACTTCGCGATCGAGCCGCGGACCAGGCCGTCGGCCGCCATCGCGAGGAACTGCACGCTCATGAGCGTCGCGTAGTCGGGTCGGTGGAAGACGGAGAACATCCGGTTGAAGAAGTCCCCGACCGCACCGAGCAGCGCGTGGATGCGCCCCCGCCCGATCGCGAGCCCGCCGGCCACCGCCGTCGCGAGCCCGAGGCTCGCCCACCCGTGGGCCACGCCGAACGGCGAGCGCGCGACAGCGACGACGACGAAGCCCGAGAGCACGATCAGGCCGATCGAGATCGGGGGGACGAGCGCGATCTTCTCCCACGTCCCCTCGATCCCGAAGAAGCGCGCCGCGAGCAGCCCCGGCACGACGAGCAGCAGCGAGAGCGCGAGCAGCACCCGGGCCGTGTGGCCGAGGTTGTCGAGCGGGCCGGGGTGCTCGGCGTAGAAGCGGGCGACCTCCCGCTCGGCGGCCTGCGCGGCGGCGATCGCCTCCGCGCTCGGGGTGGCGAGGCCGGGCCCGGTCACCACGGCGACGTCCGGCCCGAGCGGGATCAGGTCCTCGCGCCCGGCGTCCAGCAGGGCCTCGTTCGGCGTCCCCTCGTTGAACTGCCGGACGAGGAACACGATGGGCGGGGCCGGGTGCTCGGTCCGCAGCGCCTGCACCTCGCGGAAGAACCCGCGGGACATCTTGTTGTACGTGTCGTCGGTCCGGACCGTCGGCCGTCCGGCGAGGAAGTCGTCCACGCTCCCGAAGTAGGACATCGAGCGCTTCACCGCGTCGCCGGGGAGCCCGGCGCGCGAGACGTTCGTGAAGGTCTTCGACCACCCGTAGGCCTGGTAGATGTCGAGGTAGTCCAGGACGAAGATCACGGGGGCGTCGGGCTCGCGCTCCACGATCTCGCGGGCGGCGGCGAGCGCCGTGCGCGTGGGCTGATCGATCCACTGGCTGTCCGGGTCGGCCCAGTTGGACGCCTCCCGACCCCGGACCCACACGAACGCGAGCGAGCCGAGGAGCGCCGCGACCCCGACCCAAGCGACGACGCGCATCGGGCCCTCGCGTCCCAGCAGCCACCGGACGGCGACCCACGTGCCGATCCCGAGCAGCGCCATGAGCCCGGTCGTGGCGTTCATGAACCGGTAGTAGGGGTAGGCGGCGCCGAGCAGGAACCCGAGCATCCCGACGAGCGGCAGCAGCCACATCGCCGAGAGCGTGCCCGCCGTGTCGGCGGGGGCACGGTCCCGGCGGGCGCGGTAGATCGTCCAGCCGATCGCGAGCAGGATGAGCGGCACGGTGATCTGCGGCTCGATCGACAGGACCCAGCTCGTAAGGCGCTTCATGAACGCCTCCTTGGGGTACGGAGGTGGCAGCGCAGCGTCGGCGAGCGAGCCCTTGACCCCCCACGGCGAGAGCAGCCACGTGCCGAGCCCGAGGATCATCCCGAAACCGATCGCCATGAGGCTCGGACCGTCGCGCTCGAGCGCCCGCCCGATGCGGAACCGGCTCGTCGCCGCGTGCAGCGCGAACGCGCCGAGGAGCGAGGCGCCGAAGATCACGCACGTGGTGGGGTGCACGTACGTCGCGACCATGCCGAGCAGGAACATCGCGGCGCGCGCCCCCCAGGACGTCCGCCCCGGCACGTAGAAGGCAAGGATCGCCGACAGGACGAACAGCACGGTGAGGTTGTCGAGGTAGCCGACGTACGGCGTCGTCATGAACATGGCCGCCGTCGCGAGCATCGTGACGAGGAACAGCAGCGGGTCCCGGCGCTCGCGGGTCACGAAGACCCCGAGGGCGAGCGCCGTGAGGATCGGCACCCCGACCATCATCAGGGTGCTGAACGTGTACAGGTCGACGCCGGCGACCCGGACGAGGATCGAACCGAACAGCGGCACCGCGATCCGGTAGCCGCCGCCGAACATGTGGAACGGTCCCCAGTCCCCCGCGATGAGGCCGGGCTCGTCGTGCATCATGAGGTTCGCGCGCCACGTGTACCAGGCGGGGTCACGCGTGGCCGCGGACAGCGAGGGGTCGCGCAGGAACGTCCAGCCGAACGCGAGGAGGAGCCCGAGCAGGGCGAGCACGAGGACGATGGGCCTGCCGAGGCCCGACGCGCGCGCCTCGGGCACGCGCACGGTGCTCTCCGTCCGATCCCGCGTCAGCGCCACGCCCCTCCCTCCGATCAGCCCTCGCCCGCGCCTGCCTCGGCCAGGCACGGGAGCCGGTCCAGGATAGACGACGGGAGGACGGCAGCGAACACCCGCTCGCGCTCGCGCCCGGGCTCGGGCAGGTCCTGGTTCTTGAAGGTCTGCTCCTGCGTGAGCCCCCCGAGCCACCGCGAGACCTCCAGGAGCGTGTGGCCGCCCTCCGCGAGCTCGGCGCGGTCGAGCCAGATCTCGGTCGGCCGGATCTTCTGCACGAGCGGCACCCCGTCGCCGTCGTCGTCGAAGGTCGCCTCGAGACCGGCCTGCAGCTTGTTGATGTCGATCATGAACGCCCCCGAGGCCGCGGGGTCCCGCTGGGTCCCGTGGTCCGCCGTCACGGCCATCACCCACTCCCCGTGGCCGACGTGCTCGTCGAGGAAGGCGACGAGACGACGGAGGGTCTCGTCCTGGACCCGCACGGCATCCGACATCTCGATCCCATCGGCGCTGAACAGGTGCCCGACCGTGTCGATCGCCTTGTAGTTGAGGAAGAGCAGGTCGGGCACGTCGTCGGCGCCGAAGCCCTCGCGCTCGATCACGGTCTCGATGAGCGTCTCCTGGAACGGCGTCCGTGCCGGCGTGTCGAAGCCGTTCGCGAGCTGGGCGATGTCGTTGTCGCGCCACCTGCCGTCGAGCGCTCCGTCGGCCCGGTCGAGCTCGTCCACGTACTCCGACAGCGGCGGCAGGTCGTTCACGTACGGGGGGAGGCGGTAGAAGGGCGCCATGTCGCCGGTCAGGTTCCAACGGACGTCCTCGGCCCCGGCCGTGCGACCGAACTCCTTCTCCCGCGTGACGGCGATGTCCCGATCCCCGCCGCCCCACATCGCGCCGTGGCTCATCATCATGATGTGGGCCGAGAGGGTCGCCACGGCGCCGACCTTCGGACGGTTGCCCATCGCACGATCGTAGAGGTCCGCGAGGGTGGGGGTGAGCAGGAACCCGGGCCCGTTCTCGTTCGGCTTCTGCAGCCGCCCGTTCACGCGCACGTACTCGTCCACGAAGCCGTTGCGGCGGGGGAACGTGCCGGTCCCGATGATCGAGTGCCCGACGGGGGTGTTCGAGGGTGAGGCACCGACCGTGACGTGGGTGAACCAGGCGCCCCGCCGAGAGAGCGAGCGCAGGTACGGCCAGTCGTTCGGCCACCGCTGCAGCACGTCGACCCCGGCCGAGTCCCACACGACCGTCACGACCAGGCGGGGCACGCCGCGCTCGGCCTCCGGCAGCAGGGCCTGGGTCTGCGGGTCGCCGTCGGGCGTGTCGAACGGGAACCTGAGGATCGCCCCGAGGGTGGGCGCGAGGTCGGCGAGCGTGATCGGTCGGTCGTAGACGCCGGGCCGCACGAACCCCGGACCGTAGAGCAGCAGCGGCACGTCCTGGGTCATGTCGAACGGCGTGGCGTGCGTGAGCCCGCCGTTCACGAAGTTCGGCTCCTTCGGGATCAGCTGGATGTCGCCGCTGCGGTCCAGGCGCATCCCGCGCCAGGTCCGGAGGAGGATCTCGCGCGGGACGTCGCGGCACGCGGCGCGGGCGAGCGCCGATTCGCCCCCGCTCAGGGGACCGGTCACCACGCCGCCGGCGCTCGGGCTCGCCCCGGCGCTCGGGTCGCCCGAGGGCGCCGTCGCCTCCGCGCCGGCCGTGCACGCCGCCACGAGGAGCGCGAGGCATGCCGCGGCGCCGGCCCACCTCCTCACCGGCGGGCCTCCGGCAGGCACGGCAGCCGCGGCAGCATCTCGGTGGGGATCACCGCCGAGAAGAAGGGGTCGTCGCGCTCGGCCTGGGGGACCGAGTCCGGCCCGCCCGGCGCTCCCTGACCCTTCGTGTACGCGAGGAGCCATCGCGCGATCTGCTCGACCGTGTACCCGCTCGCGCGCATGGCCCCCTCGTTCAGGTAGATCTGGCTCGTCCGCACGGCGGCGAACACCGGGCGATCGGTCGCCGAGGGGAACGCCGCCTGGAGGTCGGCCTGGAGCTCGCGCGGCGTGACCTGGAACGCGCCGGAGACCTTGGGGTCGAACTGCGCCCCGTGGTCGGCCGTGAGCACCAGGACGTAGTTGCCGCGGCCGACCTGCCGGTCGAGGAACCGCACGAAGTCGCCGAGCGCGGCGTCCTGCCACCGCAGCGTGTCCTGCATCTCGGGGCTGTTCACGCTCCAGATGTGGCTCACGTGGTCGATCGCCTTGAAGTTGATGAAGAGCAGGTCCGGCACGTCGTCGGCTCCGAAGCCCTCGCGGGCGATGACCTCCTCCACCATCCGCTCCTGGTAGGGGATGCGCGCCGGCGTCGCCCACCCCTGCTCGAACTGCTCGATCGAGTTGTCCCGCCACCTGCCGTCCAGGGCGCCGTCGGCGCGGTCGACGGCCTCCGTGTAGGCGGACAGGGGCGGGAGGCCGTTCACGTACGCGGGGAACCGGAAGAACGGACGGTTCTTCCCCTGGAGGTTCCAGGTCGTGCCCTCGGCCCCCTCGTTGTCCGCCGCCGCGGGCACACGGAGCACCGCGAGGTCCCGGTCGCCGCCGCCCCAGGCGGAGCCGTGGCTCATCATGTTCAGGTGCCAGGTGACGCTCGCGAGGGCGCCGACGAGCGGGCGGTTGTCCATCGCGCGGTCGTAGAGGTCGGCGAGGGTGGGGCGCAGCAGGAGGAGCGGGCCGAGCGCGCCGGCCCGAACGATCTCGGATCCGACGAAGAACTCGGCGTCGGTCTGGCCGGTGTGCATCGGGTAGTCCCCGGTCCCGATCGTGGCGTGCGTCGCCGGGGTGATCGACGGCGAGCTGCCGACCTCCGCGTTCGCGTACCAGACCCCCTCCGGGATGAGGGCCTTCAACACCGGCCAGTCGTGGGGGAACGCGTCGAGCACGCTCATGCCGCCGGCGTCCCACACGAGCGTGACGATGAGCCGGGGAGGCGTGGCCGGCGCGGGGATCTCCGGCAGTGGGCGGCCGTCCACCTTGGGGAAGTCGAAGCCGAGGAGCTCGGCCTGGGTCGGCGCGATATCGGCGATCGAGGCGGGACGCTGCACCGCCCCACGCGCCGGCACGATCCCGGGCCCGTACCAGAAGAGCGGCACGTCCTGCAGGTAGTCCCAGGGACCCGAGTGGGGGAAGTTCGTGCCGAGGAAGTTCGGTTCCTTCGGCACGAGCAGGATCTGACCGGACCGCCCGGGGAACGTCCCCCGCCAGATCCGAAGCAGGTACCGGTGCGGCAGCGCGCACGCGGCGTCCGCGAGCGCCCCGGGGGCGACCGCCACCGACGGGCTCTGCCCCGTGGGACCCGCCGCCGGGCTCCGGGGGCTCGGACCCGGCTCGGCCGAGGTCGCCGTGCAGGACGCGACGAGGAGCGAGAGGGACGCGACGAGCATGAGCGCACGAGCGACGCCCGACGCGCCGGCCCGGCTCACGCGCGTGCCTCCGGCAGGCACGGCAGCTGCGGGAGCAGGCGCGAGGGGAAGGCCGCCTGGAAGACGGGGTCGTCGGCCACGTCGGGCGGAAGCGACGCGCTCGCGACGTCGCCCTTCGTGAGCCCCATGAGCCAGCGGGCCACGTCCTCGAGCGTGTGGCCGTTCTCGGCGAGCTCGGCCTCGTCGATGAAGATCTGGGTCGGCTGGATGACCTGCACGACGTGCACGTCGTCGCCGTCGGTGTCGAAGGCGGCGTTGATGCCGCTTGCGAGCGCCCCGGCCGGGATCGCGAACGCTCCGCTCACCTTCGGGTCGGGGATCGAGCCGTGATCGGCGGTGAGCACGAGCGCCCAGTTCCCCCGCCCCACCTGGCGGTCCAGGAACGAGACGAGGTCCCGCAGCGCCGCGTCCTCGGCCCGCACCGCATCCTGCATCTCGGGGCTGTTCACGGTCCAGACGTGGCTGATGTAGTCGATCATCTTGTGGTTCACGAACAGCAGGTCGGGTACGTCATCCGCCCCGAAGCCCTCGCGCCGGATCATCTCCTGGAGGACCCGGGCCTGGTACGGGATCCGGGCGGGGGTCTCGAAGCCCTGGAGCAGCTGCGCGATGTCGTTGTCGCGCCAGCGGCCGTCGATGCGGCCGTCGGCCGCATCGACGGCCCGGACGTCCTCCTCGAAGCCCGGCACGTCGTTCAGGTACCGGGGGAAGCGGTAGTACTCCTGCAGCAACGGCGGGAGGTTCCACGCGAACCCCTCCGCGCCCAAGGTATCCGCCTCGAGCTTCTCGCGGACGGCCGCGATGTCGCGGTCCCCGCCACCCCACATCGCGCCGTGCCCGAGCATGCCGAGGTGGATCGAGACCGTGCCGAGCTCCCCCACGATCGGCCGGTTCCCCATCGCGCGGTCGTACAGATCGGCGAGGGTGGGCTCGACGAGGTAGGTGGGTCCCCGGTCCCAGGGCGTCACGATGCGGTCGCCGATCCGCATGCGGTGCCCGACGATCCCGTGGTGGCGGGGGAACGCACCGGTGCCGATGACGGCGTGCGTCTGCGCGGTGCTCGTCGGCGTGGTCCCCACCGTCGCGTCCGTGTACCAGGCACCCTTCGGGATGAGCGAGCGTAGGTACGGCCAGTCGTTCGGCCAGCGCTCCAGGACGTTCATGCCGGCGGCGTCCCACACCATCGTGACGATGAGCCGCGGTGGGGTCCGGTTGTCGGCGATCGCCTCGCGCATCGGCGTACCGTCGGGAGCGCGGAACGGGAACCCGAGGAGCTCGGCCTGGGTCGGTGCAACGTCGGCGAGCGTGACGGGGCGGTCCACCTCGCCCACCGGCGCGATGTGCCCCGGCCCGTACCAGAACATCGGGACCCGCTGCACGTAGTCCCAGGGACCGACGTGCGGGAGCCCCGAGCCCACGTAGTCGGGCTCGAAGGGGAGGATCTGCAGCTCCGGGCTCCGGTCGGCGCGGTCCCCCCGCCAGGTCCGCAGGAGCCACTCGTGCGGCAGCGAGCAGGCGAGCTCCACGAGATCCCGGGGCGCGGCCGTCGCGGACGGCGTCGGCGTCGGCGTCGTCGCGGAGGCTCCCGCGCTCGCGCAGGCCGTCGCCAGGAGGGCGAGGGCGGCGAGCAGGGCGAGGGCGCGGGGTGGCGTGAACGTTCGCATGGCCGAGAGCGTGGGCCCAAGGGTACCAAGGGACCCGCGCCGGCCCGGCGAGCGCGGTAGCGTGGTCGCGTCGTGTCGGGACGGCGCCTGCTCGTGCTGCTCGCGGTCCTCGCCGTGATCTCGGTCCCCGCGGGGGTCCTCCGCGTGCTCTGCGTGGGGAACGCCTGCCCGGCCGAGCCGGCGCCCTCGCGCGTCCCGTTCTGCGGGCTCCCGGCGGAGCTCCGGGCCGCGCTCGCGGCGGGCTTCCGCGAGGGGCGCTCGCCCGACGTGCTGGCGGTGCCGGATCGCCTCATCCTGTTCACCCGTCGGGGGGGCCTGCGCCTGCCCTGGCCCGGGCTCGGCGATCGTCCCGACCCGCGGGTGCCGCTCGCGATCTGGGGGCCCGGCGTGCCGGCCGGGGAGCGGCTCGGGGGCGGCATCACCCTGGACGACGTCGCGCCGACGGTCGCCGCGCTCCTCGGCTTCGGCCGGCCCTTCCCGGAGGTCCGCTCCGGCCAGGCGATCCCGCTGCCGCCCGGGCCGAGCGCCCCCCCGCCGCGGCTCGTCCTGCTCGTCGCCTGGAAGGGGATCGGGACGGCCGAGCTCGAGGCCCGCCCCGACGCCTGGCCGTTCCTCGCCGGCCTGCTGCGGACCGGCGCCGGGACCCTCCGGGCGGAGACCGGCTCGCTCCCGGTGGATCCCGCCGCCGTGCTCACGACCATCGGCACCGGGGGACTACCCTCCCAGCACGGCATCACCGGCGCCCTGGTCCGCAACGATGGGGGCGACGTCGTGGAGGCCTTCGGGCCCGGCTCGCCGGTCCAGGTGATCGCCACGCTGGCGGACGACCTCGACCACCACGACCATCGCACCCTCGTCGGGCTCGTCGGGCAGGACGCCGCCGACCGCGGCCTCGTGGGCGGCGGGTGGTACCCGGACGAGGACCCGGTGGACGAGGTCCTCGGCGATCCGGCCGCCGCGCCGCTCGCCGTCCATGCGCTCCTGCGGGCCGGGTTCGGCGCGGATCCGGTGCCCGACGTGCTGGGCGTCGCGCTGCGAGGCTCCGTGGAGCGGCTCGACCGCCTCACCCGCCGCATCGTCTCGACCGCCCGCTCGGCGACGCACGGAGCCGTGCTCGTCGTGGTCGCCGGCACCGGCACCACGCGGACCGCCGCGTCAGCCGTTCCCGCCGAGGTCGCGGTCCGTGCCGTCGAGGCGGCCGTGCCCGGCGGGGACCCGGTCGTGGCGGGCGTCGCCGCGGGCGGCCTGTTCCTGGACCAGCACGTCCTCACCGAGCGCGGGATCACCGGCCAGGCGGCCGTGGACGCGCTCCTTCACACCCGGACGCCCGACGGTGAGAGGATGTTCGCCGATGCGTTCCAGGGGTTCGCGGTGACCTTCGCCCGGTACTGCTGATGCGGACGCTCGAGGAGCTCCCCGTCCCCGAGATCGCCCGGCCGCGCGCGCCTCGGCCGGCGACCGCCCGGACCGGAGCGGCCGTCCTGCTCGCCCTCGCCGCCATCCCCGTGATCGTGCGGCTCGCGCAGCCGCAGCGCGCCGCGTGGGTCCAGGCCGCCTTCATCATCTTCGGCTCGCTGCTGATCCAGGCCCTGCCGTTCGTCGCGATCGGGGCGTTCACCTCGGCGCTCATCGAGGTGCTCGTGCCGATCGGGACGCTCGAGCGCCTGGCCCGGCTCCCCCGGCCGCTGCAGCTGCCGGCCGCGGCCCTCGCCGGGCTCGCGATGCCGATCTGCGAGTGCGGCTCCGTCCCGGTGGCGCGCCGGCTCGCGCTCAAGGGGCTGCTGCCCTCCGCGGCGATCACGTTCATGCTCGCGGCGCCGATCGTGAACCCCGTCGTCATCGCCTCGACCTTCGTCGCGTACCGGGGCCGGCAGGCGCTCTGGCTCATGGTGGGCGGCCGGTTCCTCCTCGGCGCGCTCGTCGCGATCGTGGCGGGATGGACGGTGGGGGCGATCTCCCGGGAGGAGCTCCTCCGCGAGGGCCCGACGGAGGAGCACGTCCACGCCGTCGAGCTCGGGCGGCCGGAGCCGCGCTGGCGCCGCTTCTTCGTGCACCTCGGCGGCGACTTCCTCTTCATGGGACGCTACCTCGTGCTCGGGGCCGCCCTCGCCGCGCTCGTGCAGACCTTCCTGCCCGCCCCCTGGATCTCGCGCGTGGCCGGGACGCCGGTGCTCGGGATCGCCGTCATGATGGTGCTCGCGGCGCTCCTGTCGCTCTGCTCGGAATCCGACGCGTTCGTCGCGGCCTCCTTCGCCCCCTTCGGGCCCGCGCCCCAGCTCGCGTTCCTCGTCTTCGGTCCGATGGTGGACCTGAAGCTCACGACCCTGTACGCGGGCACCTTCCGCTCCGGCTTGGTCCGGACGATCATCGTCGCGTCCTTCGCGACCACCCTGGTCGCCGCGATGTGGCTGCAGGTGCTCTCGGGATGAGCGAGATCGCCCTGCGAGCGGCCTCCGGCGCCGGCGACCACCGCCGCCTCAGCCCCGCCCGGGTGGCCGGGGCTGGGCTCCTCGGCGCGTGGGCCGCCCTGTTCTGGTGGCTCCTGGCGAGCGGCCGCGATGCCCTCTACCTGTCGACCCGCACGCGCTGGGTCGTGCCCGCGGGCGCCGCGCTCCTCTCGCTCGCCGCGCTCGGGCGCCTCGCGACGGCGCGAACGACGCACCCCGAGCGCATCGGCCGTCGCGAGGCCTGGGTGATGGGAGCGGTGCTCGCGCCGGCGGTGCTGCTCGCGAGCCTGCCTCCCGCCACCCTCGGGCAGTTCTCCGCCGGGACGCGCTCGAGCTTCTCCGCCGCCGGCATCGTCGGGGCCGGCGACCTCGCCTCCGGGCGCGAGATCACCCTCGTCGACGTCGCCGCCGCCCAGACCACCCCCGAGGGCGAGCGCGCGCTCGCCGCCCGGGCCGGCGAGACCGTGGACTTCATCGGCTTCGTGACCCGGTACGCGGACACGCCGGCCGACGAGATCCTCCTCACCCGGTACGTGGTGACCTGCTGCGTCGCCGACGCGACGATCGCCCAGGTGCGGGTGGTGAACGTGACCCCGGGCCGGTTCCGGCCGAACGACTGGGTGGAGGTCACCGGCACGATCTACCCGATCGGCCGCGAGGTCATCGTGAACGCGTCCGCGGTCGAGCCGGTCGACCGGCCCGAGCGCCCCTACCTCACGCCCTGACCCGGCGCCCGGTGCGCCCGCAGGACCGGCAGGTCCCGACGAGGTCGAGGCGGTGCGAGAGCCCCCGGAAGCCCGCGCGCCGAGCCGCGGCCGCGAGGACCCGCTCGACCTCCCGCTCGAGCGGCTCGGGCACGGTCACGTCCTCGACGGCGCCACAGCTGCGGCAGACGAGGTGGTGGTGATGGGCCGTGAGGTCCTCCGCGAGCTCGTACCGGGCGAGCCCCTCCTCGGTGAGCACGCGTCGCACCGCGCCGGCCTGCTCGAGCACCGCGAGGTTCCGGTAGACCGAGCTCTGCGGCTGCCCCGCCACCGCCACGAGCTCGCGCGTGGCCGCCGGCCGGCCGGCCCGCGACAGGGCCTCGACGAGCGCCCGCCGCTTCGCCGTGTACCGCTGCCCCGCCGCGCGCAGGCGCTCCTCCACGGCGGCGTGCACGCCCGAGCTCACGCCGGACCTCCCGTCCCGAAGCGGGGGAACCGGCCGCGCCGCAGCAGCGCCGTGAGCACGAAGCAGGCGGCGGCGACGAGCACGATCGTCCCCCCCGGCGCGAGCCCGAAGACCCGCGAGAGCGCGAGCCCGAGCACCGCCGAGCCCACGCCGATCGCCACGCTCCAACGCATCGTGCCGGCGAAGGACCGCGCGAGCAGCTGCCCGCTCGCGACGGGCAGCACCATCATGGCCGCGATGAGCAGGACGCCGACGATCCGCATCGCCGCGACCACCGCGACCGCGATCTGGACCGCGAGCACCGCGTTCAGCGCTCGCACCGGCAGGCCGGCCACGCGGGCCCACTCCTCGTCGGTGATGATCGCGAACAGCGCACGTCGCAGCAGGAGCATCGTGAGGACGATCGCGGCCCCCAGCCCCGCGATGACGGCGATCTCCCCGTCGGTCACCGTCAGCGGCTGACCGAACAGGTACACGAGCACGCCGGCGTTCAGGCCGCCCCCGAGCCCGACGAGCACGACCCCCGCCGCGATCCCCGAGTAGAAGAAGAGCGCGAGCGCGAGATCGCCGGACGCGGCGCGGCGGGCGCGCAGCCACTCGATGCCGAGCGCCCCGGCCACCGCGAGCCCGAGCGCCCCCCAGACCGGCCACACGCCGGCGACGAGGCCCGCGCCGACGCCGGCGAACGCGAGGTGCCCGATGCCGTCGCCGATCAGCGACATCCGCTTCTGGACGACGAAGGTGCCGATCATCGGCGCGAACACCCCGACGACCACGCTCGCGATGAGCGCCCGCTGCATGAACGCGAGCTCGAACGGGTACGGCAAGGGCCAGGGCATCAGCGCAGCTCCTCCAGCCACAGGGGCAGGTCCTCCGGGTGCATGCCGAGGCTCACGCCAGCCGCCGCGAGCTCGCCCGGCGGGCCGTCGAACAGCACCCGGCGCTTGAGGACGACCACGCGGTCGAGGTCCTGGGCGACCGCCGAGAGCTCGTGCGAGACGAGCAGGACCCCCGCCCCGTGCTCCTCGATCAGGTGCGTGAGCGAGTCCCGGAAGCGGCGCTGCGACTCGGCGTCGACGCCGGCGATCGGCTCGTCGAGCAGGAGCAGGTCGGGCTCGGTGGCGAAGGCCCGCGCGATGAACGCCCGCTGCTGCTGGCCGCCGGAGAGCTCGCCGAGCGGGACCCGGGCGAGCTCGGCCAGGCCGACCGACTCGAGCGCGTGCCGCAGGTACTCGAGATCCGCGCGGCGCGGCCGCCGCCACCACCCCGAGCGGCGGAGCCGGCCCGAGAGCACGATCTCCTCGACCGTCGCGGGGACCTCCGAGTCCAGGCTCGGCCGCTGCGGCACGTAGCCGATCCTCGCCCGGTCCACCCGCTCCGGGGGCTGCCCGAGCAACCGGACCCGGCCGCTCGAGGGTGCCAGCGAGCCGAGCAGCACCCGCAGGAGCGTCGACTTCCCCGATCCGTTCGGTCCGACGAGCGCCACGAACTCGCCCGCGTGCACCGCCAGGCTGACGTCCTCGAGCACCGGCGTGTCGCCGTACGCGAAGCTCACGTGCTCGGCCTCGACGAGGGGAGCTCGGGCGGGCTCAGGAGCAGCCAAGCGCGACCTCCAGCGTCCGCAGGTTCCTCCGCATGATGGAACCGTAATCCTCTCCCGCCTCGACCTCCTGCGGCGTCAGATTCTCGAGCGGGCTGAGCACGGCCGTGCGAACGCCCGCCTCCTCGGCGAGGGCGCGGGCGACGGCGGGTGAGACGAGCTCCTCGGTGAAGAGCGTGGTGACGCCCTCGGCCCGCACGAGATCCCGGAGCTCGGCCAGGCGCGCGGGGTCGGGCTCGGACTCCGGCGAGAGCCCCGTGATCGCCTCCTGCCGGAGCCCGTAGGCCTCGGCGAGGTACCCGAAGGCGGCGTGGCTCACCACGAGCAGCCGGCTCCGGCACGAGGCGAGACCGGCCCGGTAGGCCTCGTCGATCGCGCGGAGCTCGTCCACGTAGGCGTCCGCGTTCTGCCGGTAGGTCGCGCGGTGCGCCGGATCCATCTCGGCGAGCGCCTCCGCGAGCGCCCGGACGACGTCCGCGAAGCGCTCGGGATCGAGCCAGACGTGCGGGTCGATCGCCCCACCCACCCGGAGGGTCGGCACCACCGAGAGCACGTCGAGCGTCCGCCCCTCGGCCTGCCCGACGGCGTCCTCGACGGCGGGCTGGAACCCCGCGCCGACGTACACGACGAGGTCGGCGTCGACGATCTCCGCCAGGTCGTCCGGGGCGAGCTCCAGGTCGTGCGGCTCAGATCGGAAGAGCACACGTCTGAACTCCAGTCACATGTCAATCTCGTATGCCGTCTTCTGCTTGAAAAAAA
>ENA-ORXB01002383-ORXB01002383.1-sediment-metagenome-genome-assembly--contig:-NODE-2383-length-16307-cov-4.163648_pt1 | contig 16307 bp, 15 predicted proteins | sample MGYA00237863_ERZ511475 | MGnify/ENA primary metagenome ERZ511475 (study PRJEB26305, sample SAMN06343858) | sediment metagenome | isolation source: hot spring sediment | place: Canada: British Columbia... | reverse complement strand
CGCTCCCTTACCGCTTGCAGGTTCTCCGCTATCCCCATCGCCGGCCCCGCTATCCCTTCATTCCTCGAAAGCCACCGAGGTCACACCGGGGATTCCCCGCAGTCTCTCCACCACTTCCAGGAGGTCCACCTTCCCCGATACGTTCGCGCGCAGCAGGAGCGAGCACGATCCCTCACCCTCGCCGCAATCCTGAAAGCGCAGGAGAAGAAAGGGTATGCGGTAGGCGGCGAGCGTGTCCTGCACCTCCTCCACCAGGCCCTCGCGGTGTGTCGCCTGCACGGTGAAATAGAGCCTGCGCTTCTGAAAACGTGCTATTACGCTGCTCTCGAACCAGGGCAAAGCGACCAGGACAACGAGTATCATCCCGGTGCAGTACGCCGCCGTGACCAGGTATCCCGCCCCGGACGCCATGCCCACAGCCGCCGTGGCCCACATGGTGGCGGCCGTGGTTATGCCCACCACGTGGGTCCCCCCGTAGACAACGATCACTCCCGCTCCCAGGAATCCCATGCCCACCACTATCTGGGCGGCCACGCGGGCGGTATCCGATTGCGGGAAGGCGACGAGGGAGAGGACGGTGAAGAGCGCGGCTCCCAGCGACACCAGGATATAGGTACGGAAGCCCGCCGGCCTGTCCCCCCTTTCGCGCTCCATGCCGATGAGCCCTCCGCACAGGGCGGCGACGAACAGCCTCAGGAGTATTTCCGCCTCGCTCATATCCTCACCCTAATAACCGTAGGTCACGCGGAAGTCGTCGAACTCCCCCCGGTATTCCTCCCAGGCCACCTCCACGTCGCCCCAGGGCTCGGGGCCCTCTTCCCGGGCAGGCTCCACCCGCACCCGGGCCCCCATCTCTGCCAGAACCTCCAGCACGGCCCGGCGGGTGGGGTTCAGCCCTACCCCGGGCGTGACCACCCGGGAACCGGGCAGCGCCGCCGCTGCCGCCCACACAAAGGCGGCCGACGAGATGTCCCCGGGAACCCGAAGCCTCTGCCCCTCAAGTCGCTGCCCCCCTTGGACTGCGGCCCAGCCGTCGCCCCGCTCCACCGTCGCGCCGAAGTAGGCCAGCATGCGCTCCGTGTGGTCACGGGAGGGGGCGGGTTCCACCAGAGTGGTCTCCCCCTCGGCGTAGAGGCCGGCCAGGAGGAGGGCCGATTTGACCTGGGCGGAGGCCATGGGGAGGCGGTAATGGATGCCCCGCAGGGGCCGGCCCTGGACGGCCAGGGGTGCCAGGGAGCCCCCCTGCCGGCCCCAGACCTCGGCCCCCATGAGGCGCAGCGGCTCTACCACCCGTCCCATGGGGCGGGAGCGGAGGGAGGCGTCGCCCGTGAGGACGGAGAAGAAGGGCTGGGGGGCCAGGAGGCCCGCCAGGAGGCGCATGGTGGTGCCGGAGTTGCGACAGTCCAGGGGGGCGGGCGGCTCTCGCAGGCCGTGCGGGCCCACCCCTTCGATGCGAAGGGTATCCGGGCCCTGCCAGCGCCAGGGGACGCCCAGGAGGCGGAGGCAGCGCAGGGTGGCCAGGCAGTCAGCCCCCCGCTGGAAGTTATCGACGGTGGCGGGGCCGCTGGCGATGGCGTTGAGGATGGCGGCACGGTGGGATATAGACTTGTCTCCGGGCGGCGTCACGGTGCCCCGGAGTCGACGGGCCGGCCGCACGAGGCGCTCCACGGGGCGGTCACCTCGCCGAAGGGGGGCGCCGTCTCCGCCCGGGCTGACGGCGGGCCCCGGCCAGCGGGCGCGGCGGCGAAGACGCCCGCGGCCTGCGTCCACCAGGCCGGGGCGGACGGCCGGACGGGGTGCCCCTCGTCCCCAGGAAGGCGTTGCGCTCCGCCTGCGCCGTGGCCAGGGCATCGTAGAGTTCTCGCCCGCCGCGGAGTATCAGCTCGCGGAAGCGGGTGAGCTCCTCCTGGAAGCGGTCCAGCCAGTGGAGGAGCTGTTCGCGGTTGGTCACGCAGATGTCGTGCCCCATCTCCGGGTCACCAGAGGCCAGGCGGGTCACGTCCCGGAAGCCGCTGGCCGCCAGGGCGGCCAGGCGGGGCCAGTCCGGGCTGCTCCTCACCAGGTTGAAGAGGGCCACGGAGACGACGAGGGGGAGATGGCTCACCGCCGCCACGTAGCGGTCGTGTTCCTCCGCCGAGATGAGGAGGGGCTGTCCCCCCACCCGGCGGACCATCTCCGTCACCAGGTCCACCGCCTCCTGCCGGGCCTCCGGGGAGGGACAGAGGCAGTAGGTCTTGCCGTGGAAGAGGTCGGCCTGGGCGTGGTCCACTCCCTGCGTCTCCTTGCCTGCCATGGGGTGCCCTCCCACGAAGTTGACGCCCGGCGGGAGGAGCTCCCCCGCCCAGGCCATCACCATGGCCTTGGTGCTGCCGGTATCGGTGACGACGGCGTCCGGCTGCAGGTGAGGGGCTATGCGCTCCAGTGTCTGGCGGATGGCCAGGACGGGCGTGGCTATCACCACCAGGGGAGAGGCGGCCACCGCCTCCGCCAGGTCTGCCCCGGCGCGGTCGATGGCGCCCAGCCGGCGGGCCTTGGCGGCCACCGTCCGGTTGCGGTCATAGCCGATGACCTCCACTTCTGGCCCGGGACCGGCCTTCAGGGCCAGCCCCAGGGAGCCGCCGATGAGCCCCAGGCCGACGATAGTGACCCGTTTTAGGCCGCTGGACACGGCATCTTGAGCTTAACACGAATCGTCGGCGGCCCGCAAAAGCGAGAGCCGAGCATCACCGCCAGGCGGCCCCTCGTGTCGCAGGACGAGCTCCACCACCTCCGGCGGGGCGCCGTGGGCGGCCGCCAGCTCGGCCCCACGCTGGGGATGGTCCCTCAGGACGGCCAGCCCGCCGCCTGCCCGGCCCAGCAGGGAGGGCCAGGCGGCCATCAGGAAGACGTAGGCGCAGCGGTGCCAGAGCCGCACGCTGTCCCCCTTCCCCACGTCATGCAGGAGGGCGGCCATGAGGAGGTGGGAGTCCCGGCAGCCCCCGTCCCTCAGGGCGCGGTAGACGTCCAGGCAGTGACGCTGGTCGCGCCGGGACATGGAGGCGAAGAGGGCGTAGAGGCGCTCGCCCAGGAGCGCCCTCACCTCGGCCAGCTCCTCCGGCCGCAGGCGAGGGCGCAGGGCGCCCAGGAACTGGCCGCAACGGTAGAGGAGGCGCCTAACCGAAGACATCCCTGTCGATGCCGGCGAAGATGCGGGCCAGCAGGTTGATGAGAGGGCGCATTACGGCGAACAGCGGCCCGAACCTGCCCCCGGTGACGAAGGGCAGCACCAGCAAGATGAAGAGCACCAGCAGCCCGTAGCGGAGCTGGAACTGGTTGTAGGCGCGGGCGGCCTGGGGGCTCAGGAAGGCGGGCACCACGCGGTGCCCGTCCAGGGGGAAGAGAGGCACCAGGTTGAAGACCCCCAGGATGATACTCACCAGCACGATGGTGCTCAGGAAGAGCCCCAGATACTCCTCCGGGCCGCCCGTGCGGAAGATGAACTGGTTGATGGCGCCGGGGTCGAAGGCGGGAAGCCAGGGTATGAGGCCGAACTTGAGGGGCAAGCCGGCCAGGGCAGCCACCAGGAAGTTGGAGAGGGGGCCGGCCGCCGCTACCATGGCCATTCCTACCCGCTCGCCGTTGCGCAGAAGCTGGCCGTTCACGGGGACGGGCTTGCCCCAACCGAAGCCCACCAGGAAGAGGAGCAGCGTCCCCGCCGGGTCCAGGTGGGCCAGGGGGTTCAGGGAGACGCGTCCAGCGTAGCGGGGGGTGGGGTCGCCCAGGGAGTCGGCGACGAAGGCGTGGGAGAACTCATGGAAGGATATGCCGACTATGAGGGCCATGGCGATGGCCCCGAAGACCGCTAGGAAGGCAAGGACGTCTATCCTCAGCAGGTCCAGATAAACGAAGATCAAGGCACGCCCCTGTCCTCAAGGGGCATGATAGCACGTCCTCTGGGGCTGCCGAAATGGCCATCCAGCCGTCTCCCCGACCAGCGACGGGGCCACCACCTGGCGGGCCTCCGGATCCGGCTACGGGTGCCACAGAGCTACCCTCCGCTTCCTCTCCCCCGTGGTCGCAGGGGGCGGCCTCGCTGGCCACCGTCGTAGAAGGACCATATGATCTGGCGGTGGCCGCACTGAATGCAGACGAGCTCATCGAAGTCAGCGTCCTCCTCCAGGTACATATCCCCGTTGCAGCGCGGACAGCTCTCGTATAGCATCTCGCCCCTCCTCCGCCGTCCTCCCGAAGAGAGAAAGCCTAGCCCTGACCTGGTTACAGGGGCATAAAGGGCCAGAGTAACGGACACTTGCATAACCGTAAAAGGGGGACGTGGCGATAGTCGCCAGAACTGGGGACTGCGGGCCTCCCGGCCTCCGATGGTGGAGGCTGGCCTATTGGCCAAGGAGCGCCTGCGGCCCAGCGCGGTGGCATTACAAAATCATAACAATGGGTGGCCGGGTATCCCACACGGGGGATTGCGCGCTGGCGAAAATGGTAATCTGTCTCGTGAGGGCTAAAATCAGCTTCTGCTCGCGAAGCAAGACAGCAGTCTTCGGGACAGCCCGTTCCGGGCACATAGCTCTTGACGGTCGGACTGGGAGGGCCGAGCGGTGGAGGAGAGTGGGGTTGTCCCAGACCGTGGGGGCTTCAGGGGAGTATCCTTGCACTACCTCCTGAGATTCCCCCGTAGCCGCATAAGCGAAGACCTACAGCGCCTCGAGCTGGGCAGTCGGAAGTCGTTCAGGGCGGCGTCTTGTCGCTCGCGCGCCGACGCATACGGCGCTCGTCGTCGGGAGACACTGGCCTGCAAGGACCACGACGCCACTGCGCAAGGAGGCTGGGTATGGGATGTGGGGAACGGCGAAGTGGCCCGAGACCGCACGGGAGGACTCCTGACGGGCTGACCGGCCCCGGACGCGACCTCTTCCTGCGAGGGCTGTCCGTCTCGTTCGCCACCGCACGGAGGCACCACCCGGAGACACGAGGCCGCCCAGGGCCTTTCAATGCCTCCTACCCCAGGGCACCCGGCGTAGATGGCGGTCCGCATTGACGGGCCCCCGGCCGGGCGTCGCAGGGCGAGAGGTGATCCCTATGACCATCGGACATCGAGTCCCTGTCTATCCTTTCGAGGGTGCCGAGTGGCCCTCAGGGGCAGTGGGCCGTCGGGCCAGGGAGGGTCGGAGGGTGACCGGCCAGGAGGCTGCCGCAGTCTGGCAGGACGTCGGCGGGACCTTGCTCTCCCTGCTGGTCCAGATGGGGGCCGGAGTGGCCAGGGCCACCGAGCTGGGCCGGGAGGAGGCGCGCCGCCGCTCGGCCGAGGGGTTGCGCCGGCGGGCGGAGAGGGAGGCCAGACGCTGGGCACTGCTGGGCCGGACAGCGCGCCGGCTTCTGGAGTGTTGCCAAGACTATGAGCTCACGCTGCGGACGGTGGTCCAGGCGCCCGTCCCGGAGCTGGCGGACTTCTGTCTGCTGAACCTGAAGGAGAGCGGCGGGGGGACGTCCCTCCTCTTCCACCCTGACCCCGACCCGGACAGGCTGGCGCATCTGGTGCGGCTCTACCGTCGCTTCGGGCCGGAGAACGGGGCCGGCTGTGGCATCCAGAAGGTGCTGGGCACCGGGGTGCCAGAGTTCTACGCGACGGGATCGGGGCGGCTCTTAGACGCCCATCTCCAGGATGGCGAGCTGGCGGCGAGCGTCCGTGCCGCCGGGATCCGGGGCGCCATCGTCGCGCCCCTGGTGGCTCACGGGGAGGTCCTGGGGGTCATGACCCTCCTCCTCATGCGTCCCCGCCAGCGCTACACCAGGGCCGACCTGCGCGCGGCGGAGGAGCTAGGCCGCATCGCCGGGCTGGCGTTGCACAACGCCCGCTCGCTGGCACGGCTGCGCCAGTCCCTGGAGGACCAGGACGAGTTCCTGGGGCTCCTCTCGCACGAGCTCCGTGGCCCCATCACCACCATCTACGGAGGGGCCAGGTCGCTGCGGCTGCGGGGCGATGTCCTGGACAGGGAGACGCAGCGCGGCCTCCTCGGCAGCATCGAGGAGGGGGCGGAGCGTCTCTACCGCACCGTGGAAGACCTACTGACCATCGCCCGGGTGGAGCTGGGGCAGGAGCCGCCCCGGGAGCCCGTCCCCGTGGGCGAGGTAGTGAGGAGGGTGGCGGCCGCCTTCCAGCACCGGCGACCCCACCGCCGCATAGAGGTCAGGACGACGGGCGAGGGGCTCGTCCTGGCTAGCGCCACCTGTCTGGAACATGTGCTGCGCAACCTCATCGCCAACGCCGACAAGTACAGCCCGCCTCAGGCGCCCATCGAGGTGGCGGTGGAGCAGCGGTGCGGGCAGGTGCAGGTGAAGGTGCTGGACAGAGGGCCAGGAGTGCCGCCCGAGGAGGCACCGCGCCTCTTCCAGCGCTTCTACCGGGCAAGGAACGCCACCGTCGCCCGCGGGCTAGGGCTAGGACTGACGGTGTGCAAGAGGTTGGTGGAGGCCCAGGGGGGCTGCATCTGGGCCCGCTCCCGGGAAGGCGGCGGCCTGGAGGTGGCCTTCTCCCTCCCCCTCTACGAAGGAGGTGATGGCTGTGGGGTCAGGGCCCCTGGTGCTGGTGGTGGACGATGACCCGGGCGTCCTTCGCCTGATCAAACTGGAGCTGACCGTTCAGGGATTCAACGTCCTCACCAGTGAGCACCCGACCTCCGCGCTCAGGATCGTGCGGGACGAGCGCCCGGACGTGGTGCTGCTGGACATCCTGATGCCGGAGATGAACGGCTTCGAGCTCCTGCGACGAGTGCGGGAGATCTCCGACGTGCCGGTCATCCTCATCACCGCCCGGGACAGCGACAGCGATAAGGTCTCCGGCCTGGAGCAAGGGGCGGACGATTACGTAGTGAAGCCCTTCAGCGTGGAGGAGCTGGGGGCCCGCATCCGCGCCGTCCTCCGCCGGGTGGAGGGAAAGCGACAGGAGCGGTGTCTGCGCATCGGCGAGCTGGAGATAGACCTGGACAAGCGTCAGGTCTTCCGCGGGGGAGAGCCCGTCCACCTGACGCGCACGGAGTGGCTGTTGCTGCAGCGACTGGCCGTCCACCCTGGGCGAGTAATGACCACCGCTGAGCTCCTGACCAAGGTCTGGGGGCCGGAATACAGCAACGATGTCCAGTACCTGCGCGTCTGGATATCCCGCCTCCGCCAGAAGCTGGAGAGAGACCCCTCCCAGCCCAGGGTCATCAAGACGAGACAGGGCATAGGTTACGTCCTGGACGTGGAGGCCGGCCCTCCTGAGGAGGCCGGGCGCTCCCCGCCCCAGACGAAGCGGCAACGGTCGTGAGGGGCACCCCTCCAGGCCTGGCAGGCTAGGGCTTGTCGGCCTCGGCGCAGTTAGGGCAGCAGTAGGTCTTGCCGCCCCGCTCTACCATGGTGCTGTGGTCCACTATCCTCACGCCACAGTGGGCACAGGTCGCGTGGGGCACGGAGACCATCTCCCCTCTCTCATCTAGGTACTCCCTCAGGCTGCCATACTCTTCAGGGCGGGCAGCACCTCGCGAGCATAGAAGCGGAAGAAGCCCTCCTGGTCCGGCCCGACTTGGTGGACGTAGATGTAGTCGTAGCCGGCCTCTATATACTGCTGGAGGGCCGCCAGGTGCTTCTCCGCCGAAGGGCCGCACACGATCTGCCGGGCTACCTCCTCCTCCGTGACGTCGGCCACCGCCTGCTCGAAATGGACGGGCAAGCGTAGCTCCTGCTGTAGCTGTCCCTTGAGAACGGCCACCGGCCACCAGCGATGGGCGATGCGCTGCGCCTCCTCCTCGGTCTCCGCCCAGCAGACCGTCACCTGGGCGTAACAGGGCTTGCCGGTGCCGCCGGCGGCGCGGAAACGCTCCACCAAGCGGCGGTCAGGCGCGAGGGCGATGAGGCCATCGGCCAGCCTTCCGGCCAGGGAGAGGCTGCGGGGGCCGCTGGCGGCCATGACCACAGGGGGCGGAGCGTCGGGCCTGGTATATAGCCTCGCCTTCTCCACCGTGAAGAACTGTCCGTAGTAGCTGACATAACCTACCTGCCAGAGCAGGCGGATGACCTCTATGGCCTCCTCCAGCATGGCGAGCCGCACGTCCGCCGGGGGCCAGTGGTCGCCCAGGATGTGCTCGTTCAGGTTCTCGCCGCTGCCCACGCCTAGGAAGAAGCGCCCTGGCATCATCGCCGCGGCGGTGGCCGCCGCCTGGGCGATGATAGCGGGATGAATGCGGAAGGTGGGGCACGTCACCCCCGTCCCCAACGTCAGCCGCTCCGTCTGGCAGGCAATGCCGCCTATCACCGCCCAGACGAAGGGGCTCTGGCCCTGTCGGTCCGTCCAGGGGTGGTAATGGTCCGAGATGAGGGCGAAGCTGAAGCCCACCTCCTCTGCCCGCTGTGCCAGGCGCACCAGTTCCAGCGGCGTCTGCTCCTCGCTGGAGAGGGCATATCCTATCTCTACCATAGGCTCCTCGCTCCCCCTGTTCCGCGCGCGTCCCGAGATGGACCCAGCATATACCGAGGGCTCTGGCCAAAGCGTAAACGCGGGCAGAGGGCTCCTCGCGAAACCGTAACAGTGATCGGGGGGCCATTTTTGTAATGGGGGAACCCCCAACTGCGTTAAAGCTTGAAAGATTGTAGGGTGGTGGCCTCTCTCCATCAGCCCTCCGGGAGGCCCGGCCCTCCCGTCCGCATCATCTTCAAGGCCCGTGGGAGGAGAAAAAGATGAAAAGCGACCACAGCGGCTGGCCGACTCCCCTGGCCCGCGCCCTCCAGAGGGTGGCGCGGGCCTTTCGCGTCCCGAGGGGTGACGGAGGAGACGGCAGATGGGAAAGGGGAGCGCTGGCCATCTCTTCCCTCCTGGCTCTGGGAGCGGCCTCCCTGGTGCTGGCGCTGGCCCTGCTGGGGCCCCTGCCCCAGGGCACATCTCCTGCCCTGGCCGATCCCCCTGTGTCGGTGGGCAATATAGACCTGGAAGGGCTCCTCTTCGGAGGGAACCCAGCCAACAGCTCTGACTGGACGGACGGCAACGTCTGCGCTGGCAGCCGGCCATCCCCGGGCTGTTACTCCGACGGCGAGGAGGTCCCTCATCGGGCCCTGATCAGCGACCTCACGGCCGGCACGACCTATACCTTCCAGGTGGAACACGACTTTGAGGACAGCGCCGGTGTGGTGGGGTACCAGGAGTTCAACGACTTCACCGCCATAAGCGGGGCCACCATTACGTCCGTCACCCTCGACGGAATCTTCTCGAGTAGTGGCGGCGGCAACGAGAAGCGCTACACCGTCACCTTCACCGCCACCGCCGCCACTGCGGAGATACATTGGGACGCCCTCCTGGGTCCCCAGGCGCACCTCTGGAACGGTGCTCAACTCCACGTCCGGCTGACGAACGGCGCCGAATCGGTGCCTATCCCGGTGAACGAAATCATAATGCCCTTCGTCGTCCACAAGGACTTCACCGACGATAACACCAGCGAGGTCACTATCTCGGTGCAGTGCAGCAACGGTACCGTAAAGCAGGTGCTGGACAACACCGCTTCCGAGAGCGACCCGGCGGAGTTCAGCATCAGCGGCGGGAAGAACACTACCTGCACCGCCACCGAGTCCGGCCTCCCCGCTGGCTACACCAGCGACAACAGCGACTGTCAGAACGTGAACGTCTTCGAAGATGGCGAGTGCACCATTGTCAATACTCCGCAGCCCGGCAGCATCACTGCTCACAAGTTCAGCGATCTGAACGGCGACGGCGACCAGGACGGGGGGGAGCCTGACCTCTCTGGCTGGGAGATGACGCTCTACTCTGGGGACGCGTGCGAGGGCGGGGCGGTGGGCACTGGCACCACTGGGCAGGACGGCACCGTGACCTTCACGGGACTGGACGCTGGGGTCTACTCGGTGGGTGAGGGCACTCGGGATGGGTGGCGTCCCACCACACCCACCTGCCGGACGGTGGAGCTGGAACCTGGGCAGGAGGTGGTGGTGAGCTTCGGCAACCAGGAGCTGGCCACCCTGACGGTCGTCAAGGCGGTGGAGGGACTGGTCCCTGGCAGCACTTGGTCCTTCACGGTCACCGGCGACTCCGGCACTCAGGCCCTCTCCTTTGCCGCCGCCGGTGGCAGCCAGTCTCTGGTACTGGTGCCTGGTGAGTACGGCGTGCAGGAGACCACCAAGCCGGGCTACGACGTGAGCGTGGAGTGCGACAACGGGGCGACGGGCGGGTCCTCGGTGACGGTGGAGCTGGGCGCCGGGGATGCCGTGCTCTGCATCTTCACCAACTCCCTCCCCATCCAGGCAGGGATCGACCTGGAGAAGTCGGCCAGCCCCACCTCTGGCGAGGCTCCGCTCCAGGTGACCTACACCCTCACGGCCAGGAATACCGGAAACGTGACTCTGACCAACGTCACCATCACGGATGAGGCGCTGGGCCTGCTGAACGTGCCCTGCGGCGACGGCACCCTGGAGCCCGGGGAGTCCTGCCAGGTGCAGGCCACCAAGACCTATACCAAGGCCGGCACCTTCCCCAACACCGCCGTCGTTCGCGGCCAGTTCGACGGTGGTGAGGTGAGCGACTCCGACACCGCTAACGTGACGGTGTCCCAGGTGGGTGGGGTCATCATCAGGGAGCTTCCACGGGGCGGCGGTGGCCCGGCCTTCCAGATGAGCAGGGGCGGCCTCTATCTCTTGGGCCTGGGGCTGGCGGCAGCGGCGCTAGCGGTGACGGCACTGCTGCCCCTGCTGAGGCGTCGGCGGCGCTCCTAGTCGGTAGGAGGAGAAGACGGAAGGAAGGTGGGGCAGGCCCCCGGGCCTGCCCCACTCCTTCGTTCCCCCGGATACAGCTAGCGGGCGGGTGCCCCGGCCCCCTTGATCTGAGCGACGACGCGGGCTAGCCGCTGGCGCTCCTCCTCGGTGGCGGCGGGCAGGCTGAACTCCACCCGTTGGGCCAGGTCGCCGTAGCGCTGGCGCACCGCCGCCGCGATGTCATCGTACTTGGCGACGACGGCGATGGTCTCCAGCACCTCATCGCTGATGTGGCGAGGCATCTCCTCCCAGCGTCCCGCCCGGGAGAGGCGGTGCAGCTCGGACACCATCTCCCCCCAGCCGTGGAGCTCGAAGACGGGGCTGTAGGTGCGGGTGGAGGCGTAGAAGGCGATGCGGGCCCGTACGTCCTCCGCTCGTTGGGACAGCTCTTGGTCCGTGGCCCCCGAGACGATGAGGGGGCTGACGCAGACTTCCACCTCGGCAGGAGAGCGGCCGGCCCGGCGCGCCCCCCTCTCCACCTCGGGCAGCATCACCTCGGCGATGTACTTGCGGGTGGTGATGGGGTGGGGCCGGAGGCCGTCGCACACCTCGCCCGCCAGGCGGCAGTTGTGACGGTTGATGGCGGCCACATGGACGGGGATGTAAGGGTGCTCGATAGGGCCGGGGTTGAAGAGGGGCACCATGAGGGAGAAGCGGTAGAACTCGCCCTGGAAGTTGAGGGGGCGGTCGTACTGCCAGCAGTCCCAGATGCTGCGCAGGGCCAGGATATACTCCCTCAGGCGTTGGGTCGGCGGCGCCCAGGGGACGCTGTAGCGTCGCTCTATGTGGCCCTTCACCTGGGTGCCCAGTCCCAGGATGAAGCGGCCCCGGGACAGGCGCTGCAGACTCCAGGCGGTGAGGGCAGTAACCATGGGACTGCGGGGGAAGGCGATGGCCACCGCGGTGGTCAGGCTGATGCGATGGGTGGTGGTGGCGGCGAGGCCGAGGACGAGGAAGGGGTCGTCCTTGGTCTCGGTGGTGACCAGGCCGTCGTAGCCCAGCTCCTCCACCTGGCGGGCCGCCTCTGGCACCTCGGCCAGCTCCAGCCGTGCCGCCGGGGCTCGTAGGCCAGGATCTACCTTCCCCAGGGGTAGCGCCGTCTCGACCTTCATGTCCAGAGTGACCGCTGGAGACGATTAAAGCCAGCCCAGGGCATGATGTCAACAGGAGGAACTCTCCCGGGTCGATTTTGAGAAGATGTGGGAAGATATGGCACCCCCGGAGACGCTGGTAGCATAAATGGTCAAGAGACCTCCCCTTCTCTGGGTTGTCAAGGTTGACGCTAACCGTCCCGTGTGCCAACGTGGTCTAAAAAGCCTGGAGGGCGCTGTGCAACGGGTTGTCGGCTATCCGCTGCTGGTAGAAGCTCTCGCTCCCCCGCGAGGCCTGGCGCGGGGGCTGGTGATGGCGCTTCTCGTCATCGGGGGCAGCGCCTTCACTGCCCTCTGCGCCCAGTTCCGCATCGATCTCCCCTTCACGCCGGTGCCCATCACGGGGCAGACCTTCGCCGCCCTTCTGCTGGGGGCGGTGCTGGGCTCCCGCCTGGGCGCGGCCTCGCTGCTCCTCTACATGCTGGAGGGGAGCGCTGGCCTCCTGTGGGGCTCCCGTACGGCAGGTTTCCCCGTCTTCGCTGGCGGCACCGCTGGCTGGGCCACCATCGCCGGCCCCACCGGCGGCTATATAGTGGGCTTCGTGGCCGCCGCCTACGTGACGGGCTGGCTGGCGGAGCGGGGCTTCGATCGTAGGCCGTGGTCGCTGGCCCTGGCCATGGCTGTGGGCAACGTGACGGTGTACGTCTTCGGCCTGCCCTGGCTGGACCACTTCTTCCCCGGCCAGGCCCTGAAGCTGGGCCTCTACCCCTTCATACCTGGCGATGCCGCCAAGCTGCTGCTGGCCGCCTCCCTGGTGCCCGTGGGGCGGGCGCTGGTGGCCCGCGTCGCCCCGGTGGAGGAGGAGGCGGCCAGGGAAGAGCGTCCTCTGACGCTGGGGCGCTACCGGGTGCCGGCGTCGTTGCTCTATCTGGGCGGAGCGCTCCTCATCGTGGTGGGGGCGCTGCTCCCCTGGCGGGTGCCGGGCGAGGGCTTCGCGCCGGGCTGGGCGCAGACGGCCGGCCAGGTGGCGCTGGTGGCGGGCGCCGTGGGTGTGGCGCTGGTGGCCTCGCCCCTGCCGGTGATGTGCCTGGCCATCGCGGGCGTGGTGGCCCTGGGCTGCCTCCTCCCCTTCGGCGTGCTGCCCGGCGAGTACAGCCTGACGGTGGAGCGGCCGGCGGCGATGCTGGCGCTGGCCATCGTCCTGCTGGCCATGGCGCTCCTGGCCTGGCGGGGCGTCCCCCGGCTGGACCGGGGCGAGGCGCTGCGCTGGGGCCAGTTCGTCATGGGGGCGGTGGCCGGCTACGCCAGCTTCTATCAGGTGGTGCAGGTGCTCCTCCGTAGCGAGGAGTTCGCCCCTGGCGATCTGGGCGCCGGGCTCCTCCTCTGCGCCCTGGCCTCCATCCTGCTGGTAGTGATGAGCGTGGCGATGGGCCGACCAGAGGCTGAGGCCACGTCCTCGTCCTAAGCAGAGAGGACTTCTGGCCTTTTTTCCCCTCGGCGACGGCCCTGCCAGACACCGCGACGGGCGACGTCCCGCGCCCGGCCTCTTGGCAGGGCCGTCTCGCTTCAATAGACTGGTTAGCAATACAAACTAACCCGTACGGGAGCGGCCTGACGTTCGGTGTTCTGGATCAGTTGCTGGACGTCACCGGCCGGAACCCTCTCCCCTCACCTGCGCGTGCTGGAAGAGGCGAGCCACGCAGCGGTGGGCGAGGGCTGCGCGGGGAGGATGCCCCGCACCTGCCTGCGGGTTACCCTGAGGGGCGGGAGGCGCGTCGGCGGGAGATGGAGACGCTCCCGGTCCCGGCCCTGGCCGGGGGCGGACCCGGTCCCAGGGTGGGCAAGAGGTGGTTTACTGACGGTGACAGAGATCTCTGCGACCATGGGGAGGCTTCCGGAGATGACCAGGACGCCGCTGTTGCTGTCGCTGTTCATTTCTGCCCTGGCGCTGGTGGGGTGCGCTGGCGGGGGAGGACAGGGGGCGGCCACCGTGGTCGCCCCGACGACCAGCCCGGTGGCCCGCCAGGTCGCCACACCCACGCGCACGCCAGCCGGAGGGACGCCGTTGCCCATGCCCACTGCCAGCGCAAGGCCGACGCCCTCGCCGGCGGCCCAGCAGCCCTGCCAGGCGCCGACGCCGCCGCCCCTATCCGGCAGCCTCATCGCCCAGGGGTGCGAGGTGGTCCACCTGGGTGTCTTCCCGCCCGTGGAAGCGGCCAGGGCGTTCTTCGATGGCAGCGCCAAGGTGCCGACGGCGCCGCCCTGCGCTGCCTTCGGCTCGTCCTTCGGCTGGCGGGTGGTGGAGGGGGTGTCGGTGGCCCTCTACACCGTCCACCAGGGCGTACATCAGGGCGCGGGCAGTGGCGTCCAGGGGACGGCCCAGGGCTATTGCGGCGGCATCGAGCTGGAGAATCCGAACCCGACGCCGGTGACCGTTCACCTCACCTACCGGCTTTACGACTGCTCTGCCGGCTGCTAGCCGGGGGAAAGGCCGGCCTCACAGGGGACGCTGGCGGTAACGGACGCCCTCGCCCAGCTCGACGATGAGGACATGGCGAGTGGTCTCCGGGGAGCCGGAGTAAGCGGCCACCACCGGCCCTACGCTCACGTCCGTCATCAGCTCCCAGTGGCCCAGGGCCACGTAGTCACGCTCGGATGCCTCTATCTCGTGGGCATAGATCTGGTAGCTGCGGCCCAGGTCGTAGTCGCCCCGCACCAGGTGGCCGTGGGCTACCGCCACCTGCCAGCGCTCGCTGCCCCGGGGCGGCACGTCCCGCAGGGGGCGTGAATCGCTGTAGCTGAGGTGGGCGCGGCCCCACACTGCCAGGTCCAGACCGGGGAAGCGCAGCCACTCTCCTTCGCCGGAGGTTATCAGGTGGAGGGCGGAGTGGTAGGCCGGCAGATCGAAACGACGATAGACGGAGTCCGGAGAGTAGCAGTCGTGGTTGCCGGGGAGGAGAATGGTAGGCATAGGGAGGCGGCGCAGCAGCTCCGCCGCCGCCTCCACCACCTCCGTCCGCACCCGGTTGCTGTCGAAGAAATCGCCAGCGAAGACGACCACGTCCGCCCGCTCGGCCAGGGCGGTCGCCACCACCCGCTCCAGCATCTCGAGGCCGGGGTCGCGGTGGCCGTTGGCGCGCCAGCGGCCGTCGTAGGCGCCCAGGTGGAGGTCCGAGGTATGGAGGAGGCGTAGGGGCCACCTCCGCCGCAGGGCGGCGGGGCGGGGGCTCGTCTCCCGGGCGGTCATATCTGGCCTGCCGACAGGGCTATGTGATAGTGCGCACAAGATTGCTCATAGTATAGCGGGCCGGCGAGGGCCGCCGCAATAGGCCGGGCGATGGCCGCTACTGCCCCTGGCGGGGAAGGGAGTGGCGGGGCAGTCGCCGGGCCAGCTCGCAGCCGATGGCCTCCATCTCTCCGGCGGCCAGCAGTCGCTGGCACTCCTCGAACAGGGTGGCCTCCTCCCAGCGTATGTGCTCCCGCAGGAGGCTGGCGATGGCGGACAGGGCCTGGCGCCTGGGCTCGGTCTCCTCCCGGTCCCGCAGGTTGGCCATGAGGGCATGGAGACGGACGTGGTCGGCCTGGGTGCGGGTGACCAGCTCATGGTCGGCGGGCAGATGACGCAGGAGGCGGGCCAGGAGGCACTCGCACTCGGCGTGGAAGTGGGGCAGGAGGTCGTCCTCCCAGAAGCTGAGCACCTCCTCCGTCAGGCGGGCCACGGTAGCGTCATCGGCCTCGGGGAGGGCGCGGTCCAGCCGCTGAGCGATGAGGAGGCCATTGTAGTGGCCGCGGGAGAGGGGCACCAGGTTGGGGTCTCGCTTCATCCCGGCCCCAGTCTAGCACGCCGCCGTCGAAGAGGCGAGGACGACCGCGGCGACGGAGACGAGAGAGCCGCCCTGGGGGTCGGCGGGGCACTGCTCGTAGGCCAGCAGGCGGCCGCGGGCGCCCTGGAGGAGTCGCAGCGTCAGGTAGATGGGAGAGAGGCCGCAGATGCGCCAGCGGTCCCCCTCCTCCCGGACGGGGTGAAGGAAGGCATCGGCGTCACCGGCCTCGATGGCGGTCAGGAGACGCCCGTCGGCCCGCCGCAGGCTGGCCCGGCCGGCCAGATCGAAGGGTACGCTGTCGCCGAAGGCGGGGCCCACATGGGCCAGGTCGGCCGCCGCCACCACCAGGGAGCGGCGCTCTCTGGTGAGGCTCCTCAGGACGGCGAGGGCCGCCTCCAGGCGCTGGTCCGACTCGGGGCCGTAGTCTCCCTCTAGGAAGTGGGCGAGGCTACCGCAGAGGACGGGCAACACGGCGCAGGGCTCGCCTTGGCGGACGTAGTGAAGCCAGACCAGAGCCAGCTCCAGGGAGTGCTCGTTACGGTGGTGCAGCTCCTCGGCGAAGGCCCATTCCTCGCCCAGGGCCCGGGCCAGCTCCTCCACCGCCTGCTGA
>ENA-ORXB01002379-ORXB01002379.1-sediment-metagenome-genome-assembly--contig:-NODE-2379-length-16338-cov-4.006457_pt1 | contig 16338 bp, 13 predicted proteins | sample MGYA00237863_ERZ511475 | MGnify/ENA primary metagenome ERZ511475 (study PRJEB26305, sample SAMN06343858) | sediment metagenome | isolation source: hot spring sediment | place: Canada: British Columbia... | reverse complement strand
GCTCACCCCATTCTGGCCCAGCTCGCGGAGACCCTGGGCACCGATCACACGGTTGCCGTTCAGCGGTTGCGGCGCATGTTGGTCGATGCCGTCGAGGGGCTGCGCCCCGAACACGGCACGCCGCCGGCCAGCCCGGCCTGGCGACCGTATAGAGTGCTCCACGGCCGGTACATCCTGGCCAAAGGGCTGGATGAGCTCGAGGCCGAGCTGGGCTTGAGCCGCCGGCAGATCCAGCGAGAGCAGCGATCAGCTTTCGCGGCGGTGGCGATCGCCCTCTGGGAAAGAAAGCTGGCCACCAGTGCGGAAGCCGGCCTGCCCGGACGTCAGGATGCTATGGCGCAGGAGATATCCCGTGTTGCGAGCGAGGAGGAGGTCTGCGATGCTGTGCGGGAACTGGAGGCGGCGCTGCAGGTCGTGAGGGCGCTGGCCGACGACAAGGGCGTCGAGCTTGTGCCGCGCTTCCCGAGCTCTGCGGTGCAGGTAGTGGCGAACCCGGATCTCCTCCGTCAGTTGCTGGTTTCGGTGCTCTCTCTGGTCGTCCGCGTGGCCTCTGCCGAGGAGTACAGCGTGCGCGTGGAGGCACAGCCAGCCTCGGTTCGCTGTGTCCTCTATCCGAAGGACGGCTGCAGGTCACCGGCGCAGGCGCACCATGTTCCCCTGCCTGATCCCGTACTCGCCCTGGCGCAGGCGAACGGAGCCCTGATCACACAGGAGAGTACCGACGGTATCCGGCGACTGCTGATTGAGCTCCGGCCGGTTCCCCAGAGCTACACTGTGGTGATCGTGGAAGATAACAGGGACCTCGTGCGCCTCTACTCCCGCTATCTTGCCGGGCGCGGGTATCGGCTGATCGAGATCAGCGACTCTACGACAGCAGTCCAGCGTATCGCCGAGATCATGCCGGACGCGATAGTGCTCGACCTCATGATGAGCCGCGTGGATGGCTGGCACATCCTAGAATCTCTGCGCGGCAGTCCCTCCCTTCGGAGCATACCGGTCGCGGTCTGCTCGGTGCTCAACGAGCCAGAGTTGGCCCGGTCGCTGGGCGCGGATGCCTACCTGCGCAAGCCGGTGAGGCCTCCGGAGCTTCTCGAGTGCCTTACTGGGCTCTTGGAACGGAGACGTAGTGTGGGCTCAGCGCCACCCCCAGCGACTCGATAAGCCGCACCATCTCTCCTGCCGCGAGGCCGCGCCTTCTGAGCACGCGTACCTCGCACTCCCGCAGGTTGGCAAGCTCCTCCGCGGGAGTCCGTGCGGTCACCACGATTACGGGTATGCCGGCGGTCGCGGGCTCGGCCCGCAGCCTGGCGAGCACCTCGACCCCGCTCAACCCGGGCATGTACAGATCGAGCAGCACGATGTCGGGTGCCTGCTGAGCGAGTTGCAGAGCTTCGACGCCAGTGGCAGCCGCCAGTATCTCTGCCTCGGGCCACTCCTGTTGCACCATGCGGCTGAGCAGGCGAAGCATATCCGGGTCATCGTCTGCCACGAGGATGCGCCGCGGCCGGGGCCTCAGGCGCGCAATCGCTGTGGCAACCTCGCGCTGGGTGACCGGCTTGACTATAAAGTCCGACACACCGAGGGCGCTTCCGGCCTGTCGCTCAGTAGGATAGTCGCAGACAATGGCGGTGACATCGGCAGGGGCCAGCTCTGATAGCAGTGCCCTGGCCTGGTCCAGAGTTGAGGGTGTGTCGCCAACCGCGACTACCGCAGCCGGGTGGACCTCGGCGACAAGCGCACGCGCTTCCGCTAGCGAACCTGCACCCACGATGTCCAGCCTCTCCACGTGCCGGGCGAGCGTGCGGATCACTAGGGGGTCGTCGCACAGCACCACAGCGGAAGGCCGACTGCTCTGGGGCGCTGCGCTGGTACGCGTTCGCATCAACTGGAGAGCGCTCACTCGTTCCTGCTCAGTATAGGGGAGCGTGAAGTAGAAGGTGCTCCCCTTGCCCAACTCGCTCTCGGCCCACATGCGGCCCCCATGCAGGCGGACGAGCTGTCGCGAGATGGCAAGGCCGAGCCCCAGGCCGCCGTGAGGGCGCCGACCGGAGCTATCGACCTGCTCAAAGCGCTCAAAGATCGTCTCGAGCTTGTCGGGCGGGATGCCTTCCCCAGTATCGCGGACGTAGACGGTAACCTCGCCGTCTGACAGGCAGGCCCCCACCTGGATATACCCCTGGTGCGTGAAGCGCACGGCGTTGTTGACCAGGTTCAGCAGGACCTGCCGCACGCGGGTCGGGTCTATGCGCAGCAGCGGAAGGCTTTCCGGCAGTGAGACTCGGAGCTCCAGCCGCGACTCGCGAAGCAGCGCGCTGCCTGTCGCCAGGGTCTCGTGGATCAGGTGGATCAGATCGGTCGGCTCCGGCAGCACGGGCAGGCGTGAAGCCTCGATCTGTGCCAGGTCGAGGACGTCGTCGACCATCTTGAGCAGATGCTCCGCGTTCCGCCAGATGGTGGCGATGTCCTCGCGCAACGCCGGTGACCAGGAGACGCCCTCATAGGCCTCCGGGCGAGTGCAGAGCATCTCGGCAAAGCCCACGATGATATTGAGGGGCGTCCGAAACTCGTGGCTGATGTTGGCCACAAAGTGGGCCTTGATCTCACGAGCCTGCTCGGCCTCGGCGCGGGCCGCCTCGAGCTCTTGCACGGTGCGCTCCAGGAGCCCATGGGTCAGACGCAGAGAGTCCAGTGTTCGTCTGAGCTCGGCGCGCCTTGCCCTCACTTCATCGGCGGTCTGCCAGGCACGGTTCTGGCTTTCGAGTGCCCAACGCAGCGTGGCATAGAGACTGCGTGACGACTGGCAGGAGGCGACCGCGGCCGCCCACAGCAGGCCGATGGGGGCGAGCGAACGCAGCAGGCTCTCGGATCCCGGGGCCACTTGCAGACAGGCACCGGCGATCACTGAGAGAGCCGCCGCGATAGCGTAGGAAGTGGCAGGAGCCACGAGGGTGCCGCTTGCCACCACGACGAGCGGCAGACAGTAGAGCCAATCCCGCTCCGGGAAGGAAAGAAACCCGAGCACCAGGCTTGCGGTGAGGCCGAGCAGGAGCAGCCCAACGTGAACGGCAGTCGGCAACCGGCGCAAGAGCAGGCAAGCGACACTGCCGAGCAGGAGGGCAAGCGGAGCTGCCAGAGTGACCGCCGGTGGCGGGGTATAGTGCACGATGGCAAGCCCGACGATCCAGGCGCCCGATGCTGCCAGGCCCGTGAGGGCGAGGGCGCTCAACACGGGCCGACGCAGCTCGTCCATCTCGCTGGCGACGAGCTCGCGACTTGCGACTGCGGTCGTCACAATCTGTGCTCCCTCTCTAATGCGGCTCTGGGCGGAGTGGGGGAGCCGGCGCTGGGTGGGGCGGCATGGATGGGTATCTGCCGGCACGGGGATCTCACTCCGCGTTGTAAGGGTTTACATCAGGGGCTGCCCGCCGTCAAATACACGGGGCAGGCCAGCGACGCGTTGGCGTGCCCGGCCACTCACGCTATAATAGAGTGCAAGGCCGGAAAGCGAGGGGTCCGTGAAGATCCTGGCCATTGCCGATAGGGTCGCCGAACTGGTGTATGGCCCGAACATCCGCAAGCACTTTGGCGATGTGGACATGGTGCTCTCCTGCGGCGACCTGCCCTACGACTATCTTGAGTATATCGTCACCATGCTCGCGGTGCCGGTCTTTTTCGTGCGCGGAAACCATGACCGCGAGTGGGAGCAGACGCCGACGGGGATTGTGCCCGCCTACCCAGGAGGGTGTGTCGACCTGCACTGCCAGACGGTCGAGTACAAGGGGCTTCTCCTTGCGGGGTTGCAGGGCTCGATGCGGTACAAGCCGGGGCCTTACCAGTACTCTGAGCGCGGAATGGCGCTCAACGTCCTTCGGCTCTGGCCCGGGCTGTGGCGCAACAGGCTGCGTACGGGGCGGTACTTGGACATCCTGGTGAGCCACGCGGCCCCGCGGGGCATCCATGACCAGCCGGACTTGTGCCACCGTGGCTTTGTCAGCCTGGTGCGTTTCATGGACCGTTTTCGGCCGCGGCTCCTGGTACACGGGCATGTTCACCTGTATGGACGGGACCAGCACTGGCGGACCACGTACCGCGAGACGGAGGTGGTGAATGCCTTCGGCTACCGCATTCTGGAGATAGAGGTGCCGGGTCGCCGAAGCTGACGGCCGGAAGCGGGAACGGAGAGCGAGGTGCTGCTCGGCGTTGTGGCGGATTCTCATGGTTGGCTTCACCCGCATGTGCGCGACGTCTTCCGCGACGTCGACGAGATTCTGCACGCGGGGGACATCGAGTCCGAGCGCGTCATCGAGGACCTGGAGCGGATTGCGCCGGTCGTTGCCGTGCGCGGGAACGTGGACCGGGGGCCTCTGGCGGCGCGGTATCGCTCCTGGTGCGATCTGGAGATAGAGGGGCACCGGCTGCTGCTCGTCCATCGCGGCGGCAAAGCGCTGCAGGGGGATCCGCAGATGGCGGCGGTTTTCCGGCGAGTCTACCCCGATATTGTGGTCTACGGGCACACCCACCTGGCCGAATGCGGCTGGCAGAACGGGGTGTATTACCTCAATCCCGGCCTCGGCGGACGGCCGAAGCGCGGGATCCGTTCGAGCGTGGCGCTTCTGATCGTCGAGCCAGGCCGGGTGGAGGGCGAGATCATCTGGCTCTGAACTTGCCTTCCCCATCCTGTTATGCTATCATCCTGCAAGCCGGCGTCGCAAAGGCGCCGGGTCCTCGTCCTGATCTGCCACCTGTTAGTTTCCTGCCCGCACGCTGCCCAGAGGCGGCAAGGCAGCACGTGGTGCGGCTTGTGTGGCCAAGCCGACGTCGTACTCTCAAGGAGCCAGTCATGGGCGACGTCCCCTGCGTGTGCCGCATCACCGGCCCCGACGAGCCAGGGCGGCTCTTGCGCCATCTTGGCCTGACCGATCGCTACACCATCGCCAAGCCCAAGCGGCTCTCCAGTCTCCTCGCCGACGATCGCGACGCCACAGGCCTCGACTCCGCCTTTGCCGTCCCCGAGGGGCGGGTCGCGGTGCGGGAGGCCTGCACGGCTATGCGCCACCACGGCGGTGCGGGCATCACTCCTCGTGACCTCCGGAGCCTGTGGCAGCTGCCGCGGCCGCAGGGCGGATGGTTCCCCGAAGCCGCAGGGATCGGCGCGGTCCTTGAGCACAACAGAGCGACTCACATTGGCGTAACGGCAGAGTTCTGGCCGGGTCACGTGGCGCCCACCGACGCGGTGGACGCCGCCGAGAGGAGGTGGCCCCGGTGAGCGATGAGGGGGGTCGCTCACCTTTTCAACTGGCGGAGCGCCAGCGGCGCGCAGCCGAGTGTGCCGTCTGCTACGTGGAGAGCGGCATGGTGGTCGGGCTGGGGAGCGGCACCACGGCCGCCTTCGCAGTGCGGCGGATCGGGCATCTGCTGCGCGTCGGACGGCTGCAGGGAATTCGGGGGATTCCCACGTCACAGGCGGTCGAGGCTCTGGCCCGGGAGCAGGGGATCCCGCTCACCACACTGGACGAGCATCCCGAAATTGACGTAACCATCGATGGGGCGGACGAGGTCGACACGGCCCTGCGTCTTATCAAGGGCGGCGGTGGCGCCCTGCTGCGCGAAAAGATCGTCGCGCGGGCCAGCCGCTGCGAGATCATTGTGGTGGATGACCGCAAGCTCGTGCCGAGATTGGGCACGAGGGTGCCGTTGCCGGTCGAGGTCGTGCGCTTCGGCTGGACGCTCACGGCCCGGGCGCTGGCGGAGCTGGGGGCCGAAATCGCGCGGCGGATGAGGGGTGGGGAGCCCTTTGTCACCGACGAGGGACACTTTATCATTGACTGCCGGTTTGGGCCGATCGATGATCCGGCCGCACTGGCCGCGGCCATCGAGGCGATCCCTGGGGTCGTTGACCACGGGCTCTTCCTGGGGCTGGCAGACCTGGTGATCGTAGCCGGGCAGGAGGGCCTGCGTCTGCTGCGGGCGGCATCCATGGGTTCCAGAGGCGGGAGGGGCCAACCATGCGCAGTGCCCAGCAATCGATAGGGGCGACAGAGCATCGTGCCAGGATACTGGTCGTTGACGACGACCGCGCCGTGCGGGAGATGGTCCACGACGTCCTCGAGGGACCGGAGCACGAGGTCTCCCTCGCCCACGATGGCAAGCAGGCGCTGACGTTCCTGGAGTGGGATTTCTACAATGTGGTCATCATCGACCTGCGCCTGCCGGACGTGGACGGACTGGCCCTCCTGCGTCAGATCAAGCAGCGCAGCCCCGACACGGAGGCACTGATCCTGAGCGCCCATGCGGACCTTGCCTCTGCGGTCGAGGCGCTGCGGCTGGGCGCCTGCGACTATCTGCGGAAGCCGCTGGAGGATATCGGCCAGCTGAAGAAAGCGGTTGAGCGTGCGCTCGAGCGACAGGAGCTCCTGCTGGCCAACCGCTATCTGATGGACGAGCTCAGCCGTGCGAACAGGGAGCTGCGCCGGCAGCGCCGGCGCGAGCTGCGCCGCCTCGAAGAGGTTGGCCTCGCGCTGGCCGGTGCGCTGCAACGCGACGATGTGCTGGAGGTGTTCCAGAGGGCGGTGACGGCGGCGCTGCCCTGCGACGTCTTGGCGCTCTATCTGCTCAGCCCGGATGTGGGCGGCCCGTCGGTGCGCGTACACTCGCAATGGCCGCTGTCCGACAGCCTGCTGGATGCCTTGCACGAGTCGGCCCGGCAGGTATGCACCGAACCGGAGGCGTTGCAGCGGGCCAAGGAAAACGTCGAGGTCATTGTGGTGCCGGCGCAGCCCGAACGGGCTCCGGCGAGCCTCGGCTCCAATGCCTCAAGCCGGCTGGCAACCCGAGGTACCTGCCTGGGGGTTGTGACCGTCGCGGCAGAGCGAGAGGGGGCCTTTGCACCCGAAGAGCTTCAGCTGTTGCGCATCCTGTCGAACCAGGCAGCGGCTGCGCTCGATAACGCGCGGCTATTCGAGCAGGCGCAGTTTCTGGCTACTCGCGACGGCCTCACAGGCCTCCTGAACCATCGCAGCTTCTACCAGCGGCTCGAGGAGGAGATGGCGCGCTCGCGGCGTCACAACATACCGCTGACTCTCGTGCTCATCGACGCTGACGGCCTGAAGCGGATGAACGACCGCTACGGGCATCTGACGGGTGATGAGATGCTGCGCGCCTTTGCGCGGTTGATCTCGACCGGAGTGCGCCGCGGCGACGTCGTCGCCCGGTACGGGGGCGACGAGTTCGCCATCCTTCTGCCGCACGCGACGCCGGAGGCGAGTGTGGCGCTCTGCGAGCGGCTCCGGAGGCGAATCGAGACGCACGAGTTCGTCGCCGGCGGGGAAACCGTGCAACTGGGTGCGAGCTTTGGGGTCGCAGGATACGATCCGCTGGTCGACGCCGAGGATCCTGCTGCCGTCGTCAGGCGCGCCGACGAGGCGCTGTACCGCGCCAAGACCGGCGGCCGGAACCGGATCGAGGTTGCGCAGGCGACCGGCGTCGGCGAGGAGCAGTGATCCTTATGTAGTTTGTGCCCCAGAACATTTGTGTTATAATGGAGCAGAAGCGGGCTCGAGCATAAGGAGGAGTCGAATGTACCAGCGGACTGTCGTAGTGGGGCACCTGGGGCGAGACCCGGAGATGCGCTATACCCAGGACGGCACCCCGGTGACGTCATTCAGCGTGGCTACAACGCGGCGCTGGGCCGACCGCGACGGGGCGCAGCGCGAGGAGACGACCTGGTTCCGCGTTTCGGCCTGGGGCCGGCAGGCGGAGATCTGCAACCAGTACCTCACCAAGGGGCGGCTGGTGCTGGTCGAGGGGACGGTGGGCGCCTCGGCATGGAAGGACCGGAACACGGGCGAAGCAAGGGCCACTCTGGAGTTGCGTGCCACGCGCGTCGTCTTCCTCGGTGGTCCGAGGGGCGAGGGGGCTCCGGGTGCTGCGCCGGAAGAGGCCGAAGCGACCTTTGAGGATGAGGTGCCGTTCTAGCTGCTGAAGCCGGCAAGGTGGGCGGCTCTGCGGCCCTGGCAGGCAAGTGCCTGCGTGAGAGGGCCGCGGGGTCCGGGCCTCTGATCGGGGTGCCCGCAGGAAACGCGCCCGGCAGCCCGCTGGGTTGGCATGCAGCCATTGGCTCAGGCAGATCGCAACCGGGCGGGTGACATGGCTACCCGCCCGGTTGGCCTAAGGTTGGCTGGCAATGACAAAGACACTGGGCCGGCACGAGTGCAGACCCGGTGCGGCGAGGGTTTGACCGGCTCTGGAGGGTCGGGTACAATTGCCCTGTTGGTCCGTGCGAGAGATGTCGGGCACGCCGAGAGGGCTTGCCGCATGAGCCGTGCGTCGAGGCCAGTTCGCCTCCTCATCATCATCGCCCTGGCCCTCGGCCAGGGCTTCTGTGTGGGCTTTGGGCCACCGAGGCTTTCCGCCCGCGATGTGGACGACAACGCCCTGTGGCCGCACCAGGTGCGGCTGCTGGGGGACCTCTCTGCGCCAGCGCTCGGCTCTGTAGCGGCCGTCCTGCTGGATGCAGGCACAGGGACCCGCATTTACGAGAAGCAAGCCAACGCGCGACTCGCCCCGGCCAGCACCACCAAAATGGTGACGGCCTATGTGGCTCTCGAGCGCGGAAACCTCGACGACAGGGTTGTGATCAGCGCGGAGGACCTCGCGGTCGACTCGATCCTCGGCCTCACGCCGGGCGAGGTCTGGTCGCTCGAGGACTTGGTCTATGCGTTGCTCCTCTCGTCGGACAACGCCGCTGCGCTGGCCATCGCGCGCCACATTGCGGGATCAGAGGCGGCATTTGTGGTGCTGATGAACGAGCAGGTGGGGCGCTGGGGCCTCCGGGATACGCACTTTGCCAACCCGCACGGGCTCGATGACCCCGAGCACTATAGCAGTGCCGCTGACCTGGCCGAGATCGCCCTACGCTGCCTCGAGAACCCCGTCTTTGCGGCGATCGTGCGCACCCGTGAGCATCAGGTCGGCTGGCGGACTCTCGTTAACCTGAACGAGCTTCTGCGGTCGTATGAGGGCGCTCAAGGGGTGAAGACGGGGACGACGACGGCTGCAGGTCAGTGCCTGGTCTCCGCAGTCTCCCGGCCGGAGGGGCGGGCCATCTGCGTTGTATTGGGCAGCGACGATCGTTACCGGGACACGCGGGTCCTTCTGGACTATTACTTTGCACACTATCGCGGTTTCGGTCTGCAGCTCGGGCCGAAGGGCCTGAACAGGATCCGCCTGCCGGATGGGCGGGAGCAGGTGCTGGTAATGGATGGGAAGCCGCAGGTGCTGCTCCCGCTGTGGCAGTTGCCCTGGCTGAGGGTGGAGCGCGTGCCGCCCGTCATCAGCTCATCCGAAGGCAGCATGGCTCCGGGGGTTGCGCGGTTTCGCCTTGGCGGCACTGTGCTAACCCAGGTCTCCCTGCAGGCGGTGGCACCGTAGGCGGAGGAGAAGGCTGGGAGCGATGCCGCCGGCTTTGTTTGGAGGTTCGTTTGCCTGAGGAGCGCCTGCAAAAGGTCCTGGCGCATGCGGGGGTGGCCTCGCGTCGCAGGGCCGAAGAGATGATCCTGGCAGGCAGGGTGAGGGTGAACGGCGAGGTCGTGACCACGCTGGGCACCAGGGTTGATCCGAGCCGCGATGTCGTCCAGGTCGATGGATGCACTGTGCGGCCCGAGGCGCCGGTCTATGTGCTGCTGTACAAGCCGCGCGGGGTGCTCTCGGCGGCCAGCGATGCGCGCGGGAGGACAACGGTGGTGGACCTGGTCCCGCACCGGGCGCGCCTGTATCCGGTAGGTCGCCTGGATGCGGACAGCGAAGGGCTGATCCTGCTCACCAACGACGGAGCACTGGCCCTGCGGCTGGCACATCCCCGCTATGAGCACGAAAAGGAGTACCGGGTACTGGTGGCCGGGGAGCCCGATGAGGAGGCACTCGATCGGCTGCGGCGGGGCATCGGCCTGGAGGGAGGCCGCACTCTCCCGGCTCAGGTCCGTGTAGAAGGCCGGACGGAGGAAGGTACCTGGCTGCGCATCGTCCTGCGCGAGGGACGCAAGCGGCAGATCCGGCGCATGCTGGAGGCGGTCGGCTACGAGGTGCTCCGCCTGATCCGGGTGCGCATGGGCCCGCTGCAGTTGGGCGGGCTGAAGCCGGGGGAGCACCGGCCGCTCACACCGCCCGAGCTCCGGGCGGTTCGCGCCATCCGCGAGCAGGCGCCGCACCGGTGGTCCTCGCCGCGGCGGCTGGCGGACAGCCGGAATCGAAGACGGGAGCACAAGCGTTGACCAAGCCATTGAGGATTGCCATCGACGGGCCGGCAGCGTCCGGCAAGAGCACGATCGGCCAGCGGCTTGCCGAGCGGCTGGGGTACCTGTACTTCGACACCGGGGTCATGTACCGGGCGGTGACCTGGGCCTGCATCGAGCGAGGGATCCCCATCGATGACGAGCGGGCGGTCACTCGCCTGGCGCAGGAGGTTCACATCGACGTGCTCCGTCCGACGGTCGATGATGGGCGGCAGTACACGGTGCTCCTCGACGGCCGTGATGTGACCTGGGACCTCCGTCGGCCGGAGGTTGATGCCAGCGTGTCTCCGGTTTCGGCCTATCCCGGCGTGCGCGCCGCCCTGACGGAGCAGCAACGGCGGATCGGCCGCGGGGGGCGGGTCGTGATGGTCGGCCGGGATATCGGGACGGTCGTGATGCCGGATGCCGACCTGAAGATCTACCTGGACGCAGTGGTTGACGAGCGGGCGCGCCGTCGCTACTGCGAAATGATGGCACGCGGCGAGCAGCCGTCGTACGAGACCGTATTGCAGATGATGCGCAGGCGGGATATGATCGACTCGATGCGGGCTGCTGCGCCGCTTCGCCCGGCTCCGGATGCGATCATCCTGGACACGACCTGCATGAGCATCGCCCAGGTCCTGCGCGCCATAGAGAACCTGATGTGTCCCGTCGAGGAGAAGTAAGCCTGTGATCCTTGGGCAGCGGATTATCAACGCCATCCTGCGGCCTCTGATCGCCCTGTTCCTCCCCTATCGTGTCGAGGGTGTGGAGAACCTCCCGAGGGAGGGACCGGTTCTCGTGCTCATGAACCACGTCAACCTGGTCGATGTCGTACTCCCCGGCATGTTCCTGCCTCGCGACGTGGTGATGCTCGCCAAGGTTGACCTCTTCCGAGCACCGGTGCTCGGCCTGTTTGTGCGTGCCTATGGCGCGGTGCCGGTGCGCCGCGGCGAGGCTGACCTGCAGGCCATGCGGCTCTCGCTGGACGTGCTGCACAAGGGGAAGGTTCTGGTGATCGCCCCCGAGGGCACGCGGAGCGAGCACGGCCGGCTGCAGCGAGGCCGCGAGGGGGCCGCCCTCGTGGCCGCCCTCACCGATGTGCCGGTCGTCCCCTTTGTGCAGTATGGGCACGAGAACTATCTCTCTCGTCTGAAGCGCCTGCGGAAGACGCCACTCTATGTGCGCGTGGGGAAGCCTTTCAGGTTCCTGTTGCGGGGGCATCGCCGCCGCGAAGAGCTGCGGGCCATGACCGATGAGGCCATGTACCGGCTGGCGGAGCTGCTTCCGCCGGAGTATCGCGGCGTATATGCTGACGTCGAGCGCTACACCTACCGCTACACTGAACCCTGGCCGCTTCGGGGCAAGGTGGAGGTGCAGTGTCAGGCGGCGGGGTGATCGCCAGCCTCGCACCGGAGGGCTTTGGGTCGGAGATCGGGCTCCGGGTCGGGGATCGACTCCTTGCGATCAACGGCAATGTGCTGCGCGACGTGCTCGACCTGCAGTTCTACGGGGCGGACGAAGAGGTCGCCCTATGCATCTGGCGCGATGGGGAGACCGTCGTGCTCCGCGGCAGGCGGCGCTATGGGCAGCCGTGGGGCGTGGCCTTTGAGCGGGCGCTCTTTGACGGGATCAAGACCTGCACCAACCATTGCCCATTCTGCTTCCTCAAGGGGCTTCCCGCCGGGCTGCGCCCTTCGCTCTACATTCGCGATGACGACTATCGGCTCTCTTTCCTGCACGGCAGCTTTGTCACCCTGACGAACCTCGAGGAGGCCGACTGGCAGCGCCTTGCCGAGCAGCATCTGAGCCCGCTCTACGTGTCGGTGCACGCGACGGACCCGGACCTGCGTCGGCGGCTCCTGGGAGTCCGCTCTGCTCCCGACATCTGTGAGCAGCTCAGACGCCTCGGAGACCTGGGGATCGGCGTGCACGCGCAGGTAGTGGTCTGCCCCGGGCTGAACGACGGTGAGGCTCTGTTGCGGACGATTGAGGACCTGTGGGAGCTGCGCGAGATCGTGGAGACGGTGTCGCTGGTTCCGGTGGGCCTATCGGCACATCACCCGGCGCGGCTGGAGAGGGTCACCCCGGCGATGGCGCGCGACCTGCTGGCGCTGGCCGATCGCTGGCGGCGCTGCGCGTACCGTGAGACCGGGCGGCGCTTTGTCTATCCCTCGGACGAGCTCTATCTGCTCGCCGGGCGGGCCGTGCCCGGGGCCCAGACCTATGATGGGTTTCCGCAGGCGCAGAACGGCGTGGGGCTCGTCCGTCTCTTCCTCGAGGACTGGGCGCGAACGAAACGCCGACTGCGGCGGCAGGCACCGCGCATAGCTGTGTCAGGCGCGACCCTGGTCACGGGCCTGGCCTTCGAGCCTCATCTGGCCCGGGTGGCACGCGACCTGAGCGAGGTGCTCGGCATCACCTGCCGGGCGATTGGGGTGGAGAATCGCTTTCTTGGCGAGCAGGTGACGGTCGCCGGGCTGCTCACGGCCCGGGACGTGGTCGAGCAGCTATCCGGGAAGGAACTGGGCGACGTCGTCGTCCTGCCGCGGAGCATGCTGGATGCCGCCGGGGAGCGCACCCTGGACGACTGGAGCCCGGCAGAGCTTGGGCGAGCGCTCGGCCGGCCGGTAGTGACCGCCGGCCTGGCGAGCGAGGTCGTCAAGGTCCTGATGCAGCAGTCCGGTGCCCTGCCGTAGGCAGGGTGTGGGAGGTCAGCCCTCGTCTGTGGTGGTTGTGACTGCTGGCCTGCATCGTGCTACAATGGCCTGTGTGGGGTACATGGGACACCAGGAAGGAGGCCGATTCATGACATAACCTCTGAACACAGGGATCGAGGGGGAGCAGCGCATGGGCTCGGCGCGCTCGCGCCGAGCTGACGAGGCGGAGGTTCCTCACCGCGAGGTGAGGCTAACCCGCCGCTATGGCGGGGAAAATCGAAGGATCAGCGGATGCCTCCAGGGCCCGGGCCACGGCCCTGCTTACCCCTCCTGCAGAGCCAGAGGCGAAAACCGGCGGGCGACCGCCGGGACAAGCATCTGGTGGTGGCCGGAAGGACCGCTCACACTCTCGCCGGGGCGTATGTGCCTATGCACCGGCGACTGAAGGAGGGGATGCCATGTGCGGCATTGTGGGCTATGTCGGCGGCCGCCCGGCCGCGCCCATCATCCTCGAGGGCTTGAGCCGTCTGGCGTACCGCGGCTACGATTCGGCAGGGCTCGCGGTAGTGGGCCCCGAGGGGCTGACGCTCAGGCGCAGCGTCGGCAAGCTCGAGAACCTCTCTTCGCTTCTCCAGACCCAACCTGCTCCCGGCCTGGTCGGTATTGGCCATACGCGGTGGGCGACTCACGGTGCCGTGACGGAGGATAACGCACATCCTCATACGGATTGCCGCCGGCAGGTGGTCGTCATCCAGAACGGCATCGTGGAGAACTATCTGCGGCTGAAGGAGCGCCTCGTCGCCGAGGGGCACGAGTTTCGCTCCCAGACCGACACCGAGGTGATCGCCCACCTCATCGAGACGTACCTCGCTGGCGGCGATGACCTGCTGCGAGCCGTAGGCCGGGCCGTTCACGAGCTGAAGGGCGCCAACTGCATCCTGGTCCTCTGCGCGCACGAGCCGGATCGTATCGTGGCGGCAAGGCTGGGCAACGCCGGGGGGCTTGTGGTCGGCTTTGGGGAGGGGGAGGTCCTGGTTGCCTCCGACCTGCCGGCACTCCTCGGACACACGCGGCGGGTGGCTTTTCTCGAGGATCGCGAGATGGCCATCCTCGGCCGGGAAGGAGTGAGCTTTTGGCGGGTCGACGGCACCCCCATGCACAAAGAGCCCGAGACGGTCTCTCTCGACCCCGAGGCGGCTGCACGGGGGCGCTACCGGCACTTTATGCAGAAGGAAATCTATGAGCAGGCGCGCTCGGTGACCGATGCCCTGCACGGGCGAGTCGACTTGGCCGCGGGCGAGGTATCGCTGGCCGAGCTCGCGCTTCCCGCGGACCGCCTGCGCAAGGTGACGCGCATCCATGCCGTGGCCTGCGGGACGGCCTGGCACGCGGCCCTCGTGGGCAAGTTCATGATCGAGCGCCTGGCACGGCTGCCCGTCGAGGTCGACTATGCCTCCGAGTTCCGCTACCGCGACCCGCTCCTGGAACCCACGGACCTGGTCATCGCGGTCACCCAGTCCGGCGAGACGGTGGACACCCTGGCAGCCATGGACGAGGCGCGCCGCAGGGGAGCGCCTACCCTCGCCATCGTCAATGCCATCGGGAGCCAGGCCGCGCGCGTGGCCGATGCCGTCCTCTATCTGAACGCCGGCCCGGAGATCGGCGTGGCCTCGACCAAGGCGTTTACCTCCATGCTGGTTGCCGAATACCTGCTGGCGGTGTATCTGGCGCAGCTCCGTGGCACCCTCGAGCCGGAGGCACGCAGGCGGCTCGTGCAGGACCTTGCCGAGCTGCCCAACCTCGTCGGTCAGGCGTTGGCCGGGGACGGTGTGTACGAGGAGCTATCCGAACGGTATGCCAACTGTGTCAACTCGCTTTACATCGCCCGCGGCATCAACTATCCCATCGCCCTTGAGGGTGCGCTGAAGCTGAAGGAGATATCGTACATCCACGCCGAAGGGTATCCCGCGGGCGAGATGAAGCATGGCCCGATCGCCCTGATCGATGAGCGAGTGCCGGTTGTCGCCATCGTGGCGCGGGACGAGGTTCGGCAGAAGATGCTGAGCAACGTCGAGCAGGTGCGGGCGCGGGGCGGAAAGGTCATCGCGGTCGCTGCCTCGGACGATGCCGAAGCGCACAGCAAGGCCGACCACGTGCTGGCGGTTCCGCACCTCTCGAGCCTGCTCAGCCCCATCCTCAACGTCCTGCCCCTGCAGTTGCTGGCCTATCATCTGGCGGTGCGCCGGGGCTGTGACGTCGATCAGCCGCGGAACCTGGCCAAGAGCGTCACGGTCGAGTAGGGGGCCGGTCGGCCGGGATCCGTCCCCGGCCGACCGGAGAAACCGCTATCGGCGCTAAGGCACGACGTCCGCGAGGTCGACCAGCCAGTCCTCGCAGTTGTGGTGACGCCCGAAGGCTCCGGTGTCGGCGCGAAAGCCCAGCGTGAATCGCATCCCCTCGGACCGCTTGAGGAGCTTGAGGAGCAGCCGGTTGGGGCCCTGTCGCAGCGTAACCCGGTAGGAGTTGTTGAAGGGCGTCCACCAGGTCTGCTCGTCCTCTTCGGCGATGAGCTCGCCGTTGAGATAGAGACGGAAGCCGTCGCTGTTGCCAACGACAACATAGGCCGGGCGCTCGACCGGCGAGATGACGGTGCGCGCCAGGTAGCAGCAGTACGGTCCTCGCAGGCCGATCAGGCGAGTCGGGTCGACCTCGTGCTCGTAGGAGGGGATCAGAGCGGGGCGCCCAAGCCTGGCGGACCAGGCCTGGTAAAGTGCCGCGACGTCTGCATCCGGCTCTGGGATGTAGCTTTGCCGGAGCGACACAAAGTGCTGGTTGAACCGTCGCCGCACCTGCCGGGGGTCGCTTTCATCGGGTACGGGGTCGTAGTAGACGCCAAGGAACTGCCACAACCCGGCGCCGGCTATGCCAAAGGTATAGTCGAGCGGCGGCCGGGTGTCGAGGTGCACGATGAAAAGATTCTGCATCGGCCACAGGTCTGTGGCAGCCGGTGCATGGAGGGTGACGGGAACCGCGCGCCGGGTGACGTTAACGGTCGTCCTCTCCGGCACAATGCCCCAACCCTCAGGGCCTTCGATCCTCAAAGCCGTCTCGTGTGCAAGCTCGCCCTCCACGCGCACGACAACCGACACGCGGTCGCCCGGCGCCGCTGCCGGCAGCCCTGTATAGTCCACGCTGATGCGCGTCTGTGGCGGCCTTGCAGTCGGCGGGAGGGGTGCCATGGGCGGGGCGCCATCGATCTCGACGCCCGTCCTCGCCTCCGCCGCCAGCAGAACGCCCATGCGCGCCGTGTCCCGTGCGAGGGCGGAGAGGGTCATCTCCGGCCGGCGATACTGGATGCCCATGACGAGCTGGTCGCCGAAGATCGGAAGAGCACACGTCTGAACTCCAGT
>ENA-ORXB01002377-ORXB01002377.1-sediment-metagenome-genome-assembly--contig:-NODE-2377-length-16345-cov-3.980268_pt1 | contig 16345 bp, 14 predicted proteins | sample MGYA00237863_ERZ511475 | MGnify/ENA primary metagenome ERZ511475 (study PRJEB26305, sample SAMN06343858) | sediment metagenome | isolation source: hot spring sediment | place: Canada: British Columbia... | reverse complement strand
CATACATGGGTTAAATTTAATTTTTTCATAAAGGGTAGTTACAATGGATGAAAAAAGGTTAAAAAAAATACTTGAGATTAAAGAAAAGCAAAAAAAAGGGAAAGAAAGGGAACTTAAGATAGCAGCACAGGAGCTTAAGATTGAACAAGAAAAGCTTAAGTCATTAAAAAAGGAAATAGAACACATGGAAGAAATATTAAGCGATCAAATAATCACCTCTAATTTAGAACTCTATCATTGTTATTTAAACTCCCTAAGTAAAAAGATTGATAATAAAGAATTAGAAGTTCTAAAAAAAGATCAATATGTAAAAGATAAGGAAAAAGAGTTGTTACAAGCTTACAGAGAAACCAGGGCGCTAAATATAGTTAAAAATAATGCATTAAAAAAAGAACTTAAAAAGGTTATTATGGAAGAGCAAAAAGAAATAGATTTTGACTATATCACGAGGAAGTTAAAAAAATGAGAATAGTTTTAACCATATTATTATTCGTATTTTGCACAGTACCAGTTTTTGGAGATTCCTTTAATATGCTTGAAAGGGAAAAAAAAATTATAAAAAGAGAAGAAGAGTTAAAAAAAGAAGAAGAAAAGTTAATGGCTCTTAAAAAAGAGGTTGAGGAAAAGATAAAAAAATATAGCGATATTTTAACAATAATTGAAAGTTTGAATGCTAATATAGATAAAAAAATAGAAAGTTTTAAAGATAACAATATAAATCAGTTGGCAAAACTTTATTCAAGCATGAGTCCTAAAAATGCTGCTCAAAGATTGGCACAATTAGATGATGAAACAGCAGCAAAAATAATAATGAAGATGTCTCAAAAGAATGCCAGTGAAATTTTATCAAGCATGGAAGTTGCAAAAGTGGCTTCTATAACAAAGCATTTAACTCAGATAGAGAAAAAAATTCCTGCTAAGTGAAAAAAATTCCCACCATTTATTGTTTCAGGAAATCCGTCTCTTTAAAAAATACAATAAAATCAATATCTTAAAAAAACAAAATTTTGGCACAGTAGTTGATTAAGCTAAAGGCATGTGGATAGAAAATTTAATTAATCAGATGAATAATAATTTAACTCCTTTAGATGTTAAGAAAAATTATTTATCTGATACGGGTTTCCTGGAACTGTTGAACTCTATTGTTACTACAGGGAAGTGCAATGAATTGAATAGTAAGATAAGTGATATAGAAGAAATAGATGCTAAGAAAATTAGCTTGGACAATTCCATTAATGTATTTTTGTATTGTTCAAACTTATTAAAAGATGCAGGAAAAAAGTATATCGGGGTTACTAAATTTTCAGATTCCATGTTCAATTTTGAAGATATACTTCAGGTTTTTGGAAACAATGTTGTTGCAAATATAGTCATAAAAGATGCAAATAAACTCATGACAAACAAAGACAAATCAAATGAATCACATGAAGAAGAAAAAGAAATTATATCTCTACTTCAACAACTTTTAAGTCAAAATCAAGATTTAGCAAATGGCTTTATTAATAAGTCAATGGAAAAAGATTATTCTGATAATAAATTAGGTTTCTATGAAAACATACCAAAAGAGCTACAAAATGTTCCTCTTGTAAAATCAAACATAGGTAATGAATCAAAAAGTAATCTTGAAAAGATAGATGTAAAAAATTTTATAAATTTTAAAAATAATAATGTTGAGGACAATATCTCTAATTATGTGGCTTTTGGAAAAAATCCTGATAGTTTCGTTGAGAAAATAAAAGTAGAAAAATTGGACAGAGTAATCAATTTTGATGAAGATATTATAGGTGAAAGTGGGAATGAGATTAGTAGGCCTAATCTAATAAAAGTTAAAAGTAAAAAAGAGACTCTAGAATATAATAGTCAAAACAATGAGAGGTTTCATAATGAATTTTTATTAGTTTCAAAAGGTAATTTTGAAACCATTGAAAATAATAAAAAATTACAACAAAAATTGTTCGATGAGATTGGTGAGGGCAGAAAGATAGAAAGTATTGATATAGTTTTAAAAGAAAGGATATCAATAAAAAAAGAAAGTAGCAATACTATAACACTAATGATGGAACCAAAAGAACTTGGCAGGATAAAGGTTAGTCTTACAATACATGATGGAGTAATTAAAGCCGAAGTTTATCCAAATACAGAACAGGCAAGAAATTTTTTTAATGAAAATATAGATAAAATCATGGCATCGCTGGTAAGCGAAGGAATTAGTCTAAGTCAATTTGCTCTTAAAGATAATGGAAAGGATAATAATAAAAATAATTTTGAAAATAATAATAATATGTTCCAGGAAAATACACCCTTAAAAGAAACAGAGAAATGTATAAAAATTAAAAACAAATTAAATGGATTAAGTATTTATGCTTAAGGGGAGATAATTTTATGCAAACGGGTAATATAACCAATAATATGACAAATGTCTATGATGTAAAGAAAATGGGCAAACAGGATTTTTTGAAACTTTTTGTCGCTCAATTACAGTATCAAAATCCTCTTGAACCTTTGAAAAATGAAGATTTTATAGCTCAATTAGCCCAGTTTAGTTCACTGGAAGAACTTGTAAATATCAGGGATGGAATAACTAAGTTATCAATGAAAGATAACAATAATTCCATTATATATACGAATCTTATAGGTAAAACAGTAAGATATGGTTATGAGAACAAAGAGGGCATTGTTAACGCAGTGAATATTAGAGGTGATTCGATTTCTTTTAAACTTGACAATGGTTTAGAAATCAGAATGGAAGATATTTTAGAAATCAAATAATATATTAGGAGGTTTTTTATGCTTACATCTCTTTATACAGCAATAAGCGGAATGAATGCCAATGGTACAACTCTATCAGTTATAAGTGATAATATTGCAAATATGAATACTGTGGGATTTAAGAAAAGTGTTGTATCTTTTGGAGATATCTTAAGTCAGACTTTATCAGGAGTTGCCGGCACTTATCAAGTAGGTAGAGGAGTCCTCGTCTCAAATGTAATGACTATTTTTACATCTGGGCAGGTCGAATCTACTACAAATTCTTTAGATCTTGCAATTGATGGGGATGGTTTTTTTATTGTTAATAATAATGGGGCGAGGCTTTATACAAGGGCAGGTCAATTTAGTATTAATAAAGATGGTAAAATAGTTAATGCTGATGGATCAGTATTACAGGGATATTTGAGCGATATTTATGGAAATATAACAGGTACAATAGGAGATATTAGTGTAACTGTAGGACAAATACCAGCTGTTGCTACAACAAGTGTTGATATAAGTTTGAATTTAAATGCACAGAGTAACATCATCAGTGTACCATTTACACTTGATGCTAATGGTGATGGAAATATGAATGATCCGGGTAATTACAATTATTCTACAACAATAGTTGTTTACGATTCACAAGGTGGAGAGCATAATGTAACTTTATACTTTGTTAAAACTGCCCCAAATACATGGGATATTCATTATATATACGATGATCCATCAAATTCGGGTCAACTTTTAGATGCAGGTGTACAAAATTTAACATTTAATACAGATGGAAGTCTTAACAATGATAATAGTTCAACAGGTATATCTTTTAATTTCGGTCCTAATGTAACTTCGCCACAGAATATTATTTTTAATTTTGGCTCTGGCACATCTGAGGGTGGGGATGGACTTGGAAATACGAGCCAGTATGCCTCGAATTTTTCCATATCGAATATTCTACAAAACGGTTATGCTTCGGGAAGGTTAATGAACATATCTATTGATAGTTCTGGAAATATAAATGGTATTTTTAGCAATGGACAAACGAGAGTGCTAGGAAAAATAGCACTTGGAAGGTTCAATAATCCCTCAGGATTAGAAAAACTTGGAAGAAACCTTTACGCACAATCACAGGATTCAGGGACTCCTATAATTGCAGCTCCAGAAACTTCTGGGCTTGGGAGAGTGCTTTCAAATGCTTTAGAGCTCTCAAATGTTGATTTAGCAGAAGAATTTGTTAAAATGATTTCAGCTCAGCGTGGTTTTCAAGCAAATTCAAGAATTATCACTACTACAGATGAGCTTATGCAAGAACTGGTAAATCTAAAACGTTAATATTTTAAATTAGCAAGGGAACCCATCCCTTGCTAATTTTCATAAAAAGCTGTCTAATGTTTTGTTTACATTGTATAATTTAATCATGAGATATTTTTTGATTATTTGGTTTATTTTGTTATTTTGCTATCCCTGTTCTCATGCCCTTGCTAAATCTCATAGACAAAATTTTCTATTAGCAAAAGAGTTAATGGCACAGAAGTTGTATGGTGTTGCATATGAAAAATTAGACGATATATCTAAAGATTACGAATTATATGACTATGTTCTGTTAAATAAATATTATTGTCTCACACAAATCGGAGAACTTAAAAAGGCTGAAGAGGTTTTGAATATTTTTATTGAAAATTATAAAGGATATCCCACATTTAAAGAAGCATACAAAAATCTTTTAAATTTGATAGAAGAACCTAATAAGAAGCTAAAGTTAATAGAGGATTATCTCAAAATTTATCCAGAGGATAAAAACATAATTTTTGAAAAAGCTAATATTTTGAAAAAAATTGATGAAAGTGAAGCGAAAATTTTGTTTAAAAAATTGTTTCTTGAAGGAGGGACAAAAACAATTCTTGCTTATAGAGAGATCGAAGATTTTCTTTCCGTAGATGAAATATACCATACTGCCTTAAAAATGTTAAAAAATAATGATTTGCAGGCAATTGAATTAATTAAGAGGCTCGATGAAAAGAATCCTAAAGTTAGATATTTATATGGTTTGTACCATTTCAAAAGAAAAGATTATAAAAGGGCAATTGAATATCTAAATAAGTTAAATTTTGAAGAATCAGAAAAAATTTTAGCTCTCTGTTATCTAAGAAGCAGGGATTATGAAAATTTTATTAATTTAGTTAATAATTTTATTGAAAAAAAGCAAAAGGGTATTTATGACCTTATATACGTATTAGCTGAATATAAAAGGAGGCAAAAGGAATATGAAAGTGCAAATTATTATTTAAATTTTTTATTGCAGGCATATCCTGAAAGGTCTGGTGATACCATTTTTGGTCTTGCCTGGCTTAATATAAGAAATGGTAAATATGAAAGAGCAAAGGAATTACTTGAAAGTATTTTGGAAAGTAATGAAGTTAATAATAAGGATAAATACTATTTCTGGTTAGGTAAGATTGAACAATATATGGGTGGTAAGGGTGGGATTTATTTTGAAAAATTGTCAGATAAAGAAGGTTTTTATTACTTAAGGTTATTTCCATATGATGGAATTTTAAGTGATAGAGAAAACAAGAAAAATAATTTTTTGCCGGAAAAAGTTTCTAAAATTTTAAAAAGACTGGAAGAGCTTGAAGCAGTGAATATGAAGAAGGAGGGGAAGGAAGAAATAAAATTTTTTTACAACGATTTAGAAAAATTTCCAGATATTTTAGCAAAATACCTTTTAAAATTTGAAAATTATCATAAATTAGTAAAATTGGGGACAAAAGAGGGAATAATTTATTATAAATACCCATTCCCCTATAGGGATTACATAATTACCTATTCTAAATCAATTGGTGTTGATCCTCTTATTGCAGTGTCTATAATGCGTGAAGAGAGTCACTTTAATTCTCAAATAGTCTCTGAAGCTGGAGCTTTAGGATTGATGCAACTAATGCCGTTGACTGCAAAAAAAGTTGGGATTGTGCAGAATAAAAGTGATTTGTTCAAGGAAGAATTAAATATTTATCTTGGGATTAAGTATTTTGGAGAACTTTTAAAAAAATATAACAAGATTGAATATGCTATTGCTGCTTATAATGCGGGAGAAAATGCTGTGGATTCATGGTTAAAAAATAACTATAAAGATGTGGATGAGTTTATTGAAGATATTCCCTATAGGGAAACAAGAAATTATGTTAAAAAGGTCCTTAGAACATATTATATAATGAGAAATCTTTATAAAGTTAATCCCAGTGAAATGGCAGATGCCTCTTAATGAAGAAAGATAAACTATTATTAGGCGTACATTTATCAACTTCTAAAGGGATACGGAAACTTTTCGAAGAGGCGAGTAGGCTTGGAATAAATGTGTTTCAGTTTTTTTTGGGATCACCAAGAGTCTGGAAGGGAAAAACGCTGTCCGAAAAGGAAACAGAAATTTTTTCAAAGAAAATGAAAAATTACCAATTTATTGGGGTACATGCGCCATATTTACTAAATTTAGCAACATTCGATGAATATTTGCATAAGCGTTCTATAAATAGGGCAATTATGGATATTAAAGAGATGAATAAGATAGGTCTAAAGTATTATATTTTTCATCCCGGTACAAATGAAGATGTAACTGGTGGCATTAAAAGAATAAAAAAAGCGATGAAAGAGATACTGGATAGGACTGAAAATGTAGTTTTGGTTGTAGAAAATACCTCCGGTGAAAGAAATGATATAGGAAAGAATTTGGAAGAAGTCAAAGAAATTGTAGAAGGATTTGAAGAGAGAGTTGGAATATGCCTTGATACGTGTCATTTATTTGCATCAGGGATTGATTTAAGAAATGATATTGAAGTTGAAAAATTATATGAAGATTTAAAAAAATTAAGACTTGATAAAATTTTGCAACTTATTCATATAAACGATTCCATGTTTCCATTAAACGAGAAGAAAGACAGGCATACTCATATTGGAAAGGGATATATAGGAAATGAGGGATTTAAAAATCTGTTTAAACATAATTTTTTTAGGCTACTACCTTATATACTTGAAACACCAAAAGAGCATGATATGGATTATGTGAATCTTGAAAATTTGAGAAAATTGGGGTATGGGGTATGAGGTATGAGGTTTGGGGTCGGAGGGTAAAATTTAGGCTATAGGCAATTGGCTAGGGGCTATAGTTTATGGCGTGATATGTGATATGTGAGGTATGGGGTATGAGGTTTGGGGTATGAGGTATGAGGTAAAAAAAATTAGGCAATGGGCTATAGGCTATGGGTATTAGGTATGGGGGGTCGAGGTTTGGGGTGGACACAATTCTAATTTTACTGCCAAGTTATATGTTTTGGATAGATTGAAGGTATTAAAGAGGTTTTATTCTTCTCCAAGTAAAAGTTTTCTTTCAAAATCAGTTGAACGAGACAATCTTTTTGCATCTTCTAAAGAAATTTTGTTTTGACGGTATAACTGGAGTAAGTGTTGTTCCATTGTTTGCATTTTATAAATATGATAGCCGTTTTCAATATGTCGTTCTATTTCTTCTAATCTTCCTTCTCTTATACAAGCCTGAATTGTTGTCGTTGCTCTCATAATTTCAACTACGGGAAGAATGTTTTCTCCTGATTTATCCTTAATAAGTCTCAATGAGATTGTGGCGACAAGAATGTCAGCAAGTCTTTGTCTAACTATGTCCTGGGCTTCTGGGGGGAAGTGTCCTATTAACCTGTTTATCGTAGATACTGCTCCCTGAGTATGGAGGGTTGAAAAAACAAGGTGTCCTGTTTCTGCTGCCTTTATACAGGCATCAATAGCATCCCTATCTCTCATTTCTCCTACCATAATTACATCTGGGTCCATTCTCAATGCTGCCTTTAAAGCTGAATGAAAGCTTTCGGTATCGAATCCAACTTCTCTTTGTATAATACAGCTTTGTTTTGATGTAAAAAGAAATTCAATTGGATCTTCTATGGTGATAATGTTGTAGTTAAAATTTTCGTTTAAATATCTTATCATCGCTGCAAGGGTTGTAGATTTACCATTGCCTGTGGGTCCAGTTACTAAAATTAGCCCATTTGGTGTTTGAACAATCTCAGCAAGTACAGAAGGTAGATTCAGTTCTTCAAAAGTTCCAATTTGAGGTGGAATTACTCTCATCACTATGCCAAAACAGCCTTTTTGCTTAAAGATACTTACCCTGAATCTCCCACCATTGGGCAGTGAATATGTTGTATCCATCTCTTTTAAAGAAAAATCAAGTTGTTTCCCATGTTGTTCTAACACGATTTGAACAATTTCTTCAGTGTCTTTAGGTGTTAGATTTGGTAGTTTTGATTTTACAAGCTGCCCTTTGACTCTAAAAAAAGGAGGATTCTCAACCTCAAAATGTATATCTGAGACCTTTTTCTGGAAAGCTATTTCCAAAATTTGTTTGAAAGTTTTTGTTTCCATAACTAATTAGTTTATTCTGTCTTTTTAGTTTTTTCAAACATTTTTCTGTATAATATATTTTCAATTTGAATTTGGGCAATTTTTTTTATGCTCTCGATTAGAGAAGTATCAAAATTTTTCTTTTCATTGTCACAATAGAAAAGAGAAATGTTTTTCCCCATTGCGCTTAAGTACATTAGAAAGCATTTTTTACCTTTAGCTATTGGAATATATTTATAAATGGGATTTTCTGGTATGACATCGAGCCTAAAGATGTCAGGTTCTTTGCCATTTTTCAATTCCACAAATTTTGAAAATTCATTCACAGAAATTTTAAAAGATGATGTTTGTAAATCTGGTAACAGACATCTTTCAGATAATAAAAAACCTTGATGGATAATAAAAACAATAACCCTTTCAAAGTACTGGTTTAGAAAATCTGCGATAATATTTCTTATATGAGATGTTTTTTCACTTTCAATGATTTTCTTAATTACTTCTTTTAATTTATCTACCCTGTATTCTTTAGTCTGGTATCTTTTTAGATAATTTAGAATAGAGTTATAAAATAAAAGTAAATTTTGAATGTCTCCTTTTTCGGGTTTAGGAAACACAACCATAGCTTTATCTTCAAGATATTTAAGAATATGTTTTGTTTCACAATTTTTTTGAAAGTATATAAAAGAAATGTCTTCAAAATCTGTTTCCATTTCTATTGGATGTTCTGAATCAATAATTAAAATTGTTTTCAAACCTTTCAATTTTGACTGTTTTATGATAATTTCAAAATTTTCCTGTGCATCGGTAGAAAACACAAATATTCCTAAATTTTTACAGATGGTATTTATTACATGGCACAAAAATTCATCATTACCATAGTAAATTATTGTATAAGAAGAAGTATTTTCTGTCTTTTTAACATCTAATCTGGCTAAAAAGTTTACCAGTTCATCTTCCTGATTTTTTTGAATATCTGGTAAAAACTCTTTAACTTTTTTTCTGTGTACATTTGTGTGATCTATTTCCTTAATTCCTGTAAATACATCGGGTATTTTTCTTTCTAACTTATCAATTATATCAAGGCCTAAAATATCTTCTGTTATGGTGATGTCTTCAGGTTTATTTTCATGTTTTTCTTCTTCATGTTGAAATATAACCTGTGATAAAAGATTATCTCTTCTTAATTCATCAAAAATTCTTAATGCTTCCATAAGGGTATTTTGAGTACTTATATATAAATCATTTTTTGTTATTGCTGAAAAAGATTTGAATTCATCAGATATTTCTATTTCATCTACTGATAAGTGAAAGCTTCCTTTTTCCCATGTTAAAATATTAATTACAGTTATTTCTACAAAATTTGTTAAAATGTCTTTAATCGATTTTGTATCTAAAATGCCATTTTCTAGCAAAAAACTCGTTAATGTTTTTTTACTATTTATACAAATTCCAACAATCTTTTTGGCATCTTCTAATCCCATTACCTTTCTGAAAGATAATAACTGTGCTAAAGATGATAAGTTATCCGGGTGGGTTATACTGACAATAAAGCCATTGGCAAAACTAAACCGATATTCAATACCATTATTTTTAACAAATAAAGTTCCAGATTTTTTTGTAGTCTCTAAAAGTTGCATTACATCTACAATGGAGAGGTGCTCTAAGTTACCAGAAAAAGACATTTTTATCCCCTTTATTTATCCATGAATTTTAGTCTATAGTCATCGTAGCCAAATCTTCTTATTATCTCAATTTCATTTTTTTTTGGTTCATATAAGATTAGAGAAGGGAGTTTAATGCCATTAAAGGTAGTATTTTTTACAAAGCTATATAGTGCCATATCAAGAAATACAAGTCTATCACCTCGTTTCAATGGCTTTTCAAAGGAATAATCACCAATGACATCTCCTGCTAAGCATGATATGCCACCTAATCTGTAGGTATAGGGTAATTCACCGGGTTTGCCAGCTCCAATGATATTGGGGGTATAAGGCATAGCAAGAACATCAGGCATGTGAGTTTCTGCAGATGTGTCAAGAATTGCAATATCAATTTCATTATGGATAATATCAAGTACTGTGGAGACTAAAACACCACTATTCAGGACAACTGCTTCACCGGGTTCTAAATAAACTTGAATATCGTTATATTTTTTTCTGAAGTTATTGATAGTATTGCAAAGTAAATCCAGATCATAATCTTTTCTGGTTATGTGATGACCGCCGCCAAAATTTATCCATTTCATGTGTGGGATATATTTTCCAAAGAGCTTTTCAAAGGATTGTAAAACTCTTACAAAAACATCAGAATTTTGCTCACATAGGGCATGAAAATGGAGTCCATCAATGTCTGATAAATCAACATTTTCTAAATCTTTTGCTCTTACACCAAATCTTGACCCCGGTGCACAGGGATTATATAATGGTATCTCAACTTCAGAGTATTCAGGATTTACTCTAAGACCAATATCTATTTTTTTACCACTATTTCTTATAGTATTTGCAAATTTTTTCCACATATAAAGGGAATTAAATATTATGTGATCAGAATATTTAATTACATCTTTTATATCCTCTTCAGAATATGCGGGAGCAAAAGTATGTACTTCTTTCCCAAAATACTCATATCCAAGCCTCGCCTCTATAGGACCACTTGCACACACTCCATGTAAGTATTTGCTGATAATGGGAAAAACTCTTGGTAAAGCAAAGGCTTTTAATGCTAAAAGAATTTTAGTTCCCGTTCTTTTTTGAACCTCGTTAAGTATTATGCAATTCTTTTCTATTAATTGACTATTAATGAGGTAACAAGGGGTTTCTACCTGGTTTGTAATATTTTCCGGGAAGTCACTCAGAAATTGTCTATGAACATTATCTTCCATTACAGCTCTCCTCAATTTTCTTTTAATTTTAACTTTTTAATAATTTTTTTTGCAAATAATTTATGTTTGGTAGGGCGTTCTTTGCTATAATTTTATTGTGAAAAGAATCATTATATTTTTTGTATCCCTTCTTATAATATCTTGCACTGGGAAGAGCACTAAAATAAGGCATCTTTCAGAAAATGATATTATACTTGCCTTTGGAGATAGTATAACACATGGTATTGGGGCTAATAATACTGAAAGTTATCCTTCAGTTTTAGCGAATTTGACTAAAAGGACAGTAATAGAGTCTGGAATTCCAGGTGAGACTACAGAAGAAGGGCTTATAAGGTTGAAAGATGTTCTCGAGAAATATAATCCCTCTCTTGTTATTTTATGCGAAGGCGGTAATGATATGCTAAGACAGATAAATGATAATAGAATAAAGGAAAATTTAAGAAGTATGGTTAGATTGATAAAAGAAAAAGGCATTGATGTAATTTTAATAGGTGTTCCAAAACCTGGTTTTATAATATCTGTGCCAGATTTTTATAAAGACGTAGCGGTTGAATTCAATATACCTTATGATGGCAAAATTCTGAAGAGTATCCTTACTGATAATCGATTAAAAGCAGATCCAATTCATCCTAATGGAGAAGGGTATAAAAAACTTGCTACAAGGATATATGAGCTTATTAAAGAAAATGGAGGGTTATAACTTAATAAACATCTTAAAAAGCTGGTGTTAGTTTTTTACTAACACCAGCTTTAATTATTAAGCGTTTGTTGTTTCTGCTTTTATCACTACATCTTTTTCTTTACCCAATGTGAAAAAATCATAAATGAAGATTATTGTTCCAATAAGGAATCCGAACCCAAAGATTATTCTCCAGATCCAGAACCAATAATTATATTCAGCTTTAACGGAGATATAATCAAGACCTATTATTCTTTCCATATAAGTTTGAACCATACCAGCTCCTGTGATTGTTAGAACGATTAGTATCATTGATATAGTCATCCACCAGAAAGATTGTATAGCTCTTGAATAGTTGAATTCCTTAACTCCACGTATTGAAGGAAGTGTTACATAAATCATTGCAAGAACAAGTAACACATAAGCCCCATAAAAGGCTAAGTGTCCATGAGAAGTTGTAATTTGCGTTCCATGTGTCCATTTATTCACTTGAGGCAATGTGTGAAAGACACCCCAGAGTCCTGCACCTAAAAAATTTAATAATGCATGGGAAACTGTAAAGAAAAGACCCGCTCTATTTGCAACTTCTCTATGTTCTCTTGTAGTTCTAAAGGCATCCCAAACCATCAAAAGAAGAGGAACTGGTTCTAAAGCACTGAAAATCCCTCCAATCCATAACCAGTAAGATGGTGTCCCAATCCAGTAATAATGATGTCCTGTCCCTAAGATTCCAGTAAAAAGAACTAAGCCAACTTCAATGTACATCCATTTTTCGACAACTTCTCTCTTTGCTCCAACGGTTTTAATAAGCATATATGCAAGAAGGGCACCAGCAATTACTTCCCAAGCCCCTTCAACCCATAAGTGTATTACCCACCACCACCAGAACTGATCTTTAACCATACTTTTAGTATAAAACATTCCCGGTATGTACATAAGAGCAAGAAATGTGAGTCCACCAATCAATGTGCCCTGAATTCCAGTCCAGTGCTTGGTCTTTTGAACTGTCATAAAACTGTTTAAAAGAAAAAGGATTACAGATATTGCAATGAGAACATCTGCCCATCTTGGTGCTTCTATGTATTCTCTTCCTTCATTTAACAAAAGTGTTCCAGCAATTTCTTTATTAGCTGATGGATTGAGCCCCATCCATATATATCCAATTACTACAAGTAGAATTGTTATCACAGTCGCCCAGAATTGGAATTTTGCAAGTCCTACATTCCACAATTCTGTTTGTGATTCATCTGTAACTACATAATAAGTAGCTCCCATAAGTCCACAAAGCAACCAGACAACCATTGCATTAATATGTAGTGTTCTTATGGTATTAAAATTCAAAAAGAAAAAATCGGGCTCTAAAAACTGTCCAGCGGCTATAATTCCCACAATTACTTGAACTAAAAATAATAATACTGCAAAGGTATAAAAATAAACAGATATCTTTTGTCCTTCGTACTTTGCTATCATAATACACCTCCTTTATTTCAAAGATGATAAATATTCTACAAGTTGGTTTAGTTCTTCATCTTTTAGATGGTCAAATGAAGGCATTGCAGAATTTGGATTCTTTGATTGGGGATTTTTTATAAATTCGTATAGCCAGTTTTTATCTCTCTTAGTACCGATTTTAGTTAGATCAGGTCCAGATGTTCCACCAATGCCGTTAATAATATGGCAGTTAATGCATCCCTGGGATTGAAAGACTTTTTGACCTTCTGTTAAGGTTTTAATTCCTGCGCCCACAACTGAAGCAAGGAGTGGTTTAGGTGGCCATCCATTAGTATCGACCTTTGAAATCCAGTCAAGTAGGGCTATTAGATTATCTGCTTCTTCACTTGAGATACCCAGATTAGGCATAGAAGCATTTGATTTTACAGATTTTGGATCCATGATAAATTTTTTCAAATAATCCTTAGGTTTTCTTTCTACGACCTTTGTCATGTCTGGAGCAAAATAGGAACCATTCCCAAGTATAGTATGGCATCCAATACAATCATATTTGTGCCATACTTTTTTTCCAGCTTCTATTTTGTGTGTTATTGGAGGTGTGCGCTCGTCTATTTTTTTCATTGTGTCAAAAGTCAATCCAATAAAAATAATAAAGAACAATAAAGAACCATAGATAAAAAGTAGTTTTGCCCCTCTTGTACTCATCTTAGCCCTCCTTTTTCTGTAATTTTTTTTTACTAATAATATAAGCACAAAATTTAATCTTTGACAAAAATCAAAAATTTGCTCTGGATTAGTTTGATGGTAAAATTATACTGAGATGTTAAATATTGAAAGTATTAGTTATTTAAATGAGTTTAAAAGTAAATATCCATCAAAATTTGCGGATTTAAAGATAATTTTTAAGAAAATCCAGCCTGGTTGTCATATTTTTATTGGTACTGCCTGTGGAGAGCCTGTTTATCTGGTTAGATCTCTTATTGAATATGTTCGCGAAAATCCCAAAGCCTTTTTTGATGCAGAGTTACTTCAGGTGGTAACATTAGGTGTAGCTCCGTATTCTGACGAAAAATTTAAAGACAACTTCAGGCATAACACTTTTTTTATAGGACAGAGTTCAAGAAATGCAGTAAATAAGGGTTTAGCAGATTATACGCCCATTTTTCTCTCTCAGGTTCCAGACCTGATGAATAGAAGGCTTATGCCCATTGATGTAGCTCTTATACAGGTTTCTTTGCCAGATAGGCATGGATATGTCAGCCTTGGAATTAGTGTGGACATAGTTAAGTCTGCAGTAGAAAATGCGAAAGTTGTTATTGCTCAAATAAACTCTTATATGCCAAGGGTTCACGGAGATACGTTTATTAATATAAAGGATATTGATTTTTTAGTCCCCTATGATGAACCTTTACTGGAATATGACCTAAAAGCACCTGATGAAATTGCAGAAAGAATTGGTAACTATGTTAGCAGAATAGTGAAAGATGGGGATACTCTTCAAGTTGGATATGGATCAATACCCAATGCCATTATGGCGCATTTAAAAGATAAAAATGATTTGGGTATTCATACAGAGCTATTAACAGAGGGTGTCGTAAATTTAATGAAATTGGGTGTGGTTAATAATGTAAGAAAGGAATTAAATAAAGGAAAAACGGTTGCTTCTTTTTGTATGGCAACGAAAGAAATTTATGAGTTTTTGCATGATAATCCTGCTTTTGAATTCAGACCCATAAACTATACAAACAATCCTTTAAATATAGCAAGAAACAGGAATATGGTGGCAATAAATAGTGCACTGGAAATTGATCTAACAGGTCAGGCAACGGCAGAGTCTATTGGCAGAGTATTTTATAGTGGTGTAGGTGGGCAAGCTGATTTTATGAGAGGAGCGGTTTTGTCTTCTGGTGGCAGGACAATACTTGCTATTCAGTCAACTGCGGCAAACAGTACAGTTTCAAGGATTGTACCATTTCTTAAAGAAGGAGCAGGAGTAACCTTAATAAGGGGTGATATACATTATGTTGTAACAGAATATGGTATTGCATATCTTCATGGCAAAAATATAAGGGAAAGAGCTATGGAGCTAATTGCTATAGCTCATCCAAAATTTAGACCCTGGCTTATCGAACAAGCGAAGTCATCGAGTATTATCTATAAAGACCAGGCTTTTCTTTCTGGTGAAAGCGGCGAATATCCCTATCATCTTGAAACATATAGAACTACTAAAACAGGTTTGCGTTTGTTTATTAGACCAGTAAAAATAAGTGATGAGCATCTTTTGAAGGATTTCTTTTATTCCCTTTCTGATAATACAATATATTCAAGATTTGTAAATATGAGAAGGGAAATGCATCATGAAGATCTCCAAAGATATTGTGTTGTTGATTATACAAAAGAACTTGTTTTACTCGCTATAAGTGAAGAAAATAACATTGAGAAAGTTTTAGGTATTGCACAATATTTTATTGATGAAAAAAAGCATATGGCTGAAGTAGCTTTTGTGGTTAGAGATGATTTTCAAAATCAGGGAATTGGCTGGGAGCTTTTGAGTTATATTACATACCTCGCAAGAAAGAAAGGTCTTCTTGGTTTTACAGCCCAGGTTTTGGTTAGCAACAAACCCATGCTTCACCTTTTTGAAAAGAAAGGTTTTGTAATTGAAAAGAGAAGGGAATCAGAAACATATGAATTAAAAATGACCTTTGATTAGTGTGATCATGGGAAAATATTTTATAGGCACATCTGGTTGGCAGTACTGGCATTGGAAAAAAGTATTCTATCCTGAAAATCTTAGTTCTAAAGATTTTTTTGATTATTATATTAAATATTTCGATACAACAGAAATTAATGCCTCATTCTATAGAGATATTCGAGAAACTACTTTTCTAAAATGGTATCAAAATTCTCCAAAGAATTTTATATATTCAGTTAAATTAAATCGTGTGGTAACACATTTTAAAAGGCTAAAAGTAGATAGAAAAACCTTGGACAACTATATAAACAAAATTTCTCTTTTGAAAGAGAAGCTTGGAGTAATACTGATTCAACTTCCGCCCGGTTTAAAGTTCGATGTTGTCCTTTTAGAAGATTTTATAGGTATGCTTGATAAAAATTTTAGATATGCAATTGAAGTTAGGAATCAAAGCTTTATTTGTAATAGCTTTTTTGAGATTTTG
>ENA-ORXB01002376-ORXB01002376.1-sediment-metagenome-genome-assembly--contig:-NODE-2376-length-16345-cov-4.253565_pt1 | contig 16345 bp, 16 predicted proteins | sample MGYA00237863_ERZ511475 | MGnify/ENA primary metagenome ERZ511475 (study PRJEB26305, sample SAMN06343858) | sediment metagenome | isolation source: hot spring sediment | place: Canada: British Columbia... | reverse complement strand
CCGCCTGGCGGGAACACCGCCTGTACCTGGAACGGCTGACCCTCGGCCTCGACCACCGGGGGGCGCTCGAGGGAGAGGCGGACCGCCTGCTCTGCGAGGGCCGGGACCTGCGCATCGGGGTCATCGGCCACCATTACAACGTCTACGACACCTTCACCACCATGTCCCTGCTGGAGAGGCTGGGCGCCATGGGGGTGGACGTGATGACCGCGGACATGGTGCCGGAGAAGCTGCGTGAGGAGGAGTTACGAAGCTTGCCCAAAGAGATCTACTGGAGCTACGAAAGGGAGATCGCGGGGGCCATCCTGGCCTGCGCGCGCCACCGGTTGGTGGACGGGATCATCTTTATGATTTCCTTTCCCTGCGGCCCCGATTCCATTATCCGCGTCCTGTGCGAGCAGGAAACTAGGTCCATGGACAACTTCCCCATGATCACGCTGATTATGGACGAGCATACCGGTGAGGGCGGCTTTCTCACCCGCATCGAGGCGTTCATAGACATGCTGCGCCGGCAGAAACACGGGGTGCGGGACCTCCGGGAGGCGGTGATGGCGGTTTGAAGATCAGCTGGCCGCATATGGGAAGCCTGGAGATCATCCTGGGAGGTGTTTTCGAGGAGCTGCAACTGGATTACGTTCTGCCGCCCCCCAACTCCCAGCGCACCCTGGAGCTGGGAGCCAGGTACGGCCCGGAGTTCGCCTGCTTTCCCTTGAAGACCACCCTGGGCAACTTCATCGAGGCCATCGAGGCCGGGGCGGACACCCTGATCATGGTGGCCGGCCGCGGCCCCTGCCGCTTCGGTTTCTACGCGGAGACGCAGCGGCGCATCCTCAAGGAAGCTGGATACGATTTCCAGATGGTTCCCCTGGAGTTCGAGCCGGGGAAGATACCCCTGCTCATCAAAAGATTACACCGTCTAAAACAAGGGAGATCTTGGGCCTCGCTGGCGAGGGCGGTGAAGTTCGGCCTGACCAAGGCTTTCTTGGTGGATCGTCTGGAGCAGCAGGCTCTGCACCAGCGGCACCTGGACCGGGAGAGGGGCGCCACCACCACCGCCTTGAAAAAATGCTACCGCATGGTCTGGGAGGCCGCCACCTATGACGCCCTGCGGCGGGTGGAGCGAGAGGCCTTCGAGCTCATGCAGTCCGTTCCACGCGTGGAGAGGGAAGAGGTGAAGATAGCGGTGATCGGGGAGTTCTACCTGGTGCTGGAGCCCTTTTTCAACCTCCAGGTGGAGGAACAACTCGGAAACCTCGGCGCTTACGTAGAAAGGAGCATCTACCTCACCGACTGGTTGAGGCCTTCGGGGAAGAAACCCGTGGCCGGTCACCACGAGAGGGAGTCCGAGGAGGCGGCCAGGCCTTACCTTACCCATTTCGTAGGAGGGGAGGGCTTGAATTCCGTGGGTGACACCGTCCTTTACAGCCGCCACGGCTTCGACGGCGTGGTGCATCTCATGCCTTTCACCTGCATGCCGGAAACCATCGCTAAGAGCATCTTGCCTCAGGTTTCCAGGGACCTGGGCATTCCCGTTCTCTCTCTGGTCATCGACGAGATGACCGGGAAGGCCGGGGTGGCCACGCGACTGGAGGCCTTCGTGGATCTGGCCCGCTTCCGGCGCCGCGCCGGCGTGGAGGAAAGGCAACTGACCCTGCAACCGGCCTTTTGAGATGCCGGACCCTCGATCTTTGTTTTCCCGCTAGCCGAAACATATTTCGTTGTCATGACCGAAGATCGAAGGAGCAGCATCAGGCACGAACATAGAAGGACCTAAGACAAGCGGAGCGAGCGCAGGGTGGGCCTCCCCCTTTTGTGGCGGCCACAACAGCCTATCACCGATTAGGAGTGTCCCAGGAGGCTCTCAAGGGCCTCCTTGTTCTTCACGCTGGTAAGGGCAAGAACCTTATCTCCTTCCTTGAGCACGGTGTCGGCGGTGGGGATTCTCATAGCGTCCTCGCGCACCACGGTGACGATAAGGGTATCAGGGGGGAGCTCCAGCTCGGCGAGGGATTTTTCCACGGCCCGGCTATCGCTGGGGATGGTTATCTCCACCAAGCCGATGTCGCCGCTCTTGAGCTTCATCACCGTGATCATCTCGCCAAGGGTGGTCTCCTCCTCGACGATGGTGGCGATAATATCGGGTGTGCTGACCTCCACGTCTACGCCGAATTCCTTGCCGTAGAGCCAGCGATTCTTGGGGTTGTTGACCCTGGCGATTACCCTCGGCACCTCGTACTCGAACTTACAGAGATATGAGATCACCAGGTTATCCTCGTCGTCCCCGGTCACCGCCAGCACGATATCTGAGTCGGCCACGCCGGCGTATTCCAATACCCAGGGTTCGCAGCCGTCTTCGTTTACGATCCTTACCGTTTTCAGGCTCTTCACCAGGGGGTCGATGCGTTCTGGCTCTTTCTCCACCACCGTAACCTGGTTCTTTTCCGAAAGGACATTGGCGAGGAAGGACCCGACCATGCCTCCGCCCACGATCAATATCTTCATCTCTCCTCACCCGCTTCCTCTAATCCATGAAAAACATCTTTTTGAACTTGTTAATGCTCGATCTCAGGACGAGCACGCTTAAAAGGTCGTTGCGCATCAGGGTCGTTCCCGGTACGGGGATGAAAGCCCCGCCTTCTCTCTCGATGGCGGCGATGTGCACTTCCCCGGAGATCTCGAAATCCCGTACCAGCCTTCCCACAAGGTTGGTTGGCAGCTCGAACTCTATCAGCTCGACCTCGCCGTTGCCGAAGGTGTCCCTGGAGTAGGATTGCTTAAGGAAGATGAGATCGGATATCTTCCCCGTAGCCCAGGCCACCGGTGCCACGGTAGGTATCCCGGTGCGACGGTAGATCTGAGCGCGGCGCGGATCGTAGATGCGGGCCAGGACCCTGGGCACGCGGTAGATGTCCTTGGCGATCTTGCAGGATACGAAGTTGGAGTTGTCGCCGCTGCTGACGGCCACGAAGACGTCGGCCCGCTCGATGCCCGCTTTCTGCAGGGCGTCGGAGTCGAATCCCACCCCCTCCACCTTGATGCCCTTGAAGTCGACGTCCAGAAGATGGAAGGCCCGGGGATCCTTGTCGATTACCGCCACGCTGTGCCCCTGTCTTTCCAACCGCCTGGCCAGCCGGGAACCTACCCTTCCGCACCCCATGATTACCACGTGCATGATACATCACTCCTGTAATTATTATGACGTTATTGTCGCTTCGAGGTTCGGCATCAAGCCGCCTCCTTATCCGGGAAACCATCCGCCACATCCTTTATTCCCACCTTTCCCGCCTCATACCTCCTCACGATGGCCTTGCGTATTTCATCGGCGATGAGGCAGGCGGGAGCGCAAGCGTACATGAAAAGCCACACCCATCCGCTTACGGGCTCGAACCCGAAGAAATGGGGGAAGGGTGGGACGTAGATGAAGACCAGCAGCAGTATCACCTCGGAGAGGATTCCCCAGAGATAGAAGGTGTTGGTGGTGAAGCCTACCTTAAAGATGGACTCGCGTTCCGTGCGGCAGGCGAAGCCGTTTCCGATCTGGGTGGTGACGATGGTATGGTGGCACGCGGTGGTGGCCATCACGTAGACGCTTCCCGAGGCGGCCATGGCCGATATACCCATGGAGGGGCGCCAGCCGTTAAGAAGATAGACGAAGAAAAAGGCCGCCAGGCAGAGCAAACCCTCAATTACCCCCAGGAAGCCGTAGGCCCTTGCCAGCACCCTCATGTTGAGAAGCCTCTCCTCACGTGGCCGGGGGGGCTTGGCCATGATCCCCGGCTCCGGCTTCTCCGTTCCCAGGGCCAGGGCGGGCAGCAGGTCGGTTCCCAAATCCACGGCGAGGATCTGCATCACCGTCAGGGGCAGGGGAACCTTGGCGATTACGAAGACCAGAAAGGGAAAGACCTCCGGTATGTTGCTGGCCAGGATATAGGTGACGAAACGCCTGATGTTGGCGTACACCGCCCGCCCTTCCTCGATGGCGTTGACGATGGAGGCGAAGTTGTCGTCGGTCAAGATCATCTCCGCCGCGTCCTTGGCCACGTCGGTTCCGGTGATGCCCATAGCCACCCCGATGTCCGCCGCCTTGAGAGCGGGGGCGTCGTTTACCCCGTCGCCGGTCATGGCCACGATCTCGCCCCTGCTCTTGAGCACCAGGGCCACCCGCATCTTGTGCTCCGGGGACACGCGGGCGAAGATGACCTCGGGCTCTCCGAGGGCGTCACTCAGCTCCTGGTCGCTCATCTCGTCTATGTCCCTACCGGTTATCACACGCACCTCGCGCCCCCGCACCAGCCCGATGCGCCTGGCGATGGACTCGGCGGTGACCCCGTAATCTCCGGTGATCATGATCACCTTAATGCCCGCGGAGCGGCATTCCTCGATGGCCTTGGCCACCTCCGGCCGCGGAGGGTCCATCATCCCCGCCAATCCCACGAAGACCAGTTCCCGCTCCACCTCTTCCATCTCGTAGTGCTTCTGAGCCGGGAGATCGTCGCGGTAGGCGAACCCGATCACCCTCAGGGCCTGCAGGGCGTATTCGTCATTCATCTCGCTTATTAATGCGCGGTCCTCGTCCGTTATCTCCCGCACGCCCCCCGGTTCCCATATCTTGGTGCAGAGGGAGAGGACTTCGTTGGGGGCGCCCTTGACCAGCGCCTCCATGCCCGCCACCACGGTATGAATAGTAGTCATGCGCTTGCGCCTCGAGTCGAAGGGGATCTCATAATAGCGCGGCTGCAGTTTGAGCTCCGTCTCGTAGTTGTAGTTGAACTTCCAAGCGGAAACCAACAGGGCCGCCTCCGTGGGGTCGCCGAGTATTTGCCAGGACTCCTCATCATCCGCAGGCGGTATTAGGCGCGCGTTGTTGCAGAAGCTGGCGATGCGCAGCAGCTTGAGCAGGGCCTGGCCGTCTTCTTCGTCGAGAGGCCTGCCGTCGACGCTGAACTCGCCGGTTGGCTTATACCCCGTGCCCTCCACCTTGATCTTGCGGCCGGCTACCCATATCTCGCGCACGGTCATCTCGTTGGTGGTCAGGGTGCCTGTCTTGTCGGTACATATCACCGTGGTGCACCCCAGGGTTTCCACCGATGAGAGCCTCTTGATCAGGGCGTTGCGATTGGCCATGCGCTGGGTTCCCATGGCCAGAGCCAGGGTGATGGTGGGAAGGAGCCCTTCCGGGACGTTGGCCACGATGATGCCGATGGCGAACATAAGGGAGTTGGCCCTTCCCATCTTCATCACGAAGGCGCCCAGGCAGAAGAAGAGAGCGCCCAGGCTGACGGCGATCACGGAGAGGATTCTTATTACCGTGCTCACTTCCTTCTGCAGGGGGCTCTTTTCCTCCCGCACCTCCTGGGTCAGGTAGGCTATCCGGCCCAGCTCGGTTCTCATGCCGGTGGCGTACACTACCGCCCGGCCGCTTCCCGCCACCACGCTGGTTCCCGCGAACACCAGGTTGGGAAGATCCGCAAGAGAAGCGCCGGCGTCCCCCAACGCTTCCGATAACCGCATCTGGGGCTCCGATTCCCCGGTGAGGGCGGAGTTATTTACCCGCATTTCCCGCGCCTCCACCAGGCGGGCGTCGGCGCTGATGCTGTTGCCGGCCTCCAGTAGAACCACGTCGCCCGGCACCAGCTCCTCGGCATCGATTTCTTCTTCCTCCCCACCGCGCAGCACCCTGGCCTTTTTGGGGAGTATCTTCTGCAGGCTTTCTATGGCCTTTTCTGCCTTATATTCCTGCCAGAAGGTGAAGATGCCGTTTATGACGATGACCGCGATGCAGGCGATGCCGAGCTCGGGCATATCAGCTATGAAAGAGAGCACGGCCGCCACCCAGAGCATGATGGCGAAGAAATGGGTGAAGTTGGTAATCAGTTTTTTCCACAGGGGGACAACACGCCTCTTCTCGATGACGTTTCTTCCCGTTTCCTCCAGGCGTCGCGCCGCCTCGACGGGCTCGAGTCCTTCCGGGGCGCTTTTTAGGAGATCGTATACCCCGACCTCCGGCGTAGTATAGATTTCTTTTTCCATGCCTTATTCCTCGGCCCTGCCAGCCGCGATTTTTCATAATACTATAATCTAATCCCGCAAACTTAAAAAGAACGGCGCCTTTTCTTTTAATGAATTCATTGTTCGTTGACATGGCGGAGCCGTGGGAGTAATAAAAAGGAATACGGTTGAAAGAACGGAACGTAAAGGTCGTTCAGGGAGAGAAATCGCCGATGCATATCGTCATCGCGGGGTGTGGGAGAGTCGGCTCCCAACTGGCGGAGCAACTGGCTTTCGAGGGCCATAATGTTGCGGTGATCGATAAGAATGCCTCCTCCTTCTCCCGTCTCGGGGGCACCTTCAATGGGATTACCGTTACCGGACAGGCTTTTGACGAAAAGGTTTTGGAGGAAGCGGGAATAAGAAAGGCCGGCGCCTTCGCCGCGGTCACCAATTACGACAATACCAATCTTATGGCCGCCCAGATCGCCTTAAGCGTTTTCAGGGTACCGGCGGTGATCACGCGTCTCTACGACCCGGATAGGAGGCATACCTACAAGGAGCTTGGCATCGACTATGTCTGCGGCACCGCCCTGGTGGCGGAACGCATGAAGGAAAAACTGCTGGCGGGTTACATGGTCACGCTCCATGAAAGGCTGGACCTCGGCCTTCAAGTGGTCGAGTTTTTCTTAAACCAAAAAGCGGAGGGAAGAAAAGTAGCCGATCTTTTCGACTCTGAGAGGGCGAGGTTGCTTACCGTCTTTCGCGGCAACGAGAGCTTGGGTTGGAACGACGACACTTTTCTCTCTGCCGGGGACAGGGTGGTCGTGACCTTAAGGAGAGAGGGATTGGGCCTGGTGCTGGAGTTCGTCGATCGCGAGAGCATTCCCTGATCTCGAACGAGGTTTACGGTGGGAAAAGCAGGCACCGGGCAAGTATTGTAAAGCATTGGTTCATGGTATGGAGGGCGGGGAGTGAAGGTTGTGATCACGGGTTGCGGCCGGGTCGGTGCCCAGCTGGCGGAGATGCTGTCACTGGATGGACACGATGTTGTGGTTATTGACAGGGACAGCGCTTCTTTCCGCAGGCTGTCCAAGACCTATGCCGGCGAGGTCGTGGAGGGTATCGCCTTCGACGAGGAAACCTTGCGAAAGGCTGGAGTAGAGGAGGCGCACGCCTTCGGTTCAGCAACCAATTTTGATAACACGAACCTGATGAGCGCCGAGGTGGCGAAACATGTCTTCGGTGTGCCCAAGGTTGTGGCCAGGCTTTTCAATCCCGATAAAGAGGAAACCTTCCAGGCCCTGGGGATGGATTATGTATGTGGCACGGAAGTGGTGGCCTATGAGATTCTTGGAAAAATTATCGCGCCTACCGTGCACGTTGGCGGAACCTGTTGCAACAACACCTTGAACATAGTGGAATTCGCTTGCCCCCCTAAGTGGGTGGACCGGAAAGTAGACTGGGCGGAGGAAGCAATGGGATTTAAAGCGGCTTTTCTGGAGCGGGAGGGAGAAGCGGTTCTCTGCGATCGGAAAACCCGTTTTCGTGACGGGGATCAAATCACCGCTCTTATATCTCCCCGTAAGCGCCAGAGATTGGAGAGATACCTCAAGAGCAATGGAAGAAGGTGAGGCTTATCTACGTCGTGATCAGTGGCGGGGGAAAGGTGGGCTCCTTCCTGGCCGGAAGACTGTTGGATAAGGGGCACGCAGTGGCGATCATAGAAAAGGATTCCGCAATATGCGAGAACCTGGCCACCTCCATCAACGCGCTGGTGATCAACGGAGACGCCTGTGATCACCGCTTTCAGGAGGAAGCCCATGTAGAGAGGGCGGATGTGTTCGCCGCGGTTACCGGGGATGACGACGATAATCTAGTGGCTTGCCAACTGGCCAAGGTTTCCTTCGGCGCATCCCGCACCGTGGCCAGGGTTAACAACCCCAAGAATGAGCATATCTTCAAGCTGATGGGGATCGATGCCATCTCCTCCACCACCGTCATCGCCGAATTGATAGAGAGAGAAACCACTATCGGGGAAATCATCACCCTCTACACCATGCATAAAGGGCGTCTGGTCATCGTGGAGGTGGACATCCCGGAGAGGGGATGCAGGGCTTGTGGGCGGCCTATCAGCGAGCTGGGCTTGCCGAGAGGGAGTGTCCTGGTGGCGGTGGTCAAAGGCGAGGAGGCTATCGTGCCCAGCGGTGAGGATATCCTTGAGCCGGGGGATTCAGTCATCGCCGTTACTTCTCTGGAGCAGGAGGACCGATTGATCTCCATTCTAACAGGGTAGCTTTCCTTTATGCGGGTTGATGTGGAAAAGGAGGTAAGGGAAATTGGTTGAAAAACTGGACCGGAGCGGCATACGCGAGGGGAGCCTTTGGCGGCGCTGGGGAGATTATGCTCTAGGTGTGGCTGTGGAGGCGGTCGCCGTAGGGACCATCGCGCTGGTCGCGTTGCTGATTATGTACCTGGTGAAGTTGATTGTGAAATGATCCTCAGGCCGTCGCGCGAAGACGTCAAGTTGATAGGCTGGGGAACGGGCAGGGTCATCCTGGGCGTGGGCTTGATCATGACCATCCCCTTGATCACAGCTACGCTATCCGCGGAGTGGAATACCGTACTGGACTTCCTTGTTGGCATACTGGCATGCGCGGCCTTTTGGCTGTTAACGGAGATATATTGCCGTACCGAAAAGGATCTCACCTGGTTTCACGGCCTCATTGTGGCCTCCGGCGGATGGCTTATGGCCATGCTTTTCGGAGCTATCCCGAGTTTCCTTTCCGGACACTACCAGTCCTTCCTGGACGCCTGTTTCGATCTCATGAGCGGCTACACCACTACGGGGCTCTACTTGCTCCAGGATCTGGACCACGTCTCCCATGGACTGAACATGTGGAGGCATCTGCTGACTTATGCCGGCGGGCAGGGGATTATCGTCATCGCCCTCACCTTTCTCTTCTCCGGAACGGCCGGGGCTTTCAAGATCTATGCCAGTGAAGGAAAGGAGGAGAAGCTCCTGCCCAACGTCATCGCGACTGCCCGGGCCATCTGGATGATCAGCCTCACCTACCTTGTGGTGGGGAGCTTGTTCATCTGGATCTTTCTGCTCGCGGAGGGAATGCCGGCGGCCAGGGGAGGCTTACACTCGGTATGGCTTTTCATGGGTGCCTGGTCCACGGGCGGATTCGCTCCCCAGAGCCTGAACCTGCTCTACTATCACAGCCTTTGGATTGAGCTGGCGACCATGGTCATCTTCATCATCGGCTCCTTCAACTTCGCCCTGCATTACGCGGTATGGACGGGGAACCGCCGGGAGATCTACCGCAACATCGAGATCAGGTCCTTTGCCGCCACCGCCATCCTGGGCACGTTCATGCTCTCGGTGGGATTCGGTAAAATGGGGTTATTTACCAGCCTGACCGAGTTCTTCCGCAAGGGATTCTACAACCTCATTTCCGGCCATACCACTACCGGGAACGCCACCGTGTACTCGGCTTCCTTTTTAAGGGAGTTCGGACCCATCGCCATGTTTGCGGTGATATTGTGCATGGCCATAGGGGCCAGCGCCTGCTCCACCGGTGGGGGCTTCAAGGGACTCCGTATGGGGGTAATATTCCGCTATTTCAGGAGCGAGATAAGAAGGCTGGCCTCTCCGGAATCGGCGGTGGTGAGGGAGAAGGTCCACCACATACGGGATGTATGGATCGACGATCCCCTGGTGAAGGGGACCATGTTCATCGTCATCTGCTACGTAATCATCTATGTTTTGGGGACGTCGCTGGGGATACTCTACGGATACGACCCCTCGGTGGCCTTGTTCGACGCCGTATCCGCGGGAAGCAATACCGGCCTTTCCGCGGGTTTAACCGGCCCCCTCATGCCGGCGCTGATGAAGGTGTATTATATCTTCGCCATGTGGGCGGGGAGGCTGGAGTTCGTTTCCATCATCGCCTTATTGAGCTTCGGGGGAGCCATAGTGCGTGGGCAAGGTGCGAGAAGGAAGCGGCGATGAGAAGGGAGCGTGCCTCGGGCGTCATCGCGGCCGTGTCGGCGGTGGCCTTAACGATCCTTCTACTGTCGAGCGGCACCGTTTATGCGGCGGAGGTGGTGACCACTCAGGAGCTGATAGACGATATGGCACGGTATGATGGCCAGGAGGTGACCATTACGGGAGAGGTCGTCGGGGACCTCATGCGGAGGGGGGATTTCGGCTGGATAACCGTGAACGACGATCCGTACAGCATTAAGAGCATAGAGGAAGGCGGGAGCCATAAAGGGGTAAGCAACGTAGGAATCGGGATTTGGGCCCCCCTGAGCGAGCTCGATGATATCCAAATCCTGGGAAGTTACAAGAATAAGGGTGACATAGTAAGGGTAACCGGAACCTTCAATCGTGTCTGCCACGAACATGGCGGGGATACGGACATACACGCCTCATCGGTGATGGTCTTGCAACAGGGCTATGCGATTTCCCACCCCTTTGACTACAGGTTGCTGGTGGTGGTCTTGATATTGGCCGGCATCGTTGTAACCCTGTGGAACATCAGGATTCGGAGAGTCCGCCGAACTTTGCGCAAGGAATGAGTGAAACCGGCCTTCACAGCAGGTTTAATATCCCTTGGAATAAACGAGGGCTGGAGGGAGAGGATAGCCGAAACCGTCGCCTATATCTCCTCCCTTTCTTGCCTGGCTTTCCGATTGGAGAGAGCTACTCCCGTCAAGGGAAGAAGACCGTTCCCCTGGGGCTAAAGAGTCCAAGGTGGACAAGCTGGTGGCGGACCGCTTCAAGAAGCGGTGCATGAGCTGAAGGCTCTGGGCGCCGATTGCACGTGCCAGATCATCGAGCTTAAGGAGAAAAAGGAACCCAGGGCTTTGGTCACCGCAAGAAAGAGGATAGACGAAAAGTCGGAGGCCGCAGCCATGTCCTCTTTGCGAAGGGGGGTGAGTAAAGATTCGGAGGCTTGGCCTAAGAAATATATGACCTTGCTTGATACAAGAGGCGGTGATCCCTGGGTGAAGGAAGTCCTCATAAGTCTTGTCGGCTATGATGGTATAGCTTGTTGAGGTTTTTCAAGATGGGGTGCATACTTTTCTGGACAGCAACGCTAACGGTCCTGATCTTCCTTGAACGAGAGGTGGTCGTTCCCCATGGTGAAATCGAGCCGAAGGCCGATGGTCGCTTGATCATCATCGCGGAAAAGAGCAGCGGGTCCAGCCTGGCCAGCCTCGTGGGCGATGAGGGCATATAGTGAAAGTCCGGCTGAGAGAATAATATTGAGAGGATTATGCGGAGTATTGAAAAAGTGTGGCAGCAAATATAATATTAGCCGGCTGGTTATAAAGCTTTTTACGCTCCGAAAATGGTTGCGAATTGACAAGCCAAGCTCTTCCCGGAAGTATAGGGAGCGGCGATGCGGTATCGAGGGACTGTACCCATATGGCGAAGCCAAAAGGGAGCTTGCATGGTAGGGGATTTCGTATTTTTCGCCGGCCACCCCTATTTATTGGAGGCGGGCGAAAAACCGAGAAGCGATCAGGGGGGAAAATACAGCCAACCCCCCCTTTCCTTTTATAACGGCGTTTTGATAGATCTTTCTTGTCGAAAGGGCGGAGGAGAATGAGCGGCACCATCGTTGAGAAACTTGCCAGGGTCAAAGAGGCGGAGGAAAAGGCCCGACAGACCCTGGAGATGTACCGGCGCATGGCCGAGGAAGCGGTGGCGGAAGCACGCAACGAGTTGCCGCGCATGATCGAGAACGAGGAGGCCAAGGCCAGGGTAAGGGGAGAGCGGCTGTTGAGGGAAACCATAGAGCACGCCAACGCGGAGGCGGAGGAACTGCGCGTGGAGTATACCATCGACCGTTCGAAGCTCCTGTCTACGGTGGCGGGGAGGTTCAGGGACGCCGTCGATTTCCTGGTGGAAAAGCTGGAGAGAGGGGAATGAGCCGGAAGCGGCCGATCTTCGAGGAGATGGAATGCCTTTAGCGAAGATGAGGAAAATCTCCCTACTGGCGCCCCGTGAGAGCCGGGAGACGCTGGTGGACCGGCTCCACCAACTGGGGGCGGTGCAGGTGGCCGATATCCAGTGGCCGTCCGGGGAAGAAAAGGGGCTGGAGGAACGCCACGTCGATTCCAGATTGGATGCCAGGGGGCTGCGCCTGGGGATCGCCAAAACGGAATTCGTGATCGAAACCCTCGAGAGCGTGGAGAAGGCAAAAAGCGGGCTGATTTCCGGTTTTCTGAAGGAAAAAGTGCATGTGACCCACGAGGAGTTCATGACCATCGAGAGCCGTCTCGACCTGGAATCCGTTTACCGGGAGCTGGAGGAGCTGGACATCCAAAGGAGGCACGCGGAGGGCAGGATATCCGATGGCGAAGAGGAGTTGGAAGCCCTCAAGCCCTGGAAGGACCTGGATTGCCCTCTGGGAGGTTGCACGGAGGCGGAGAGCGTCGAGCTGTACCTGGCGGTGGCGGGGCGTGGGATCCTTCCGGACTGGGAAGAGGAGATGGAGGCCCTATGCCCATACGCACATTTCGAGGAAGTGAGCCGCGAGGGAGAGAGGGTCTTCCTGGCGGCGCTGGTCCACAAAGATAACCTCGAGGAGTTCGAGAACCTGGCCTCGCGCTTCAACTTGGAAAGGGCGCAGTTTCCCGGCAGGACGGGAACGGTGCGGGAGGAGATGGAGCTGCTGGAGCGGGAGCTGGCCGCGGAAAGGGGAAAAAAGGAAGCCATCAAGGAAGAGGTCAAAAAGAGGCTCCACCTCAAGCCGGACGTATGCACGCTGCAAGACTACCTGCGCAACCAGCTGAATAAGGAAGAAGCGAAGGAGCGCCTAGTGCACACCGAGAGAGTGGTGGCTCTCGAGGGATGGGTGGAGGAGAGCCGCGCGGAAGAAGTGGTCAGGGGCCTGGAAGAATTGGGTGTGCTCATGGACATTTCCTTGACTGACCCGGAGGAGAGCGATATCCCGCCGACCCTTCTGGTCAACCGGCGCCGGGTGAAACCGGCCGAGAACCTTATTAACCTTTTCGGTTTGCCCAGCCACGACGAGACCGACCCCACCCCCTTCGTGAGCCCCTTTTTCATTCTCTTCTTCGGGATGTGCATAGGAGATGTGGGCTACGGGCTGATCCTGGCGGCGTCTTTCTGGCTGGCTATGAGGAAGCTGGATGTGAGCGAGGCGACCAGGAGCTTTTTCCGCCTCTTTATGTACTGCGGAATAGCCACCGTCTTGGTGGGAATTTTCACGCGGGGTTATTTCGGGATTAAGGGCGAATGGCTCCCCGGTTTCATGAAGTTTCCGGGAACCATGGACCTTCTATACAAACCGGTTCCCTTCATGCTCATCTGCCTCGCTCTGGGGCTTATTCACATCTCCATTGGGGTGGCCATCGAGATGTATGACAACATACGCAACAACTCGGTGTGGCTGGGTGTATGCGAACAAGGCACCACCCTCTTGTGCTGGTTCGGCCTGGCCGTACTCGCGGTGGGAATGGGGGTGCACTGGAACCCCTTGCTCCAAGCTGGAATATATATAACCATGGCGGGAGTAGCGGGCATAGTCCTTTTAAGCAATATCCAGAGCAAGAGCATCTTGGGGAAATTTTTTGGTGGTTTATACAACCTATATGGCCTCTTTGCGGGCACCATCGGGGACGTTGCCTCATACTTGCGCCTTTACGCTCTCGGGCTGGCCACGGTGGCCATCGGCGGCGTGGTGAACGAGATGGCGGGCCTGGTATGGGGTATACCGGCACTGGGGTTCGTTCTGCTCATTGTTGTCCTTGCGGGCGGCCATATCTTCAATATTGCCATTAATTTCCTGAGTGCTTTCGTGCATCCGCTCAGGTTGCAGTATGTGGAGTTCTTCGGGAAATTTTACGAGGACGGGGGGGAACCCTTCTTACCACTAGGCCTGGAAACGAGCAAGGTCGTTATCGACAAGGAATAAAGGAGGTTCACATGGTCGAGACTTTCGGCGGATTGACCGGACTGCAATGGGCTCTGTTGGGAGCGGCGGTGGCGGTGATCGGGGGAGGTTCGGGATCCGCCATGGGTATCACCTATATCGCCAACGTGGCCGGAGGCATCCTGACCGAGCTGCCGGACCGCTTCGGGCCCCTGTTGCCCTTGGTGGTTATTCCCGGAACCCAGGGAATCTACGGCTTTATAACCGGGGTACTGGTAATTTTCGTCATGAAGCCGGGCGCCGGGGTTGGAGGGTGGGATGCCCTTACGGGATCCCTAGGCTTCCAGATTTTCCTAGCCTGCCTGCCGGTGGCTTTCGTGTGTTTGGTTTCCGGTATTTATCAGGGCCTGACGGCTTCCGGGGCGGCGGGGATGGTCGCCAAGCGCCGAGAGGAGATGGGGCGCGCCCTGGTGCTGCCTGCCCTGGTGGAAACCTATGCCGTGCTGTCCCTTATCGTAACCATTCTGATATTTTTTACCGTGATAACGCCCGCGCTGCCCAAGTAATACGATAAGGCAAGACACGGGGAAGGAAGGACGGCAATGTCCCTGGAGAGGCTTCTAGAGAAGATCGCTGAAGACGCCCGCCTGGAAGGGAAGAGGATCGTCAGCGAGGCTAAGGAGGAAGCGGAGAGGATAAGAGAGGAAGGCCGGGAGGAGGCCCGTCGGGCGGCGGAGATAATCCTGCGCTCCTACCGGGAAAGGGCGGAGCGGGAGCGCACCAGGATAATGAGCGAAGCGCTGGCTGAGAGCCGCGCCGCTTTCCTGTCCACCCAGGAGAAGCTGTACAACGACGTGTTTGCGACGGCCTTGAAGGAAGCCGGAGAGCTGCCCGAGGAGCGCTACCGCGCCTGGCTGAAAAAAACCATCTTGGAAAACGCCGCGGGGGGAGAGGTCATCCTGGCCGCCTCTTACGACCGGCGCCTGTTGGAGGACGGTCTTCTTGACGAGATAAATCAGGCCCTGCGAGACGACGGGCGCGAGGGGTCCATGACCCTGGCGTCGGAGGAAGCCGGATTCGAGCGCGGGGTCATACTGAAGAGCGAAAACGTGGAAAACAACCTCTCCTTGAAGACCATTCTGCGAGACACCAGAGACAGGCACGAGGAGGAGCTTCTAAGGATACTCTTCGGCGAGGTGGACGTGAGGGGTGGAGCCCGTGGCCAGTGCGGCTAAGGGGAATGTAAACCCCATCAAGGAGGGCGCGTTGCCTCATTTCAGGGAGGGGAGGGTGAAGAGCATTCCCGACTTCCTGGCCGTCGGCCTCAGGCGCATCAAGCCCTTTCATGATGCCACCAGATACGGCTACGCGGTAGGGCGGGTCCGGGTCATGGAGATGCAACTCCTTAATGCCCAGAGGCTGGAAAGGCTCATAGAGGCGGATTTCGAGGGGGCCTTGAATATCCTGGACGAGGTGGACATGGGCGATTACCTCGCCAAAGCCAGGTTGGCCCGCGAGGTTGATGCCGGCCTCACCGCTTTTTTGCGCGACGTCTATTCCTCTCTCAGGGAAGCTCTTCCCAAGGATTCCCATCTCATGGAGTTTTTTCTCTGCCGTTACGATTTCCATAACCTGAAGGCCCTCATGAAGGCCGGTAGCGAGGGTGGGCAATCGGAGTCCTTCCTGGAAGGGCTCGGCGGCATCGGCCTGGACGCTTTAAAGAGGGGAATGGAGGCCCCCGAGACGCTCCCCTCTCCATACAAGGAGGCGGTGCGGGAATTCCTGGACCGGAAACCCCGCGCGCAGGAGCTGGACACCCTCCTGGACCGCCACTTTCTCTCGCACCGGCTCTTCCTGGCAAAGCGGGAGGGAAGCCCCTATCTCGTGGACTTCGCGAGCGCCTCCATCGACCTGGCCAACCTCAAGATGGTGGTACGGGGGAGAGAGCTGGGCAAAGGCAGGGAGTTCTTAGAGGGCGTCCTGGTCGAAGGGGGCTTCATCAGCGTCGGCTATTTTCTGGAGCTCTTCGGGGAACCGCCGGAGGTTATGGCCAAGAGGATGGAGGCTAGCAGGTATCATTCCATTCTGCTGGGGCTGAGCGAGAAAAAGGAGGAAGAGGGGGCCTACCGTCTAGGCGATTTCGACCGCAGAAGCGACGATTACCTCATGGACTTGGTACGGGGGACCAAACGGGTTTCCGTAGGCGTGGAGCCGGTGTTCGCCTTCATCAGGGCGCGAGAGAACGAGGTCTTGCTGGTGAGGATGGTCCTCATGGCCAAGTTGCACAACATAGCCCCTGCGGATATCGAAAACATGGCGAGGAAGTTGTATATCGAGTAGGAATATCTTGGAAATGAAAAAGGAAGCGGAGCTCATAGGCTGAGGGGTGGGCGAGTAATCGCACGGATCCGATAAGGAAAGGCGAGGTATGGAAAAAC
>ENA-ORXB01002374-ORXB01002374.1-sediment-metagenome-genome-assembly--contig:-NODE-2374-length-16351-cov-4.406968_pt1 | contig 16351 bp, 18 predicted proteins | sample MGYA00237863_ERZ511475 | MGnify/ENA primary metagenome ERZ511475 (study PRJEB26305, sample SAMN06343858) | sediment metagenome | isolation source: hot spring sediment | place: Canada: British Columbia... | reverse complement strand
CCCCCTAGCTGTGGAGCCCTCCTGGGCAGACGATGTCGCAAGGCTTTACCATAACCACCAAAAGGCCAAACTCGAGGGGGCACTTCTTCCGTGGGGTGTTTGTCGGCGGGGGCGCGTTGCGCGCCCCCGCCGACAAACACCCCACTTCAGGTATCTCCCCTCCCCGGGCGGCCGCCGTGGCGGCCGCCCCGGGAGGGGAAGGGGGACGGGTCGGTGACGGCATCGCCGAACGCAAACTGCCCCGAAAAAGGAACTGCACCCGCTCGGGCAAGAGCCTGTGTGTGCCAGCCCGGGATGGCACCAGCGTCGCGGGGGGCTTGCGCACGATCGCTGGGGACGGCCCGGCCGGCGACGCCAGACAATGGCGCGAGGAAAGGGCCGTTTTTCTGGCACACTTCTTGCTCGACCTTCGCGGGGACGCGGTTCCCCACTATTCCAGCAGAGAAAGGAGACAGGCACCATGTGGCATTGGCTTCTGGCGTTGCTCCTGTTCCTGTTCTGCTTCTGCTTCAGAATTGACCCCTAAGCTGTGAGGGAGCTCGGGGGCGGCGGCCGGAATCGACAGGCGTGCGGAGCTCTTCCGGTTGTACGCCCCTGAGGCAATGAGGTCGGCGCAGCCTGCGCGACTCGCCATGGCTGGCAAGCCCCTCGCCGCTCCGATCCGGTCGTGGGCGGCGGCACGCGAGGGCGCGTGCTGCGGCTGACCCGGCGTTGACCCTGTCATACAAGGGAGCGGGAACGCGGGCCTCCAGCCCATGGGTCGTGCGACCGCACGAGAGCTGACATCACCGACTCCGCCACCAAGGCTTTTTGCAGGGCGTCGGGGTGCCAGTTCCCCTCCACAACATTGGAGAGGAGGCGCACGATGGACTGGCTGTGGATCGTGCTTCTGATCGTGTTCCTGTTCCTCAAGCAGTGCTTCTGCGTCAGCTGACGGGGCCTCCGGCCTGTCGCAGGTTTCGTGAGCAATGAGGCGAGCGGAGCAGGCAGCGCCTCTGCTCAGCCGGCGCGGCAGACAGGTCCAAGAAAGCAAACACCCCGCTGGCCTGTGGCAGCGGGGTGTTTCGCTTCCAGGCCCGTCAACCCCTTCCGACACGGGCATGGCGCGCTGCTATCGAACAAAGAGCGACGCAGACTGCGAGGCCCAGGCGATGACCGGTGTGCCCAGGATGACGAGGCCAACGGTGCCGATCCAGGTCACGGCCACGGCGAGGCCCACGTTCCCCGGCAGACGGACCGCCGCCTCCTTCCCTGCCTCCGGCTCAAAGAACATCAGACGCACGACCCGGAAGTAGTAGGCCAGCGAGATGACACTGTTGACCACGCCGACCGCGGCCAGCCAGTACAGCCGGGCATCGATGGCCGCGCCAAAGATCAGCAGCTTGCCCAGGAAGCAGGCCAGCGGCGGGATGCCCACGAGGGAGAGGAAGTAGAACACCAGCGCCGTTGCCACTAGGGGTGCCCGGTGCACCAGCCCGGTGTAGCTGCTGATGGCGTCGGTGCCTGTCACATCCTCCAGGGAGATGACGACCGCAAAGGCTCCCAGGTTGGTCAGGAGGTAGGCAGCCAGGTAGATGAGCAGAGCGACCAGACCGTTGCCCACCAGCGAGCCGTCGCCGCTCACCTGCAGCGAGGCCAGCCCGATGAGCATGTACCCGGCCTGCGCAATGCTCGAGTAGGCCAGCAGTCGCTTCATCCCCGTCTGCCACAGCGCAACCAGGTTCCCCACGGTCATCGTCACGGCCGCCAGGGCCGCCAGCAGCGCTGCCCACTCGACCTGCAAGGCGGGCAGCGCCATCAGGAACACCCGGGCCATCACCGCAAACCCCGCCGCCTTGGGGCCCACCGAGAGAAAAGCCGTCACCGGGGTCGGTGCGCCCTCATAGACATCGGGCGACCACTGATGGAACGGCACCGCCGCGACCTTGAAGCCCAGGCCCACCATCATCAAAACGATGGCCGGCACGGCCACCCAGCGCAGGCTGGCCGCCGGGCCGGCCGCCGCCTTGAGGCCCTCGGCGATGCCACCGAGCTCGAGGGAGCCCGTGAGCCCCAGCAGCAAGGAAAAGCCATACACCATCACGGCCGCCGCAACGGCGCCGTACAGGAAGTACTTGATGGCGGCCTCATTAGAGCGTGGCTCCTCGCGCAGCAACCCGGCCAGCACGTAGGAGGTGATGCTCAAGAGCTCGATACCGACATAGATCATCACCAAGTTGGTGGCGCCCGCAGTGAGGAGGATGCCGAGGACGGCAAAGAGCAAGAGCCCCGGGAACTCGTGGCCGAGCCGGTCGTGGCCCAGCGCCAACAACAGCACGAGGGCTGCGCAGGCAAGCCCGAGAACCCGGAAAAAGCCGGTGAAGGGGTCAACGGCCAGCATGCCTTGCGGCAGCGCCCCCCGCGCGTTGCCCGTTGCCAGCGTAGCAGCAAGCGCCCCCAGGCTCACCAGGATGGCAAGCAGGCTGAGGGGCCGGTAGGCTTGGCGCCCCCGCCACACAAGTCCGAGGATAAGGATGGCCAGCCCACCCGCGGCCAGCAGGATCTCCGGCAGGAGCAGGGTCAGATAGTCGATACCGCTCAAAGGAGCCCTCCCGGCTCCCGGGGATCAGGTCCCCGAGAGCCCTACAGTCACGGCTAGAGCCTGCCGATGATCGACACGACCGCCTGATTGATGAGGTCCAGTATCGGTGCCGGGTACAGCCCAAAGATCACCATGAAGAAGATGAGCGGCGCCAGCGTGATGACCTCGCGGCGGTTCATGTCCGTGAGCCGGGCCCACCGCTCGTTGAGCGGCCCGAGCAGCACGTGCTGGATCACCTTCCACAGCAGATAGGCCGCCGAGATGACGATGCCCAGCGACGAGACGATGGCAAAGGGCCGGATCAGCGCAAAGGCGCCCCGGAAGACGAGGAACTCGCTCACAAAGCCGGCCAGCCCGGGCAGACCCAGCGACGCAAAGGTGGTGACGGTGAGGATGCCCGCATAGGTTGGGACCTTGGCCCCCAGCCCGCCGAAGGCCTTGAGATCGCGCGTGTGCGCCCGCTCATAGATCACGCCGACCAGGAAGAACAGCGCGCCGGTGATGATGCCATGGTTCCACATCTGCAGCACCGCCCCGTTGAGGGCGATGGCCTGGCTATCTGCAGCAGCAGGGCCGCTGCCGGCGGCCGCTGCGGCGGCGGTGACCCCGAGCATCACATACCCCATGTGGCTGACCGAGGAGTAGGCGATCAGCTTCTTCAGGTCCCACTGCGACATGGCCACCAGCGCACCGTAGACGATGCTGATCGCAGCCAGGGTGCCGACTATCGGCGCGAACTGCCGGAACATCTCCGGGAAGATGGGCAGGAGGATGCGGATCATGCCATAGGCGCCCAGCTTCAGGAGGATCCCCGCCAGGATCACGCTGCCGGCGGTAGGCGCCTCCACGTGGGCATCAGGCAGCCAGGTATGGAAGGGAAAGACCGGCACCTTGATGGCAAAGCCGAGGAACACCGCCCAGAAGGCCACCGCTGCCAGCGTCGCGTTTGTGGCGAAGGGCTGCAGGCGGGCCATCTCCAGGATGTCCCAGCTTCCCGTCTCCAGGTACATGCCGATCACGGCCAGCAGCATGGCCACGCTGCCGACCAGCGTGTACAGGAAGAACTTGATCGCCGCATACTCGCGCCGCGGCCCGCCCCAGATGCCGATCAGGAAGTACATCGGCACCAGGCTCAGCTCCCAGAAGACGTAGAACAGGAAAAAGTCCAGGGACATAAAGACGCCGAGCATGGCCGTCTCAAGGAGCAGGAAGAAGGCAAAGTACTCCTTGGGCCGCTCGTTGATGATGAAGGAGTAGAACAGAGAGAGCGTGGTCAGCAGCGCCGTCAGGCAGACCATCGGCACGCTGATGCCATCGACGCCCAGGTAGTAGTGGACGTTAATGGCCGATATCCACGGCGCTCGCTCCACGAACTGCATCCCGCCCGTCCCCCGATCGTAGGAGAACCAGACCAGGGCCGCCAGGATCAGCGGGATAAAGCTGATGGCCAGGGCCACCCACTTGAGGAGCGCTGGCTTCTCCTTCGGCAGGGCCAGCACGATCACCGCCCCCACCAGCGGAGTGAACAGCATGATCGAAAGAACAGGCCAGTCCATCTTTCCTCCTCGAAAAGGCATCCACGCCGGCTCAGGTCGAGCCCGGATAAGGGCCGAACCAGAGCACCGTAGTACCCGTTACGGTCACAGTCCTGCCTCAGGGGCTTCCGAGCGCCCCTAGAGCACCAGGTACATGATCGCCAGGATCACCACCACGTTCACACTGGCGAGCAGGATATAGTTCTGCACGCGGCCGGTCTGTACCTGCCGGAACCAGCGCCCGAAGGTCTGCGCCGCCGCCCCGACGCCGTTGACAATGCCATCGACGACCCGCAGGTCGAAGCGCCCCCAGAGGTCCGCCAGCCACGCCCCGGCCCGCCCGACCAGGTTGACCAGGCCATCGATCACAGGCGCATCCACGAAGCGGAAGAGCCCATCACTGACGATGGCGGTACCGCGGGCGACGGCGTTGACGATGCGGTCGATGACCTCGCGATCGAACAGGGCAAACAGGTCGGCCAGCCGGATGGTCAGCCACACAAAGGTCGCCTGGTACAGCTCGTCGATGCCGTACTTGTTCTTCAGGACGACGTACACCACCCCCAGCCGGGTCAGTGGGTCCGGCTGGCCCTCCTCAAGGGGCTTGCGGCCGTAGATCAGGTACCCCACGCCCAGGCCGGCGCAGGCCAGAAGGATCGACAGACCCATCACCAGCGGGTTGACCGGCGTCGCCGCGTACTCGTGGCCGACAAAGCGGTGGAACGGGTTGCCCAGGAGATGCCCGAGGATCGGGAAATCCTCCGGCACGCCCACAAACCCCAGCAGGGCGGCAAAGGCCGCCAGCACCAGCAGCGGGTAGGTCATCGTCCTGGGCGATTCCTTGGCATGCTCGGCGTGATGGCTGCGCGGGTGGCCAAAGAACACCAGGAAGATCTGCCGGCCCATGTAAAAGGCGGTGAGGAACGCCGCCAGCGACCCGACCGCCCAGGCCAGATAGTGGCCGTGGTTAAAGGCGTCGGCCAGAATCTCATCCTTGCTCCAGAAGCCGGCAAAGGGCGGTATGCCCGCCAGGGCCAGGGTGCCGGCGATATAGGTCCAGAAGGTGATCTTCATGCGCCCGCGCAGGCCGCCCATCTCCATCATGTCCTGCTCGTGGTGGGCGCCGACGATCACCGAGCCGGAGCCGAGGAACAAGAGCGCCTTGAAGAAGGCGTGAGTGATCAGGTGGAAGGCGCCCGCCACATAGGCGCCCAGCCCGAGCGCCATGATCATGTAGCCGAGCTGGCTGATGGTCGAGTAGGCGAGCACCCGCTTGATGTCGTTCTGGGCCACCGCGATGGTGCAGGCAAAGAGCGCGGTAAAGGCCCCGATGGTCGCCACCACCTCCGGCGCCGTGCCATGCGGTACGGCATGGAAGAGCGGGAACATCCGCACCACCAGGTAGACGCCGGCGGAGACCATGGTCGCCGCATGGATCAGGGCCGAGACCGGCGTCGGGCCCTCCATGGCGTCCGGCAGCCAGACGTGCAGCGGGAACTGGGCCGACTTGCCGACCGTCCCACCAAAGATAAGGAGGGCGATCACCGTAGCGACCGGCACGGTGCCAAAGACGGGCAGAGTCACCGACAGGTTGGCCAGGTGCTGCAGGGTCTCTTCGCTCAGCACCTCACGGAAGGCCAGGGTGCCGGTCTGGCTATAGAGGTAGAGCAGGCCAAGGAGGAAGAAGGCGTCGCCGACGCGGGTAGTCAGGAAGGCCTTCAGGCCCGCCCGCATGGCCGAGGGCTTTTCGAACCAGAAGCCGATGAGCAGGTACGAGCAGAGGCCCATGATCTCCCAGAAGATAAAGAGCATGAGCAGGTTGTTGGCGACCACGAGCCCCAGCATGCCCGTAGCGAACAGGCTCACATAGGCAAAGAAGCGGGCGTAGCGCGGGTCACCCTCCATGTACCCGAGGGCGTAGATAAAGATCAGGGTGCAGAGCAGAGGCACCATGAAGAGCATGACCGCGGTCAGCGGGTCGACCATCACGCCCATCTCGAAGGCGCTGTGGCCGGTCGGGAGCCAGCGCACCAACTCCTCGAAGGGGTGCTCTCCCAGGTGCGGCGTGCCCACCGCCACCCAGAACACAATCTGGCTGAGCACGAACGATACGGCGATGGCGGCCACCGCCAGCCAGCTTGCGACCCGCTTCCAGCGGCGCACATAGAGCACGATCGCCCCGAAGGCGAGCAGAGGGAAGACGGGTATGAGCCAGGTCAGCTTGAACAGACTTTCCAATCGCGGCCCCCTCGTGTTAGCTCTCGGCCGGGTGTTGCCCGCCGGGCGCTCACCCCTTGAGCAGATCGACCTCTTCTACGCTTACCGTATCGCGGCTGCGGTAGATGGCCAGGATCAGGGCCAGACCTACCGCCGCCTCCGCGGCGGCCACCGCGACGTTGAAGATGACGAACACCTGCCCGGCCAGGCTCCCCGCCGCCAGATAGCGCTCAAAGGCGGCCAAGTTGATGTTGGCCGAGTTCAGCATCAGCTCCGCGCCCATGAGGATGGCGATGGCGTTACGACGCGCCAGCACCCCATACAGGCCGATGCAGAAGAGCACTGCGGAAAGGACCAGGTACCACGTCAGCGGGATCATTCGCGCGCCTCCCGCGCTATGATCAGCGCACCCACCATCGCTACCAGAAGCAGCACCGAAGCCACCTCAAAGGGCAGCGCATAGGGCCCGACCAGCGCCAGGCCCAGATCCGCCACGCCGGCAGGCGCGGCCCCCGCGGCCTGTGTCCAGACCGCCCGCACCAGTCCGATGGCCAGCACCGCCAGCAGGCCGGCCGATACCGCGAGCGCCAGCGGCCACTGCCGGTTCCGGACTGGCGTCGCCCGGCCCACGATGTCTCGCGTCAGCATGATGCCGAACAGAATCAGCATGGCTATGGCGCCTACGCAGACCAGCACCTGAACGACCGCCAGGAACTCGGCCTCCAGGAGCACGTAGACGCCCGCAATGGAGAAGAGGGCCAGAATCATGGCCAGCGCGCTGTGGAACAGGTTCCGCAGGGTGACCATTCCGAGGGCTCCCAGGACCGCCATCGCCCCCAGCAGGATGAACACGGCTTGGGTAAGGCTCATCGCTCTCCTCGCCTCAACGTGCACAGACCCGTCGCACCGCCACCGTCGGCGGCATCGCACCGTCACGATGCCCCGGGGCCGGTCGACGGCTACAGCCCTCAGCGTCCTTGGGCCTGATCCCCCAACTCGAGCAGCCGCTCAAAGTCGAATATCAGCTCGTCGCGGTTGCGCACCGCGAGCTCGTAGCCCTGGCCCCAGTGCAGGGCGTCCGACGGGCACGCCTCCACGCACAGGCCGCAGTAGACGCAGCGCCCGGCGTTCCAGGTGAAGCGGGTGACCAGCATCTTTTTCTTGCTCTCGCGGTCCGGGTTTCGCTCGCCCTCGACCGAGATGACCCCGTGAGGGCAGGCACGCTCGCAGGCCTTGCAGGCGGTGCAGTTGTACAGGCCCGTCTCGGGGTCGCGCTTCTGGATCAGGTGCCCATGGAAGCGCGGGAACATGCGCAGGCGCTCTTCCGGGTACTGGACCGTAAAGAGCCCCGTAAGCGACTGCTCCTGCAGGGCAACCGGCTCGCGGCGGTACCGCCGGGGGAACTTCTGCCAGTCCTGACGATAGGTCTCCACCACATGGCGGAGCGTGACCCAGAGACCCTTGAGGAGGCCGGTTCCTACCATGTCATGCCTCCCTCACCTGCCAGCCGCGCCGCGGCGGCGCCGCGGGCCGCGCCGGTCGCCGCGACCGCAAGATCGCGCCTGCCGCTGCCATCACCACGAGGCTGGCCACCAGACCGGGGAGGAAGCCCAGCCGCAGGCCGAGCTTGTCCACCAGGGCGACGACGACCACGTTGACCATCGCCAGCGGCAGGAGCACCTTCCACGAGAGGTTCATGAGCTGATCCACCCGCACCCGGGGAAAGGTCCCCCGCAGCCAGAACATGACGCACAGGATCAGATACACCTTGATCAGGAACCAGATGTACGGCGGGAGCAGCGGCCCCTGCCAGCCCCCTAAGTAGAGGATCGCCAGCATCGCCGACACGGTGAACATGCCGATGTACTCGGCGAGGAAGAACATGGCAAAGCCGACGCCGCTGTACTCCGTGTGGTAGCCGGCCACCAGCTCCGACTCGGCCTCGGGAATGTCAAAGGGCGAGCGGTTCACCTCTGCCACGCAGCAGATCAGAGCGATGATGAACCCGAGGGGCTGAGCCAGGAGGAAGGGATAGCTCGCCTGCGCCTCGACGATGCGCACCAGCGACAGCGACCCGGTGACCAGCACAACCGCGAGGAAGGAGAGAAGGAGCGGAATGCTGTAGCTCACTTTCTGCGCCACCGCCCGCAGCCCGCCGAGGAGCGAGTACTTGTTCCCCGAGCCCCACCCGGCCATCAGCAGCGCCAGCGTGGTGATCGAGGTCACCGCCGGCACAAACAGTACCGCCACGCTGATGTCGGCCGGCACCATCCGCGGCCCAAAGGGCAGCACGGCGTAGGGCAGGAGCGCGGGCGCTACCATCACCACCGGCGCCAGGAAGTAGACGGCCACATCCGCCCTCGCCGGGACGATCACCTCTTTGACGATCAGCTTGAGCACGTCGGCGACGGGCTGCGCAATCCCCAACGGCCCCGCCCGGTTAGGACCCAGCCGGTCCGCAATGCGGGCGAGAACCTTGCGCTCCAGGTACGTCAGGTACATCACGGTGACGACCAGGAAGAGCAGCAGGACCACGATGGTGATCGCCATCATGGCCAGGGTCACTCCCCATGGGGGCAGGAATCCGGAGAGCTTCCCGGAGATCCAGTCCTGCAGAAAGCCGAAAAGGTTGTTCAGAGAGGGCATGCTTGCCTCCGTGCGCAGCGGCCCGAGCTTCTGCCGGCGCCCTAGCGGTCCACCTCACCCATGGTCAGGTCAATCGAGCCAAGAATGACCACCACGTCGGCGACGAGATGGCCCACGCACATATCCCGCAGCGCCTGCAGGTTGATCAGCGACGTTGGCCGCACCCGGAAGCGGTACGGGTTGGGCGAGCCATCGCTGATCAGGTAAAAGCCCAGCTCTCCCTTGGGCGCCTCGATGCGGGCATAGGCCTCGCCGGCGGGCGGCCGGATACGCCGGACTCCCTCGGCCATCACCGGGCCTTCCGGAATCTGGGCGAGGGCCTGCTCGAGGATGCGGGCGCTCTGGCGCATCTCGCCGAGCCGCACGAGGAAGCGGGCGTAGGCATCCTGCCCCGGCTCGGTGACCACATCAAAGTCGAAGCGGTCGTAGATCGAGTACGGCTCGGCCCGGCGGATGTCATAGGCCACGCCGGAGGCCCTGAGCACCGGCCCGGTGACGCCATAGGCAATGGCCCGCTCCGGTGGCAGGACGCCAACGTTCTGCAGGCGCGCCATGAGGATCTCGTTGCCGGTCAGGAGCTGATCGAGCTCGTCCACAAAGGCCGGCAGCCCGGCCACGACCTTCTTGGCCGCCGGAATGAACTCGGGTGGCACGTCCTCGGCGACGCCACCGGGCCGGATGTACGAGGGGGTCATCCGCGAGCCCGAGGCCATCTCAAAGAGGTCGAGGATGTACTCGCGCTGCCGCAGGCAGTAGAGCACCGGCGTGAAGAAGGCGCCCAGGTCGTTCAGCAGGAAGCCGACCGCCACACAGTGGTTGACCACCCGCGTGAGCTCGGCCATGATCACACGCAGGTACTCGGCCCGCTCGGGGATCGGCCCGATGCCGGCGAGCTTTTCGACCGCGAGGGCATAGGCAAGGTTGTTGCTCATGCCGCAGATATAGTCGAGGCGGTCGGTGAAGGGCACATTCTGGAGGTACGTGCGCTGCTCGGCCGTCTTTTCGATGCCCCGGTGCAGGTAGCCAAAGTAGGGCTTGAGGTCCACCACCCGCTCGCCATCGAGGGTCAGGAGCATGCGAAAGACCCCGTGGGTCGATGGGTGCTGCGGCCCCACGTTGATGCTCAGGGTCTCAGTTCTCAGCATGGGGCACCTCTTCGTCGGCCATGGTGGCGACCATCTCGGCGTTGGGCACGGTGCGGTTCTCAAAGGTCTTGCGCAGCGGATGCCCCGGGAACCCCTCCCAGAGGAGGATGCGGCGCAGGTCCGGATGGCCCGCGAAAGAGATGCCGAGGAGGTCATAGACCTCGCGCTCCTGGAACTCGGCGGCAGGCCAGATGCTCACGAGGGAGGGCACCGTGGCCTGGTCCCACGGGCCGCTGACCTTGAGGACCAGGGGGCCGCCTCCGCGGGCGATGCTGTAGAGGTGGTAGACGACCTCAAACTGCTCGCCCCGGTCCACGCCGGTGACGTTGGACAGATAGTCGTAGCCGGCCTCGTCGCGCAGCCAGGAAGCGACCCGCACAAGGTCGCCCACGGGCACGCGCAACGTCGGGTCCTTTGCACCCTCGACGGGCTCGGCGGCGAGGCCGGGGAGCGCCGCCTGCAGGCGAGAGATGATGTCGAGTTCGGTCACACCTTCGGTCCTTCCTGACACATCCTTGCGAGGCGCGGCACACGCCCCGGGCGGCGTTGCGCCAGGCCGAGGCGGGCGGGTGCGCGCCGCACCTTAGGCGCTGGCCTTCGCTTTCCGGTACCACGGCACCGTCAGTATCGACTGTTGGTCGATCTTGGCCTGCAACTCCATGAGCCCTTGGAGGAAGGCCTCAGGGCGGGGTGGGCAGCCGGGCACGTAGACGTCTACCGGGATGATCTCGTCGACCCCCTGCACCACGGCATAGGAGGTGAAGGTGCCACCCGAGATGGCGCACGAGCCCACGGCGATGACGTACTTGGGCTCGGGCATCTGGTCATAGAGACGGCGGACCTGCGGCGCCATCTTGTGCGTAACCGTCCCCGCGACGAACATGAGGTCTGCCTGACGGGGAGTCGCCCGAAAGACCTCGGCGCCAAAGCGGGAGATATCCCAGCGGGAGGCGGAGGTGCAGATCATCTCGATGGCGCAGCAGGCCAGTCCAAAGCTGATGGGCCAGAGGGAGGAGCGGCGCGCCCAGTTGTAGATTCTGTCCGCGGTGGTGATGATGACGTTTCGCCGCAGCTCCGGCGGCACGACGACCTTCTTATCTTCGCTCATGGCAGGCTCCACACAGACTACAGGCACCCCACTAGCTGCCAGCGGCGTGGCCTTCGCCCGTCATCTCCACTGCAGATCGCCGTGCGCCCACGCATAGGCCAGGCCCACGACGAGGATGCCGAGAAAGATCACCGCCTCCACCAGAGCGAAGAGCCCCAGCTGCCGGTAGGCGGCAGCCCAGGGGTAGAGGAAGACGGTCTCGACATCGAAGACGAGGAAGAGGAGGGCGTAGATATAGTACTGGACGCGCAACTGGATCCAGGACTCGCCCTGGGAGACCAAGCCGCACTCGTAGCGTGCCCGTTTGGCTGGGGTCGGGCGGCGAGGGCCAGCGAGTGCACCTACAACGAGAGCAGCCACGGGGAAGAGGATGGCTACGACGCCGAAAAGGCCAACGAAGGCGTAGTGATTCAGCAACTATTCCTCCTTTGGAGACGGGGTCGTTGCAGAATTCACACACGGGCTATCATACCACAGGAAACGCCAGAAAGCAAGAGGGGGAAAGCCCACTTTGTCTGCAACTCCTCCTTCTGGCGCGCCGTAGCGGCGGGGAAGGGGGTCTTTGCTGTGAGTGGCGTCGGCGGGCGGCTTTGCCGCCCGCCGACGCCACTCTTATCAGATACCCCGCCCCCGCGGTGCGGGGGCGGGGTAAGGGGTGGGGGCTCTGCAATGGGCGATGCTTCCTGGCTTCGCAGAGGGAAACGGGCTGCCCCGTCCTCGGCGCCCGGGGACGAGGCGCGGGGTGGGGGCAACGCCCCGTCGGGAGCCGGGCTCCTGGCGCGGCGCAAGCCTTGACAGGCCTTGGCCCCTATGGCATAGTCTCCGCCAGCACGTTTCCCACCTACCGGAGGCACGCGGAGCACCATGGCCAAGAAGGAAGTCCCTCTGGAAGGATGCCTGCGGCTGCTCGAGCCCGGCCCGATCGTCCTCCTGACCGCCCAGTACCGTGGCCAGCCGGACGTCATGGCGGCCGCCTGGGTCACGCCGGTGAGCCACCGCCCGCCGATGCTCGCGGTGAGCGTCAGCCCGCTGCACCACACCCACTACCTGATCTCCAAGAGCCAGGAGTTCGTGGTCAACGTGCCCGGACGTCCGCTGGCCGAGCAGGTCATGATCTGTGGGACGTTTTCGGGCCGCGATGTGGACAAGTTCGCACGGGCCCGGCTGACGATGGTCGACGGGCACCGGGTGTCCGTGCCCTGGGTAGAGGAGTGCCTGGCACACCTCGAGTGCGGGCTGGTCGAGGCCTACGAGGCCGGAGACCATACCCTCTTTCTGGGGGAGATCGTGGGTGCCTGGGCTGAGGAGGAGGCCTTTGACGAGTTCTGGAAGCTGGAGAGCGAGGAGCTGACCCCGCTCCAGCACCTCGGTGCCAGGCACTTTGCCGTGCTGGCGGGGCGCTTTACGGTGTCGGAGCAAACCGAGGAGTAGGCGGCAGGCGAGCCGCAGGTCCCCGTATCGAAATGTCGCGAAGCACTTGCGGTCCCAGTTGTGCTTGGCTATAATGCGGCGAGCAGTTCGCTAGGCGGCGGGAGAGGGCTGGCGGTGTCTCCTATCCTGAGACCCAACACCCTGGACGTTATCAGCCACAGTGTCGCCCAGACCCGGCGGCTGGGTGCCCGGCTCGGCGTGCGGGCGCAGCCCGGCGACATCTTTTGCCTGGAGGGGGAGCTGGGCAGCGGCAAGACCTCCTTCGTGCAGGGCATCGGCGAGGGGATGGGCGCCAACGGACCTGTCGTCAGCCCCACCTTTGTCCTGGTGAGCGTCTACCACACGGCGCCCGGGCGACCGCCGCTTTACCATTTGGACCTCTATCGCATCACGGGACCCCAAGAAGCCCTGGATTCTGGCCTGGAAGAGTACCTCTACAGCGAAGGTGTGGTGGCCATCGAATGGCCCGAGCGGATACGCGAGATTCTGCCCATCGAGCACCTGTGGATCTCGTTCCGCTACCTTGAGGCCAGCAAACGCGGGCTGCTTTTTCAGCCCAAAGGGGCGCGCTACGAAGCTCTGGTCACCGAGCTGACGCGCGATATCTATGGGGGGAAAGAGTGATGCTACTGGCCCTCGATACCGCCACCCGGCAGGCGAGCGTGGCGCTGTACGACGAGCGGGGAGTGCGCGCCGAGGCAAACTGGCTCTCGGCCGACAACCAGTCGGTCGAGCTGATGCCGCGGGTCGCAGAGATGATGGCGCAGCAGGGCGCCACGCCCGCGGACCTGCGAGGAGTTGCCGTGGCCATTGGGCCGGGCTCCTTCACGGGGCTGCGCATCGGCCTGAGCATCGCCAAGGGCCTTGCGGTTGGCCGCGGCATCCCTATTCTGGGCATCCCCACCCTTGATGTGCTCGCACAGGCACTGGTCGGGCAACGCATGCCGCTGCGCGCCGTTCTCGATATCGGCCGTGGCCGCTATGTCATCGCCGACTATCGCCTGGGGCGGGACCAGTGGCAACGCATCGGCAAGGACCGCCTGGTCACGCGCGAGCAGGTGACGGCCGGCATCCGCGAGCGCACGCTCTTTGCCGGGGAGATCGACGAGCCACTGCGCCACATGATCCAGAGCACCCTCGGGACGAACGCCGTGTTGGCGTCGCCGGCGGCCCGGTTGCGCCGCGCCGGCTATCTGGCTGAGCTCGGATGGGCGCGTCTGCAGCGGGACGAGCGCGATGATCCGGCTGCGCTGGCTCCGGTCTACCTGCACACGCACTCGATCGGGCAGGCAGCCACCCCAGTTCTGGAGTGTTCATGAGCAGTTCAGATGAGCTGATGTTCTATGTGGAGCCCATGCGCCAGTCCGATGTCCCGACCGTGGCCGCGATCGAACGTCGGGTGTTCACCATGCCCTGGTCATCCAACGCCTACGGCCACGAGCTGCGCGCCAATCCGCTCTCTCACTACTTTGTGGCCCGCGCCCGCTCGATCGAACGCCGGATCGACGCTCAAGGGATGGACCCCTCCATCGTCGGCTATGGCGGCTTCTGGATGATGCATGACGAGGCCCACATCTGCACGCTGGCGGTGCATCCCGACTGGCGGCGCCGGGGCGTCGGGGAGCTCTTGCTCTCCACGATGATCGACACGGCGGCCAGCCTCAACGCCAACGTGGTCACCCTTGAGGTTCGGGTCTCCAATGTCGCCGCCCAAAAGCTCTATGCCAAGTACGGCTTTGAGACGGTCGGCCTGCGCAAGGGCTACTACTCCGACAATCAGGAGGATGCCCTGATCATGACGACCGGGCCGATCAACACGGCCGAGTACCGGAGCCGGTTCAACCGGCTGCGGCGTATGCTGCGCCAGCGGCTCGCGGTGAAACAGCCGGAGACGAGTCCGCAAGGGTAGGGTGCGGCCGCGCTTTTCGCTCCGCAGCCGCACGGTATCGATCTCGAGTGCGAGGTGGTGACGGGCCTTTGAGGGAGCGTCCCCGTATCCTGGTCAGCAATGACGACGGCATCCGCGCGCCGGGACTCCTGGCGCTCGTCGAGGCCCTGTGTGCCGTCGGCGAGGTTGCCGTCGTGGCGCCGGAGCGCAACTGGTCGGCAGTCGGCCATACCAAGACCATGCACAAGCCCTTGCGCGCCAGCGAAGTCGCGCTGCTGGAAGGCGTGACCGCCTACCAGACCAACGGCTCCCCCTCCGATTGCGTGGCGCTGGCGGTGCTCGGGCTCCTCGGGCGGCCCCTGGACCTGGTGGTCGCGGGGATCAACGAGGGCGCCAACGTGGGCACCGATATCCTCTACTCCGGCACCTTTGCTGCTGCAGCGGAGGGGACCATCGCGGGCATCTCGGCCTTTGCCATCTCGCTCGATACCTCCGTGAGCGCCGGGCCATCCCACAACTACCGTCAGGCCGCGCGCTTTGCCGCCGGGCTCGTGCGGCGCCTTCTCGAGGCGCCGCACGAGCGCCCCTGGCTTCTCAACGTCAACGTGCCCGACGTGCCCGACGGGCAGCTGCAGGGGGTCGAGGTCACGCGCCTCGGCCAGCGCATCTATCAGGATGCCCTGGTCGAGCGGCTCGATCCCCGCGGGCGCCGCTACTACTGGATCGGCGGGCCGGTGCCGGGGGGCGTTATCGAGGCGGGGACCGACATCGGCGCCCTCGCGGCCTCCAGGATATCGGTCACGCCCGTTCGCCTCGATCTCACCGACCACGCCCGCCTCGAGGACCTTCGCGCCCTGGGCCTGTCCCTTTTCCAGGAGGAGGCGACCTAACCCTTCTCACACATCACGTTTCACGTTTCACGCTTCACGTTTCACGCATCACGCATCACGTTTCACTCTGGAGGTCACGTGGACTTTTGGCAGGTGCTTCGCAGCCGGTACTCGGTGCGCGAGTTCGCGCCGGATCAGGATGTCCCTCCGGAGCTCGTCAACGGCCTGCTCAGCGCCGCCGTTGAGGCCCCCTCGGCCGGCAACCGCCAGTCGTGGCACTTTGTGGTCGTGCGAGACCCTGCCATTCGGGCGGCCCTTGCCCATGCGGCCCTCGATCAGATGTTTGTGGCCGAGGCGCCGGTTGTGATCGTCGTCTGCGCCGACCCCGAGCGCTCGGCGCGGCGCTACCAGCAGAGAGGGCGCACCCTCTACACTTACCAGGACACGGCGGCCGCTACGGAGAACCTGCTCCTCGCGGCCACTGCCCTCGGCCTGGGTGCCTGCTGGGTCGGTGCCTTCGATGAGGAAGAGGCGCGGCGGGTCCTGCGCCTGCCGCAGGGGCTGATCCCCGTCGCCATCGTGCCGGTCGGGTACCCCCTCCGTCCCGGCTCCCGCGAGACGGGCCGCCGGCCCCTCAGCGAAGTCGTGACCTATATGTAGACTTAGTGGATGCGCCCGAGGCGGGCGGAGCATGCGGGGATACTGCAGAGCCGCGGCTCGCAGGCCCCCCACCCCTGACCCCGCCCCCGCGGCGCGGGGGCGGGGAATCCAGAGATGAGGGGGTGTTCGCGGGCGGCTTCGCCGCCCGCGAACACCCCCTCCATAAGAAAAACCCCCTTCCCCGCCGCCGAGGCGGCGGGGAAGGGGGCTGGGGGGATGGGGCACCCCCTCGCTAGGAGTCCACTGAAAAAGTGTCTGTTAGTTGACGCATCGATCGAATCCTGGGGTCACGTGCGGTGTTGTGACGGGC
>ENA-ORXB01002369-ORXB01002369.1-sediment-metagenome-genome-assembly--contig:-NODE-2369-length-16367-cov-3.727256_pt1 | contig 16367 bp, 17 predicted proteins | sample MGYA00237863_ERZ511475 | MGnify/ENA primary metagenome ERZ511475 (study PRJEB26305, sample SAMN06343858) | sediment metagenome | isolation source: hot spring sediment | place: Canada: British Columbia... | reverse complement strand
AATAGGTTAGCTAAAGGTCTTACTTATAAAGTGCGGGAAAATCTATACCACAAAGTTGCATTATCTTCCCGCACTTTTCACACCCTTGACTCACTCACGAAGTCAATTATATCTTTTACGGTTTGAGATGGGAATGCACGGTCTCTGCATCCCTTGGATTGGTGCGAAATCTCCTCAAGCAGATAGCCCTTTTTAACGATAAATACCAATAGTTATGTCTTTGCTTGGTCTGGATAAGCAGCTACGCTAGATATACTTTTCAAGTTGGCGTTAGGGGGATTGCTTCTATGAAAGTTAGCGGACTAAAGAAGATGGCTGATTTTTTTACCTTACCGCTAGCCTCTTTTTTTAGGATTGCTGGTATTGGCAAAAGGATAAGAGGAGGTAAGCAGCTAGATGAGCTATCGGGTAAGCAACAGGGCGGTAGATCAGCTCACTGCAGTTGCCAGTATAGCTATACAGATGGTTTCCATGAATGTATAAGTGATAACGCTGCAGACCATGGCTTAAAAACCGCTGATAGATCTGATGATACGTTAACTGATAGATTTAATGACATGGAGGTTACTGAAATTTTTAGAAAAACACTTGAGGACCTTAGAGAAAAGGCTTTCTCAAATGAGAGTATTGCTAAAGTAATGCTTGGCTTAATTGATCTGCAAAATAAGGTTTACCCAGATGAGGCAATAGATGTAAGAAACATCTATTTTGTAAGATATGGAAAACAGAAAGCAATGGCAGTTGACTTTTACACCAATCTTTTCGACAAGCCAGAGTATGAAGACGAGCTTGGCTTATTGTGGCGAAACGTGTTCTTGGCTGATGATTTTTGGAATGCCGATTTTACCAAGGTTCGCATAAATGTAAGAGATAAGAAAACAAACAAATCCCTTGAAACAATTTCATGCAGTCTTGAAGACGTAAGAAAATACTTATTAAAAGAAATATCCCTTAGTGAATTTCGAAGACATTGGTCTAGAAAAAAGGCGAAAGATAGTATAACTGGCAAATCATCAAGCTCAAGAAAACTAAAGCGCGCCTAGGTTGTTTTAATAATCCTAACCAAGGCAACTCTTCGCTGCTGCATTGATTGTACCCTATAGCGTACACCATCATATACAACTTCCTCGCCTGGTCTTGGTATATGTCCTAGCCGGGCTAGAATCCAGCCGGCAACAGTGTCATATTCAGGTGATATCGGAACATTTAAATCAAATCGCTCATTAAGCTCATCTATAGGAAGTCTTCCATCCACAACTATCTCGCGCTCACTAACGGCCTTGATCATCTCTTCTTCCTCGGTTTTGCCACCGAATTCGCCGACAATTTCTTCGACGATATCTTCGATTGTCACAATGCCAGCCGTTCCGCCATACTCGTCTAATACTACAGCTATGTGAAGGCGGCTTTTCTGAAGGTCTTTTAAGAGACTAATTGCTCTTCTTGTCTCAGGTACGTAGGCAACCGGTCTCATTACTTCCGATACTAGTGCATCCAGGCGATTTTTTTCAATGTAGTCAATCATGTCTTTTAAATGCACGGCGCCAATTATGTTATCAAGATTCTCCTGGTAGACAAGCAATCTTGGATGCCCGCTCTCCTTTGCTTCCTCGAGAGCGTCCCTTATTGTTGCTTTGGATTCAACGGCTGCAATATTTGGCCTTGGAACCATTATTTGGCGAGAAACCGTATCACCAAATTCAAACGCATGACGTATTAACTCCTTTTCTTCGTCAAGCAGAGCAGAATGCTGTGTTACAAGAAGTTTTAGTTCCTCTTCAGTTGTGGCAGGTGCTGTATCCTCCGGCCTCATTCCAAAGATTCTTATCACTATGTTAGTTGAGAAGCTGAGAATTCTTGTTATTGGGTAAGCAATGGTGCTAATCCATTCGATAGGCCACGCAACAATGAGCGATATCTGCTCTGGTTTTAAAATTGCTATTCTTTTTGGAACAAGCTCGCCAAATACAAGCGTGATATAGGAAATGGCAAGAGTAATAAGAACAATAGCAATAATATTTGCAGCTCCAGATAAAAATGGGATTTGCTCTCTTATAAAATTAGCTAAACCGCCACTAAGTTGTGCAGCGGCGGTGGCGCTGGCCAGGAATCCAGCCAGGGTGACTCCGGCCTGAATTGTAGCCAGAAATTGGCTCGGGTCTTTTAAAAATTTAAGGACTATCTGAGCTGCTCCAGAACCTCTTTCGGCCAGTGGCTTAATGCGGGTATTCCGGACTGAAATAACAGCAATCTCCGCTGCTGCAAAAAAAGCATTTAGTAAGATTAATGCTCCAATTGCTATTAAACTTATCAACAAGGGGCTCATTACTTCCTCGCTTTTAGCTTATACATAAAATATAAATTACCACAAAATAAGCCTGATTATAAATTCTTTTATGCCCTAATCTTGACAAACACTTTGCCGATATCTTGTAAAAAGTAAGCATAAGCTTACCAACAGGGGAGTGTCTTGTTTTTTAAAGAAATCGCTAGCTAGTAGATTGACAAATCGTTAGCTTGACAAATAATATTATCATAGGTGGAGTGTCGAAACGGACCGGAAAAATGTTAAATTGGAACTTACACTGGAGATTTCTATCAAGCTTCATTGCCGTTAGTGCTTTTTTTGTTATGGCACTTCCTTCGGCGTATGCTCAGGATACTAAGCAATTGGTATACAATCGTTGCTCTGATACACAATCAGGGTGTCATTCAAAGACTAGGTGGGAAGGCAAGAAGAAGACAAAGAGGGAATGGGCAGCGATTGTTGATCGGATGGTAAGATACGGTGCCAAGCTTACATCAACTGAAGATGATTTGGTGGTCGAGTATCTTACAAATATGAGCAAGGGCATCAAAACACCTGCAACCACAACGACAACCAAACCAAAAACCACAGCTACGACTGTAAGGGTAAGGACTATCAGTGGCGCTGGCGAGCAATTGCCAGAAGATCAGCAGGGAGTATATGGTGCCGGTGCACTTGACGGGTTAGATCAAGCAAATGCCATGACCACCACTCTTCAAGCAACAACGACCACGTTAACAGAACAAGCTCACACAGGTATAGAAATGATTTGGTATTTGCTTGGCGGGGGAATGATGGTTAGCTCGGGCTTAGCCTTAAGAAATAAAGATCGCCAGCTTAGCAAGAGAGATTGATCTTATTGTGGCTGCAATCTATACGGCATGTTGTTGATATCAAGCCCATTTGTGGGCTTTTTATTTTTTAACCTCTTTATCCCAGCAATTGCCTCTTTGCAATTGGGGTCATAGGTTAAAGCATTGTTATAGTTTTCAATTGCTAAATCGTCTCTACCTAACTTTTCGTATACTTTTGCTTCTTGTACATACATATCTGTAGCGAAGTAAAAGATGCCCTTCCCTCTTTCAAAAATACCGGCTGCTTCCTTGTATTTGCCTTCTGCAATGTAGAGATAGCCAAGGTCAAGATATGGTATTGGACTGATCTCAGCGTACTCGCTTGATTTGCCTTCATGAGCACGTATCTTTTGCCAGAGGCCTTCTTTTATCTTGCTAATTTCCTTGCTGAGGCGTTCCACATCAGTTGAATCAGGCCTTATCAACTCAGCCTTTTTAAGCGCACGATAGGCTTCAGCGTACCTGTTTAAAGCCAAATATGTTTCTGAAAGCATGATATAAGCATGTTCATCTAAAGGATTTTTTTCAATCATTGCTTTGGCTTTTACAAGGTCTTGGCGCAATTGCGCCAAGCTTTTTACTTTACTTTTAGGGGTTCCATTTTTTTCCTTCTTATTTGTTATTTGCTTGACTGCCCTGATAACATCGATGTGCCTGGGCTTGCTGCTTACCAGGACACCAACAACGTTTAATCTTGTTCGAGCGCTATATTTTGGGTTGCAAGTTGTAAGTGTAACTCGTGGGTCGGCTGTTGGCATTAGCGTTGAGACATTCTTTGGATCAACAATAAGCATATTCTCAACACGATACTCGTATTGGTAATCAATTGTTTCAAGTATTATTAAGTCGCCTCTGACTAGCTCGTCAAGCCTGTTAAATGGATGCGTATATGTAACTCTATGACCAGCAATTCCAACATTTCCTCTATCACCCGGATTTGCCGTTCCAATATAGTGACCTGGCCCAAGCTTTAAGATATCGGGGGAGGTTCCTTCAAGGACAATCTGGTTTACGCCAATCTTCGGGATGATAATTTTTGTTTTTGGGAATGGTTTCTTTTTTTCTTTGCTTTTGCTTTTAGCTAAACCTCTGTTTGTGTGAAGATTACTTATTATCTCCTCTTCTCTTGGCAGTTGCCCCTTAAGTATAAGCCGATCTTGGCGCTCCTGCAGTTTCTTGGCCTGCTCCTTCTGTTCACTTGCTTGTAAATCCCAATCTCTTGACAGCTGTCTGGCTGTAAAGTATCCATAGGCTTCTGTGATAAAGGGGAATGCGATGGTTATGATGCCGAATATGATAAGAAGGTTAGATGTTTTCCTTCTTAGCTTGCTAGCAGTTTCCAATTTTTGATTTGATTCAACCGAATTCTTTTTGCCGCTTTTTGGCATGCTTTGACCCCTGTTATAAATGCATCCTGTCACCAGCTTATCTAAAAAATAAGCATCAATCTACACCGAAAATTACTCTTACCAGCTTGTCATGTTCTTCTCGCCCCCACTTGCATACCCCTTCACTTTGCTTATTTTCATACCTTCAGTTGGTGCCACTTTTTGTGGCATGGATGTCTACTTTAGAAGTTGCTTAGTATGGTTAACAGTCAATATTTCATCTTGTGCATCCCTTATATAATAGGCATATTTCCAAATAATGGTATTTGTGTTAGTATGACGGCAGTGGTTTGCTCACTTATAGAGGAGAGATCTGTGTTGGGTTTGGTTGGTTTTAAATGTAGCAAGGCTTCAAGGAAACATGATAGAGAAAGATTTGTGTCTTTTAAAGAATGCATTGCCTGCGCAGAGACCACTATAAACGAGTGTCACTTTACCGCGCCAATAATCAAAGCAATGGTACAAAGAGAGAAGGAGGAACGAGAAGGGATAACTGTAACACAGCTATCAGGCTGCCTCAGAGAATCATATTTAAGCTATAAATATGATTACTATGCGGATCTTGAACAATTATATTTTGCATTTAGGGGAGAGCTGGCGCACCTAATAATAGAGAGGTATCAGGAAGAAGATTCAATAGCAGAGCAAAGATTCTACCGCGAATACAACGGTATTCGAATATCAGGCAAGCCCGACATTATCCTTCCCGCCAAGAAGTTAATCAGAGACTATAAAACGGCAAAAGAAGTTCCTCGGTTTAGCTATCCTTTTAGAAATCATACTCAGCAGGTAAACCTTTATGCATGGCTAGTTCCGTATGAAATAGATCGGCTGCAGGTAATTTACTTGGACATGAAAGGTGTTAAAATCTGCGATGCTCCAATCTGGAGCAAGCGAGAAATTGAAGAGGTTCTTGAGAAGAAACTGCCAGTGCTTGACAAAGCTTTTAAAGATAATATCGTGCCACCAGCTGATTTTGAAAACTGGCAATGCAATGGCTGGTGCAATGTAAAGTCCATCTGCCGCGAGTTTTATGAGAAAGAGCTCATAGAAAGGTTAAGCGTAAGCTAGGAACGCTGCACTAGGGCCTCCTTGTTTTTACACAGTTTATGTTTAGCTATGGCGGGTAGAACAGGATTAAGAGGAAAGTGCGCAAAAGAGGTGTTTGAGGTGGCTAGACCAGAGGATTTTGATCTTGCAGATGAAGAGACACCGGTGACGGATGACGAGGTAACAGAGATGGTTGAGCAAATCTTTGCAGCTGACGACAGAGTCGATAATACTTACATAGAGGTTACAACTGAGAACGGTGTTGTTTATCTTGAAGGAGCGGTAGGTACTCAGGAAGAAAGCGAGATGGCGGAAAGTCTTCTCGACAATATCGAAGGCATACAGTATGTTGTCAACAACCTTCAAGTACTCTTATCCGGCTTCACGGCGGAATCACTGCTTGGTTTTCCAGAAGAGGAAGAGGAATTTGAGGACTTGGAGGTATTGCCAGCGGATGAGGATTTAGTATCTGAAGATTTTATGGAGGCAATTGAGGAGGGAAAGGCCTACGTCCCACCTAACGAACCCATGTTTCCAACCGAACGTGCGGATGCTGCTAAACGTATGCGTGAGCGGCGTGCAGAAGAAGAGGCCACAGGTGAGGCACCCGATATTTTGTAATGGTTCGCGTATGTAATGGTTTGGGTATTGGACGGATAAAGAATGCTCTTCTTTAGCTGCACGACTTCAAGCGTGACATACTCTTTTGTCTTGACACACACTACCTAAGCAGGTATCTTGAATACACGGTCCAGAAACCAGAAGCCACCAACTAGAGATTAGAAAATAGAAACCAGAACTCGAGACTAAAGAATAGTTTTGCGGATCTATAATGCGCCCGTAGCTCAGGGGATAGAGCGTTGGTCTCCGGAACCAAAGGTCAGGCGTTCGAATCGCCTCGGGCGCACCATAGTTTAGCACTTCAGAAAATGGCTGCAGTGCTCTTTTTATTATGGTCAAGAACACCTAGCGAAGGGGTCTTTAATCCTAGGGGAGCCTCTTTCCAAGGATAATGCCATAAATCATACCATGCCACGCTACTGAGCCGTTACCTCAGGGATTGCTTCCTCAAGAGTATCGAAGGCTTTAAGGCCAACGTTTTCAAAGACACCAAGAATGTTTAGCTTCTTAATGAGATAATTATTCTGGTTAACTACAAGAGCCATGCAGATCCCTACTTTCCCAAACTTAGCGTGGTATGACATTAATAACCCAATTCCAGAGCTATCGATTAGGTTAACAGAGGATAAGTCTACGACCAGTCCTCTAGGTTTCTCTTGTAGTGTTTTGGCAAGGCAGCTTTCAACCTTGGTTTTTTCAAGAAAATCAAACTCGCCCGTTAAAGCCACAATGTGTATGTCTAAGATACTATCTCTTTTTGTATTAATGATAAGCATTAATCTTCCCCGATGCTTACTATAATAATTACTACAAGACCAGGCCGTTCGTATGCTCAAGTCAGAATTCTGAGATGCTCTAGATAGAGCAAAAGCTGAGCAAGAGTACGATAACGCACGGCTCTTTCTTGATTATTACTATGGGATTCCTACATTGCAATAGGTAATTTAATAATATTAGTATTATAGCTATAGAACTTAGTGATTGCTATAAGATTCTACCGCAGAATTCTAAAGTTAGGCAATATGGAGCTATTTGCAGGATCGCCTAACTTAAGATCTCACCTCTATAGCATACTGTGTTAATTAATAGTTAACGATTGTTAATAAACAATTAACATAAGATTTCTTTTACAAATTATTGAGAGCTAGTCGCTTCCAAGTGTGGTAGTAGAAGGGCAACTGATGCACTGACCATCGTTTTTATCTACATTACAACCGTTTTCCCCGTTGCCTCTAACAGCTTCTTCTTTCCCCGTTGCTGTTTTTGCTTTGTAGTCGGTTGTATAAAATCCTGCACCTTTAAAAGTTATTCCGACTGGGAAAAAGACTTTACTTACTTCGTTTCCGCACTCAGGGCACTTTTTTATGGGTTTGTCATTGATTGATTGCATCACCTCAAATGAGTGATTGCAAGTTTTGCAGAGATACCCATAAATTGGCATACAATCACCTTCCAAGATATTTTTCTTGGTTATTTTATCAAAAAATGCGATAGCTTGCAGCTGGACCATGTTCAATTTGACACAAATTCACTTTTCAAGTACCATTTTAACGCGAATTGAATTACGTGTTTTATAAGGAGGGATTCCCGAGCGGCCAAAGGGGACGGACTGTAAATCCGTTGGCGGAGCCTTCGCAGGTTCGAATCCTGCTCCCTCCACAGAGAGCAAACACAGAAAATAAATGCCTCCTTAGCTCAACTTGGCAGAGCACTCGACTTGTAATCGAGAGGTTACCGGTTCGATTCCGGTAGGAGGCTCATAAGTGGCCAAAATCGGTAACTTTGGTTATTAATCACGATTAATAACAGCCTAAACTTTTCGCTTTTATTTTTCTTAGCTTTCTTGTTTTGTATAAATTATCCTAATTGGGTAGGGAATCTCAATTCCTTCTTCCTTGTAACGTTTATGCAGCTTTTTTACGAATTCGTGCACAACAGGCGCTCGGTCTGCAAATTCTCTAACGCGCAATATTACATTAAATAAAATGCCGGAGTCACCAAAGGTATGATAACGAACGGCAGGCTCGAATTCTGGAACCCCGCCTGGAATTTCCCGCATAACCTCTTTTGCAACCTCGATCGTTACTTTTTCAACCCTCTCAAGGTCACTATCATAGCTTACACCAACTTGGACAGGAACGGCATATTCGCTGTTTTCTAAGTCGTAGTTTGTGATGATAGCAGATGCCAGTTTAGAGTTGGGAATGACTGTGATATTATCTGATATCCCCCTGATTACCGTATTTCGCCAGGTTACATCCACGACGTATCCTTCAACGCCACTGTCAAGCTTTATATAATCTCCTGGTTTTACTTGCCTTGATGCGAGTATGTGGAGTCCAGAAAAAAGATTTGATAAAGTATCCTGAAGTGCCAAGGCAACTGCAAGACCGCCAACACCCAAAGCTGTCAATATGGGCGTTATATTGATATCCAGGGATGCAAAAACAACCAGGACGCCTACAATAAAAACTAGAATCCTTGTTAGATTCGCAAAAATCGAGGTTGAGGGAAGAATCCCCTCAACTCTTTTTGTATAAAGGTTTACAAGCCCAACTGAAATCTTTGCCATCATTAGCGTTACAGATAAGATAACAGCTACTAACAGGGCTTTCTCAAAGCGAACTCGCAGTCCTTGATTCATCGAGGTGATTAGAATAGCTCCGTAAAAACCTGCAGCTACAAACCAAACGGTTGTCACGCCACGTAGGGATGAGATGACGATATCATCAATCTCCCACTTTGTTTGGGCTGCTGTTTTCTTGAATCTCGTTAGGACTAACCTTTCAAAAATTAGTCCAACAGGAAATCCAGCTATTGCTAGCGCTAAAGGTAGGACCAGCTGTGTGGCATTTAAAGACTTTATTAAAGACCCGACATCCATGTTTTTCTCCAAAATTAAATTAGTATAGCCGTTTATAGCATATCGAAAGGTATGCATTGAGGCAACTTGTCTGCCTTTTTATCTTGCTTGTACTGCTTAGTTCGGGGTCAATGGCAGGTTTTTAAGATGCTTAATATGCTTAAGACACTTAACACACTTAAGACACTTAAGGTTCACTGGTCAAACAAAGCTATGCTATAGATCCGCTTTATTGACAAGCAATCTCACGGTTTATTTTAGAGAAAATGCGGGCATATGAGCATGGGCAATGCTTATGTTTTGGACAGGCTTAAGCATGAAGTCAATTACTTTTGTTGTTATCTATAAAATGACGGCTGGAAACTAATAGTTTACAGCCATTTTGTTTGGTGGTGGGTATCAGTGGAGTTTGATATTGTTTCAATTGGTGAATGCATGGTCGAATTCTACAGCGACAGATCTTTCCAGGATACTGAGTTATTTTTTAAATCATATGGAGGGGATACGCTAAATGTATTGGCAGCAGCAACTAGACTAGGCTCAAGAACCGGGTGTATCACAAGAATCGGAGAAGATCATTTTGCCCCTTTTTTGCTACAGAACATGCTTAGAGAGCGGATCAATCTCTCAATGGTAAAGGTAATTCCTCAGCGAAAGAATGGCATATACTTTATTTCTGAATTTGAAGGGGACGGTCTTGACTTAGCTTATTATCGCGATAATAGCGCTGCCGCCACCATCTCCGTTGACGACCTTGAAACAGAATACATTTCTGCTGCTAGGTACCTATATGTTTCTGGTATAGGCCAAGCAATCTCAAATAGCTCTCGAGGTGCAGTGCTTGAAGCATGCCGTTTAGTAAAAGTGAACAAGACAGGCATGGTTTCTTATAGCCCGCATTATAATGCCAATCTCTGGTCGGAAGAAGAAGCAAGGAAAGCCTTCCAGGAAGTATTACCATATATCGATATTCTATTTTTCGAACATCCATATGATGCTATGATCATTACAGGGGTTACTAGCCCCGATGAACTTATTAAGGACTTATGGCAACAGGGGATAAGGGTAATTGCTCTTTACAGTCCCCAAAAAGAGTGTATTGTTGGTGAACGACACTCCGGTATGATTGGAGCTGTTGGTGCGTATAGTCCAGAGCAAGTCGTAGGCAGTTTTGGTTCTAAAGAAGCGTTTATCGGAGCATTTCTTCACGGATTATCGCGGGGCTTTGATGTATTTGAAGCTGCAAGACTTGGAAATATTACTGCTGGATTAAAGATGGCAGGTCGTGGCTCGATTGCTTCATTGCCAGTAAGTGAAGATGTATATAAGATCTTTGGTGCTGCGTAGTTTAAGATACCTCTTTCGCACATATCTCGTTTGGCTCGGTGGAAAATCTTGTTTTTGTTTGAAAAAAGAGAGAAGATATGGGTGAAGCTTTAAGTGGATTGCAAGGCTGTTTCTGTATTAAACATTAAAGGAGACTTAAACATTAAAGGAGACGTGCTAGATGAAAAAGGGCATTATTGGAGCCATTATAGTTCTAGTAATTTTGCTAGCAGTTGCTGGGGCAACCATTGTTGGATTTTATAACTCTTTTGTAAGCAAAAGCCAGGCAGTTGACAACCAATGGGCTCAAGTTGAGGCGCAGTATCAGCGCAGGTTTGATCTAATACCAAATCTTGTCGCTGCAACAAAAGGCACGTTAAAGCAGGAGCAGAAGATATTTGGGGCTATAGCTGAAGCACGCACTAGATACGCTGGAGCAACAACAATGCAACAACGGGTAAGGGCGGCAAACCAGCTTGAATCAGCGCTGGCCCGCCTCTTAGTAATAGTGGAAAATTATCCGCAATTAAGATCAAATGAGACTATTCAGCAGCTTATGGTGCAAATTGAAGGAACTGAGAATCGCATATCAGTTGAGCGACGCCGCTATAACGACATGGTGCGGGAATACAATACGAGCATTAAGAGATTCCCGGGCTTAATTTTTGCAAATCTACATGGATTTGGCGAAAAACCATATTTTAGAAGCGAAGCTGGAGCGGAAAAAGCACCAGAGGTTGACCTAGGAAATGAATAGAAAAACAAAGACATTCATTATACCCTTCATTATTGCACTTGCTATCGTAGTCTCTGGTCCAAGCTTAGCTTTGGCCAAACTTGACCTACCGCAGCCAGTCGGTTACGTTAATGATTTTGCTAGCTTGCTTTCACAGCAAGAAAAAAATATCCTTGAGCGTAAGTTGCAGTCCTATGAAAAGCAATCTGGAAACGAGATAGTAGTTGTTACTGTGCGCAATCTTCAAGGAACAACGGTCGAGGATTTTGCAGTCAGGCTTTTTGAAAAGTGGAAAATTGGAAAGAAAGGCAAGGATAACGGCGTTTTGCTGCTTGTGGCCAAAGAAGAGCGAAAGATTAGAATCGAGGTCGGCTATGGGCTTGAACCAAATCTAACCGATGCCCAGTCCTACGAAATTATCTCAAGAATTATCTCGCCTGCATTTAAGGCCGGCAATTTTAATCAGGGCATAGCCAATGGAATCGATGCCATAATAAAGACGATTTCGGGCGAAGAGGTGATTCCGGAGCAACCAGCAGAAAGAATCGGATACAAAAGGGGTTTCGATATCTCTCAGCTTCTTTACCTGGGGTTTTTCTTAATATTTTTTGTCTTCCAATGGTTGGTTTCTGTTCTTGGTCGCACAAAAAGCTGGTGGCTTGGTGGTTTGTTGGGTGGCATTGCAGGCCTTGTACTTATGCTATTCTCAGTTATTGTTGGAATAATTGCAATGGCCATTCTTGTTCCCCTTGGGCTTTTATTTGATTACGTGGTTTCTCGCGCTTATCAGGAGTATAAAAAACACCGCTATAATGAAGGAGATGAGGAAGGAGTACTTCCCATCCCATGGTGGGCAGGGGGTCATTGGGGCCCAGGTGGCAGTTCACATGGCGGTGGTTTTGGTGGCTTTGGCGGCGGGCGAAGTGGCGGCGGCGGTGCCAGCGGTGGTTGGTAGGATCATCATGCTGCTATGTTATGTTATAGTAAACAGCATCTATTAGATTCCTAAAGGGTGTTAACCTTTAGTTAACACACTTACTAATTAATCTGCCTTTTTCTATTTTAGCTCAAAGATTACGCTGACCTGGGTTGTCACCTCGATATCTGAGGGCGGCACAATCGGTGGCGCACCAGACATGGACTTCTCGGCACGATAATCGTAATAACCGCCACCGTACTCCATCGGATATGGATATGGACGAGGTGTAGTCTTCTCGCTGACCACCAGGGCCCTGCCTATATCATGGTTAAGAGAGGATGCAAGTATTTCAGCCTTTTTCTTTGCATCACTTACAGCAAGTTTTAGGTTATCCTGCTTAAACTTATTGTCTTCGCTGAGTTGAAACCTTAATTCGGAAACTTCGTTGGCACCGGAAGTTGTTGCGGCATCGATCACGTTTGCGATTTTATCAAGTTTCTTGGTTTTTACTATAACTCGGTTTTCCGCAGCGTAGTTAGCGATTCTGGGTGACTTACCCGGTTTGTAATCATATTGGGGAGTAAGCGCTATACTGCCGGTTTTTATTTCAGACTCCGTAAGTCCTGTATCTTTTATGGCTTTGAGGACCTTGTTTGCCACTGAGTTGTTATCGATCATGGCCTTTGATGAGGTGCTTCTAATTGTACGGATTGTAAAAGAGATGGATACCTCGTCTGCGGGAACGTGAGATTTTCCCTCACCGGATACTTCAATAACATTCTGGCGCGAGCCGCTTTTTGATTTGAGGCTGGTAGACGAGTTTCCACAGCTAGTAACTGTAAATAATACTAAAAGCGTTAAGATTAAAAGAGCCAGGTGAGATAGCTTTACTTTTCTAAGTTGTTTCATATGTTCCTCCTAGTTTCTCTTAAGATACGCCAATTGTTCGTGCCGGAAGGAAAATTGGCGTAAACCCAGATGTCTTTTTGCATAATTATCGGATTCTTAATACTTAGACGGTTTGATATAGTATTTGGTTCCATTTGTTTGAAATCATATCAGGGGTAATTACAGTTAAGAAGAATCAGAAGAAAAGGGGAGAGGTGGTCTTAATCTCGCGAGGACTCGTCAAGCACGTCAAGGTTTGTATTAGTGGTTTATCGCTGTCTTTGCTTGCTTGAAAAATATATTAAGCAGTAATATATATAGCAAGTAATAGGATTGCGTTGTTAATGTTTACACCCTTATACCTTTGCTATAAGGCGATTATGATGAAAAGCAGCGTAAAAACCCAGCTAGCTCAAGAGATTCTGCAAGCAAGAATCAAACTATTTCTTCTCGCTTATAGATGGGCATCGCTTTTATTTGCCCTCTTTCTTTTATTTATTCAAGGGAATGTTGTTTGGTGGATTGCTTTAATCGCTGTTTTTTATAACGCACTGATATCAATATATTTGATTTTTAGCGCAAAGACCCATCGAAGAAAAGATCTTTACCTGTTTACTGATCTAGCTTTCTGTCTATCTCTTTTTGCTCTAAATGGCTACGGTTACGTAATTAAAGGAGCGACTAACCCATTTTTCCTTTACTTTCACCTCTTTAGCGGCTATAACAATTGAATATCGGGTAAAAGGCGCTTTTTTAGCTGCAACTTTAATGTCCACGGGTTATTTTCTTGCTTTAATTAATAATTTAAGCGAGACGTTTGCAGCCGAGTTTATTGACACTCATGTGGCAAACATCCTTTCCTACTATTTCATCGCAATAATTATTGCTCAGGTTGTGAAAGCCCTCAATCGTTATGATTATTACCAGGAGACCTCCGGTATTGATATGGATATAGTCCATAAGGATGCGGGCAAGGACATAGACACCCTTACATACCGGGAAAAAGAAATATTCTCCATTCTTTGCCAGGGGAAAAGCAATAAAGAAATAGCAGAGACTCTTTTTATTAGCGAAAACACCACAAGAAACCATGTAGCAAATGTCTACAAGAAACTTGGCGTTAAAAGCAGGGATGAGCTGTTAGGAGCAAGAGTAGAAGGCTAATATGTCTAATCGATTTTTTGCCACTAGTAGATTACTTAACTTTAATCCATATCTTATTGCAGTAGCCTACAAATGGTTTGCGGTTTTAACGGTCATCATTTTGATGATAGCTGGTATTAAAAAAGCTCCTTACCTGCTTGTCATCCTCACTGTCGTTTATAATGCGCTTTTTAGCTTTTTGGTACTTAGATTCCAGCTTAACCCAGGTCATCGGCTGCTTCTAATTGCGGTCGATTTTATAATGTGTATTTCTTTAATATTTTTCAGCGGCGGCTGGATGAGTCCTTATTTCCAGTACGGACTGAGTTTTATGATTCTGTCGGCCCTGTCTTTCGGTTTTAAGGGGGCTGGATTATCCATTGTCCTTTACGGGGCTTTTTTCTACCTTGCCCTTTATGCAAACGGCTTTACCTTTGATAGGATTATTGAAAAAGGATACCTGGAACCGTTTATAACCGATTACATTATTTTCATTGCAATTGGTTTTAGCTTTGCTTTTATATCTAAACTCATAAACGATCGTAGCTTATCGGTTTTGAATTTGGATAATCAGGGCCAACAGGAGAACCAGTTTGAAGAGATTTCCGCTGCTGAGCAATCAGAAGATACCTTTTCTCTTACGGCAAGAGAGTTGAAGATCGCAAGTCTGCTTCTTAATGGATTGAACAATAAAAAGATCGCATCAAACCTGAATATCTCTATAAATACAGTAAAGTTCCACATTGGAAACATCTACAGGAAACTCGGCGTTAAAAATCGCAAAGAGGCGATTCTAAGACTTAGGAGATCAAATTTAAAGATCGGCCGTTAATACTTCCTTGAGCTCTGTATCAGTTCCCACAACCAGCAGTTCTATAGCTAAAACTCCAGGTAAATAACATACCTGCCCATATGTACTAGTGCTTTTAACAGCACATTTAACAACACAACCCATGTGTACCAATACTTTTCTGGGGAAGGGTTCGGAAAAAATAGTACATATGGGCAGGTTATTTACCAGAAAATAGTACGTTTGGGTAGTTACTTTTCGCTTGTTAGTTAATTTACTCTGACGGCATCTGTATTTACTTAAGGGTTCTTTTTAGGTTGAATAGCTCGGTTAATGATATGAGTATTGCTATTAGTGATAACGGAAAGGTAGAAGACGATCTTAGGATGACAAAAAGCAACTTAGCTTAAATCAAGAGAACTTCTAGCTCTGGTTGCTCTATCTGTAGCGCTCGCTTTAGTAGTAGCGCTAAAAGCTTTTACAGCAGGAGGTACACTTACCAAGAGCAAAAGAAGACTAAGATCTCAGGAGTAGCATCGACTTTCAAGACCGTTACATCATTTAGCTAAGATTTCAGAAAGAAGGGGGTGGCTTAGGTTGAGAGGAGTAGTATATGTGGCGTTCTGGCAATAAGCCCGGTTATTTATAGTCACAGCGTGTAGGAGGAGTGTAGGTCAATGATATTCAGAGGAAAAGGTTCGATAATATTGGTTTTAATGCTTTGCCTAGCCATGCTAACTGCAGGCGTGGCTTATGGTAAAAGCGATGTCGATGGAAAGAAAGAGAAGTTTAAAAATGGGTATTATGAGGCAGTTGCAAGTGCAGAGCAACTTAAAACACTAAATCAGTTATATGGAAAAGAAATAACCTATGGCGAGCTGATACAGGCCGTATATCCAGAAGCATTAGATTATATACCAGAAAAAACTAAGCAAGAAATGTATCAGACCCCCGTTGAATGGGCAAGCGGGGAGGATGGTTCGAAGTCAAAAACTAACGATGGGGCTAGCCTTAGAAAAGAAAATTCAGATATAGGTGCTTTAGCAATTATAACTATTGGCCATGAGTCAAATATTAGCAAAGACTCGACTGGAATCGACTATGATTCTGGTAGTCGCGTATGGACGCCTCACCCCTGGTACAGAATTCCCAAGATGTCTGTGATATCAAACCTGGAGCGTAGTGGCGGTGGGTTTGTAGCTTCACGTTTTGCAACTGGTACTAATGTATATGCAATTTCTGCTGCAGGTAGATATTCAAATCCGACTAATGGTAGTTATCGGACAGTAGGTCAGCATTGGGGCGAATACCCAGTTGGCTATGAACCGCCTACTTATAGTAATATCACCTACACTTCTTGGATAACCGTACCATAAATTAATTACTATAAAAGTCATCGGTGCGTTATTGCAATAACGCACCGATGGACTTTTCACCGATGGACTTTTTGTAGTAAACTATGTATGTATTTACGACAGGAG
>ENA-ORXB01002362-ORXB01002362.1-sediment-metagenome-genome-assembly--contig:-NODE-2362-length-16468-cov-7.570862_pt1 | contig 16468 bp, 22 predicted proteins | sample MGYA00237863_ERZ511475 | MGnify/ENA primary metagenome ERZ511475 (study PRJEB26305, sample SAMN06343858) | sediment metagenome | isolation source: hot spring sediment | place: Canada: British Columbia... | reverse complement strand
GCTTCTATAAAATCACTAAAACTACCTGTTGCACTTCCAATCCCTGCACATCTTCCCCACTGTCCTGTACGTATTGCACCCCCAAGACCAAAAACACCCCCTGCAATCATCTCTCCTGCTCTACATGTATCCATTGCCATCTGGTTTGCCATCCTGCTTGCATCTTCTAGCCACTTCATTACGTTATAGCACTGAGGACAAAGTGTTTCTATTGCCATCATAAATCCGTATGAAAGGGCAGAAGTTCCAATCATTCTCAGTTTATCTATAAGCTGTTCAAGGTTTATGTAAGAGAATGCACCAAGGAAAACGTCTATTCCACTGCACCCTGCACGTATGCTTGGTGGGGATACAGAGAAGGGTTGAATTATATCATATGGGGTTCTAACCGATATTCCCCCACCTGTTACATATCCTCTGCTTTGAGTTTCATATATGCCACTTGATGTGGATGAGCCCTGAAATCCAAGACGGTTAAACATCTCCTGTACCCGGGAGTTTAAGTCTGCATAGGCAGGGAAGGTAAAAAAGATAAAGAGGCAAAAAGGTAAAAAAGTTAATTTTTTCATATCTATTCCCCCTCTAAACCTGTCTTGATGTATTTTATAAATTCCTCATTTGATGGATATGTTTCTTTTATTCCCAAAACTTCTTTTCCAACTATATAGAGCCTTCTTTCAAGCTCATCATATGTAAGAAGACCTGTTCCGATTCTTATTACTTTGTCAGGTGGGATAAGTAAAAATAATGCAGGGACCTCTCTTACCCCTAAATTCCTTGCCTGACCATTATCCAAAACATAATCCTTCCACTCTTCTAAGCCACCACCATCAAGGGATACTGCCATAACCCCTAGTCCATAGTTCTCAGAGAAAACCTTAAGTAACCTTCCTTCCTCTTTACAGTACGGGCATGTGCTTGTGAAAAAGAATACAAGTTTTCCTATCTCTCTTATCTTTCCTATTACATCACGCATTCCCCTTTTCCTTTCCTCGCTTGCAAGCTGAATTCCAAGAGTAGATGCAGGGTTTTTTACGGTTTCGTCAAGCTCAGGGTTTTCCCAAAGAACTCCCCTCCACGCCTCTGCAAACTGTTTACTCCTATCAAGGATTAGCTTTTGAAATCTCATATAGGCAAGGACGTTTTCAGGTGTAGGATCTAGTATTGCACGATTAAATAATTCTTCCCCCTTCTTTCGTATGTCCTCTACTGTAAGGGTAGGGGACTCTAGGTCTTTCCTTTTTCTCTCTTTATCTTTTTCCCTTTTAACCTCTTTTTCCCTTTTTTCCTTATACCAGAACCATCCTTCTTTGTGTTTATCAAAGTACCTTTGTTCAGCTAGAGCATGGGTAATGAGTGATGGGTAATAGGTAATGGGTAGATGTGTTAATGCAATGAACGTAAAAAATGCAATTAATACACAAGCTCTAAGAGTTTTATAAGTTCCATATCCCATTTTCCTCGTTTTGCCTCCTCAAATAGAATTTGAAGGGCTTCTTCTCTCTTATATGCCCTCTTATAGGGACGCTCCCCGCAAAGGGCACTTAGTGTATCTGCTACAGCAACTATCTGATACTTAAGCGGTATTTCTTTCCCTTTGAGTCCATCAGGGTAGCCTGAGCCATCTAGCCTTTCATGGTGATGTCTGACAATAAAAGAGACATTAGGGGGAAACCCTAAGTCAATAGTGATTCTGTATCCGACTTCAACATGGGTTTTTATTACCTCAAACTCTTCTCTGGTAAGTGGTTCTACCTTTCCAAGGATTGCCTGAGGAATTCCTATTTTCCCTACATCATGAAGCAGTGCAGAGAGAGTGATTTCATCGTTTGGAAGTCCACAAAGCCCTGCAAGCCTAAGGCTTAAATCCACAACCTCTCTTACGTGTCCCCTGGATGTAAAGGGGTCATAGAATTCTTCTACCTTTCCTAAAGCGGTTGCAAGAATTTTTAATTCTCGCATAGTTCTGGATAAAGGTCCGGGTTGTATGGGCAATTTTCTACCTCCATTCTTTGTTTATCCTGACTTGTCCCCGACTGAGCGGTGCTTTGAGGCATAACTGTTTCACGGATGTCGTTGTAGTACTCGGAGAAATCAATCTGTGAAAAATCTATTGCCTGAAGCTGTTCAGGTCTAAATCCCCTGCAATCGGGGTCATCTTTTGGTCCCCAGCCGTTATTTTGAGTTGGTGTCCACATTCCCTTTGCTATAAGCTGAGGTCGTCCCTGCTCATGTATGATTCGAGCAAGCTTTGAGTTAAAACAGCAGTATTTGGTTCTTTTTTGAACGCATTTTCCAAGAATCTTTTTTGAGCAGTAAGTTCCTACCTTGTGACACGTTTTTGCCTTTCTTCTCTGAATGAGTTCTCTATCTTCCTGTGTGCAGAAGGGGTTAAAAAGTCCTGAGTTTGAGCAGCAGTCCTGAATAAACCCTGCAAGGTTTTTATCACAGTCCATCTCTTTTCCCTTAAATATGTTCATAGGGTCAATGTCTGCACAATCTATAGGGCTTGCAGGACGGTTAGAAGGGGGAACTTGTGGGTCTTCGTAGTCCTCATTAAGGCATTTCTGTATATCAGAAAGCCATCCCATGTGTGCGGCAGCAAGGGAGAAATTTGTATCCTGCTCGTATGTAGGGTCAAAGCAGTCAACCCCCATCTGGCATCTTATCTCGCCATTACACGTAACTACAGTCTTTTTCTTTGAGCAGTATGTTCTTCCTGTTTTTGGACACCTGTAAGTCTGCTCATATATTGCACATTTACCACCTGATGTATACTCAACACACTCTGACCCCACCTGATAGCAACCATCACTTCTTAGTTCCTGACATCTTTCATCTTCCTGGTAACCCTCCTCGCATAGATACTTTCTTTCATACTTCCAGCAGGATCTGTATACACTTTGAGTGGTTTCCCAATTTATTGTATAAGTTTTATCCACAAATACTTTATTGCAGTAAGAGCCACAGCTCTGTCTTTGTACACCCGGGTGTATCTGGATAAGCTCTCCTGTTGTTTTATTTCTAAGATAAATAGGACTTAGCTCTATATGCCCTCCCTCAGTATCTCTTGCAACAATCCTTAATGTATCCCCATGAACAAGGGCAAGGCTTATTGGGTTAACTTCATGCTTTGAGGTTTGCCAGTCCTGAAACTGAATGCTTCCATTTACATAAACTGTAAGATCATCATCTACATTTATTGGTTGGGTAGAAGAAGTCTCCCCTGATATAACAAACTCTCCACCCATTGGTTTAGGAATACTCTTATATCCACTCTCAATAAAGCTTGAACTCTGAAGCGTACAGTTATTATAAGACCCACATCCATCTATTGTTTGTTCCTGCTCTTCCCATACAATAACTTCCCATCTCCAGTAAAGTCCATCTCCTTCACCACTTCCACTCTGACACCTTGTTGCAGCATCCCATGAGTTTATTATACCGCCAGCAGGGGAACTTGCCCCCTGAGGAAGTCCCCATATACTTTGAGCTACATTTTTTAAAACCCCTTCAATCCCATCATCTCTCCACTCATATGGGTCATTATCTGTTATATTTGTCATACCACCTGGACAGGAAATGGATTGCCACCCTGATGAAGTGAGTCTAAAGCATCTATTCTGGTTATCCCCAAAAATGCCATCACTTCTAAACTTGTAAAAGCAGGTATTTGGGGGCATATCTATAACCCTATCAATAACCCCGTCTCTATTTGAGTCAACATAGAGGGTAAAGGCAACGTGGTTATCATTTCCATCAATCCTTATCTCAAGCCATCTTTTCTTCCTTGCATTGATGGTAACTCTAGTTTCAACATAACAGGTAGGCTCTGAATATATAAGAGCCATATCACAGCTCTCAGTCTCTTCCCACCTTTCGGTTGTTGTCTCAAGGCACTGTTCTTCGCTCTGACAGTTCTGATAGTTGGAATCTATAGCCTGCTGTATGGACTTATAGTTTTGGATAAGGGGGTCTGAGTAGGGGATATTAAATCTAGGACGTTCATTTGCACTCTGTCTCAGGAACTGTCCTTCGGGCATGGAACTAAACTGGGTTTGTGCTTTGTTTTCGATATTCTCGGGGTTTTCCCTCCAGTTCTCTCCCTTATTCTTCCATTCATCCTCTGCACTCTGGCTGTATTGCGGGACGTTTCCCTGATTGAATGAGTTTGGGATAAGAACATCCTGATACTGATTCTGAAGCTCACTGGAGAAACTCTTTCCCTGACTTAGTCCTGTATCTACATCGGAGGAAAAGAGGTTAAGAGGATAAAAGGTAAAAAGGGTAAAAAAGAGAAGTGTTAGAATATCTAATACTATGCTTAAAATATCAATTTTTCTCATAGAAACTATCCTCTAGGAGTTTCAGGTATTTTTTGGCACTTTTATCTTCTTTTGCGATAAGTCTTAGGGCATATTGGATTGAGACATCACCCTTAACCTTTATGTAATCGCTTGAGCATCCTTCCTCATCCTGAGTGCCTGTTACATAGACAATCTGAGGAACTGAGTCTATGTTGAAGCAGGTAAAGAGAACGGGGTGAATCCAAATTTCTGCTTCATAGACTTCTTTATCTCTTTCACCTGTATCCTTTCTAAGAAGTTCTGCTATCTTTGTTATAGTTGCCTTAAGTCCTTCTTCCTCTTTCATTCCCCTAAGCACCATAACAGCCCCTGTTTTCTCTACTTCGGGAAGAATGGTTTTTAGACTCTCACGAGGCATAGAAAAGGAAAAGAAGTAAAAGAGTTTTCCATGTTCGGGTTTAGATAATTTGGGGTTGGGTGTTTGGTCTTCGGTATCATGTGCATAAATCTCTTTTGCTTTCTCTTCATTGGATTTTTGGAATTCTCTTATAAGTTTCCTTGCTTCCCTTTCCTTTGGTTTTTGAAAGGTTCTAAGCATTTCCTCCGCACGCTTTAGTTCCTCTTGGGTTGGGTAAGTTCTTAAATCTTGGGCATGAATGGGTAATAATGAAATACCAGGGATTAAAAACACAATGAATCCGATACCCAATATCATGGTAAAGCTGTCCCACAAATTTGTGGGACAGGTTATAATCCCAAACACCCAATCCCTAACCCTTAGAGAATACAGCAGTCCCTTTTTCTCCAAAGCACCCATGTCCAGTCCTCTCCCTTCCCCGGATACCATTTGTTTACAGACCACCTAATTGTTGCCCTACCAAGGGGAAAAACTTTAGTGGTCTTTGGATAAGCTATCTGAAGCTTGTATTGAGATTTTGGAATAATTAAAGCAGGTTTTGGCTGACATAGTGCACCCTCTCCCACAGTCTTCCATGCAATCCCCTCACGGTGAAGCTTTGCAATAAGCCTTACCGCTGTAAGCCCATAGGTAGCAGGAAGGTCTCCTGATGTGGGAACAGTCCCTGTAAGGGGATACATACTTCCCCATGAACCCACACACCAAAAGAGCTTATCTATTGGGAATCCATCTGCTGATTTTACTGCATCTGCACTACATACTGCTTGAGCCACAGGGTTTGCAAAAAGAGCTGCTTCCGGGTTTATAAGCATTGCAAACTCATCATCGTTCCACATGGGGTCAAATTCTGTCATATAGGCAAGGTCAAATCCTTCATGAGAGAGGCACAGGAAATCTGTAAAGAGGTCAAGGACAGAGAATACAGGGTAGAAGAAGTAGTGGACGTGAAGGAATGAGTCTGCAACGTGTTTATCTGAGTCAGTAACATGTCCACCTCTTTTTGCAAAAGAGGGAAGAGGGATAGTAAGTCCACCTAAGGATGGGAAACATCCTGGACCTCTTACAACCTCAATAAGTCTTACAGGTTCCCAGAATGAGACTTTGATTCCTACTCTTGGGAATGGATCGTAGCAGAAGCAAAGGGGGAAGGAATCCACCGTATCAGTATCCTCACCCCAAGGGGTAACACGGATTCCACCAATCTTTATTGGGAATATTCCCATCCAGTCCACATCGCCTATTGGGTTAAAGAATCTACCACCACACTTTGCACCGCCTGATGAGGGTAGTGGGTGATAAGTGATTAGAAGTAAAGCAATTAAAAAGAGTAGAGTTTTTCCCTTCATATTTGATTGTATTTATAGGAAGGGTTTTTGAAAAAGCTATAGGGTTAAAGTGGCAAGTTTTGTTGGGATTCTTGCCGGTTTTGTTATATTGTCTGGAAAGTTTTCCAGTTTTCGATTCTTAATTCTTTTATTTTTCCAAAGTCCCTGATATTGTTAGTTATAAGTGTGCCATCATTTACAATGCATATACTTGCTATCATTAAATCTAGGTCTGCTATGGATAGCCCTTTTTTCCTTAAAGTTGCTTTTAATTTCCCAAAAGTCTCCCCAGATGCTTCATCAAACCCTAAAATCTTTATTTTAGAAAGGAAACCCTTTACCTTTGAAAGATTTTCTTTTAGCTTTAAAGAGTTATAAGCACCAAACATAAGTTCTGCATAATTAATTATCGTTGTGTACAGGCTTTCAGGTGGTACACTTAAAACCCTTGATACTATGTCTCTATCTCCTTTTAAAAAGTAAATTATGGTATCTGTATCAAGCACGTGCTTCACAGTTTATATTCCAGCTCCTTATTTACCCTGCCTTCTTCTATTGCTTTTAACATTTCATTTGCTTCTTCAGAACTCAAGATACCTGCGTACTTTAAAAGTTCATTTTTTTCTTTTGAAAATTTTTTCATATATTCTTCAAGTGCTCTTTCAACAACCTCTGTCATTGTGATGTTTAATTTCTTAGAAAGGTTTGAAATTATCCCAATTGTTTTTTCGTCAAGTCTGAAACATACACTTTTTTTCATATTAATCCTCCTGTATATACAAAAATACAGATTATATTTTAAAATGTCAATACAATATTGGAAGTCAGAAGAAACAAAAAAGCGGACCTTTCGGCCCGCCTGGAAACCCCATCTCAAAGGACAGGGTTTTAGGTTTTAAAACAGGGCAAACTGTAGAGGTTTACCCTGTTCCTTTAGAATCTTTTCAAGTTCCCCCTCGGAAACACAAATCCTTGTGGTTTTTTTCTTCCTTGGCTTTGTGGATTCAATCACATCCACCTTAAGGATTCTGTTTCCTATCTGGGATAGAGTTTTTGAAACCTCCCTTACAGTTGCCTTCTTTTCAGCCCCCGTAAGGTCAGCTTCTATTTCAAGCTTTCTTGTCCTTGACCATAGAGCGGTAAGGGACTCTTTCTCAGGAAGCCCTTCAACAAGTGCACGGGCAAGTTCAACTACCATAGAGCCTTCTGCCTGAGATAGTGCCTGAAGACCCTTATCTGAGAGTTCACCTTCTACAACAAGGGAGGTTTCAAGCTTTCCTGCAATAAGCCTTAGTGCTTTTTCCTGCATTGTGTCTTTGTAGCAGAGGTAAAATACCCTTACAGGCTTTGTCTGTCCTATTCTCCATGATCTACGGCTTGCCTGTCTAAGGGTGTAGATGCTGTAGCCTGTTTCATAGAAAATAACTGTTGGGAACTCATAGAGGTCAAGTCCAGTTTTTACAACCTCAGGGTTGCAAATGAGGACATGAGTCCCACGCTCTATGGTTTTTTTAAGCCACTCTTCCCTTCTTTCAGGGGAAACTGTTTGGCTCTTTAGCACCTCTACCTTAATCCCTCTGTCTTCAAGGAGGGTTTTAAGCCTGGGTGTAATATCACGGGTATCGGTAAAGGTGCAATACACTAAGACCCGCCTTCCTTCCTGTTTTTCTCTTTTCACAATATCAAGAAGCTCTGCCTCTTTTGGCATAATCCCTTCTACAGGAAGGTTAGAAAGTGTTTTTCTTTGTCCTCCAATTTCAACCTCTATCTCGTTTCTTCTGTATATGGCATCAGGAACGAGAAGAAGTCCTTGAAGGTATGAGGCAAGGTTCTTTTGGCTTCCACGTCTTAGAGACTCTGCTACTATGTCTCTAAGGGCATTTTCTAACTCTCTGTATTCTTCTGCCTGATGTTCTTCCATATCGAGAGTAACCACGTTTTCTTCATAGGGTGGAAGTGCGGATGAAACATCAGAGAGTCTTAGAAACACTGCATTTGGAAGAAGAAAGTGTGGAAGAAGAAGGGGGCTTACTCCAGGAAGGGGTTTTACCCTTATGTTTCTCTTTTTTGCCCTTCCGTATATGTAGTCTTCTGTATCAACTTCCTTTACTACACGTTCCATAAACCCGTATTCATCCTGGAATCTGGTAACGGACGTATGGGTATACTTTCTGCTTTTCATAAGTGAGGTGTGTGTTCTCCAGAGAAGGTTAAAGAGGTTATATGCATATCCACCAAGAAGGGTTCCTGTAAGAAGGATTCTTTTCTTTATAGAGGATGCAAGCTCACCAAGAGCCTGACCCTGAATAGAATCCCCTTTATACTCATGCACTTCATCTGCAATGAGTATATCAAAGTATCCCTTTAGCCACTTTCTTATGAAGGTAGCAAGGGAAAATCTCCTTGGTGGTATTGCTTCCCAGAGAGGTTCTTTGCATTCTTCACAGGTTTCCTTTTTTCTCTCTGAAAGGGGTCTATCTTCCTTAAAGAATACCCCACATGAAGGGCATGCATATTTTCTCATACGCTTTACCCAGGTAGGTTTCCACGAATGAGATAGCTTTGCCCTCTCTCGTGATAGAATCCAAAACTCTGTTACCTTAGGTTTCTCTGGTTTTTTCCTTTTTAGGGGAAGAAGCTTAGAGAGTTCTTTTAGCTGTATTACCCTTACTTCGGGTAGGGTAGCTTTTATTTCCCTTTCCCATTTTCCTACAAGGTGAGGTGGACAGAGGATAAGTACCCTCTGGGGTTTAGGGAAAAGGGAAATTACTGAGATTGACACTTGTGTTTTTCCCGTTCCCATCTCACCTACAATGTAGACTGAGTCTTGAGAACAAAGGGCTTTAAATACCGCAAGAGCTGTATGAGCCTGAGCAGGGTAGGGTTTTCTTAGAAGATGGTTAAATTCTCTAAGTGGGTCTTCTTCCAGGGTGTAGATTGGCTTCATAATATCTAGCACCTTCTTTTCAAGTGCAGAAGAGAAGGTGGTTATAAAAGTGGATAGATTCATGCTTTCTATACTTTGCATGATGGCTTACCTCCTTTTTTATGGGTTTATTGGGTTTTAAAAGGGGTGAATTTTGAAAAGCGTTTTCAATTTTGGCAACAAATTTGTTGCCAAAACAGTTAGACGGGTTAGATTATTTTCGGAAAACAATCTCTGCAATAAAGATTGTCAGAGCGGTTACAAATGGAAGAACTACATAAATTGTGGTTTTTAGGTTCTCTATACTTTTCTCAAGAGCATCCATTCTAGCGGAGAGCTTGGTTTCAAGGGCATCCATCTTTGTTTCTAATACTTGAAACCCTGCTTCCCACTTGGCATCATACCTCTCGAACATCTCATCAAAGAGGCTTAAGGTAAAATTGGCAACAGCTTTTGCTTTTTCTTCTCCTAAAGTGGTTTCCATCTCTTTGTATGCACTGATTGTTTCTTTTTTCATTGTATCACCTCCTTTATAAAATGGAAAGGGGAAAGGGAAGCGGTTTTAAGCTTTCAAAACTTCCCATAAATTTATGGGAAGTCTTTAGTAACCCCACCGAAGTTCCCTTTCCCAAAGGTAAACTAGGGAATCTGCTCTCTCAGATTCTCTATGTTATCCGAGATTGCAGATTTAAGTTCTTCATAATCAATCCTTACCCATCCTCCGATGATACCCCCTGTAAGGGTTTCAAGGGGTTCGAAGGAGTGGGTATCTATAGACCACTTCCACAGCCAATCAGCCCACTCAGGAAGGAACGGAATCTCTTCCATTACCTTCCTTGTAAGCCTTTCTTTAATCTCACTTTCATTCCTTCCCACAACTATATGGGAAGAGAAATCAAGTGGGTATATAAGGCTGTGGATTATGTTCTGGGAAAGACGACGGGTTTTTAAACGGTAGGTATCAAACCTACGGCTTCTTCTTACGCCAAACCGGGCATCTTCTCCAAAGTAGAGTGTGTGGTCCTCAAGAAAAGCTGCCGATGCTCCCCGGACTGTGCTTTCACTTCCCACAAGGGAAAGAAGAACACAGCTTGAAGAAAACTCTTCACGAAGTATTACATCGGCATAAACGTTTCCAAATGATTTACAGGTTAGCATCTGCCTGCACCTCCTTCCTGGGGAAGTTTCCGAAAAGGTAGGAGTTGTAGTATCTACAGGACTCCATTGCCTTCTCTAATGTGCTACAGGCAGTTATGCGGTATCCGTAAAGACAGACTTCATAAAGTTCTAAATCGGCTGCTTTTTTGATTTCCCAGAGGGGTTTCTCTGGATTGAGTTTTGATTGTATATAGCTTAATAACATGGTTTATACCTCCTTTAGATTTGGTTTTAGTGGAAAACCCCATCCTGAGGAGGTAGTGCTTCCCCTCTTGAGACAGGGTTTTCCTGAGTTGGATTTCCCCGCCAAGGGGGAAGCGTATATCTACTTAATCTCGTGGAATTTCCCGGTTTTAAGGTCAAGGGCAAGAATTGCTACCTCAACCTTCTCAATCTCTTTTATCACTCTTACTTCCTTTCCTTCCTCGTCCCAATCCACTTCTTCCTCTCTCTGTGTTACCCTTTTGGTGCGCCCCTTAAGAACAAGGTCATATCCTTGTGCTTTAAGACGTCCATCAAGGTAACCACCTGCAAGAAGAAGTGCTAAATGCCCCTTACGAAGTGGCATTATGGGACGGCAGGAAAGTGTTGTATCAAGCTCCCTCCAGAACTCTTCCCAGAGAGGACTTTTTTCTACATGTTCCTTTGCGGTCTCTTCATCCACATCCATTGAGAAGAAAATCTGAGGGGGAAAGCCTGGGGGAAGGGTATAAAGTGGCTCTTTCTGCATGGAAAGGGTAGGAATTGAAATCTCACCCCTTCCCATTGCAGTAAGCCTTGCCCTTACCAGTTCATCAGGGATGGATTTGGGTTTCTTTTTCCCAAAGAGGACAACCTGTTTAAATACCTCATAATCCCCTTCAGGGAATTTATAAACCCTTATATCCTCATACCAGTTTGAAAGGAAGGTAGAGGATTTTATAAGGACATATATTGGGACAATGAACACCAAAATTCCCTTATCCACAAGCTTTGGTGTAAAACGGATAAGGAACTGGTGTTCAACTCTTTCTGCTTTCTCTCCCTCTTCCCGAACTACCCAATCATAAGGGGGGTTAAGGAAAAGAAGAGAAAAGGACTTGTCCGATACCCTTGTTCTTGTGGCATCGGATATAAGCAGGGTATAAAGGACTTCCTTTGCCCTTATACCTCTTTTGCGGTCTAGCTCTATCCCATAGGTTTTTCCATTAAGTATTTCCCCTAATGTGGATAGGCTAGTTCCCTCACCTGCACAGGGGTCAAGGAAAACTGTATCCCCTTTAGAGGGTGTTATGTAGGAGGCAATTAAGGGTAGAAGATGATTTGGTGTAGGGTAGTACCCAAGCTTAGCCTGACTTTCTAATCTTGCCATGGGTTACCTCCTTTGTGTGATTTCTGGCAAAGAGAAGATAGAGGCGGACTCTTCCAAGACGCTCTGCAAGGTCTTCTCTTAACATCTTTGGCATCCTGCTAAACCCTTCCTCGGAGGAAAGGATTTTTGCAGTTAGCTTTTCAAGAGATAAAACCAGTTCCTCGAAGCTCTTTAGCTCCTTCATTGCCTGATTACCTCCTTTTTGGGTTATTTTGGTTTTGGGGGTTGGGTATTGGGGGTTTACCAATCCCGAATCCCTGATCCCGAGATTATGAGAAGATTTTTACATAGGAATAGGTATAACCTTTCCAGCCTGCTTTTTGGTAAAAGACTGCAAAGGTATTGCCTTCTTCCTTTAGCTCAGATTGAATTCCCTGAGAACGAAGGGATTCCAAAAACTTAAGGGCTTTATCCCTGGGGGAAGTTTCTTTACGGGAAGGTTGAGTTTGAGTGGTAGGACTTTGGGTGAGTTTATCCAAAGTTTCATTCCTTTCCACCCTTAACTCTTTGCTTTCACGTTTTGGACCAGGGTCTATATGCCAGCAAGTGCCGTGAGTTCTGTAGTATTTGCACTCGCATAGCTTTATACCCTTTATGTTAAGTGCACTTAGGGTTGATATAAGATTCATGGCTGGCTACCTCCTTTCTGGAAATTTGGGTTAAAGGGGAAAGACCACCTGATAAATGAGATAAGTTTCTCCAGGGTGGCTTTCTTTAGCTTAAGCTCTTCTATCTCTTCCTTGAGAGAAAGAACCTCAGGAACGCTTCTTAGTATTTCCATCTCCTGTTTGTCAAGTGCGTTCCTTGATGTTAGATCAAGTCTTTCTAAAAGATGTTTTCTATACTCTTTCTCTTTAGAGAGAAGAGTATTTTCAACATCTATTAGATGAGAGAGTGCCTCTCTATAGGCACACTCAGGATTTAGTGAAAGATACTTATCTATCATGGTGATTTACCTCCTTTTTGTTGGATTTATTTAGAAACTTTGGAAACTCTTAAATAAACTCGGAAACTTCTTAAACTCTTAAACAAAAAGACAAAGAAAAAACTTTTAGGATTGCATGGATTGAATAAATCTTTTCAAAGAACTACTGCAAAAAGAGAAACCTTTTAGTGCTTTGCCAGATACTTTCCACTCCCAATCCCGAATCCCTAATACCGATAAATTTATTGGATGGCTTCTAAGATATGGTGGGGGAATGTTTCCATTCCCCCGAAGCTCTGTATAAGAGCTGTGGTTTAGATTCTCATTGGCATAACGACATACTGAAAATAGGGGTCTTCTGTAAACTTAAGCTGACAGGGTTCGTCTTTGGAGCTAAGCGTAAGCTCTACCGTCCAGTCCTCTTTCCCAAACCTCAAGGGTTCAAGAAGGTATCTTGTATCAAATCCAATCTCTCCTTCCCATGAACCCTCAAGTGTGGTCAGGATGCTTTGCATTTGAGAGTCATCCATTCGGGAACTTGCTAAAATCTCAAGCTCTTTTCCTCTACCCACTATCTTTATCCACTGGGATCCAACTGCACGGGCAAGCTCAAGCTCTTTCTTTAAGGAAGAGAGGGAAAGATAGAGGGTTGTGCCTGAGATGTTTGTAACGGAGCTATAGTTTGGAAACTCTCCCTCTATCAGCCTTACAGCAAGGGTTTTTTCTTTGGAAGATATAATCAAATGGTTGTTATCCCTTGCCCAAAGAAGCTCTTTTTCATCATCAAAGAGCTTTATCAGAGAAACCGCACCCTTTTTAGGGATTATTACACCTTCTGGAAGTGTTAGTTCATGGACAATAACTCTTGAGAGTCTATGTCCATCTGTTCCTGCAACCTCTCCTTTTCCAATATAGACACCGTTTAGGTTTCTTCTGTATTCATCATCTGATACTGCAAATACTGTAAGTCTTAGTGCCTGGATGAAATCTTTTGAACTAACCTGTCCTTGAGGTTTAACTTCAAGCTGAGGCTGAGGGAAGTCTTCTTCAGGTAGTCCTAGAAGGTGGAATTCTCCACGTCCACAAAGAATCTTTATCCGGGAGTTTTTCTCTTCTTCAAGGACTACATCTTCTTCAGGAAGCTCTTTTACAATTTGGAGTAGCTTTCTTGCAGGAAGGCAGATGCTCCCTGGTTTTTCAATCTCAGCAGGGGTAGTGTGTGCAAAACTTAGCTCAAGGTCTGTAGCAGAAATCCTTAGATTCCCGTTTGCAGAAAACAAAACATGTTGAAGAACAGGAAGTGTGTTTTTGGATTCTGCCACCTCCACTGCAGAATCTAAAACTTTCTTTAGACTCTCTCTTTTAACTTTGATTCTCATGGTATTTACCTCCTTTTTAATGAGTTGTTTTATAAAGGTCATAGGGGATATAGGTGTTTTTGTTAGCATAAGTAATCTGAATCCAGAGATTGGTTGGGGTTTTTATTAAAACCTCATTGGTCTCAAACAGTTCCCGTAACTCTCTTTTATGTTTCTTTACAGGAAGAGACCAGAGAAAGGTCAGGATGAGGGTTCCTGCAATCATATAAAGCAGGGCAAACTCAAAATATACTTCTGGAATCATGGTTTACCTCCTTTTTGGGGGGTTTTTTGATTTTTTTTATGGCAGGCAGGAAAGGCCCCTTTTAGGACTCTTTACCTGCCTGTGGGAGGGTGTGTTATATACTTTGTGGGGGATTTCCCAGGATGGGTTTTTCGCTATCTGGAAGGTACCGACCGGGTAGAACCTTAAATTCCATTGATTCAATCTGGCTTTTTATTGTCTTTTCAACCTCTAGAGCTTTTTCCCTTAGTTCTTTTATCCTGTCCTTAAAGTAGTAAATATCCTCGCCAACCTGATACACATATTCTCCGATCTCAGAGTCAGCAAGTTTTGCTGTAACAACCACAAGGAATGAGCTAAGCGGGATATTTACTTTATCTGTTTTTGCATCCCTTGTTTTTACGATTGTAACAACCCTTACAGGGTCTTTTGCTTCACGAAGCAAATCCTCTAAAGTTGGAAACGATACTTTCATGATGTTTACCTCCTTTTTTAATGGTTTTGTGTTAGGGGGATAACTACAGCAAGTCCTACTACTCTTCCCTTTGAATCCACAAACTGAATGCATTCCTTTTTAGATATGGAATGCAACAGCTTGCGTAAATGCGATGGAAGACTAAGAGGACTCTTTCTTTCATGGTTCTTAATCTCTAAAATTTGGTCTTCTACCAATCTGATTTTCATCATGGCTTACCTCCTTTTAGTGGAATTTGTATATGGGGTTGCTTATTAAAAGCAGGCAGGTAAAGGGAGGTTTACCCTTAAACCTGCCTGTGGAAGAGGAGAGATATGGCTTTTTAGGAGCTTGATATAATCTTTTTTATCCCTTCTCTAAGAAGGGAAAATCCTTCAAGCTCAGTCCTTAGCTTAAGGTTCTCTTCGGCTACTTTTCTTAATTTCGCCTCAAGCTCTTTAATCTGAGATTCATACTGAGTGGAAATTTCCGCCCGAATCTCGGCTTCCTTAAGCTCTAGCCTTCTGTAAACCCTTACAGCCACCATGTGTTTACATGTTTCTTTGTGTTTTTGCCAGAAGGGGCATGTACAGGAATCAAAATTTTCAGGAACAAAGTAACTATCTGTATCACCACTTACTATGTATCCTCGCTTTCCATTGGTATAGGGTTTTACCCTTTCTTCAAGGGCAAGCTTTATACCCTTTATAAGCCGGTTTGCATCTAAAGATGCTTTTACTCTGGACATACCTTTCCCGTTTTGGAGATTTGTTGTCTCCATCTTGGTTTACCTCCTTTTTGATTGTTTTTGGGGATTAAAATGGTTAGTGTTTAAGGGTTCAACGTTAAACCCTGTAACAAATTAGAAGGGAACGTCCCCAGGTTCTTCTTCTGAGTAAGAGTCCTGGGAGGTGTTATCGGAAGGTGGTTCAGAAGGGTTTAATACCCACTCAAGAAGTTCTTCTGCAACTGAAATTACCTCATCTGTAGTTATTGGTTCACCTTGGGTCTTTAGAATCTCAACCGCTGTGTTTAAGACAGCAAGCTTTGAGATCCTTAAGTCCTTTTCCTGATTGGGTGTTAAAGTGGATTCTTTAAGGATTTGAATCTCCTTTATCCACTTCCCATCAAGTACAAGCTTTACTTTATCCCCTGGTTTGGGTTTTTGAGGGAACTCTAAAAACTTTGAGTAGTTATACCATGTTCCCTCAACCTTTATCCCTGTGCCATCACGGGATATTGCTTCTACTGTTCCTACTATACTCATTTCAGACTACCTCCTTTTGGTTTATGGTTTTAAAACGGTATATCTTCTTCCAGCTCCTCAAGGGAAGTATTTTGGTCTGTTGTAGCCTCTACTTCCTCATGAGGTGGAAGCGTTCCTATCCAGTCCCACATGCAGCTTATAGCATGGGGAATGAGAGAACTTATAGCAAAAAGGTCTGCTCTTTGTAGAGCTAGAGAAACCCTCTTTTGTCCCTGAGTGATCTGAAAAAACACTCTTTCTCCCTTATCTGTTTTCTCATAAGAGAGGGTAAGTGTTTTTACCTCTCCTTCTCTTCCACCTTTTTTAGGGTCGTGGAAGAAATCTACTTTACCCTGGTGTGTGCGAAGGATTCGGTCTGCACACTCAGCAAGCTGGAGGGCTTCTTCAGGGGAGAGAGCAAAGATTAGTTTTTCTTCCCAGTTAAATTTCTGTACTCCCTTTTCAGGTGTTTTAGGTGCAGAGGGAAGGGCATTTGTGCCATCAACCCAGAATACCCCTCTACGTATATCAGGGGTAATACGGATTACAGAGGTCATTCTGTAAAATGAAAGTGGCTTTGCCATAGTACACCTCCTTTTACCACAGGCTCTGGTGATTTAAGGGGATTTCCCCCACCTGTGGCTTGGGATTTATGGGAAAACTTAAGAAACTATTGATGAAACGCATAAACTTTAAAACTCTTAAGATATAAACAACAAAGCACTAAAAGCTTTCTCTTTTTGTCAAAGAACAAAG
>ENA-ORXB01002358-ORXB01002358.1-sediment-metagenome-genome-assembly--contig:-NODE-2358-length-16547-cov-2.396478_pt1 | contig 16547 bp, 15 predicted proteins | sample MGYA00237863_ERZ511475 | MGnify/ENA primary metagenome ERZ511475 (study PRJEB26305, sample SAMN06343858) | sediment metagenome | isolation source: hot spring sediment | place: Canada: British Columbia... | reverse complement strand
CGAAGGCGTCAACGCTGTAGGCCTTTCGGGGATCGACGGGCGACTGCTAGAGGGCAAACGCAAGGATGCCATCAAGATTATCGAAAACGGCCGCCGTCGCGTCCTGCGCGATGACTATACCGGCACGGTCGAGAAGGTGAACGTTGGCCTGCTAACGTTGCTCTTGGATAATGGCTACTTGCCGGTGGTTACCCCACCCGCCATCAGCACGGAAAGCGAGGCCATCAACGTGGACGGCGACCGCGCCGCGGCGATGGCGGCGGCTGCATTTCAGGCGGAGGCGCTGGTCATCCTCAGCAACGTGCCCGGCCTGCTGCGCGATCCCGCTGATCCGACGTCGGTCGTGCCGACCTTCGCGCTGGCCGATCTGAGCCGCTACGAACCCCTGGCGCAGGGGCGTATGAAAAAGAAGCTGTTGGCAGCGCGCGAGGCGCATGTGCCGCGCGTCATCCTGAGCGACGCGGGTTTGCCCGCTCCGCTCGACGCGGCACTGGCTGGCGCTGGAACGCATATCCTGGCCGAAACGGAGGCAGAACATGTTGGATACGCAGGTTGATATCGCGGAGCTGGAGCGCATCTTCTCCAGCGGCGTCTACACCAAGCGCGACGTGCAGATCGTCAGCGGGCAGGGCGCACGCCTGGTTGATGCAGCGGGCCGCACATACATTGATTGTGTGAGCGGGCACGGTGCCACCAACCTGGGGCACGGTCATCCCGCCATCGTGAGCGCCATCCAACAGCAGGCCGCCACCCTGATCCACTGCCCGGAGATGTTCCTCAACGCCACCCGCGCCCACTACCAGGCGGCCCTGTGCGCGGCGGCGGGCATGGCGCGGGTGTTCCTGTGCAACAGCGGTGCCGAGGCCATCGAAGGCGCGCTGAAAATCGCCCGCCTGGTCACCGGACGCCCGCGCATCATCGCCGCCATGCGCGGCTTTCACGGGCGCACGCTGGGCGCGTTGAGCGTCACCTGGCAGCCCGCCTACCGCGATCCCTTCGAACCCTTGCTACCGGAGATCGTCCATGTGCCCTTCAACGCGGTGGAACCGCTGGCGGCAGCGCTCAACGGCACGGTCGCGGCGGTGCTGGTCGAGCCGGTGCAGGGCGAAGGCGGCGTGATCCCCGCGCAGGACGGCTATCTGCGCGAGGTGGCAGCCATGTGCCGCGCCAACGGCTCGCTGCTGATCCTGGACGAAGTGCAGACCGGCTTTGGGCGCACGGGCTGGCTCTTCGCCCATCAGCGCGAGGGCGTGCAGCCCGATCTGCTGTGCCTGGCCAAGAGCAGCGCCAACGGTCTGCCGCTGGGCGCGGTGCTGCTGGCCGAGGGCATCGGCCCGCTGCCGCCGGGCGTGCACGGCAGCACCTTCGGCGGCAATCCCGTCGCCTGCGCGGCGGGCTTGGCCGTGCTGGACGTGTTGCAGAATCAGCAGCCCGACCTGATCGCGCGAGCGCGAACGTTGGGCGAGGCGGCGCTGGCGCACCTGCGCGAGCACCTGCCCCCGACCACCGTCCGCGAGGTGCGCGGGCGAGGCTTCATGATCGGGATCGAGTTGCGCGGTAAGGTCGCGCCGGTGCTGGCAGCCTTGCAGGAACGGGGCGTGCTGGCCCTGCCCGCCGGACGGACGGTGTTGCGCCTGTTGCCGCCGCTGGTGATCGCCGAAGATGACTTGTGGACAGCCGTTGCCACGATTGAGGAGGTTTTGAGCGATGCCACTGGATCGCTATAGCATCATTGACAGCACCCTGCGCGAGGGCGAACAGTTCAGCACAGCGTCTTTCACCACGGCGCAAAAGCTGGAGATCGCCGGACTGCTGGATGAGTTCGGCGTGGAAATGATCGAGATGACCACGCCTTGCGCCTCCCCGCAGAGCGAAGCGGACATCCGCACCCTGGTCAGGGCCGGGCTGCGTGCCCGCATCCTGACGCACATCCGCTGTCACCGCGACGACGCCCTGCGCGCCCTCGATACTGGCGTGCACGGTCTGGACATCGTCATCGGCACATCCCCCCTGCTGATGACGCACAGTCACGGCAAGAGCATCGAGCAGATCATAGACCTGGCCGCCGATGTGCTGACCTTCGTCCGCTCGCAGGCTCCCGATCTCATCCTGCGCTTCAGCACCGAAGACACCTTCCGCAGCCGCGAGTCCGACCTGTTGCGCGTCTATCTGGCCGTGGCCGATCTGGGCGTGGTGAACCGGCTGGGCGTCGCCGACACGGTAGGCATCGCTTTGCCCGGCCAGGTCTACAACATGGTACAACAACTGGTGCGCCTGACCGACCTGGATGTGGAGTTCCACGGGCACAATGACAGCGGCTGCGCCATTGCCAACGCCTGCGCGGCCTTGCAGGCGGGCGCCACGCACGTAGACACGACCATTCTGGGCATCGGCGAGCGCAACGGCATCACCCCGCTGGGCGGGCTGATTGCCCGTCTCTACACGCTGGATCGCGCCTACGTTGCCAAGTACAACCTGCCCGTGTTGCCGCGCCTCGACCGCCTGATCGCCGACCTGTGCGGCCTGGAAATCCCCTTCAACAACTACATCACCGGTTCCAGCGCCTTCATCCACAAGGCGGGCATTCACACCAAGGCTGTGCTCGCCGACCCCGCGACCTACGAGATTCTGCAACCGGCGGACTTCGGCCTCTCGCGCGAGGTGATGATCGGGCACCGGCTCACCGGCTGGAACGCGCTACGGCAGCGGGCGCTGACGCTGGGGCTGCACCTGGACGATGCCACTCTGCGCGCGCTGGCCCAGGACATCAAGCGGCGGGCCGACGTGCGCCCCATGGCCTTGCACGAAGTAGATAGCCTGTTGCAGGCGGCGGCGGTGACGCAACCATGAGCGGCTATACCTTCGCCGAAAAAGCCCTGGCGCGGGCGGCGGGGCTGTCTGCCGTCCGCGCGGGCGACATCGTGGACGTGACGCCCGACGTGATCCTCAGTCACGACAACTCGGCGGCGATCCGGCGCATCTTCGCCGAGACAGGTGCGCCGCGCATCGCCTACCCCGACCGCGTGGTGATCACCCTGGATCACGCCGTCCCCGCGCCGACCACGCGACACGCCCAGAATCACGCCGAGATTCGCCAGTGGGTGCAGGAACAGGGCATCGCGCACTTCTTCGAGGCGGGGCGCGGCATCTGCCATCAAGTGCTCGGCGAGGAGGGGCTGATCCTGCCCGGCGAAACGGTGCTGGGCGCAGACAGTCACACCACGCATCACGGCTGGCTGGGCGCGTTCGGCGCAGGGATAGGCCGGACAGAGGTGGCCGCGCTGTGGGCGACAGGTCAACTGTGGCTGCGGGTGCCCGAAGCCGCCCGCATCACCCTGACGGGGCGGCTAGCGCCCGGCGTGACCGCCAAGGATATCGGGCTGCGGCTGCTGCGCGAGATCGGGGCGGACGGAGCGCTGTACCGCTCGTTGGAATTCGACGGCGAGACACTGGGCACGCTCTCGCTGGACGAGCGGGCCGTCCTGCCCAACCTGCTGGCCGAGAGCGGCGCGAAAAACGTCTATCTGCCGCCCGATCAGGCCGTCTTCGACTATCTGGAGCCGCGTCGCACCCACGCCTATACTCCGCTCTATCCCGATCCCGACGCATCCTATGTGGCCCACTATCAGCTTGACGTGAGCGCTTTGCCCCCGCAGATCGCCCTGCCACACCGCCCCGATCACGTCGTTGACCTGAACGAGGTGCTCGGTCAGCCGGTGCAGCAGGCGTTCCTGGGCACCTGCACCAACGGTCGCTACCAAGACCTGCAGGCCGCGGCGCAGATTGTGCGCGGGCGGCAGGTGCGTTGCCGTCTGCTGGTCATACCGGCCAGCGCGCAGGTGTTGCGCCGCGCTGTGCAGACGGGCGTGCTCGATACGTTGCTGGCCGCCGGCGCCATGATCGGCACGCCGGGCTGTGGACCCTGCATGGGCAATCACATGGGCGTGCCCGCGCCGGACGAAGCGACGATCAGCACGGGCAACCGCAACTTTCGCGGGCGCATGGGCACGCCCGACGCCCCGATCTACCTGGCCAGCCCCTACGTGGTGGCGGCCAGTGCGCTGGCCGGTTGCATTGCCGATCCACGGGAGTATCTGTCATGATCACCAGGCATCGCTGTTGGGTCTATGGCGACGATGTCAACACCGACGTCATCTTCCCCGGCAAGTACACCTACACCCTCACCGCGCCAGAGGAACTGGCCGCGCACGCCCTGGAAGACCTCGATCCGGCCTTTGCGCGGGAAGTCCGCCCTGGCGATGTGATTGTCGCCGGTCGCAACTGGGGGTGCGGCAGCAGTCGCGAGCAGGCGGTCACCGCGCTGAAGGCCGCCGGAATCGCCGCCATCATCGCCGCCTCGTTCAGCCGCATCTACTTCCGCAACTGCATCAACCAGGGGCTGTTGCCCATCGTCTGCCCCGAACTGCATGGTCTGTTGCGCACCGGTGATGAGATCGGGATCGATCGCGCCGCCGGGCAGATCATCGCAGGCGACGGGCGGGTTTTCCCCATCCCGCCACTCTCACCGTCGGTGCAGGCGATCCTCGATGCGGGCGGGTTACTGCCCATGTTGCAACGCCGCTTCAAAGGAGGTGTCTGATGCCGCTCATCACCCTGATCCCTGGCGACGGCATCGGTCAGGAGGTCATCCCCGCTGCGCGGCTGGTGCTGGAAGCGCTGGACCTGGACCTGGAATTTGCCGAGGCGGAGGCCGGTTTCGGCACGTTCGAACGGGTCGGCACGGCCCTGCCCGAAGCGACGCTGGCACAGTGTGCCCGCTCCGACGCCGTGCTCTTCGGCGCGACGAGTTCTCCGCTGGGGCAGGTGCCGGGCTACCGCAGCCCCATTCTGGCGCTGCGCCGTCACTTCGACCTGTTCGCCAACCTGCGTCCGGCGCAGGCGGACGGCATCGATCTGTTGATCGTGCGCGAGAACACCGAGGGACTGTACAGCGGACGCGAACGGGTAGAAGACGGCGGGCAGACGGCCATCACCGAGCGCGTGATCACCGCCCGCGCCTCAGAGCGCATCGTGCGGCTGGCCTGTCAGCAGGCGGAACGACGGCGCGGCTTGCTGACCATCGTGCACAAGGCCAACGTGCTCAAGGCGACCTGTGGCCTTTTTCGCCAGGTGGCGCTGGACGTAGCCCGCGAATTCCCCGGCCTGACCGTCGAAGAACTGCTGGTGGACACGGCGGCCCTGCGCCTGGTCAGCGATCCAGCGCACTTCGACGTGCTGGTGACGACCAATCTCTTCGGCGACATCCTCAGCGATCTGGTCGCTGGGCTGACGGGCGGGCTGGGGCTGGCTCCTTCCGCCAACGTGGGCGCGGGACGACCGGCGGTGTTCGAGCCGGTGCACGGCAGCGCGCCGGACATTGCCGGACGAGGGATCGCCGATCCACGCGCCGCCATCCTCAGCGCGGGCCTGTTGCTGGAATACCTGGGGTACACGGAGGAAGCGGCACAGGTGAGTCAGATCACCCGTGCTACGCCGCACACCGGCCATACGCTACGCACGGCAGAGGTCATCGCCAGAGCGCTGACAGAGGGTGAACAGTGGACGACGCCGACCTGATTGCGCAATTGGTGAGCATCTATAGCCCGTCGGGGCAGGAAGCGCAGGCGGTGCGCACCCTGGTAGACTGGATGAGCGCGCACGGCTTCCGGGCGACCGTGGACGCGGCGGGCAATGCGGTGGGGGCGCGGGGAGCCGCCGACGCCCCCCATACGCTACTACTGCTGGGGCATATAGACACCGTCCCCGGTGAGATTCCGGTGCGGCTGGAGAACGGTTGCCTGTACGGGCGCGGCAGTGTGGACGCCAAGGGGTCGCTGTGCGCCTTCGCCGAGGCAACCGCCCGCGCTGCCATCCCCTCAGGCTGGCGGGTGATGGTCATCGGCGCGGTGGACGAAGAAGCAGATAGCCGCGGCGCATACTATGTGCGCGAACAGATGCAACCGACCTGGTGCATCATTGGCGAGCCGAGCGGAGCGAGCCGCATCACCCTGGGCTACAAGGGGCACATACGGGTCAATTACCGCCTGACCCGCCCACTGGCGCATTCGGCGCGGCCAGAGCCGAGCGTCGGGGAACTGGGAGTGCAGTTGTGGCAGGGTTTGCAGGCGTGGGCAGAAGGTCACAACCGGGGCAAAGAGCGCGTCTTCGATCAAATCTCGCTGCATCTGGCCGCGATCAACACGCATGACGACGGCTTGCACGAGACCCTGCAGATGGAGATCAACTTCCGCCTGCCGCCCGGCGTGTTTCCCGACGACGCGCGGGCGGCTCTGGCTGCGCTGGCCGACCCTTCCGCTTCCTGGAAGACTTCGAGCGCCGAACGGGCTTACTGCGCATCCAAGCAAACGCCCCTGGTGCGCGCCCTGCTGGCGGCCATCCGCGCGCAGGGCGAACAACCCGGCTTCGTGCTGAAAAGCGGCACCAGCGACATGAACGTGGTGGGGGAAGTCTGGCCGTGCCCCCTCGTGGCCTATGGGCCGGGCGACAGCACCCTGGATCACACGCCGCACGAGCATCTTTCGCTGGCGGAATATCGGCAGGCAGTGCGCACCCTGCAGCACCTGATCGAGCATCTGCCGTAGCACGGGCAAAGTTCACCGCCAGGGCGCAGAGAGGGAGCCTCTCTGTTTCTCTCTGCGCTCCTGGCGACTCTGCAGCTCAAGACCTGTTCCGCCCCCAAGGAGCACCCCTGCAGGCAAAACACACCTCCCCCTCGCAATCCGCGGGCAGAGTGGGTGACCAGCGCCAAAACGTGTATAACCCAGACAGGGACGTAGACGTAGAGGCAAGGCGGTGAGTTCGTATTGGCTGAACTGAGGAGGCTGGACGATGGAAGCGAGACCGTATAGACACTTCTGGAAAGGGCTGGCGGTCCTGATCGTGCTGTGGCTGAGCCTGGCTCCGGTCGCCGAGCCGCTGATGGCGCAGGGCGACGAATTTCCTGTGGGCAGGGATTTGACCATCGAGGCGCTGCTTGAATTGGAGATCGAGGGCAGTGAGATCACCTTCGAACAGCAACTCGCCAACGGCCCCAACTATTCGCAATACATCGCCAGCTATATCTCCGAGGGCAACAAGATTTACGGATTGCTCACCGTTCCCTTCGGCGAAGTGCCAGCGGGTGGCTTCAAAGCCATTGTGTTCAATCACGGTTTCATCCCGCCCCGCAGCTACCGCACCACCGAGCGGTATGTCGCCTATGTCCATACATTGGCCAGTCATGGCTTGGTGGTCTTCAAGATAGATATGCGCGGGCACGGCAACTCCGAGGGCGAGCCGACCGGCACTTACTTTTCTCCCGCCTACACCATAGACGCCATCGCCGCGCTCAAGAGCCTGCAGACACTCGACTTTGTCGATCCCCAGGGCATCGGCATGTGGGGGCATAGCATGGCCGGTAACCTGGTGCTGCGGGCGATGTTGATCGAGCCGGATATCCAGGCGGGTGTGATCTGGGCGGGCGCGGTCTATAGCTACGATGATTTCGTCAAATACCGCATCTCCGACCCGTCCTTTGGCGGCAGCGCGGCGGCGGAAGAGTCGCCCAGCCGAAGGCGCGGGCGCGAGTTGCGCGAGGCCTACGGCGAACCCAACACCGAGACACCCTACTGGAAAGCCGTCTCGCTCACCGAGCATATCGAGTTGCTGCAGAGTCCCTTGCAGATTCATCATGCCGTCAACGATCCGGTCGTCAATATCGGCTACTCGCGCGATCTCGTCCAGGTGCTGACCGAACACGGCAAACTGTTCGAATACTACGAGTACGCAGGCGGCGGGCACGACATCGATTCGCCTTACTTCGAAGAAGCCATCCTGCGTACCATCGCCTTCTTCCAGAAGCATCTGTGATAGCAAGGCCCGGAGTGCACCGGGCAGCGCGACAGGCACATCGTGCATTCCGCCAAGCTCTGCTAGAATGCTCATGGCATCTCGTCACTCCGACGGGGGAGCATTCGTTTGAGAGAGTTGCGCTGGATCACTGCTCAGTTTCAGGATATGCAGGTGCGCTATCCCGGCGCGCGGCGCATCGTCGAAAACCTGGGCTGGCTCTTCGCTGACAACGTGCTGCGTCTGTTCAGCGTGGCCATTGTCAACGCCTGGGTGGTGCGCTATCTGGGGCCGGAGCAGTACGGCACGCTATCGTTTGCGCTGGCCTTTGTAGCGCTGTTCACGCCGCTGGCCCTGCTGGGTCTGCCCAACCTGGTCATGCGCGACCTGGTCGAGAGACCAGAGGACGAGAACACCACCCTGGGCACTGCCTTCACCCTGATGCTCGGCGGGGCAGTGGTTGGCGCGGCCCTGGCATCAGTCGCCGTGATAGCGCTGCGTCCAGATCAGCCAGAAGCCCAACGGCTGGTCTGGGTGGTAGCCTGCGGGCTGATCTTCCAGGCATTCACCGTCATCGAGCAGTGGTTCAACGCCCAGGTGCGCGCCAAATATGTCGTCTATGCGCGCAACGCCGCCCTGGTCATCGCCAGCGCGGTGCGCGTGGGGGCGATCCTGGCCGGGGCATCGTTGCCGGTCTTCGCCGGGATCACGGTGATCGAAAGCGGGCTGTTCGCGCTGGGACTGATGGTCGTGTTCCAGCGGACGCGCGGCACACTGCCCGCTTGGCGTGCACACCTGACCCGCGCCAGAAAGCTACTGGCTGACGGCTGGCCGTTGCTGGTCGAGGGCTTTGCGGTCATGATCTACATGCGCATAGACCAGACCATGCTGGGCCAGATGATCCCCGGTGAAAAAGGGGCGCGCGAGGTCGGGCTGTACGCCTCTGCGGTCAAGCTCTCCGAGATTTGGTTGTTCGTGCCGATGGCCATCCGCATCACCTTTTTCCCGACCATCGTGCGCTCCAAACACCTGTCGCCGCAAGAATATCACCAGCGCATTCAACGCCTGCTCAATTTGATGGTGCTGCTCTCCTATGGCGTGGCGCTTCCCACAACGGTGCTGGCCCCCTTTATCATCAGGCTGTTCTACGGCGCGGAGTTCAGCGACGCCGCGCCGATGCTGGCGATCCTGATGTGGGCCGGCGTGTGGATCAGCATGGGGCTGGTGCGCAGCGCGGTAATGCAGTCCGAAAACCGGCAGGTGTTGTCTCTGCAGGCCAGTATCTTGGGGGCGGTGTCGAACGTGCTGCTGAATCTGGTGCTGATCCCACCCCTGGGAGGGAGCGGATCGGCGATAGCAACCACGGTTTCTTATGGACTTTCGGCCTATCTCAGTTCGTTCCTGTTCTCTCCGTTGGTCGAGTTTGGCAAAATGCAGACGCGGGCGCTGATCTACCCTAATCCGCTGGGAACCCGCCATGTTTGATAGTGTTTCGGCCTTGAAACGGCAACTGGTGCACCTGCGGCGAATGCTCTTCGAGCGCCTGGGTAGCGACCGCTACTCCTGGCTGGCGCTCAATGCGCTGGATCGCAAGCTTCTACCTTACCTTTCGTACCGGGAGGGCTTTTTCGTCGAGCTGGGAGCCAACGATGGTCTGAGTCAGAGCAACACGTACTATTTCGAACGCTGGCTCGGCTGGCGGGGCATCCTGATCGAGCCGGTTCCAGAGCTTTATCGGCGAGCGGTGCGCACCCGCCCCAAAGCACGGGTGTTCAATTGCGCCTGTGTGCCGTTTGGCTATCCTGATTCGGACATTCAGATCGCCTTTGCCGGCTTGATGTCAGTCGTCAAAGGTAGCTGGGCCGATCCTGACCAGGAGAGAAAACACATTGCCATTGGGCGCGAACTGGAGCGGATCAACGGTCCGCTTGAGCTACGCGTGCCCGCCCGCACTCTGACCTCTATTCTGGACGAGTGCCAGGTCAGTCGCATTGATTTGCTGTCGCTGGATGTAGAAGGATACGAAGCCGAGGTGTTGGCCGGACTGGATTTTGAGCGCTATCAGCCCCGCTATATGCTGATCGAAGTGCGCGATCCTGAACGGGTGGAAGCGCTCATTTTGCCGCGTTACGAACGCGTGGAGCAAATGAGTCAGCTTGATGTTCTGTATCGTCTCAGAGAGAATACTTCTCTGGGATAGAGCAGCAAACGCGCCAATGAACAACGGACTTGATGTCCCTGTCGCTTTCCTGATCTATAAGCGCCCGGACGTGACGCGCCGCGTCTTTGCAACCATTGCTGCCGCGCGCCCTCGCCGACTCTACGTGATCGCCGACGGACCGCGTGACGAGTCCGAAGCTGCCCGTTGCGCCGCAACACGCGCGATCATCGAAGAGGTGGACTGGCCGTGCGAGGTCTTCAAGAACTATGCCGAAAGCAATCTGGGTCTGAAACGCCGCGTGTCATCCGGCCTCGACTGGGTGTTCGCCCATGAAGAACAGGCGATCATCCTGGAAGACGACTGCCTGCCCGATCCAACGTTCTTTCGCTTCTGCGTGGAATTGCTGGAACGCTACCGCGACGATGAGCGCATCACACAGATCGCAGGGACAAACCCGTTGCGCGGTACATACCGTTCCCAGGCGAGCTACTTTTTCACCGCCTACATGCACATCTGGGGTTGGGCCACATGGCGGCGGGCCTGGCAGTATTTCGACGTGACCATGAGTCAGTGGGCCGATCCTCAGGTGCGGGAATATGTGCTCAACCAGTTCGATGACCTGCGGGAAAGGCAACATCTCAGGAATATGTGGACTCGCGTCTATGAGGGACAGATAGACACCTGGGACTACCAATGGTCGTTTGCCTGCCGTGCGCGCGATGGACTGTCAGCCATGCCATGCCACAACCTGATCTCCAACATTGGCTTTGGGCTGGAAGCAACGCACACTCTGGTCAAGAATCGCGTTGCTGCCATGCCCACGCAGCCGATGACATTCCCGCTGCAACACCCGCCTACGGTGATTCGCGATGTCGAGGCAGATCGGCTTTTGAGCAGGGTGACACTGCTCAGACCGCCCCTGTACCGGCGCGTGGCCAATCGGTTGCGGCGGTATTGGCGGCACGCCCGGCAGATAGCACGCTCCGTAGATTCTGGGCAGCAGAGGTAGCACACTATGCCTTCTATGCGCATTTGCATTGATGGCCGCTTGATCAGCGGCACAACAGGCGGTGTCGAACAGGCGATCATCGGCCTGGCAGGTGGATTCTCGGCACTTAGCGACGGCGACGAAGAATATCTGTTTCTGGTTTACGATGGTACAGACGCATGGATAAAGCCCTATCTGCAAGGCCCCTGCCGAATTCTCCCTGCTGGCCCTCCCCCAGCCCCATTCAAAGTCAAGTTGATGTATAAGTATCCATTCCTGCGCGCACTCTGGCACCGGGTTATCAGCCCTGTGTTGGGGAGACACTCGGTCAACGTCCCGCGATCGGATGGTACGATCGAGCGGGCAGGTGTGGATCTCATGCATTTCACCATTCAGACAGCATTCCTGACCAGCATTCCAAATATCTTCACGCCTTATGATCTCCAACATCTACATCTTCCTCACCTCTTCTCCCCCCGCGAACGCCTCAAACGCGAGATTCTGTATCGGACGTTCAGCAATCAGGCCCAGTTGGTGATCGCTCTGAGTAAGTGGTGCAAACACGATTTAATCACACAATATCAACTCCCGAACGAAAAAGTTACGATAGTTCCGTTAAGTTCCGTGCTCGAGGCGTATCCTGCACCGCGCGAGAGCGATCTGCAGGCCATTCGTCAGAAATACCATTTGCCGGATAGATTTTTGTTCTATCCCGCGTATTCATGGCCGCACAAGAACCACAAAGGGCTGCTCGATGCACTGGCACTTCTGCGCGACCGTGAAGGGTTACGAGTCCCCGTCGTCTTCTCCGGAGGGCAAAACGCGTTCTTCGAAGAACTGCGCCGATACGTGCGGAAGCGTCAACTTGACGAGCAGGTATGTTTTGTCGGATTTGTCTCTCCTCAGGAACTTGTGGGACTGTATCATCTGTGTACAGGGATGATTTTCCCTTCGTTATTCGAAGGGTGGGGGCTGCCGATTCTGGAAGCATTTTCTTGTGGCGTGCCAGTAGCGTGCTCAAATGTGACGGCGCTCCCGGAAGTAGCAGGGGATGCCGCGCTGATGTTCGACCCCTATGACGTCGAGCAGATCGCGATGGCGGTTGCCAGGTTGTGGCAGGATGCTGACCTGCGTAGCACCTTGATCGCGCGTGGCGCGCAACGTGCGCGAGCATTCTCCTGGCAGAAGACCGCCCGCTTGCTTCGTGCCCACTATCGGCGTATCTTGAGAGTTCCTTTGACCAGTGATGATATTGCTCTCCTGGCTTCCGAAAGTGACGATTGAGATGGACCCCTGGCCTCGCATCAGCATTGTCATCCCGTCTTTCAACCAGGGTCGCTTCATCGAGGCGACGCTGCGCAGCCTGTTCGACCAGGGCTACCCCAACCTGGAAGTGCTGCTCATTGACGGAGGCTCGACCGACAACACCATCGAGATCGTCCAGCGCTACGCCGACCGCCTGGCCTACTGGGTCAGCGAGCCGGACGAAGGGCAAACGCACGCCCTGATCAAGGGCTTCGACCGTGCGACGGGCGAAATCGGCGGCTGGCTGTGCTCCGACGATTTACACGAACCCTGGACACTGCGCGAAGTCGCTCAGTTCTTCGCCAGCCATCCGCAGGCGCAGGTTGTCTATGGCGATAGCTCGTGGATTGACATTGACGGGCGTCCCATCCGGCCCAAGCGCGAGCACGCCTTCAACCGTTTCATCTGGACATATGACTACAACTTCATCCCGCAACCGTCCACTTTCTGGCGGATGAGTCTCTACCGGCAGGTGGGCGGGCTGGACGAGGCGTTCGACCTGGCAATGGACGCCGACCTGTGGATTCGTTTCGCCGACGTGACCTGTCTGTATCATGTCCGCCGCTACTGGTCGCGGATGCGCTTCTATCCACAGCAGAAGAATCAGGCTCGCCGCGCCGAGAGCAACGCCGAAGACCGCCTCATGCGCCGCCGCTACATCGGCGACGAGCCGCTCTACTCGCTACGTGCCAAGAAGGTGCTCGCCAAAGGGATGCGTATCGCCTGGAAGCTGGCCACCGGCTGTTACTGGTGGGGGCGCGACAATCCTTTCGCCGGACGGCGCGATGAAGCTTCTGCTTGTCCATAACACCTACCAATACCCTGGCGGCGAGGACATTGTCTTCGAGCGCGAAGCAGCGTTGCTGCGCGAGCACGGCCATACCGTCATCACTTACACGCGCTCCAACGCCGAGGTGCGCGATTTTTCTCCCGCCGCCAAAGCCCTGCTCCCCCTGCGCATGATCTGGGCGCGCGACGCCGTGCGCGACCTGCGCGCGCTGATCGCGGCGGAAAAGCCGGACGTAGCGCACTTCCACAACACGCACTTCATGATCTCTCCGGCGGCGTACACCGCCTGCCACGAGGCGGGCGTGCCGGTAGTGCAGTCGCTGCACAACCCGCGCCTGCTGTGCCCGGCAGCAACCTTCACCCGCAACGATCGAAGCTGCCAGGACTGCCTGGGCAAGACTCCGCCCTGGCCTGGCATTCTGCACGCCTGTTACCGCGACTCGCGGCTGCAGACGGCGGCGGTTGCAGCGATGCTGACCGTTCACCGCTGGCGCAAGACCTGGGCAACGCAGGTAGCCTGCCATGTGGTTTTCACAGAGTTCTACCGCCAGCGATTCATTGAAGGCGGCTTGCCGGCGGACAGATTGGTCGTCAAGCCGCACTTCGTCACACCCGATCCTCTGCCGCGCGAAGATGAACCGGGCGATTATGCGCTCTACATGGGTCGGCTGGAACCGGTGAAAGGCGTGCGCGTGTTGCTCGCCGCCTGGGAACAAGCTGGCACGATTCCGCTCAAGGTGCGGGGCGAAGGGCCGTTGCTGGCGGAGGTTCAGGCGCTGGCGACTCGCACAGCGACGGTTGAAGTGATCGGGCGACTATCGCCAGACGCCCTGACTCAGCTCATGAGGGGGGCGCGCTTTCTGGTCTGGCCGTCGCTGGGTTACTACGAGACCTTCGGCCTGGTAGCCATCGAGGCCTTCGCCTGCGGTGTGCCGGTCATCGCCTCGCGCACGGGGGTCATGGCTGAGATCGTGACCGACGGCGTGACCGGCCTGCACTTCACCGCTGGCGACCCGGCAGACCTGGCCGCCAAAGTGCGCTGGGCCTGGGAGCATCCGGCGGAAATGGCCGAGATGGGGCGCGCAGCCCGCCGCGAGTTCGAGCAGAAGTACACTGCCGAGCGCAATTACGCGCAACTGATGCACATCTACGAGTCTTTGCTGAAGCAGTGAAGTCAGAGAGAGACAGTCTCTTTTCACTCGGCCCAATCAACCGGCCCGCCTTCCACCTCACGGAACTGTTCCTGGCAGGTGTCGCAGCGAATCTCCGCTTTTTGCAACACCGAACGGTTGACCAGGATCATGCGCGGGGGCGTGCACTGGCAGGCGGCTGTCACACAGGGATCATCCTCCGGCACGGCCAGCATATCCAGGCTGGCGACCACATCCGCCGAGAGGATCAGGCCGATGTTGCGCTCGATGGCGACAGCAAGCACGCGGAGCACACGCTGCCAGTCCTGGAGGGCGCGTGGAGTCAGCGACCAATGCGGGGAAGCTTCGGGCGTTTCGTGCACCAGAGCCAGGCCAAAGACCCACACTGGCTGGCGATACCAGGGGGAAAAGCGGCTGACACACTCCATCGCCTCGGTCAACATGTTGGCGAGCACGGTCTCGGCGGCCTGCGCCGGTACAGATAGATCGGCTCCCTCAAAGAGCGCGGCCATGTCCGGCAGAGGCGCGGTGACATCATAAGCACAACATACTGCCTGCCACGTCTCGTGCAGCGTATCGAGCAGGTCAACCGGAACCACGGCCAGACTCCCTGCTGAAACCGGCGGGGAGAGAGCGCCGGATGCCGTGCGCCCGGTGGCGCTGAGCGATGCCCCCGGCGGGCTAGACGGTCGCGCCCGTCCGGGGGCTGGCCTGGTAAAAACCTAGCAGCCCTTTTTCCTTCAGCAGCGGTCGCGGATCGACCAGATTTTTGTCCAGCGCGCAGGCTTTCTCCGGCAGACCGAAGGCCAGCGCCATCAACTGAGTGAAGTACAGCACGGGCATGGGCGCATCCAGTGCCATCTGGAACTGCCGCGCGTCCAGGTTGGTATGGCAGAGCGGACAGGCTACCACAATCGCCTCTGCTCCGGCTTCTTGAGCGTGTCGGATCAGGTCTCCGCTCAGTTTGAGCACAATATCCGGGCGGGTCAGCGAATGCGCTGCCCCACAGCAGACGGTCTTGTAAGACCAATCCAGCACTTTGGCGCCCAAAGCTGTCATCAATTCATCCAGGTCGGTGGGATTTTCAGGATGGGCAGCCTCGGTCACCTCCGGCGGGCGAGTAAGCAGGCAGCCATAATAACAAACCAGGCGCAGCTCCTTGAGCGGTTTTTTCACCGCGGCAGCGACCTTTTCCACGCCGCTATGCTCCAAAATCGCCTGGCTGAGGCTGCTCACCCGCACGCTGTTCTGGTACTCATAGCCGAGCTCATCCGAGAGCCGGGCTCGCAGGCCCGTCAGTTTTCGGATCGCCTCCACCACCCGCGCCCACTTCGAGCAGATAAACGCGGTCACCGCCGGGGTGGCCGACCTCCGCCGGATCATTAACGAGGCGCGGGAGCGTCTGAAGTTCCACGGCCGGCGGACCGTCCTCTTCATCGACGAGATTCACCGCTTCAACAAGGCCCAGCAGGACGCCCTCCTGGCCGCGGTGGAGGAAGGGGTAATCCTCCTTATCGGCGCCACCACCGAGAACCCCTTCTTCACCGTTAATTCGCCCCTTCTCTCGCGGGCCCGCCTCTTTCAGTTGCGGCCGCTAAGCGACGAAGAGATCGGGATCATCATCGACCGTGCCCTGGCCGATCCCGACCGGGGGCTCGGTCGTCTGAACGTGCGTCTCGCCGAGGACGCGCGGCGCCACCTGATCGAGATGGCCGCCGGCGATGCCCGGGTGGCCTTAAACGGTCTCGAGCTGGCCGCCCTGGCCACGGAACCGGACCAGGAAGGGGTCCGCCGCATCGACCTGGCCGCGATGGAGGACGCCCTCCAACGGCGAACGCTCCTCTACGACCGGGACGGCCAGGGCCACTACGATGCCATCTCGGCCTTTATCAAGAGCATGCGCGGCTCGGACCCGGACGCGGCCGTCTACTGGCTGGCAAGGATGCTTGCCGCCGGGGAGGACCCACGTTTCATCGCCCGCCGGATGGTGATCCACGCCGCGGAGGACGTGGGCAACGCCGACCCCCAGGCGCTCCTTGTGGCCGTGGCCGCCGCCCAGGCGGTGGAGTTCGTCGGGCTGCCCGAGGCCCAGATCCCCATGGCCCAGGCGGCCATCTACATCGCCTGCGCGCCCAAGAGCAACGCCTCCTGCACGGCCATCAACCGCGCCATGGAAGACGTGAAGAACCGCCGGGTCCATCCGGTGCCGAAGCACCTGAGAGATACCAGCTACCCGGGCGCGAAAAAGCTCGGGCACGGCAAGGGGTACAAGTACCCCCACGATTTCCCGGAGAATTTCGTCCAG
>ENA-ORXB01002353-ORXB01002353.1-sediment-metagenome-genome-assembly--contig:-NODE-2353-length-16594-cov-4.203003_pt1 | contig 16594 bp, 15 predicted proteins | sample MGYA00237863_ERZ511475 | MGnify/ENA primary metagenome ERZ511475 (study PRJEB26305, sample SAMN06343858) | sediment metagenome | isolation source: hot spring sediment | place: Canada: British Columbia... | reverse complement strand
AAGGCGGCAGAAAGCGCCCTTTTCTGCAGATTCCGATCAAGTGACCCCTTTTAGCCGATAACCTTCTGGCGTCTGCGCCTGAGCCATAGAGCGCCTAACCCGATTCCAAGTATGCTGAGCGAAGCAGGTTCCGGCACCGTGAGAATGCGCAGCTCGTCAACCACATTCGTGGTGCCGCAGATACAGCACTAACCGTGCCAGAAGAGGGGTTTTGGATCTGTCGGCACAGAGCTAACCCGACACGAGGACATCAATAACGAACGGTTTTTCCAACGAGTTTAGAATGGCTGGGCATTCTGGTTCTGTGTTGGCGCCAGCACGATGGCTGCCAGCTCCTCACCGCCCTGACATTCGCGCAGCGCATCGGCAAGATGCTGCAGATAGGAATGGTACATCTGTTCCCACTCGCGATAGGCAAGCATGATACGGTTTCGACTGTGAGGTGGCAGGGCGGGATAGATGGGACGCATTTCTGCTTTGAGTTGCTCGATCTGCTCGCGATAGGATGCCAGAGCCTGCTCCATCTCGCTTTTGAGGTGGTGATACTGGCGATAGAGGGCTCGGTAGCGTCGGATTGCCACCCATGCTGCCTGCTGCACTTCGGATGGTGCAGTGGATGAGGGGGTGCCCGGATGGACCTGACTCAGCGATTCGATGTTGGTGTCAATCGGCTCGTTGCTTTCTGCATTATGTGCATGGCGTGTTGTTCGGAACTGCTCGCGTTCGTGCTGGGTGATGCATGCCGCAATCTGATGTCCGAAGGGTTTAGAGCGTCCTTCCAAAAAGCCTTCCAGCAGGGCACAGGCGAGTAAGGGCAACATCAGCAAGGCGGTCAGCCACAGGGCGAGTTGTGTCCAACCACCCAGCGTGGTGGCAGTGCGCCCAATACTCATCAGCAGCCATGTGAGCAGACCTGCAGTAAGTACGAGCAGGATCAAAGTGGCGCCAAGACTCCAAGCGGCGCGACGCGCTTTGCCTTCGTGCCAGCCAAACAGGTGATACAGCTCTGCTATGGTGGCGGTGGCACCCCACAGGGCGCGCGTCCAGAGGTAGGTCAATGCCACGCCAGCGAGCAGCGTCAGTGTGAGCAACAGCGGCGCGTGGATGGGTTGACCAGGCGTGATTAGCCCTATCGCCCCCGTCAATCCCATGCCCCACCCCAGCCCAACTATGCCGATCAGGATTGCCCAGAACGGCTTGGGGATCAATCTACCCTGATAGCCCGGCAGGTTCTGCGCATGCATCACTTCAGCGGGTGTGAGTGACGGTGGTTGTTGCACGGGTGTTGTTGGCATGGTGGGCAGGTGCGGTGTCTCAGGATGGGCAGGGGAGGCGCGTTCCGCATCGGGCGTGGCATTCGTGTGGTTAGCGGAGGACTGTTCGATGAGCTCGGCAAACTCGCCGTCCCCCATCAAGGGGTCGCCTCGCAGGTTGATTCCTACCTGTGCCGCCTGCGCGTAGGCGTCCTGCCAAGCGGAATAGAGTTGCGCACGCAGTTCGTCCAGTTCCGGTTGCCAACGGGCGCGTACCTGTTCCATCGCCTGCTCCACCCCCCGGATCTGCTCGCGCAGGGCGTCATTGCGATGCTCCGCTTCGGGCCGCTCGGCACGGAAATTTTCGAACTCCTCCTCGCGAATCGCTCGATATCGCTGATAGGCGATCCGCACCCGCGCCTCGTAGAGAGAGACCAACAGGCGTGCCTTCAGCAGATTAACCTGCTCCAACACCTCTACAATCGGTTGCCAGCCGCTCTGCTCAAAAGGGACATCGTCGAAGACTGGCTCGCGAAGCCAGCGCTCATCTTCATACCATGGCGCCCCGTTCTGGGCTGCCATTCCGGGTGCGTCGATCATTTCAGACCACTCCAACAGTGTTATACCATGCGGTATCATGATCAGTGCCATGAAATGCCCCGTGTGTCAGGTTGATCTGAAGATAGCCGAACGGGCGGGCATCGAGATCGATTATTGTCCGAACTGCCGTGGCGTCTGGCTGGATCGGGGCGAGCTGGACAAAATCATTGAGCGGTATGCGCAGTCCTCCGACCCGGTCGATGCCCCGCCATCCATGCCTCGCTCGACTCCTCCTTCGGCACCTCCACCCTCGCGATCCGCCCCTTATCCTTATGAGGACGAGGAACCCTCCCGTGGTGAGTATCGCAAGCGTCGCAAACGCAACTGGCTGGAGGAGCTGTTTGATCTGTTCGACTGAGCCGAGATGCCAATAACCCTTTGAAATGGGGTATAATGGTTATATCGGAGGAGAACGATGAATCGACGAGGATTTACCTTGATTGAGCTGCTGGTGGTGATCGCGATTATCGCGATTCTGGCGGCGATTCTGTTCCCCGTGTTTGCGCAGGCGCGTGAGAAGGCACGCCAGACCATGTGCTTGAGCAACAATAAGCAGGTGGGCATCGCCGCGATGATGTATATCCAGGATTACGACGAGGTATTTCCCTTTGCGGAGATCGCGATGGAGCCGCCGCCGGGTTTCTGTGGAGGCGGTTATTCCGGCTGCACCTCCATCGGGTTCCTGTACTGGCTGCAGCCCTACTCCAAGAGCAACCTCTATTCGCGTTGTCCCAGCACGAAGCAAGTGACCGATGCGACGGCAACGGGCCGACGCCTGCTGTGCGAGGGGCGCGTGGGCTATGGCGCCTCCTATCCGTCGCCTGCAGGCTATCTCTGGACCTGTGGCTCGCCATGGAGCGTGCCCAGCAAGTCGCTGGCGGCAATTGATAAGCCTGCCAGCCATGTTTATGTGATGGATGGCATTCCATCGGGCACGGCCAGTTATCTCCTCTGGCGCGACTATGGCTACTACATGAATGTGGTCTACTCCCCCTTTCCGACAGCGCAGGGGTTGCCCGTTGGCGCGGCGTACCATCAGCGTCCTCACGGGCGGCATATGAAGCTGGTGGTGGTCACCTATACGGATGGGCATAGCAAGGCGACACCGTTTGAGCAGCTCTACGGTCTGCCGGAGAAGGAGTGCGAGCGCGACGACTTCACCTACTGCTCCCGCATCAATCTGGATCCCAATCGGTATCCGGAGCTGTGGGAGCGCTGGCAGTAGTTCGTGGGTCTCAGCGACCGTGCTGGAAGCTGTCGCCCAGGTACCAGCCCATCAGGTGGGCTATAAACAGGATGTTGCCCCCAAAAAGCAGGGTGGCGAGCATGCCATAGGGGTACACCAAAGCGAACAGCAGGGTCAGCATACCGGTGGTAATAAAGGTGCGCGAGATGGAGGAGTTCAGCCCGCCCTGAAGCAAGCCATACAGGGTGTAGAGCAGAGCGGTGAGCGGGAAGCAAAGCGTTGCCATCAGCACAATAAGACCACCGAGCGAGAGGCGTGCCCCATAGCGTCGCCACGGCAGCGCGTCCTCCAGCGGGGCCACCCAGCGACTGACGCTTAGCAGGAAGCCTGTCAAAAAGCCCGCCAGCCCCATATAGAGCACTAGGTTCCAGCTCCAGACGCCAATCATCGGCAGCCAGCGGAGGAGCGTAGCGGGCTCGCCAGGCATGGTCGCGCTGAGTGCGACAAGGAACAGCACCGTGCCCCAGCCGAGCGACTGGGCGGCATAAAGTTTCCATTCGGCAGGCAGGTGCAACACGGGCAGGTTCACTCGCCGCGTAGACGTGGCGGGTGTTGTGCCCGCATGCGCGGTGCTGGCTAATCGTTCGAACTTGCGCTGCAGGTCGGTGTTGTTCGGGTCTAACTGCAGGGCATAAGTGTAGGCGCTCAGTGCAGCATCAATATGTCCTTGCAGGCGATACACATCACCCATGATGATATAGCCCTGTGGGTGGCGCGGTTGCAGGCGGGTTGCCTGACGTGCCCAAGAGAGCGCGTCGCGCAGGCGTCCCTGCAGGAAGGCGCGTTCCGCTTCATAGAGAGCGCGGCGCACCTCTTGGCTCACATCGGGGGAACGCGCTGGACGACTTGGGCGGGCGGCACCAGTGGGTGAACGGGTCGCATCGGGCGATGGGCTGCGGCTTTGCAGACGCAGCAGCGCATCGTAGTGCCGCCGACGCTCCGGGTCAGACAGCACTTGATAGGCTTCCTGAATGCGCAGGAACTGGTCCTTCGCGTCGGGTGCGGGGTTCACATCGGGATGGTAACGACGCACCAGCTCGCGATACCGCTTGCGAATCTGCTCTGGCGTTGCGTTCATCGGTAGCCCCAGCACCTCATAATGGTTCTGTCGCATGGTCTCCCCCCGATGCCTGTTCAGGGACCCGCCTGGGAGAGGAGGGATGAAAAGTAGCCTGTGTAGAAGGTGATCAAGATAATCAGCACAAAGAGAGCGACCATCAGGTAGACCACCACCCCAAAGATATGGCCTGCTTGATGCGAGCGCACCTTGCCTTCCTCCTCATAATATTCGGCAACTTTTTCCATCATGAAGCCCAGCTCGCCCGTGTTTTCGCCCGTGGCGACCATATCCAGCACCATCTGGGGCAGCACGCGCGCCTCGCGCAGGCTCTGCGTGATGCTGATGCCCGCTTCGATTTTGGATGAGGCAGGCTTAAGCTGGCTGGCAAGGTATTCGTTACCGCAAGCGTCCGCCGCGATGCGAATCGCCTGCGAGAGGGGCAGCCCCGTGTTATAGAGCGCACTGAGCGCGCGTCCGAACCGTGCCAGCGCAAGCTGTCGTATGGTAAAGCCCAGCCACGGAATGGAGACGGTTATCAGTCCCCAGAGCCAGCGGAAGGTCTGCGAACGCAGTGCCAACCGGAACGCCACCCAGAGCACGGCAAGGGTGACAAACAGGGTGAGCAACACATTGGTGGCAAAGCTTGCAAGTGCATCGGTCAGTGCGCTACCGCCGCTATGCCCGAGTAGGCGCAACAACAGACTTGGTGCCATCAGAATCGGGATGACCAGCACCAGCACCAGTTTAGGATAGAAGGTCACGCGGCTAAGCAGGCGGCGCAGCTCCAGATCGTTTTCCAAGTAGTCGGCGATCTGGCGCAAGCTCTGCTCCAGCACGCCGCCCGATTCGCCCACACGGATCATGGCGCGGATAATCGGTGAGAAAAGCGCGGGATGACGGTCGAAGGCGTCGCTGATACGCTCACCCGCGAGCACGCTGTCGCGGATGTCCAGGATGGCGCGTCGCAAGCGCGGGTGTCGGCGCTGATTGCCAAGGGTATCCAGTGCCTGAAAGATGGGCACGCCGGCGCTAAGCATCGTCGCCAGCTGACGGAAAAAGAGAGCGAGGTCTTTCAGCGGTGCGCCTCCGAACAGGGGTGGGGCAGCCGTGCGCGAGGGTTCCCTTAGAGGTGGGCGAGTCGAATCTGGCAGGGCGTACAGCTCCAGCAGCCAGTAGCCCTGTGCCCGAATCTGGTCGCTTGCCTCCAAGCGCGAGGACGCCTGAATGGTGCCCTGCACTTCCTGCCCGTTCGGGTCACGCGCTACATATCGAAAGGTCGCCATTTGTCCATCACCCTGCCCTCTCCCCAGCGGGAAGAAGAGGCTTACCCCTCGCCCGTACCCCCTCCCCAACGGGGAGAGGGTTATTTCCCCTCGATTCTACCCATGATGGGGCGATGCTTCGCTTGCGCCCACTGGCTCGCTTTCAACCGCTTCCAGAGGGGGCAAGGCGAGCTGCTCGCGCAATTGATCGACAGCATGTTGCCAGGGGCGCACCTCGTCATCGTTCGCCCCGTAGAGAATGATGCGCTCGATAAAAGCGTTTTCGCTATGCAGGTAATCACTGATCGTCTCTATAATGCACTGGGCGAATGCCTCGGATGGCAATCCATCTTCCCACGACGGCGCGGGCAGCAGCAGCGTGTGCATCGCCTGCTGGTGCGCCAGCTCCAACGCAGCGCGGGTCGCCTGGCAGAGGGTCTCCCTCTGGACCGGTGCCTGCTCATCGTGGATGGCAAGGTGCACCACCCAGCGGATGGGCAGGTTGCCGCCAGGGGTGTAGGTTGCCTCGCCTAGCGAGATGGGTGCTACCTCCTGAATCTTGCGCATCAAGGGTCGTCCACCGAAGCGGGTGAGGGCTTCGCCCGGCGCAGAGATAGGCACGAACTCTGCTCCCCGAATGAACATGCCCGTCGTGTTCAGTGCAGGGTCGGTGAAGTGCCACAGCCCATCCGCCGGGATGAGGAGCCAGCCAGGCTTTTTGCGCAGTAAACCGACAGGAGGCGATTCTTCCACATGCAGCACGGTATGGCGCACCCTTAACATATAGGGATACGATTCGAAGCCCACTTCCGCGACCCAGTTCAGAATCTGGCGATAGGCCCAGGCGTTGATCGGTTCGAAGCAGAGCAGGGAGATACGGCGGATAGTCTCCGGACGATGATGGGCGATTACCTCGGGGAGCGTCCAGGCGGTCTCTTCGGCAAAGGCGCGACGCAGATCGGGCGTGTAGTCGGCAATTGCGACGGTGTGCGCGTTTAGTTCCGCCGCTTTTTCGAGGGCGAGGCGCAGCGCCTCGCGTTGGAGCGATGCGGTCGTAGTGGTCTGCTCATCGAAGATGTTCACATGCAGGATTTTTTTGAATCGGGTGCGTCCTCCGCTGGTGAGGGCAATGCCGAGCGGAGGCAGGGGTGCCTGACGCACCGCTTCTTCTTCCACAAGGTTGAACGCTGCCAGGTCGCGTACCTGCTTGCGCACGCCGGTGACCATGCGCAAGGTCTGGTCTGCCGCTAAGATCAGCACATCGGCGGGCAGGCGGTGTAGGCTGGTATGCGCGAAGCCGTACAGTTGCACGGTCGCGCCGCCAATCTCATAGCTTGCGATGGGCGTCAGCCGTGTGAGCCACGGATGCTGCTGCATGTTGTGTACCTCCTTTGTGGAGGATTATACCCCCTCACCCGTGCCCTCTGAGAGTTCAGTGGGTGTAGCCATCGGGGTGGCGCAAGAACCAGCGGTAGGCGTGTCCGATCATGGTGGTCAGGGCAGGGTAGCGTGGTTGCCAGCCCAGTTCACGGCGGGCTTTTTCAGCAGAGGCAACCAATCGCGCGGGATCACCCGCTCGACGCGGGGCATAGCGGACGGGAATCGACTTGCCCACCACCTGCTCTGCTGCACGGATGACCTCCCGTACGGAATAGCCCTGCCCATTGCCCAGGTTGTACACGGTGCTGGGCGCGCCTGCGCGGAGTCGCTGCAGCGCAAGATAATGCGCCTCGCACAGGTCAGACACATGGATGTAGTCGCGGATACAGGTACCATCAGGGGTATCGTAATCGCTGCCGAAAATAGCGATATGGTCACGCTTGCCCATAGCAGCGAACAGCACCAGCGGGATCAGATGCTCCTCCGGACGGTGGTCTTCACCCAGTTCGCCATCAGGGTCGGCACCCGCAGCATTGAAATAGCGCAGCGCGATGGCGCGGATGCCGTAAGCCATTCCGTACCAGTGTAGCATGCTCTCCATCACGCGCTTCGTCTCGCCGTAGGGACTGGTCGGCTTGAGCGGATGTTCCTCCGAAATGGGTAGCTGCTCCGGCTCACCATAGACCGCCGCGGTGGAGGAGAAAATGATCTGTTGCACCTGATGCACTCGCATGGCTTCCAGCAGGTGCCAGCAGCCCAGCACATTGTTCTGGTAGTATCTGGCAGGTTCGCGCATCGATTCACCGGCGAAGATAAGCGCGGCGAAGTGCATGACGCACTCGATGGGGTAGCGGCGGAAGACGCGATGCAGGGAGTCGGGGTCCAGCAGGTCGCCCTGTTCGATGATGCCTCCCACAATCGCCTGCCGATGTCCAGTGGAGAAGTTATCGAAGACGACGACTTGCTCACCCTTTTGCACCAGTTGTTTGACCATATGCGAGCCGATATAGCCTGCGCCACCGATAACGAGAATCATCGGCTGAGTATACCTTATCGAGTTTTAGGCTGCGGCGGCCGTGGCAAGGACCTCGGACGCAGGCACCTGGGCAACGACATGGATGGGAGTGCGTGGTGCAATTTCGTGATAGGCGATCACATGCAGGCTGGGCAGATCCGCGCCCAGCAGTTTGCGGATGGGCAGGCGCAGGGGTGCGGGCACAGCGAGCACGGGCAGGATGCCTTTCGCGCTCATTCCCTGGGCCTGCTGACCGATCGCCTGCAACAAGGCGCGTGCGGTGGGCGGCTCCAGGGCCAGCACCACACCCTGCGGGGTCTGCTCTACGCGCTCGCGCAGAAATGCCTCCAACGCAGGCTCCAGTACCATCACATGCAGATGCCCCTGTGGATCGCTCAGGCGATGCGTGATCGTGCGGGCAAGCGCAGTGCGGGCATATTCACCTAATGCTTCCACATCGCGTGTGCGCGGCGCGTAATCGGCTAACGCCTCCAGGACGGTCACCAGGTCGCGAATCGGAACACCCTCGCGCAGCAGATGCTGCAGCACTTTTTGCACTTCGCCGAGGGTGAGCAGATCGGGCACCAGCTCTTGCACCACCACGGGGTTATGCTCTTTGAGATTGTCCAGCAGTTGCTGCACTTCGGCGCGTCCGAGCAGGTCGGCAGCGTGCTGGCGCACCAGTTCCGTCAGGTGGGTGGCAACGACAGCGGAGGGTTCCACGACGGTGTAGCCCAGTCGCTCCGCTCGCTCACGCTGAGCTGGCTCAATCCAGAAGGCACGCATTCCAAACACTGGCTCGGTGGTGGCGACGCCTTCGATAGGGGGTGCATCAGTGGCGGGGGGCATCGCCAGCAGAGCACGCGGCATCACCTCGGCTTGTGCGACCTCCTCACCCCGAATTTTGATTTGATATTGATATGACTTCAGGCGCACATTATCGCGCACGCGCACCGCAGGCATCACGAAGCCCAGTTCCAGCGCGAGCTGTCGCCGAATCGCCGCGATGCGCTCCAGCAGGTCACCTCGCTGGTTCAGGTCTACAAGGGGTAGCAGTCCGTAGCCGATTTCCAGCTCGATAGCGTCCACTTTCAGCAGGGGCAACACAGCTTCGGGTCCGGGCGGAGTGGCGGGCGGTTGGGCCGATTCAGCGGGTGTTGGGGTTGCTCCCGTGGCGATTCGCCCCTCGCTGCCGGGTGCTGGCAGCGGGGTTCGCGCAGCCAGATAGCCCAGTCCCGCCATCGCCAGCCCGATGAGCAGGAACTGCAGTTTGGGAAAGCCAGGCACCAGAGCGAGCAGCCCGATTGCCGCGCCAGCTCCCATCAGCACGCGCGGGTATTGCAGCACCTGCCCGACCACATCCTGCCCCATCGCCTGCTCGGTGGAGGCGCGGGTCACCATCAATCCTGTGGCAGTGGAGATGAGCAGGGCGGGGATTTGCGCCACCAGACCCTCGCCCACCGTTAACAGTGTGTAGGTTTGCAGCACAGTCATCGGGTCGCCCTGTCCGCGCAAGTAGCCCACGGCAAACCCGCCAATAATGTTGATGAGAATAATCAGCACGGCGGCGATGGCGTCGCCTTTGACGAACTTGCTTGCACCGTCCATCGCGCCGTAAAAGTCGGCTTCCAGCTCCACCATGCGCCGCCGTCGTCGCGCCTCCTCCTGATCGATTAGCCCGGCGTTCAGGTCGGCGTCGATAGCCATCTGTTTGCCCGGCATGGCGTCGAGTGTAAAGCGCGCTGCGACCTCCGCCACGCGCCCAGCGCCGTTCGTAATCACCACAAATTGCACCACCACCAGAATCAGAAAGGCGACCACGCCCACCACGAAATCCCCACCGACCACAAAGTTGCCGAAGGTCTCGATCACATGCCCAGCACTGCCCGTGCCCAGAATGAGCTTGGTCGCTGCAATACTTAATGCGAGGCGGAAGAGTGTAGTCACCAGCAAGAGCGCAGGAAAGACCGAGAACTGCAGGGCATCAGTGATGTTGACCGCCATCAACGCGATAATAATCGCGGCGGCAAAATTAATGACGAGGCAGGTGTCCAGCAGCCATTCAGGCAGTGGCAGGATGAGAATAGTCACCACCACCAGAATCGCGAGCGCGATCATCAGGTCGGAGTGACGCAATGCGCGTGTAAGCCAGTTTGTGATGCTCATGGCTGTCAAGATTATCGGGCAGGAATCTGGCTCTCTGCAGGACAGAACTTGGCATAAAGGCGAAATGAACTTGCTCTCGGTTGAAAATCAGATGAAGGTTCTTTCCAAAAGGCTTCTATGAGTGGGGTATCATGGAGAGCGACTCGCCATGGAGGTTTGCCAATGAGTACTGAGCAACAGTGGCGTGCTCGGTTGATGAAAAGAGCAAGAGGACTGGGCTTGTGTGAAGAGGATGCGGAGGATCTCGTTCAGGATGTCCTGCTTGCTTTTTGGCTAAGACATGCTCGAACATTGCCTTGGGAATATCCCGACGGGAAGGTGGCAGAACAGCATTGTCTACGATTGTTGAGGGATAAGCATGCGGAACGGAAACGCCGCAAGTCGACACAACGCGAGGTATTGCAAAGCGAGCTTGAAGGGAGATGGGAATACGCCATTGTACAAACCGAAAGCGAGATGTTGGAACAGGTTCACTGCACAGAGCTCTTATCGCGCTTATGTTTAGCGCTATCTCCGCGTCAGCGCCAGATTTTAGCCTTACTTGAGCAGGGATGCACGGAGCAGGAAATTGCTCAAAGGCTTGCGGTAAGCGAAGGAACTGTGAAAAGTCAGGTGAATCGGATTCGCAAGAAAGCTAGTGAATTGCTGACAAGGCTGTAAACCTTTTGCAGGGGTCGCGTCGGAATTTATAGATGGAAACACCGACAGGAGGTGTCTGAGGATGCAAGCTTGGCGATTTATGGAGCAAGGCAGTCGCTCACTGAATCTTGCAAATGTATTTGGTGGTGGTTTTTTTGGCATCGCCGCTATGTCTCAGAATGGTCGTGCGTTGGTAGGAAATATATATGATTATGGTAATTTTAATTATCCTTTTCGAGCTTACCGAGACGAGTCAACTCAACAGTGGCGTGGGGATATTCTTCAACCGTACTCCTCCGCATGGGGAAAGGCACTTGCTGTTTCTGCGGATGGTACCTGGGTTGCGGGCAATCGTCGCCGTCCTGATAATCGCTATTTACCTTTCAGGTGGTATATTACGATTTCAGGTGGTAGCAGGATTGAAGCTGTGGACGACATAGACCTTCCCTCACGGCAAAATTTTGTTCCTAACTATGGGGATGTGGTTGATATCTCAGCGGATGGGAGCATAATAGTTGGATGCGCCCAGCAAAAAGTCGAAGGGCAGATCGTCGCGTCCAAAGCTTACCAGTGGACTGCTAATCGCGGTGTGGAGTATTTAGAGGAGAAATACAAACCTTATATTCCCGAACATTATTCTTTCCCATTCATCATAGATATGTCATCAGACGGTCGCTACTTACTGCTGCATGTTTCTGGAAGTTGTGCTGGATACGGCGTATTGGACACTTTGGCCCCCCCGATGTTCCCAGACAATCCTACCGTAATTATGCGCAATGAGACGGCACCACCTAATGCACCGGATGTTCGGCACGCTTACCCGTTCGTGGGCGACACCATTAGACTGGCAGCAGTAGTACGCTACAATGGTCGATACTATTTTGGTTCTTTGGCGTGTGGTACTGAGCTGAATGGTACATGGTATGTGCCAGGTCATCGTTATCGCCCGGGAGGAGGTGAAGATTCAGATTTTAATTTTTCTTCGCTGCGTTACCCAATGCCACGACGCATATACGAATGGTCAGGTCGTCCCTTACGATTTGAGTGGTATCGAACCAAGCATCAGGCTGATCTAGAAAGAGCCATATCGCCTAATATAAGTGGTGCACGGGGCATTAGGGTACGAGTAGGGAGGTTTTTAGCACAGGGAGTAGTCTATCATCGCTGGTATATCTACGATGAAGGTGCTTACCTTGAGCCCTACGGATTATGGGTTCGTAACATAGCATGTCAAGGGCCAGGGACTTACCGATATTATGTACGGATACCTGGAAACCCATGGATAGGGCTTCATCAGCCTAAACCTGGAGCATGGCAGGATCCATCACAAGATGAAAATATATTTAGTAATTGGGCACTGTTTATGGAACACCGAAGTCAGAATTGCGATGAGGCAGATGAACTCCCTGTAAGAATAAGCATTCGTGCGGTGGCAGATTGGGTTGATCGCAATCCTGATAACAAGCGCCGAAAGTTTGTAGAATGGGCATCATCATTTGTTAATGTGGCGTACGAGTGGGGGGGCTGGTGGTATGGAGGGCGTGCCGATGATAAGGTGCAACATAGCGGTGCAACGGTGCGACGGATGGTTGATGGTCAGCGCGTTTTCTATAACGGGCATGCTAACTATGATGGATATGGTATTGATTGTTCCGGATTAGTTGCTGCCGCTGCCAGGCTTGCGGGATACAACTTCAACCCTTGGCGCATGACCGCGCGGCAGTTAGAGGATACGGATCGCTATGATTACTGCGATCCAGTCACGCTTGCCAACTTGAGCGCGGGAGATCTACTCGTATTAGGAGGGCGCCATGTGGTGATCGTGTATAGAATCCACAACATTTCCTATGATGATGACGTTGCTACTATTTATTTGCAAATTTTACATGCCACTGGCGAACCTGAAAATCCGAGAGGAGGTAATAATAGTTTAGGGCATCAGGTTCTCATAGAATATATCACAATTCGTGGCAATGCAAATGGAGAAAAAGTAGAAGAAACTACTATACCTGGCTCTTCCACAGGCATTACGCTCGATGGATATGCTGCAAGACGTTTGAGAGAATAGAACCGTGAAAGAGGTGATATGATGAAACATGTTATCATCCTAATATGTGTGACAAGTTTACTTGTGGGTGAGGGATTACCTCTGTCCAGAGAGAAACAGAGGGAGAGACATTCAAATAGTTCAGCTGTTCGGTTGATGCGTATCCCCTACGGGGAAAAGCCAACCATGATTCCCTTGCTTCCATTGGGAGTCGACGACGCATACGAATCGGATGAGCGGTTAGAAATGCCGGAAGCGGATTTTCCAGCCGATGGCCCATATCTATTAAGAACATCTGAAGATGGAAATTATTTAGCAATATATACAAAGAAAAAATTGATATTAATAAATAAAAATCTGAAACAAATTGAAAAAGAAATTTCAGGATATGATTTCTATATTGATTTCTCGCAGAGGAGATTATATTCGATTTTTTGCAAAATCGTTCCTAAGGATTATGTCGATAAGAAAGGTGTGCTTCATGCTGGTCTTACTGAAGAAGTGTGGCATATAGAAGTATATAATTTCAATGGTAATTTGCTAAAATCTAAAACAGAAATGTTAACCAAAGCATTGGGTAAAGCAGTCAAAGCGGGTTGGGTGCCCCTAAAAGTAGGGGGTAGGGTACCGAGTAAAGCGATTTATGTAGATAGAAAAGGTAATGTTTATTTACAAAAGATTAGTTATTTTGGTTCAAAACTTCCTTCTATCTTGCAAATTAATTCATCGGGTGATTTGAACTATATTAACATCAAATTGCCTGATAATTTAATAATGTCTAAAAATATATTACTGATTTGATGATTTCAAATGAAAAAATATATGTTAATGTTTTCTTTGATTTAGGTAATTCAAATTTATCAATTAAGAACAAGAAGGGTGAATCCGTCAGGTGGGGGTATCCACTTAAACAAGTGGATATATTTATATTTGATCTTAATGGCAATTTTGTTAATCATTTTCAAATATATGCCAAATTTAATGAAAATAAAAAATATGGAATAGATCGACATTTGCATGATATTATCAGAATTGATAAAAAAGATAGAATATATTTAAAAACCTTTGTTGACGGCTCTAAATGGAATCATATAAGCTGCGAGATGAAGTTTGGCAACATGGAATATGCACCACCTGAAGAGGATCCTTCTGATACTTTGAGTTTAAACATTTTCGCTACAATCCCGTATACGGTGTGGCTATATGACCCTCAAAAAGAGAAATGGCAAGTACATGCAAAAGTTGAGGAACCTGAGTACGGAAGTAGCTTTTTCCCGGCGGAAACAAGCTGCTGGGATGTCGACGCACAAGGCAATTTGTATTACCTGGTATGGGCACGAGATGCTTTAGAAATCTGGATGGTTCCTGCGCCTGAGCAAAAAAACAAGTAGCCTGTGAAGCCCATTTGAAAGGTGAGCAGTATAGTCTCGCACGAATTTCGCACTAAAACAGGGACAGCGGCATACTTTTTGTTTGGATGCGAGTCAAGGACTGAAAGCCCGCAGGGTATACTCATTCACATGCCGCGTATCGTGGTTCGTTTGCAGGGAAGCATCCAAAGCCTACGCTTCAATGGCCAATCTGCCATCTTACCTGTTTACGATTGGGGTGCCTTCGACATCAATGCGGCTTGCCCCCTGCAAAGTGCGCATGCCCGATGGGGTGGAAATCGCGGTATCCAAGTGGAAATCTTGACCTGCCCGCGAAACCAGAACTTGTGGAGCAGTTTGCCGCAAGCTCAGGAGCGACTGCTCGCCAAAAAGGCTTACTTTGTTGGTTGAATGAGGAGTTGCAACGGCTCGAAATAGAAGGCGTGCTGGAGGGCTGCGATGGTTAAAAGTCCCCTGCGCTTCCCAGGAGGCAAATCGCGTGCGGTTAGTCAAATCCTGCCGCTCGTGCCCGATTTTGAGGAGTACCGTGAGCCGATGGTTGGCGGCGGTTCAGTGTTTCTGGCGCTGCGTCAACGCTTTCCCAACCGCAGGTATTGGATTAATGACCTCAACTACGAACTCTACTGTTTCTGGAAAGTGGCGCAGGAATGTGCCCATCTACTTGCAGACGCACTCCACCGCTTGCGGGAAGAAACGAAGAATGGTCGTGAACTGTTCTATCGCTTACTCGAAAGATATGGGCAGGGTGACGAGTTCGAACGGGCAGTGCGCTTCTTTGCACTCAATCGGATCACCTTTTCAGGTACGGTCGACTCAGGCGGCTACTCGGAGCATGCGTTTCGCGAGCGGTTCACTCCGTCGGCTATCGAGCGTATTCGGCGTCTGGAACCATTGCTTCAAGGCGTGCATATCACGCACGGCGACTATGAATCTGTGCTGCGCGCAATGGGTGAGGGTGTTTTCGTGTTCTTGGACCCACCGTACTACTCAGCTATGGAGTCGCGTCTGTGCGGGAAGCGCGGTGAACTGCATCTGAATTTCGATCACCAGCGCCTTGCGCAGGTACTACGAGAAGTTTCCCACCAATGGCTGCTCACTTACGACGACTGTCCGTTCGTTCGCCATTTGTATGCAGATTACACGCAAGTGCGCTGGACCCTGCAGTACGGGATGAACAACTACAAGCAGCCAATCGCGCGTCCAGGACGGGAGCTGTTTATCGCTAACTACCCCATTCAAGCGCAAGGCGCATTGGAGCAGCTTTGCTTAGTCTTTGAGCGACGGCGAACCGAGTACACCCCCTCGTAAAGCCCAAGCGAATTTCGCACTAAAACAGGGACAGCGTTGCACTCTGCAGACGCTGCCGGGCAATGGCGGCATATTCGGGGTTGATCTCGATGCCGATAAAGTGGCGTTTTAGATTGCGTGCGGCTAACGCGGTCGTACCGCTGCCTACAAACGGATCCAGCACGACCGCGCCTTCCACTGTGCTGAGTTGAATCAGGTACTCACAGAGGGCAATTGGCTTCGCCGTCGGGTGCAAATTAAACGCCCCACGCTCCTCCGTTGTCGGTTTCGGCACGAGAAAATATTTGTCTAACACCTCCTCCACCCCTTCCACAATCAACACATTGGCAGGGAACATATTGATCCCGATTCGTAGCGAGGTATTGAATAGCCCCACCCCATGTTTCAGAAAGTTCTCAAGGAAAGTGCCTTCGCAGGGTTTCTGCGCCACAGCAATCGGTTCGAAACAGGATTTGACCTGAGGTGTTTTCCTGTTCGACAGTTTGGCATGCAGATTGAACATCATTCGTGTTTGGATGATATTTGCGTATAAACTGGGTCAATGCGGCCTTGGAAACCCACTGGGTTGCAGGATAGCCACGCGCTAAGAAAACGAGCGTCAGCGCATCGATGGTAAATTGCTTTTTGGCGTTGTATAGCCTTGGCAGTCTGACACCGCGCTCCTGAAGGTGCTGCTGGTGCAGCTGCTTAATCTGGTCATAAACAATTTTTATCTCTTTTTTGCTCATCGTCTTTTTGCTCATCGTCATAGGAATTGTACCTGTTCAAAACGCATACTTTGAGAAGGCTAGCAGGGAGGTTCACAGGAAAGAGCGTTCTTCCCGCGAAACCAGAAACTCTATGGAGGCTTCTATGAAAACGACCGTTGTCTGGCATCATCATGACCTGCGCCTTGCGGATAATCCTGCGTTATATGAAGCAGCGCAGCGGGGCGCGGTCGTGCCCGTGTTCATCTATGCCCCTGAAGAGCAGGGCAATCGTGCGCCTGGCGCAGCCTGCCGATGGTGGCTGCATCACTCGCTGCAGTCGCTGGCGCACTCGCTGGAACAGCGTGGGGCGAAACTCATCGTGCGACGCGCTGCAAGTAGCCTGTCGGCCCTGGAGCAGATTCTGACCGAGACCGGGGCTGATGCCCTCTACTGGAACAAGCGCTATGAACCGCAACTGCGGGAGCGCGATGAGCGTATCCGCAAAGTATTTCAGGCACGTGGTGTCGAAGTTCACGAG
>ENA-ORXB01002352-ORXB01002352.1-sediment-metagenome-genome-assembly--contig:-NODE-2352-length-16600-cov-3.664589_pt1 | contig 16600 bp, 16 predicted proteins | sample MGYA00237863_ERZ511475 | MGnify/ENA primary metagenome ERZ511475 (study PRJEB26305, sample SAMN06343858) | sediment metagenome | isolation source: hot spring sediment | place: Canada: British Columbia... | reverse complement strand
GGACGAGAGCCGGGGGGTCGCGACCTGTTCGCCGCTCTGGGCGATCACGGGATAGAAGCCGACGTAGGCGACGAGCGCCCGCGCATCGGTGAAGCGCGTCAGCGCGCCGAGCTCGCCGAGCAGCGTCGCGGCGGTGTGCGGACCGATGCCGGGGATCGTCTGCATCAGCTCGGCATCGGAGGGGCCACGGCCCGGCTCACTTGGCGGCAGCAGGGCGGTGGCGGCCCGATCGACGTCCTCGATGGCGGTGGTGAGGTGCTCGAGCTGGCTCACGAGCGTGCGGACGACATGCGCGCGGGCCTCGGCGGCCTTGCCGCTGTAGATGGAACGGCGGGCGGCGTCCCGCACGGCGAGGGCGTCGTCGAGCGAGAACCCGCGGGTGCCGGCCTCTTCGGCGGCTCGGCGGATGGCCCGCGGGCTGGCCTGGGCGAGGTGCTGGGCGGTCGGGAACTGGGCCAGGATACCCCGGGCGCGGGCGCTGAGCAGGTCGCCGAGGGTGGTGCGGTGCTCCGGCAGGACGACGTCGAGCTGCGCGATGAGCTGGCGCAGGTAGGCCTGGCGGTCGTCCATGAGGCGGGCGCGCAGGCGGGCGAGCTCGCGCAGGCTCTGGATCTGCTCGTCGGGCACGTAGCTGTGCAGGGCGACGCCCGAGCGGAGCAAGCCCGCGATGACATGGGCATCGATGTCATCGGTCTTGGCCTTGCGCCGGACGAGGTCGCGGTACCGGCGGGTCTGGACCGGGTTGAGGACGATCACCCGGTAGCCGGCGCCGGCCAGGGCCGCCTCGAGGTTCTCCCACAGGTGGCCGGTGGCCTCGACACCGACCAGGCTGTGCGCGGGCGTCGCTCCGCGGGCCCGCAGGGTCTGGAGCAGTGTGGTGAAGCCGTCTTTGGTCGCCGCGATGGTGAAGCTGGGGCCCACCGCTTCGCCCTCGCGATCGAGGACGGCGACGCGGTGGTCGCGCAACGCCACGTCGATGCCGACGAACCGCTCAGTCATGGCACTCCCTTCGGAGGACGGCGGGGCACAGCGCGGATCAGCCGGACGGGTGCCACGCACCGCGGGGCCCGCATGGCCTGGTCGATCATGAGGGATGACGGCGGACCGTCTCCCAGCATCCTGGATGAATGCTCTCGACCCGGCGGCCGGGGCGCGACGCTCTCCGTTCACGGGTACCTCGTCGGTCCCGAGGGAACGCATCAGTCGTCGTCCCCGTCCTGCCTCCGGACAAACCTTAACCGTACCCTCCTCCTTGCGGCGAGGGGAATTGCCACGACGCTTGCGGGCGCCTCTCGCTCGTAACGTCATACCAGGGGGAATCCATGCGGAGCTCGGTCTTTCGCCGTCTGCCGGCCGCCGTCCTCGCGGCGCTCGTCCTCAAGCTGCTCCCGCCCCTGGTGGTGCTCGCGCTGCTCGTGGGGGGCGTGGCGTACGCGAACCACGTGCTCATCACCAAGCCGAAGCGCCAGGCCGCCCGCCGGGCCGCCGAGGCGCTCGGGCTGCGGCCGGTGCCGGACGCCGAGGCCGGGCTCGTGGGCCTGCCCTTCGCGCTCCTCACCCGGCCGGGCGCGGTCGCGAGCCAGGTGATGGCCGGGCCCTGGCGCGGTCGCGAGATCCGCGTGTTCGACCTCGAGCTCCCGCGGCCGGAGGCCTTCACCGGCGCGAGCCGCTTCACGTGCGCGCTCGTGCCACTGCCGTTCGCGGCGCCGCGCCTCGTGGTGGAGCCGGCCGCGTTCCTCACCCCGCCCGAGGAGCGGCCGGGCTTGCCCGTCTGCGACGTGCCCTCCGAGCGGGTGGCGACGCGCTTCGACGTGCGCTGCGAGGACCCGGCGTTCGCCGCGTCGTTCCTGGGCGAGCCGGTGGCCGACTGGCTGGTGGGGGAGCAGGAGCGGCTCGGTCTCGAGCTCGCGGGGTCCGCGGCGCTGCTCTACCGATCGTGGGTCCCGGCGAAGGAGCGGGACCTCGTGCTCGACGCGGTGAGCGGGTTCCTCGCGGCCGTGCCGGCCGGACGATCCTCGGAGGGGGCGGGGTGAGCCAGCCGGCCCCGAGCGCGCCGAGGCTGCTCCGTCGCAGCCGCGAGGACCGGGTGATCGCCGGGGTCTGCGGCGGCCTCGGCCGGTACCTCGGGATCGACCCGGTGCTGCTGCGGATCGCGTTCGTGGTGCTCGCGCTCGTCGGCGGCGGCGGCGTCCTCCTGTACATCGTCTCCTGGATCCTCATCCCGGAGGAGCGGCCGGGGGAGGAGCTCGGCGCGGGACCGCCCTCGAGCGCCGACACGCTGCGCCTGGTGGTCGGCGGGCTCCTCGTCATCGTCGGGGTCCTGCTCCTCGTGCAGATGAGCGTGCCGCGCATCGGGCGGTACGTGTGGCCGCTCGCGCTCATCGCCGTCGGGGTGGCGGTGCTCGTGCAGGCCTCGGTGCGGCGATGAGCGACCTGCCGCCGGTCCCACCGTCCCCGGCGCCGGCGAAGGGCCCCGTTGCGACCGGACGGCTCGTGCTCGGCCTCGTGCTCGTGCTCCTCGGCCTCGGCTGGCTCCTCGAGGCCACCGGGGCGCTCGAGCTCGACTGGGCGCTCGTGTGGCCGGTCGTGCTCATCCTCGTGGGCGTCGCGCTCGTGGTCGGGGCGTGGCAGGGGCGGGCGCGGGGCGGGCTCGTGGCGCTCGGGGTGGTGCTCACGCTCCTGCTCGCGCTCGGGACGCTCGAGATGCCGCTCACCGGCGGGGTCGGCGACCGGGTGGAGCGGCCGGGCTCGCTCGGCGAGATCCCCCGCCGGTACGAGCTCGCCGTCGGGAAGCTCACGGTCGACCTCGGGGGCCTGCGGTGGTCGGCGGCCGAGGTCCCCGGCTCGGTGCGGGTCCGGGCGGGGGTGGGGATGGGCGAGCTCCTCGTGCTGGTCGGCGAGGGCTTCCCGTGCATCTCGGTGCGGGCCCGCTCCGGGCTCGGCGACGTCGTGGTCTTCGGCGAGCGCGCGAGCGGGATCTCGCCCGAGTACCGGACCGAGGCGACGTGCCTCGCCGCGCCCGTGCTGGAGCTGGACCTCTCGGTGGGGCTCGGGAAGGTGGAGGTGCGCCGTGGCTGATCGGCCCGTGGACCGGGTCGGGCTCTCGTTCGGGATCGCGTTCGTGGTCGTCGGGGTGCTGCTGCTGCTCGATCGGCTCGAGGTGATCGAGCTCCGGGCCTCCGTCGTGCTGCCGATCCTGCTCATCGCGCTCGGCGTGGGGGTCCTGCTCGGCGGGAGGTCCCCGCGGTCCGCGGAGGACCGGTAGCGCGCGGTGGAGGCCGTCCTGCCCTTCGTGCTCGCCGCGGCGGTGGCGCTCGCCGCGGCGTGGGTCTCCTACTACCTGAAGCAGAAGCGTCGCCAGGAGCTCGCGCGGATGGCGCGCCAGCTCGGGCTGGAGTTCTCGCCGCGGGACGTGCTCGGCTGCCTCGACCTGCCCTTCCGGCTCCTCACGCTCGGCGACGGGCGCGGGACCGAGAACGTGATGTGGGGCACCTGGCAGGGCATGCCGGTGCGGGAGTTCGACTACTGGTACTACGAGGAGTCCACCGACTCGCAGGGCCACCGCTCGCGCACCTACCACCGGTACTCCTGCGCGGTGACCGAGATCGAGGCCGCGTGCTCGCCGATCACGATCTCCCGCGAGAACCTGCTCACGCGCCTGGCCGACGCGATCGGCCTGGATGACCTCGAGCTCGAGCTCGAGGAGTTCAACCGCGCCTTCGACGTGAAGGCCAAGGACCGGCGGTTCGCCGTGGCCCTCGTCGACCAGCGGATGATGCGGTTCCTGCTCGGGACCGACCCCGCCTTCGCGTTCGAGGCGTGCGGGCGGTGGCTGCTCTGCTCCAGCAAGCGCCGCCGCCCGAGCGAGCTCGTGCCGCTCCTCGGCACGCTGAAGGGCTTCCGGGACCACGTGCCCCGCGTGGTCTTCGACCTGTACCGGCCGGACGCGAGCGGGTAGGCTCGCGCGAGGACCACCAGCGGAGGGTCACCCACCGAGGGTCACCAGGAGGGAGAGGCGATGGAAGCGCTCTGGGTCGTGCTCGGGCTCGTCGTGCTGATCGTGCTCGCGGGCGTCTTCTCCTACAACCGGTTCGTCTCGCAGCGGCAGCTCATCCGCGACGCGTGGGCGAACATCGACACCGAGCTCCGCCGGCGGTACGACCTGATCCCCAACCTCGTCGAGACCGTGAAGGGCTACGCGGCGCACGAGCGGGGGGTCCTCGAGGAGGTCACCCGCGCTCGCGCGGCCGCCGTCGCCGCCACCGGCTCGCCGGCCGAGCAGGCGGCGGCCGAGGGTCCGCTCGTCCAGGCCCTGCGCCAGCTGTTCGCGGTCGCCGAGAACTACCCGGACCTCAAGGCCAACCAGAACTTCCTCGCGCTGCAGCAGGAGCTCGCGAACACCGAGGATCGCATCCAGACGGCCCGGCGCTTCTACAACGCGAACGTGCGCGACTACAACCGGCGCGTGGGGCAGTTCCCCTCGATGCTGATCGCCCGGATGTTCGGGTTCCGCGAGGAGGAGTTCTTCGAGATCGAGGAGGCGATCCGCGAGGCCGGCCCCCCGCAGGTGAACTTCACCCAGGAGGGGCCCTCGGTCTCCTTCGGCGCGCCGGGGACCCCGCCGAGCGAGCGTGCCCCGGCGCCCGGCGCCCCTCCGGCCGCGGCCGCGCCGCCGATGCCCCCGCCGCCGGAGGAGGGCTCGCCCTCGTAGCCCCTCAGGCCGGCTCCGCGCCGGTCCGCGCGTGGCCCTCGCGTGCGGTGCGACGTCGGACGTCCGTGGTGAGGGAGCACCACAGCGCGGCGTAGGCGATCGCGGTCAGGCCGAGGCCGACGGCGGCGGGGCGCTCGCCGAGGACGCTCGCCGCCCAGGCCGTCACGAGGCTCGAGATCGTGAGCGTGAGGGTGATGAGCGCGTAGTCCATCGCGAAGATCCTGCCGCGGACGTGGTCCGGCGTGACGCGCTGGAGCCCGTACGTGGAGAGCGTCCACTGGGCGCCCCCGCCGAGGTGGGCGAGGACGACCATCGGAACGGCGGTGAGGAGCGTGGGCATGAGCCCGAAGACCGTGTACCCGATCCCGAACACCGCGAGGGCGACGCCGATCGCGGCGAACAGCCGCCGATCCCGGGGCCCGGCCGCCCACCGCCCGAGGAACGGCCCGATGAGCGCTCCGACGCCCCGCGCGGCCATCAGGACGCCGATCCCGATCGCGCCCGCCCGGAAGACCTTCTCGGCGAAGACCGAGAGCAGCACCATGACCCCCGCTGCGAGCCCGAACCCTGCTTTCACCGCGAGGAGCGCCAGCACCCGGTGGTCGCTGCGGGCGTAGCGAGCGACCTCGACGGTCGCCGCGACGATCCCGGGATGCTCGAGGTCCGGATCTCGCGGCCCTGAGAAGGGACGCTGGATCCGCGTGAGGAGCAGCCCCGAGGCGGCGAAGGACGCGGCGTCGACCGCGAAGGCCACGTTCTCCCCGAGGGTGGCCACCACGACCCCGCCGGCCGCCGCGCCGAGCGCGAGCATCGTGCCCCACAGCGAGCCGAACAGGGCGTTCGCCGGCCCGAGGTCGGCGTCGTCCACGAGGTTGGGGAAGGCCGCGCTCGAGGCCGGGTCGAAGACGGCGCTCAGGCAGGAGATGGCCGCGAGCAGGGCGTAGGCGATCCACATCGAGCCGGCGTCGTGCACGAGGAGGAACCCCAGGCACAGCGCGGCCCGGACGAGGTCGCAGGCGACCATGAGGCGCTTGCGGTCCAGGCGGTCGACGAGGGCTCCCCCGACGGGGGAGACGAGGAAGAACGGGATCTCCTGCGAGACCACGAGCAGGGCGACCGAGACGGCCGAGCCGGTGAGCTCGAGCGCGAGCGCGAACAGGGCGACGAGCAGGAACCAGTCCCCGCCGAGCGAGATGAACGAGGCGAGGTACAGCCGTCGGAAGTCGGGGTTGCGGCGGAGGAGCGACAGGCTGGCCCGCAGGCCGCCGAGGGACTCCACCGGCTCGCGTTCGGACACGACGGTCTGCCAGACTACAGGGCGGCGGCGTCGCGGGCGGCGCCGCAGCGGGAGGAGAGCCGAGGAGGCGGACCATGCTCGAGGGCATCACCTGGTTCCGGCAGTCGGCGATGCGGTGGCGGGGGGACGGCCCCGTCGTCTACGTCGACCCGTGGGGCGTCACCGACCCCGCGCCGGCCGACCTCATCCTCATCACCCACGCGCACTTCGACCACTTCCAGCCCGAGGAGATCGAGCGCCTGCGGACGGCGACCACGAAGCTCGTGGCCCCCAAGGACGTGGCGGCCGAGCTCTCGGGCGACGTGACGGCGGTCGCGCCCGGCGAGTCGCACGAGATCGGGGGCTTCCGCTTCGAGACGGTCCCGGCGTACAACATCGTCGAGGAGCGTCTGGAGATGCACCCGAAGCGCAACGGGTGGGTGGGGTACGTGTTCGAGTACGGCGGCCGCACCTACTACCACGGCGGGGACACCGACGCCCTGCCCGAGCTCGAGTCCCTGTCCACGCAGGTCGCCATGGTGCCGATCGGCGGGACCTACACGATGGACGCGCGCGAGGCGGCCGGCCTGGTGAAGGCGATGGGACCCGAGCTCGCGGTGCCGATGCACTTCGGGTTCGTCGTCGGCTCGCCCTCGGACGCCGAACGTTTCCGGGAGCTCGCGGCGCCGGTGACGGTCGAGGTGCTCGAGCCGACGAACCCGTTCGAGCAGCCGTAGGAGCACGAGGAGGAAAGGAGCGAGAGGCATGGCGCTCGGCTACGACAAGCCCCTGTACATCCTGGCCTTCGATCACCGGGGGTCCTTCCAGAAGAAGTTCTTCGGGGTGACCGGGCAACCGACCCCCGAGGAGGCCGCCCGCATCTCGGACGCGAAGCGGGTGATCTACGAGGGCCTGCTCCGCGCGCTCGACGAGGGCGTCCCGAAGGAGGCCGCAGGGGCGCTCGTCGACGAGCAGTTCGGCGCCGAGATCGCCCGCGACGCGAAGGCGCGCGGGCTCACGCTCGCGATGCCGGTGGAGAAGAGCGGGCAGGACGAGTTCGACTTCGAGTACGGGGAGGACTTCGGCCGCCACATCGAGGAGTTCGACCCCACCCTCTCGAAGGTGCTCGTCCGCTGGAACCCCGAGGGCGACGCCGAGATGAACCGCCGCCAGGGCGAGCGGCTGAAGCGGCTCAGCGACTGGCTCCACGAGCGCGGGCGCCTGTTCCTCTTCGAGCTCCTCGTGCCGCCCCTCCCGCACCAGCTCGAGGCCGTCGGCGGTGACGAGCAGCGCTGGGACAGGCAGGAGCGGCCGAAGCTCATGCGCGAGGCGATCCGCCAGATCCACGAGGCGGGCATCGAGCCGGACATCTGGAAGATCGAGGGGATCGACCGGCGCGAGGACTGCGAGATGATCTCGGCCGAGTGCCGCTCGGGCGGGCGGGACGGCGTCGCGTGCGTCGTGCTCGGCCGGGGGGCGGACGACGCCGCCGTCGACCACTGGCTGCGGATGGGCAGCGGCGTGCCCGGCTACATCGGGTTCGCGATCGGTCGGTCGATCTGGTGGGACCCGCTGAAGGCCTACGTCGACGGCCAGATGGGGCGCGAGGAGGCGGCCAAGCAGATCGCGGCCAACTACCGGCGGTTCATCGACGTGTACGAGGCGGGACAGGAGGCGTGATGCCGGTCATCAAGACGATCGACGTCGTCGGGGTTTCGACGGAGTCCTGGAGCGACGCCGCGAAACAGGCCCTCGCCGAGGCGGCGAAGACCATCCGGCACATCGAGCGGATGGACATCCTCGGCACGAGCGCCGTCATCCGCGACGGGAAGATCGCCGAGTACCACACGCACGTCCAGATCGCGTTCCGCCTCGAGCGGTAGCGGGGGGCACGGCGGGGCCCGCTCCGCCGTGCCCGATGCCGTGCCCGAGCCCGCCGGCGCGCCCCGGATACACTGAGGTCGGCATGCCGGCCTCCATCGTGATCGGGACGCAGTGGGGCGACGAGGGCAAGGGCAAGGCGACCGACTACCTCGCGGACCACATGGACTTCGTCGTCCGCTACCAGGGCGGGAACAACGCCGGCCACACCATCGTCGCGCAGGGGCACGAGCTGCGGCTGCACCTCGTGCCCTCGGGGATCCTCTACCCGCACATCACCTCGGTCATCGCGGACGGGGTCGTGGTGGACCCCCGGGTCCTGCTCGAGGAGATGGACGCGCTCGCCGCGGTCGGGCTCGACGTGAGCCGGCTGCGCGTCTCGAACAACGCGCACATGATCATGCCGTACCACCTCGAGCTCGAGAAGGTCACCGAGCGCTACCTCGGCAAGCACGCGCTCGGGACGACGAAGCGGGGCATCGGCCCGGCCTACGCCGACAAGGCGGCACGGATCGGCCTGCGCATCCAGGACCTGTTCGACGAGAAGATCTTCCGCGAGAAGCTCGACGTGGTCCTCAAGGAGAAGAACCTCATCCTCACGAAGGTCTACAACCGGCTCCCGCTCGAGGCCGAGCGCATCGTGCAGGACTACATGGCCTACGCGGAGCGCCTGCGGCCCCACGTGGTCGACACCTCGCGCCTGCTGTACGACGGGCTGCGGGAGGGCAAGAACGTGCTGCTCGAGGGCGCGCAGGGCACCATGCTCGATCTCGACAAGGGCACGTACCCGTTCGTGACGTCCTCGAACCCGGTCGCCGGGTACGCGCTCGCCTCCGCGGGGATCGGCCCGCACGAGGTCGAGCGCGTGATCGGCGTGACGAAGGCCTACGTGACCCGCGTCGGCGCGGGACCGTTCCCGACCGAGGACCTCGGCCCCGACGGGGAGCGGATGGGCGAGCGGGGGCGCGAGTTCGGCACCACGACCGGCCGCAAGCGTCGCTGCGGCTGGTTCGACGCGGTCATCCTGCGGTACGCGGCGCGGGTGAACGGGCTGACGGAGCTCTTCCTCACGAAGCTCGACGTGCTCTCCGGCTTCGAGCGGATCAAGGTGTGCGTGGCGTACCGGGCCGACGGCGAGACCTTCGAGGACGTGCCGCCGCACCAGTCGCTCATCCACCGAGCGGAGCCCGTCTACGAGGAGCTCGAGGGCTGGAGCGAGGACCTCGGAGCGGTGCGGACCCTCGAGGATCTCCCGAAGGCGGCCCGCGCCTACGTCGAGCGGGTGAGCGAGCTCGTCGGCGTGCCGGTGCGGATGGTCTCGGTCGGCCCCGCCCGCGAGCAGAGCCTGTCCGTGCCGTGAGCGTGCGGGGACCGGCGGCGCGATGATCGAGCGGGGGCGGTCGGCGCCGTGAACCTTCGGGTCCTCGTCGTGGGCGGCGGTGGACGCGAGCACGCGCTCGCCTGGCGCCTGCTGCGGGACCCCGACGTCGGGGAGCTCCTCGCCGCGCCGGGGAACCCGGGCATCGCGGCCGAGGCCCGGTGCGTGCCGCTGGATCCGACCGACGTGGGGGCCGTCGCCGATCTCGCGGAACGGGAGGGCGTCGACCTCGTCGTGGTGGGGCCGGAGGCGCCCCTCGTCGCCGGGCTCGCCGACGAGCTGCGCTCGCGGGACGTGCCGGTGTTCGGCCCGACGAAGGCCGGTGCCCGCCTGGAGGGCTCGAAGGCCTGGGCGAAGGACCTGTGCGAGCGCTACGGGATCCCGACCGGTCGCGCGCGCGTGGTGACGAGCGTGGCCGAGGGGCTCGCGGCCCTCGACGAGCTCGGACCGCCCTACGTGGTGAAGGCCGACGGCCTGGCCGCCGGCAAGGGCGTGGTCGTGACCGAGGACCGCGAGCGGGCCGCCGCGGCGCTCGAGGACTGCCTCGTGCGGGGCGCCTTCGGGCAGGCGGGCGCCACCGTTCTCGTCGAGGAGCACCTCGCGGGGCGGGAGGTCTCGGCCTTCGCCCTCACCGACGGGCGCCGGGCGGTGCCGCTCGCGATGGCCCAGGACTTCAAGCGGGCGCTCGATGCCGACGCCGGCCCGAACACCGGCGGCATGGGCGCGTACTCGCCGGTCCCGTTCGCGGGCGGCGCGACGGCCGAGGCGATCTCGCGGGAGGTGCTGGGGCGCGCGGCCGAGGCCCTGCACGCCGAGGGCGTGGACTACCGGGGCGTGCTCTACGCAGGGCTCATGCTCACCGAGGATGGGCCCCGGGTGCTCGAGTTCAACTGCCGCTTCGGCGATCCCGAGACCCAGGCGCTCATGCCCCGGATCCGCTCGGGCCTCGCCCGGGCGCTCCTCGCCTGCGCCCGGGGCGACCTCGGCGGGGCCCGGATCGAGCTCGAGGACCTCGCCTGCGTGACGGTGGTCGCGGCCTCGGGCGGGTACCCCGGGCCACACGAGATCGGCTTCGAGATCGAGGGGCTGGAGGAGGCCACCGCCGTCGAGGGCGCCGTCGTCTTCCACGCCGGCACCGCGCTCCGAGACGGTAGAGTGGTCACCGCTGGGGGCAGGGTGCTGTCGGTGAGCGGCCTCGGTGGGACGATCGGGCGGGCGCGGGCGGTCGCCTACGAGGCGCTCTCGCGCATCCGGTTCCCCGGGATGCACCACCGGTCGGACATCGCCGCGGCCGCCGCGGCGGAGGAGGGGACATCGTGAGCGAGCCCGTCGTCGGCGTCCTGGTGGCCTCGCCGTCCGAGCTCGCGATCATGCAGCAGGCCGGCGCGATCCTCGAGCGCCTCGGGATCCCGCACGAGACCCGGGTGATGTCGGCGGCCCGCAGCCCCGACGTCGTCGACGAGTACGCGCGGACGGCCTTCGAGCGGGGGCTGAAGGTCCTGATCTGCACGACGGGGATCTCCGGCCACCTCGCCTCGGCGGTGGCGGCTCGGACGATCTTGCCGGTCATCGGCGTGCCGATCGCCTCGGAGCACATGGACGGCACGATGGCCCTCGTCATCACCGCGCAGATGCCCCGCGGGGTGCCCGTCGCGACGGTCGGCGTGGACGCCTCGGTCAACGCCGCGATCCTCGCCGCGCAGATCCTCGGCGTGGCCGACACCGAGATCCAGGCCCGGCTGTGGAAGTTCAAGGACGACCTCGCGGAGGGCCTGCGGCTGTGACCCGCGTCCGGCCCCCCATGGAGGCGAGCCGGTGATCCCGCGCTACACGCTCCCGGAGATGGCGGCCGTGTGGTCCGACGAGGCCCGGATGCGCCACTGGCTCGAGATCGAGATCCTCGCGGTCGAGGCCTGGGCGAGGCTCGGCAAGGTCCCGGAGGAGGACGCGCGGACGATCCGCGAGCGCGCCGCCTTCAGCGTCGAGCGGGTGCAGGAGCTCGAGCGCACGACCCGCCACGACGTCAACGCCTTCGTGCGCTGCGTCGCCGAGTCGGTCGGTCCGGCCGGGCGCTGGGTCCACTTCGGCCTCACGTCCTCGGACGTGCTCGACACCGGGTTCGCGCTCCAGCTGCGTGCCGCGGCCGACCTCCTGCTCGCGCGCCTGGACCGGCTCGTGCAGGTCACGGCGGACCTCGCCTTCGCGCACCGGGACACGCCGATCATCGGGCGCACGCACGGCGTCCACGCCGAGCCGACCTCCTTCGGGCACAAGGTCGCGACCTGGGCCTTCGAGCTCGACCGCGGCCGCGAGCGCCTGCGCCGGGCCCGTGAGGTCGTGAGCGTGGGCAAGCTCTCGGGGGCGGTCGGCAACTACGCGCAGGTCGACCCCCGCATCGAGGAGGAGGTCTGCGCGCGCCTCGGCCTGCGGCCGGAGGACGCCTCGAGCCAGATCGTCCATCGGGACCGCCACGCCGAGTACCTCGCCGCGCTCGCGCTCGTCGCGGGGACGCTCGACCGCATCGCGACCGAGATCCGCCACCTCGCCCGCACCGAGGTGCGCGAGGTCCAGGAGCCGTTCGCGCCCGGCCAGACCGGCTCGAGCGCGATGCCCCACAAGCGGAACCCGGTCGTGTGCGAGCGCATCACGGGGCTCGCGCGGGTGATCCGGGGGAACCTCCAGGCCGCGCTCGAGGACATGGCCCTGTGGCACGAGCGCGATATCTCGCACTCCTCGGTCGAGCGGATCGTCTTCCCCGACTCGACGACGGCGCTGGATTTCATGATGGCCGACCTCGCGTGGGTCCTCGAGGGGCTCGTGGTCTACCCCGAGCGGATGCGGGAGAACCTGTGGTCCGGCGGCGGCCTCGCCTTCTCCCAGGCGGTGCTGCTCGCGCTCGTCGAGCGCGGGCTCCTGCGCGAGGAGGCGTACCGGATCGTGCAGGAGGCGGCGGCGGCGGCCTGGGACGAGGGCGCCTCGTTCCGCGAGCGCCTCGAGGCCGACCCCAGGGTGCGCGAGGTGCTCTCCGCCGAGGAGCTCGGGGGGCTCTTCGACCCGGCCCGGTACCTCGCGCGCCTGGACGTGGTGTTCGATCGGCTGGCGAAGCTGCGAGGGGGCACGGCATGAGCGGCAAGCTGCACGCGCAGGGGAAGGTCCGCGACGTCTACGAGATCGACGAGGAGCGCCTGCTCCTCGTCGCGACCGACCGGATCAGCGCCTTCGACGTCGTGCTGCCGAACCCCATCCCGGACAAGGGCCGGGTCCTCACCGGCCTCACGCTGTTCTGGCTCGAGCGCACGAAGGACCTCGTGGGGAACCACCTGATCTCGGCCGACCGCCGCGACTTCCCCGGCAGCTTCCGGGACGAGCCGGCCCTCGCCGGCCGGGCGATGCTCGTGCGCCGGGCCGAGGTGATCCCGGTGGAGTGCGTCGCCCGTGGGTACCTCACGGGCTCGGGCCTGAAGCAGTACCTCGCCGAGGGACACGTCTGCGGGGTGCCGCTGCCGCCGGGGCTCGTGGAGGCCTCGCGGCTGCCCGAGCCGATCTTCACCCCGACCACGAAGGCCGCGACCGGGCACGACCAGCCGCTCACGTTCGAGGAGACCGTGGAGCTCATCGGCCGGGGCCTCGCCGAGCGCCTGCGCGAGCTCACGATCGCGCTGTACGAGCGCGGGGCCGAGATCGCGCTCGAGCGCGGCATCATCGTGGCCGACACGAAGTTCGAGTTCGGGTTCGCGGGCGGCGAGCTCATCCTCATCGACGAGGTCCTCACGCCGGACTCCTCGCGCTTCTGGCCGGCCGAGGGCTACGAGCCGGGCCGGCCGCAGCCGAGCTTCGACAAGCAGTTCGTCCGCGACTGGCTGGATGCGATGGGCTGGGACCACGAGCCGCCGGCGCCCGAGCTGCCGGCGGAGGTGGTCGCGAAGACCGCGCTGAAGTACCGGGAGGCCTACGAGCGCATCACCGGCGAGCCCTTCGACCGGTACCGGCAGCGGATGGGCGTGATGTCCGAGCACGACTGGGAGCGCTGCGCGGTCGATCTCGAGCGGCTGCGCATGGAGCACGGATGAGGTACCGGTTCGAGGTCGTGGTCTCGCTCCGGCCGGGGCTGCTCGATCCCCAGGGCAAGGCGATCGAGAGCGCCCTGCCGGCGATGGGCTGGACGAACGTGAGCGAGGTGCGCGTCGGCAAGCACATCACGCTCAGCGTCGAGGCCGACTCGCTGGAGGAAGCCCGGGCGCAGGTCGAGGAGATCGCCCGACGCCTGCTCTCGAACCCGGTGATCGAGGACCACCGGATCCTCCGCGCCGAGGAGGTCCCGGGGCCCGACGCCGCCGAGCCGGGGAGGGGGGCGGCCTAGGTGGGCCGGCGGCCGAGGGTCGGCGTGGTCACGTTCCCCGGCTCCCTCGACGACCGGGACGCGCTCCGGGCGGTCCGGCTGCTCGGGGGCGAGGGCGTGCCGCTCTGGCACGCCGAGCGGGACCTCCGGGGGGTGGACGCCGTGATCCTCCCCGGCGGGTTCTCCTACGGCGACTACCTCCGGACCGGGGCGATCGCCCGGTTCGCACCGGTGATGGAGGAGGTCCGCCGGTTCGCGGAGGCCGGCGGCCCGGTGCTCGGGATCTGCAACGGGTTCCAGATCCTCTGCGAGGCGGGGCTCCTGCCCGGGGCCCTCGCCCGCAACGCCTCCCTCCGGTTCGTGTGCCGGTGGGTGCACGTCCGGGTGGAGAGCACGGCCACCCCCCTCACCGCCGAGCTGCTCCCGGGGGAGGTGCTCGAGGTCCCGGTGAAGCACGGCGAGGGCCGGTTCCTGGCCGGGCCCGAGGACCTGGCCCGGATCGAGGGCGAGGGGCTCGTGGTCTTCCGCTACTGCGGGCCCGGCGGGGAGCTGGGCGAGGCCTGGAACCCCAACGGGAGCGCGGGGCACATCGCCGGGGTGCGGAACGAGGCCGGGAACGTGGTGGGGCTCATGCCCCACCCCGAGCACGCCGTCGACCCCGACCTGGGGCCCACCGGGGGCCAGCCGCTCCTCGCCTCGCTCCTGGCGCGGGCCCTGGCGAGGGTGTGACCGTGGTGCGCGGAGGAGGCGCGAGGGGGGCGCCCGCCCAGGGCGCGACGGCGAGGTCGGGGGAGGGCGCGGCCGAGGTGCCCGCGGAGGGCGCGACCGGCACCCGGGCCCGGGAGCCGCTCCACCGCGCGCTCGGGCTCACCGACGAGGAGCTCGGGATGGCCCGCGAGGCCCTCGGCCGGGAGCCGAACCCCACCGAGCTCGCGATGTTCGCGGCGATGTGGTCCGAGCACTGCTCCTACAAGTCGAGCAAGCTCCACCTGCGGGGCCTCCCCACCGAGGGGGAGGCCGTGCTCGTGGGGCCCGGGCGGGACGCGGGCGTGGTGGACCTCGGCGAGGGGCTGGCTGCGGTGTTCAAGATGGAGTCCCACTCCCACCCCTCGGCGATCGAGCCCTACCAGGGGGCGGCCACCGGGGTGGGCGGGATCGTCCGGGACGTGCTGGCGATGGGGGCCCGACCGGTGGCGCTCCTCGACCCGCTCCGGTTCGGTCCCCTCTCCGAGGAGCGGAACCGCTGGCTCTTCGCGGGGGTCGTGGCGGGCATCGGGGGGTACGGGAACTGCATCGGGGTCCCCACGGTCGGGGGCGAGGTGGCGTTCGCGCCCCCGCACTCGCGGAACCCCACGGTGAACGTGATGTGCGTGGGGATCGCGCCGGCGGAGCGGGTCCTCGCCCCCCGGGGGGTGGAGCCCGGCGCCCTCCTGCTCCTCGTGGGCGCGGCCACCGGGCGGGACGGGATCGGCGGCGTCTCGGTCCTGGCCTCCCGGACCCTGGAGGAGGGGGCCGAGGAGAGCCGGCCGAGCGTCCAGATCGGCGACCCCTTCGCCGAGAAGCTCCTGATCGAGGCGTGCCTGGAGCTGGTCGAGGCGGGGCTCCTCGAGGGCCTCCAGGACCTGGGGGGCGCCGGGCTCACCTGCGCGGTCTCCGAGACCGCGGCGCGGCTCGGGCTGGGGGCCGAGGTGGACCTGGACGCGGTGCCGCTCCGGGAGCCGGGGATGGAGGCCTTCGAGATCCTCACCTCCGAGTCCCAGGAGCGGATGCTCGCCGTGGTCCGGCCGGAGCGGCTCGAGCGGGCCCGGGCGGTCTGCGCGCGCTGGGGGCTCGCCTCGGCCGTCGTGGGCCGCCTGGTCGAGGGGGGCGCGATGCGGGTGCGGATGGGCGGGGCGGTCGTGGCCGAGGTCCCGGCGCGGTCCCTGGCGGAGGAGGCTCCCGTCTACGACCGGCCGCGGCGCCCGCCGGAGGGGCTCGCGGAGCTCCACGCCGACGACCCCACGTTCCTGCCTTGGGCGGGGGACCCGGGGGAGGCGCTCCTCGCCGTCCTCTCCTCGCCCAACGTGGCCTCCAAGCGCTGGGTCTACGAGCAGTACGACTCGCTGGTCCAGGGACAGACCCTCCGGGGCCCGGGCGGGGACGCCGCCGCCATCCGGATCGAGGGGACGCTTCGGGCCATCGTCTGCTCCGTGGACGGGAAGGGGAGGTTCGGGGCGCTCGACCCCTACCTGGGAGCGGCCCACGCCGTGGCCGAGGCCGCCCGGAACGTGGCCTGCGCGGGGGCGCGGCCCCTCGCCGTGACCAACTGCCTGAACTTCGGGAACCCCGAGCGGCCCGAGGTGATGTGGCAGTTCGCCGAGGCCGTCCGGGGGATGGGCGACGCCTGCCGGGCGCTCGGGACCCCCGTGACCGGGGGGAACGTGAGCTTCTACAACGAGTCCGGCGGGTCGGCGATCTGGCCCACGCCGGTGGTCGGGATGCTCGGGATCACCCCCGACCACCGCCTGCTCGTGGGGCACGCCTTCCGGGGCGCGGGGGACCTCGTCTACCTCCTCGGGGAGACCCTCCCCGAGCTCGGGGGGTCGGAGTTCGCCGAGGTCGTCCTGGGGAAGGTCTCGGGCCGGCCGCCGGCCCTCGACCTGGAGCGGGAGCGAGCTCTCGTCGAGCTGCTCGTGGAGGCGGCCCGCCGCGACCTCCTGGCCTCGGCCCACGACTGCTCCGACGGGGGGCTCGCCGTCGCCTTGGCCGAGTCGGCGATCGCGGGCGACGTGGGGTTCGCGGTGGCCCTCCCCGAAGATCTGCCGGCGCACGTCTCCCTGTTCAGCGAGTCGGCCTCCCGGGCGGTGGTGAGCGTGGCGCCGGGGAGGGCTGGCGAGCTCGAAGACCTCGCCGCCGAGCGCGGCGTCCCCTGCGCGCTGCTCGGCGAGACCGGCGGGCCGCGGATGGCCTTCGACGGGCTCTTCGAGCTGGAGGTGGCCGGGGCCCGCCAGGCGTGGGAGGACGCGATCCCCCGGC
>ENA-ORXB01002350-ORXB01002350.1-sediment-metagenome-genome-assembly--contig:-NODE-2350-length-16608-cov-2.892626_pt1 | contig 16608 bp, 13 predicted proteins | sample MGYA00237863_ERZ511475 | MGnify/ENA primary metagenome ERZ511475 (study PRJEB26305, sample SAMN06343858) | sediment metagenome | isolation source: hot spring sediment | place: Canada: British Columbia... | reverse complement strand
GGATCGGCTTCGAGCTGGATACCGACCCGGACGTGGCGGTCAACGAAGTGCAGCGGAAGTATAGCGCCACCACGTACGAGCTCCCGCCGGAGATCGAGCCCGCCACCATCCAGCAGTTCAGCCTGAACGATATCCCCATCATGCAGATGTCCGTCACCGGGAGCCTGCCGGAAACGGAACTCTACAACCTGGTAAAAAACGAGCTGCAGCCCCGCCTGCAGCAGGTGGAAGGCGTGAGCCGGGTGATGCTGCTCGGCGGCCGCGAACGGGAGATCCGCCTGGAAGTGCACCCCGACCGCCTCGAAGCCTACCGGATTCCGCTGCTGCAGTTGATGCTCGCCGTGCAGGGGGACAACAAGAACGTCCCGGCGGGCCGGGTGGAGCAGAGCGGGAAGAACTTCGTGGTGCGGATAACCTCCCAGGTCTCGGACGTTAAGGAACTCGAAAGGATCGTTGTTGCCCAGAGCCAGGCCGGTCCGGTTTACCTCGGCGACGTCGCGGAGGTAAAAGATACCCTCAAGGACGCGCAGAGCATCGTGCGCTTCAACGGGGAGCCCGGCATCGGGCTGATGGTCTTCAAACGCTCCGACGCCAACACCATCGAAACCAGCGAAAGGGTCCGGGAAAGCATCGCCGGGATAGAGAAAAAGTTCGGCGTCAACATCGCCCTGGCCTACGACTCGTCGGAGTTTATCAAGGATTCCCTCGAGGGGATCCAGGAGGAGCGCAGGCGCCTGCAGGAACTGCGGGGCAAGGCCCAGATCGTGCTGGATACGTCCGACCTCTCCCCTCAAAAGCTCCGCGAGGAGGTCATGCACCTCTTCACGGGCCGGCGCCGGGGCCTGATCGTGGTGATCCGCACCTTCGGTTACAAGCACGGGGTGCCCCGCGACGCCGACCTGGTCTTCGACGTGCGTTTCCTGCCCAATCCCAACTACGTGGAAGACCTGCGCCCCCTGGATGGCACCGACCCGCGGGTACGGGACTATGTGCTGCGCTGGCCCGTCTCGCGGCGCTTTCTGCGGCTCCTGGGGGGCCTCCTCCGCTTCCTTTTGCCCCAGTACGTGGCCGAAGGCAAGACCCAACTCACGCTGGCGGTGGGGTGTACGGGGGGCCGGCACCGCTCCGTGGTGGTGGCCGAGTACCTGGCCGACAAGCTGGAGCCCGCCATCTACAACCCGGACAAGGCGGGGCGCGAGGACGCGACCGCCGAGCTGCGCCGCCAGACCATCGAGGAGTTCGCCCGGCGTGGCGCGGACCCGCTCCTCGGCGCGGCTGCGTCGCAGGTCGTTGCCGCGGCGAGGTCGGTAGGCGGCGAGCACACGCTCCCGCTCGGCGTGACGACCGAGCTGCTGCAGCACTTGGCCCAGCGTAACGTAGGGATTGTCTCCCGAGCTATCGCCACCGATCGCCCGGCGCAGGCACGCTGCCGCTTCGGGCAGCAGGTTCAGCCGCTGGAGCAACGTCGCCGCATTGAGCCACGGCACCTGGTAGTCGGGCTTCATCCGTGCGGCGGTGATCAGGTGGCGGACGGCGCGTTCGGCCATCGCCGGATCGTCCGACTGCCGCCCGTAGGTGCGGCCGAGGTAGAAGTGGGCGTGAGCGTCGGCCGGCTGCAACTGGACGGCGCGCTCGAGCGCCGCCGCTGCCCGATCGTATTGTTCCGATCCGTAGAGGAGCATGCCGAGATTGCCCAGGGCTTCGCTCGCGCGGTCGGGAAATCGGTGACTTGCCCACTCGTATTCGGCGATCGCGTCGGCGGGTCGCTGGAGCAAAACGAGCAGCCGGCCGCGGAGCAGGCTTCCCTCCATGCTGACGAGATCGGCAGCGCGCGCCCGGTCGAGGACGGCGAGCGCGGCGCCGTGGTTCCCGCGCGACGCGACCGCCTCCGCCCAGTCGACGTAGGCGAGCGGCTGCCGTAGCCCGCTCGCGATCGCCCGCGCCAGGGTGGCTTGCGCCCCGCGGAAATCTCCTCGCAGGAGCAGCGCCCTGCCGCGTGCCCATGCCGCGTCGAGGGGTCGACCGGTCGCCGTGTAGGCGCGAGCTAGCCAATCGTAGCAGAGGACCTCCTGATGGCGGGCGACCGCCGCGCGGGAGAGGAGGGGGATCGCCTGGGCAGGCCGTCCGGCGAGCACGAGCGCCTTTCCCGCTTGGTAGGCAGTGGCGGGATCGTTCGGCTCGGCTGCCGCGACCTGCGCCAGGCGCTCGGCGCCTGCGGCGCGGTGTTCGGCGATTTCGACTTCCGCGCATCCTCTCCAAAATTCGACGGCGGGCGGGGGCGGTTCCTGGCGAGTGAGCGGCGCCAGGGTCGCCAGGGCCGCGTCGGGTCGGCCGGCAGCCAGCAGCAGCCGCGCGTGCAGCAGACGCGGCGCCGGGTGATCGCCCCCGGCACGGACGGCGCTCGCCGCCCACGCTACCGCGCGCTCCAGTTCGCCGCACTGATACCAGGTGAGCGCTCCCTCCAGACACTCCTCGACGTCGGCCGGTGCGGCGGGGAGTTCGGCCAGCACCTCCGCCGCGCGACGCAGATCGCCCCGGCCGGCGTAGCCTGCCGCCAGATCGACCCGACCGACGGGTGCGGACACTCCCAGGCGCGCGAGCGTCGCCTCCGCCTCCTCCACCCAACCGATTCGGGCGCAGAGGCGGACGTAGCGTTCGATCGAGGCGGGCTCCGCCTGCGGGCCGACGAGCGGCGCCAGCGCCAGCGCCGCGCCGACGCGATCGCCCTCGCGCTCGCAGATCTCCGCCAGGGCGAGGCGTGCCGCCGCGTCCGTCGGGTTCCGATCGACCCGCTCCTCGGCGGCGAAGAGCTCGTCGGAGCCGAGTTGGCTGCGCACCCAGGAGCGCACCGCCGCCGGCCCGGGCGCCGGCGGGGAGGCGGGGCGGCCGGTGCACCCCGCGGCGATCGCCAGCGCCAGCGCGGCGCTGCTCCACCGCGCCCATTGCCGCCGTGGGATTCCCTGCTCCATGGAGGCCGCTGTCGCCCTTGCGATCGCCCGCCGGGCGGGCGAGGCGCCGCTCGCGGAAGAGCCTGCACCGACCGCAAACGGTGCAGGCTCTTCGGTGCGATGAGGGCAGTTCCCTCCGGCTTCGTTCTGACGAACGGCCTCGGGGCTTACCGGTTATCCCAGGTATTGTTCGGGTGCCCGTAGGGCCACCCCTGCGGCATCGGCCCGAGGAACTGGGTCAGGCGCGACCACTTCGCGTGCCCGTCCGCGTAAACCACGTTCAGGCCCTGCTGGTGGCGCGGCATGGGTCGGCGGCTCTGGTTCCCCCAGTCGTCGTGCTGGGTGTAGGGCAGACAGCCGTCACGATCCCAGCAGCCGGGCGGCTGCACCTGCCAGTCGCACGCCGGGCGGCCCGGGTCGATGAAGTTGTTCCACTCGTCCGGCGGCTTGCCAATGACGTTCCGCGTGCACTGCGAGCAGTCCGAGAAGACGAACGTGCCCGCCGCGTCGGGAATCTGGGCGAGTGGCCGACCGGGGAACGCGCACCAGGAGTCGCGCTCCAGGTAGCAGCCCCAGTTCATCACGTTGATGTTCGCGCCGTAGCCGCCCACGTCCCACTGACCGGGGCGCTGGTTCGGCGCGCTCGGACACGCGTTGATGCCGCGGTTCTTCTGATACGGCTCGATGAAGTCGTACCAGCGGTTGGGCTTGGGCGCCCCGTTGCCTCCCATGGGTAGGACTTCGTCGTAGTCCTGCACATAGAGGGCGAGGGCCGTCCCCATCTGCCGGCAGTTGCTCAGGCATTGCACCCCCCGCGCCTTCTCGCGCGCTTGCGCGAAGACGGGGAAGAGAATCGCCGCCAGAATGGCGATGATCGCAATGACCACGAGCAGTTCGATGAGGGTAAACGCCCTTCGGCGCATAGGCGGTTCCTCCTTAAACTTCTTTTACCATGAGCTTGCTGAGATCGTCAACCCTATCTCAACAACCCCGCAACCTTCTGCTCGGCCGCTCCTCGCTCCCGAGCCGTGCCGGCCGCCCCGGGGAAGAGGACGCGCCCACTACTCGCTGTCACGGGCCACTGCGACCGAGGGCGAGCTGCCTCGGTCACCCTCCGATTCGGTGCCGGCGGTCCCGTTCTCCTTCCCCGATGGCGACGCCGCTACTCCCGGGCGATCGTCACCGTGGTCCCCGCCGGACAGCGGGAGCGGGTCGTCTGCGTGCCGTCGGGCCAGGTGACGGTGACCGTCGCCTCGCGGGCGGAGGCGAGACCGAACAGAAGCGGGAACTCGCTCTGGGAGTAGTAGTGGCCGCCCGCGCGGACCCACTGGGTCTGGCGGAGACCGCCCGCCTCGACGACGACGCGAGCGCCGACGGCGTGGCGATTGGGAGCGGGGCCGCGCAATTCGACGCGGAGCCAGTGGTGGGGGGAAGGGGAGTCGTTGCGGTAGAGGCGGGCGGGGCCGTTGTTCTGGGTGACGACGAGGTCGAGGTCGCCATCGCGGTCGTAGTCGGCGACGGCGCAGCCGCGGGCGATGAGGCGCTCGGTGAAGCCGACCTGGGAGCCGATCTCGACGAAGCGGCGGCCGCGGTCGTTACGGTAGAAGAGCGGCCGCTGCGCGTAGGTGACGTTCGATTCGAACAGCTCGATGTAATCGTCGATGTGGCCGTTGGCGATGAAGGCATCGCGCCAGCCATCGCGATCGGCATCGAGGAAGGCGAGGCCGAAAGTGAGGAAGAGCAGGCTCGATTCCCCCATCCCGACGCGGTCGACGGTGTCGGTGTAGAGGTCGGGCGCTTCCATTTCGAACAGGGAGAGGCGCTGCCCCGAGAAGTTACCGATGAGGATCGCCTCGCGGCCGTCGTTCCGCCAGTCGGCGCCGTCGATTCCCATCTGCCCCTTCCACGAACCGGGTTCGGTCACCCCGAGGCTGGTCGCCGCCGCGACGTCGCGGAAGCGCCGCCCCTGCTCGTTGCGGAACAGCGCCATCGGCGTGCCGTCGCTGGTGACGGCGACATCGAGCCAGCCATCCCCGTCGTAGTCGAGCACCAACGGCTGGAACCAGTGGCCTTCGACGCGGTCGACCCCCGTCTCGCGGCTCACGTCGGCGAAGCGGCCGTTGCCCTGATTCCGGTAGAGCAGCGACCGTTCGCGCGGCATATTCCACGGCGGGCAGTAGCGCTTCATCCCTGGGGAACCGCAAAACGGATCGGTCGCCGGCGTCCAGCGGACGTAGCGGGCGACGAAGAGGTCGAGGTCGCCATCGCGATCGTAGTCGAGCCAGGCGGCGCCGCTGTGGTAGCGATACGGCTCGCGCGTCGCCAACCCCGCCTGCTGGGTGACGTCGGTGAAGTGGCCGTTGCCGTCGTTGCGGAAGAGGTGGTTCGGCCCCAGGCAGGCGACGAAGAGATCGACATCGCCGTCGCCGTCGTAGTCGGCGGCGGCAGCGCCCTGGCCGTAGAAGGGGGTATCGAGGCCGCTGCCGGGGGTGCGATCCTCGAAGGTGCCGTCGCCTCGGTTGCGGTAGAGGGCGTGGCGGATGGGACGGGGCGGGGTGCCCGGCATCGGCTTGCAGTTGACGAAGAAGAGGTCCTGCCAGCCGTCGGCGTCGTAATCGAACCAGACGACGCCGGAGCCGTTAGTTTCGGGTTGGAACTTGCGGCCGGAGCCGCCGTGATCGTGGCGGAAGCGGATCCCCGCCGCCGCCGTCACGTCGGTGAATCGGATCGTCACCGGTATGGTGCCGTCGCTCCCGCCCGGAGGCGAGGCGCGGGGCGCGCGGCACCCGACGGCCACGACGGCCGCCAGCGCCGCCGGCAGCCACCACGCCGGGGGGATCGCGGTCCGACGGATAGGGGCGGGGCAACGCATCGGTGGGAGCGGATTCACGGAGGCGAGGAATCGGATTCGAGTTCGCGAGCGGCTTCGGCGTGCGCGAGCGAGGTCGCGATCGCCGCTTCGAGCTCGCGCAGGCGGACGAGGGCGCTGTCGCCAGCGTCGTCGCCGCCGAACAGGTGAAGGAGCGCCTCGGCGGCGGCGCGCTGGGCGGAGAGCTGGCCGTGGGTGGCGGCGATCTCCGTCTCTCGCTGCCGCAGCCGGGCGAGGAGCGAGGTCGCCTGCTCGTAGGCGGGGCGTGCGCCGGCGAGGGCGGCCTGCAGGGCACTGGCGCGAGCAGCGAGCGCGTCACGCCGTGCCGCGGCCTCCCCCGCCAGCGAAGCGGAATCGGCGGCGCGGGCGCGCCCCTCCCAGAAGGCGATCTGCTCGCCCAGCGATTCCGCCTCCGTGGCGAGCCGCGCATAATGGCGCATGGCGGCGCGCACGGCGGCGAGGGCGTCCGCCAGCTCCGCCAGCGCCGCGTCGCGGGCCCGGTCGAGATCGGCCTGGGTGGGGTCGTCCGGTTCTTCGGGTTGGCGTCGAAACCATCGCCGCCACGCGTTCATCCGCGGCCTCCGCTGCTGCGAGTTCGGGTTCCATCCCCTCACACCGCGCTCAGCCCGGCAAGTTCCTGCGGCTCCAGGCAGCGACCCAGGAAGCAGTGCCAGTTCCCCTCCACCCAGAAGGCGAGTAGATAGTCGCCCTCGTCCGACATCGCCCGCAGGTCGAAGTAGGCGTGCTCGCGGCCGTCGAGGACTTCGGGTGGGAAGACGCTCGCCGTGCCGTCGCGGGGGAGGCTGAGGACCTGGAGGGTGTCCTGGATGCCCCGCCGTCCCTTGCCGCAGGCGGTGCGAATCTGCCACCGCTTCCCGTGAAACTCTTCGAGGACGGGATCGCCCTTCTCGAGCGCGTCGCGCCGCTGGGCTTCGAGGATCCGTTCCTCGGTGCGCGACAGGGGATAGTGCTTGAGCAGGGCGGCGCGTCCCATCGCGGTGACGAGCAGGTAGCCGCCTCCCAGCTCGAGCAGATCGGTGAGAATGCGGCCGCCGTCGTCGGGATGCGCCACCACGCGGGCGAGGGAGACGACCTCGCGCGTGGCCGACCAGCTCCCCGCCGCCTGTGGGTTCAGACTGGGGACGCCGTGCAGCACCGTGCCCGCCTCCACGCCCGGGAGGTGGAGAAAGCGATAGCGCTCCTGCTCGGCAGCGTGGCGATCCCCCTCCTCGTAGCGGGTCGGCGCCTCCGCCAGCGCCCGTTGCGAGCGCCCGCGCTCGCGCGCCCGTCCGAGCGATAGCCCGGTCACCCGCCGGCCGCGATAATGGTCCACGATCACCATCAGGATGGCGATCAGGACCACGAACTGGAGGACGGTGAGCAGTTCGTACATCGAGCGGGCGTTCCGGGCGCGCAGAGGCGACGCAATCGACTACGAATCCGGCGCCACATCCGGTTTCCGGTTCAGGGCCGCGGCGTGAACGTCCGGCGCAGCGGCTCGTCGAAGCTCCCCTGGTACAACGCGAGCTGGTAGCGCTCGCAATAGTAGCGCAGGGCGCGGCTGCACGCCTGCTCGTATTCGGGCCGGTCGGGTGTCGGCGGCGGCGATCGGCGGCGGATTTCCCGCTCGAACGTCTCGCGGAAGAGCCACGGATCGCGATTCACGCGATCGGCAGCGACGTAGAGGAACGGATTGGTGCGCACCAGCGCCAGCAATCGCGCCCCGGCGGCGAGCAGATCGAGGAAGCCGGCATTGTCCGACCGGAGCAGTCCCGCCAGGTCGTGCGGATCGAAGACGGGTTCGCGGCCGGGGGGATGAACGTGGAAGGTGCCGACGAACCAGCCACCGGCGAGTTGCGCCGGATAGCGCGCCTGCCAGGCGAGATCGGTGGGGAAGTGGATTTCGAGGTCGCCGGCGACGATCGGGCAGCCGATCTCGGTGTCGGGAAGGGCGCCGCGGGCGTAGGCACGCAAGAGCGGCGCCCACGGGCGAAAGTCGAGGGTCTCGGGCAGCCGATGGGGCTGCCGCTGGGTGGGATCGCGCGCCGCCCGGTCCAACCACACGGTGGTCGGGTGGAGCTCCAACAACATCGGTCGTAGGGACGACGTTACGGCTGTCGCAGTCGGGGATGGGCCTGAAGCGTCGCCGTCCAGGTGCGCTCGCGGCCGTCGCGGAAGCCGCGGAGCACGATCCGATCGTTCACCCGGTGACGGCGCAGCAGCCGTCGCAGGTCCGCCGCGCGGACGACGGGCTGATCCTCCACGCCGGTGATGACGTCCCGGGGCTGCAGCCCCGCCGCCTCCGCCGGCGAGCCGGGCGCCACCGCGCGGATCGCCACGCCGTCCGCGCTCGGCAGTCCCAGCTCCTGGGCGAGATCGGGAGTGATCTCGACGAGCTCGACGCCGAGGTAGGGCTGGCGCGCGTAGCCGAGCCGGACGATCTCCTCGATCGCGCGGGTGATCGTGTTGCTGGCGTCGGCGAATCCCAGCCCCTGGCCGCGCGCGTCGATCGCGGTCGTCATCCCGATCACCCGGCCGTTGAGATCGACGAGGGGGCCGCCGGAGTTGCCGGGATTGATCGGCGCGGAGGTCTGGATCACGTCGACGAGCGGCACGTCGTCCTCGCGCTCGAGTTCGCGCCCGAGGGCGCTGACCACGCCGGTCGTCACGCTGTTCTCGAAGCCGTAGGGGTTGCCGATCGCGATCGCTGTCTGGCCGACGAGCACGCGATCGGAGTCGGCGAAGGCGAGTTGCGGCAGCCGGGCATTGCCGGGGATCTGGAGCAGCGCGATGTCGTTGGCGCTATCGAACCCGATCAGCTTCGCGAAGTAGGCGCGCCGATCGGGCAGGCTAACGCGGATCCGCTCGGCGCCCTCGACCACGTGCAGATTCGTCACCACGTAGCCGCGGGCGCCATTGACGATGAATCCCGAGCCGCGACCGCGGGGCACCTCGAGCTCGCGCGGCGGCGCGAAAAAGCCGAACGGATCCCCCTCCGTCACCGTGACCAGCGTATGGATGTTGACCACCGCCGGTCCCGCTCGCGCCACCGCTTTCACGACCGGCTCGCCCGCCGCTGCCGGCTCGCCGCGTTCGACGACCTGCGTATAGGCGTAGGCCGGCCCTCCGGTCACGACTCCGGGGAGCCACCCGCGGCTGGCGGCCACCAGCGCCAGACTGGCGCTGGCCGCTCCCGCCACCAGCGCGGCGACCACCACCCAACCGATCCCCACGCGCAAACGGCTTTCCATCCTCTCGGGTACTGCTCGGTCGGCTCGGAGCGAGCTCGTCGTCGGAACGAATCGACGCTTCAGATTCCGCGGTTCGATCCAGATCATTATAACGCTTCACGACCGGCGCGCGGTGCCGTGGCACGAGAGCTGCATGGCCCGGGGTGCGCGCCCGGGCGAGGGTGGTCACACATCCGCATCATGGAGACTTCCTGGGAAACTCAATCTCCCCCACCGAGTCCGTTCCGCCGACACTGGCAGCAGGTGGGTGGCGGGATCGCGATGATCTGCCTGCTGCTCGCGGCAGGCCTGATCGTCTCGCTGCCACTTCCCGTGCAGGGGCGCCGGTGGATGGAGGACTGGGGCCTCACCCTCCACCTCGCCACAGCGGGGGTGGCGGTCACTCTCGGGTTTCTCTGTTGGCGACTCCGCGGCGCCATCCGCGACGCCGAGCCGGGGACGCGGCACGGCTGGGCCTCGGTCGGAGTCGCCGGACTCAGCCTCGGCCTCGCCCACGCCCACCACTCCTGGGCGACGATGGTGAGCTCGACCGACGCGCGGATGCTGCCGGTGGCGGAGTGGGGCTACCTCATGGGGATGACCGCCCTCATCGTCGGCATCGGCTACCGGTGCCGCACGGTGCGGGTCCAGAGCTGGATCCCCGACGCCGATGCCGCCCTCGTCCTCTCCGCCGCGGCGACGTTGCTGCTGATGTTCGTGGTGCGGCCCGCCTGGCTCGATCCGACCCTCGGCTGGATGGGGCGGGCGCTGGTGCTGGTCCACTTCCTCGGTTGCATGGGATTGGCGCTGGCGGTGCGGGTGGCCGCGCTCTGGATCCCCCGCAGCCGCGGCGAGCAGATCGAGACGAATTTTCTCGCCGGCGGGATGCTCGTCCTCGCGATCACCAATGCCGCGCGCATCTATCTCGAAAACGTCGCCCTCAAGTCGGGGCTGATTAGTCTGCAGCCGGCGTGGTTGCTCGCCTTCGCGCTGATGACGGTGGGCGTGATCTGCCGCTACCTGCGCCCGCTGAACGAGGAGGTGACGGCCCCGCCCCGCGGGATCGTGCTGTCGCTTGCGGCCACGCCCTACGGCGCCCTCGGCCGCTTCCTGCTGACGACGCTGGCCGTCGTTGGCGCCGCGGGTACGGTGATCCTCTCCCAATACGTGGTGCCGGACCAGCCGTCCGTCTTCTCCCTGGCGGTGGCGTTGGGCCTGGTGGGCGGATTGATCGCTCGGCAGACCGATAGCGTCTGGCGCACCGCCCGCGAGCAGCTCGAGCGCGAAATCCGCCAGCGCCGGCTCGAAGAGCAGGTCGCCCTTCTCAGCGGCGTGGTGCGACGGCTCAACAGCACCTACCACGTGGGCGGGGCCCTCTCCGACGTGCTCGCCGACACCCTCCAGGCGACAGGGGCGGAGGCTGCGGCGCTCTGGCTCCCCGAGCCCGAAGGGACGCGCCTCCAGCTGCTCGAGGCGATCTCGCTACCGCCGGGGGTCACCGAGCAGGAGCTCCTCGACCGGATCGCGCGCGCTCCGCACACCGGCCCCACCGCCGAATTCACCGAGCTGATCCAGGGCCAGCTCTGGTACTGGCTGGCGGTGCGGCTCGGCCTCGAGGAGGGGGATCGCGGCCATCTCCTCCTGCTCAAGCAGAGCGGCCCGTTCGGCGACCTCGAGCGCGCCATCGGCCAGGCGGTGGCGATCGATATCGGCAGCGGACTGCGCGGCGTCCGCATGGTCTCGGAAGCGCGCCGCCTCGCCGACCGCGATCCCGTGACGGAGCTGCTCAACCATCGCGCGATCCATCAGCGGCTCGCCAGCGAGATCAGTCGTGCCGAGCGCCAGGGCACGCCGCTGGCGGTGGTGATGATGGACCTCGACGACTTCAAGTTCTTCAACGACACCTACGGTCATCCGAAGGGCGACGAGGTCCTCAAGCGCGTCGCGTCCGTCCTCTCTCGCTCCTGCCGCGGCTACGATATGGTCGGTCGCTACGGCGGCGACGAGTTCATCGCGCTGCTGCCGGGGTGCGACCTCGAAGGGGCGCTCCAGTTCGTGGAGCGGATTCGCGAGCGCTTGGCGCGAGAGAAGTTCCGCGTCTCCGGCAGCCAGGCGATTCCGATCCACCTCTGCTACGGCATCGCCGTCTTCCCGGAAGACAGCACCAATCCGCACGAGCTCGTCGCCCGCGCCGACGCCAACCTCTACGAGGCGAAGCACGCCGGCGGCGACGCCGTCACCACCAGTCGTTACGCGGCGCGCAGCGCGCACATGCGCTCCGTGAGCGGCTTCTCGCTCCTGGAAGCCATGGTGATCGCTGTGGACAACAAGGACCGATATACCCGCCGCCATTCGGAGGAGGTCGCCGAGTTCTCCTGCGCCATCGCCACGGCGATGGGTCTTTCCGAGGACACCGTTCGGCTGATCCGGCTGTCGGCGCTCGTCCACGATGTCGGCAAGATCGGCATCCCCGACGCGATCCTCCGCAAGCCCGGCGCGCTCAGCGAGGAGGAATCGAACGTGATGAAGCAGCACCCCGTGCTCGGGGCGCTGATCGTCGGGGCGCTGCCGAACTTGGCGGGCGTGGTCGATGGCGTCCGCTCCCATCACGAGCGGTGGGACGGCGGCGGCTATCCCGATGGCCTCAAGGGGGAGGAGATCCCGCTCATCGGCAGGATCATGGCGGTGGCGGATGCCTTCTCGGCGATGACCACCACCCGCCCCTACCGCAAGGGGATGCCGCTGGAAGAGGCGATCACGGAACTGGAGCGGGGCGCGGGCAAGCAGTTCGATCCGCAGATCGTCCCCGTCTTCGTCCGCCTCCTGCGCGAGGGCGTGGTGCGCCCGCGGGGAGATCGGCCGATTCCCGCCGAGTATCAGCTCGTCGGGGCCTAGCCGAACCAGGGCCTCGCCGACTCGATCCGATCGCGCTGCTTGGCGCGGGCAGACTGGATCGCCACGAACTCGCCGATATTCTCCAGCGTCAGCAGCCCCACCAGCTGCCCCTGCCACATCACCGGCAGCGCGGGGAGGGAGTCGGCGGTCATCTGCTCGACCACGACGTCGAGCATGTCGCCGACCTCGATCGGGGTCAGGTCTCGCCGCACGATGCGGGAGACGCGCGCCTCCTCGCCGAGTTCCCGCAGCGCCTCGAGCAGGTCGCGCCGGTAGAGCATCCCGATGACGCGGCTCTGCTCCACCACGGGGAAATCTTGCTGGCTCCCGCTGAGCAGGGCGCGAACCGCGTCTCCGAGCGAGGCGTCCGCATCGAGCGTGATGAAGTTCGACTGCATCGCCTGGCGGACGGGGATCCCGTGGAAGAGACGGCGCGTCTGCACAGCGGCAGCCTCCGACTCGGCGCCGAGGTAGATGAAGACGGCGATCAGGATCAGCATCGGCGCCGGTGCCATGAACCCGAAGAAGAAGAAGGCGAGCGCCGCCGCCTGGCCCACGGTGGCGGCGATCTGCGTCGCCTTGACGTAGTCGATCTTGCGCGCCAGCAGGGCACGCAGCACGCGGCCGCCATCCATCGGGAAGGCGGGAATCATGTTGAAGAGGGCGAGGACCAGGTTCAGCCGCATCAGGCTGACGAGAAATCCCTGGCCCACCGGCTCGATCCCCGTCAGCGACGAGAAGAGCTGTCCGATCCCCGCCGGCAGCGCCAGCGCGAGGGCGATCGCCACGTTGACCAGCGGACCGGCCAGCGCCACGACCAGCTCGTGCAGGGGGTTCTCGGGCATCCGCTCGAGGCGAGCGACGCCGCCGATCGGCAGCAGCGTGATGTCGCGGGTGCGAATCCCGTAGCGCCGCGCCGCCAGCGCATGCCCCAACTCGTGGAGGACGACGCAGGCGAACAACGCCAGAATGAACGTCACGCCGGCGATCACCTGCGTCCAGCTGCGCGACAGGCTCCAATACTGGAGCGCCACCCCCAGCGGCAACAGCAGAAAGGTGAAGTGGACGTAGAGGTCGATTCCCGCCACTCGTCCGATCCGCCAGCTCCCCTTCATCGCTCCGTCCCTCCCCGACCGGGGTGCAGTCACCGCAACGACCCTATTATAGCCGCGATTTGGCTGCCCGTTCGTCCCACGCGCTCCGCAACGGAGGGAGGGAGCCCCTCCGCCCCGCGGGAACCGTGTGGTGATCGAGCGAACGCTCGACACCGATCGTACCAACGGGAGGAGAGGGTGAAGTCCTCACAACTGTCTCGACGGACGCTTCTGGAGCGCTCGGCGGCTGCGATCGCCGCTGCCTCGCTCCCCGAGTGGTATGCGCGGGAGGCGCTGGCCGCCGAACAGGAGCGCGTGGCGGGATTGCCGCGCCGTATCGGCGCCAACGACCGGATCCATCTCGCCTGCATCGGCACGGGCGGTTCCAAGGGCGGCTTTCGTCAGGGCCTGGGGGTCACCCGTGCCCTCGCCCGCGAGCCGGGGGTGCAGGTCGTGGCCGTCTGCGACGTGGAGCGGCAGCATTGCCAGGAGGCGGCCGCGGCCTTCGGCTCCGACTGCAGCCAATACAGCGACTTTCGCGAGCTGCTCCGCCGCCGCGACATCGACGCGGTGGTGATCGGCACGCCGGATCATTGGCACGCTCTGATCGCCGTGGCAGCGATGCGGGCGGGGAAGGATGTCTACTGCGAGAAGCCGCTCACCCTGACCGTGGAGGAGGGGAAAGCGATCGTCCGCACCCAGCGCCAGACCAAGGCGGTCTTTCAGGTGGGAAGCCAGCAGCGATCGGACGCGCGCTTCCGCCTGGCGTGCGAGTTGGTGCGCAATGGCCGCATCGGGAAGCTGCGCCGCGTGGAGGCGCGATTGCCGAACGGCTCGCGTGGCGGTCCCTTTCCCACGGCGCCCGTGCCGGAGGGGTTCGACTGGGAGATGTGGCTCGGCCCGGCGCCGGAGGCGGAATACGTTCCCCAGCGCACCCACGGCAGCTTCCGCCACTGGTTCGAATACTCCGGCGGGATGATGACCGACTGGGGCGCCCACCACCTCGATATCGCCCAGTGGGGGATCGGGGCGGACGGCTCCGGCCCGGTGGCGGTCCACTCCCGCGGCACGCTGCCCGCCGTCTACAACGGCTACAACACGGCGGTCGACTTCGAGGTGACCTACACCTATCCCGACGGCGTGACGCTGGTGGCCACCAGCCAGGGAGAGAATGGCGTCCTCTTCGAGGGCGAGGCCGGCTGGATTTTCGTGTCGCGAGGGCGGATCGCGGCGAGCGATCCTAACCTGCTCACCACGCCGCTGCCGGCAGATGCGACGCGCCTCTACGTCTCCAACAACCACTATGCCAACTTCATCGACTGCGTGCGGAACCGCAAGGATCCGATCTGCACCGCCGAGATCGGCCACCGGTCGGTCACCGTCTGCCACATCGGGAACATCTCGCTGCGGCTGGGCGGGCGTCGGCTGCTATGGGATCCGAAGGCGGAGCGGTTCACCAACGACGAAGAGGCGAACCGGATGCTAAGTCGTCCCTACCGTGCGCCGTGGCGGCTGTGACCGGCGCCGAGGTGCCGCTGGCGGCAGCGGGGCGCGGTCCGACCGCGCCCCGCTTCGTTTCTCGGTCCGCACTCGCTGCCGCCGGCTACGGCGCCGGATAGGTGCGATGCCAATTCTCGTCGTCGCCCGCCACGCTGGCGCTCGCGAAGGCGGGGTGCTGGGAGAGGGGCCGCGCCGCCTCCGCCGCCGCGTTGCACTTGAGGAAGTTGACGCGACCGCTGGTGTCGAGGAACCGCTCCATCTCCGAGGCATCCTTGAACAGCGGGATCGCCCCTTTCCAGATCGCCCGTCCGCAAAGGAAGCCGCTGGCGCCGGCGCGACAGGCGAGATCGACGTTGAGCAGGAACTCGTCGATGTTCACCCCCGCGCTCAGGATCACCCACGGCACGGTCGCCGCAGCATCGAGGGCGCGGCAGTGCGCCTCGACCTCGGCGAGCGAGTAGACCGGCGTGCGCGCCTTGCCGTCGAAGGCGCCGTTGGCGAACTCGCGGCAATACTTGAGGTCCGCCGGAAACTCCATCTTGAGCAGATCGACCCCGTACTCCGGCTTCGAGAATTCGCGCGCGGTCTCGATCACCAACTGGGGCTTCTTGCGGGCGAACTCGGGCGTGTCGGTGCCCGATTCGACCACCGCGTAGGACATCGGTTCGAGGACGAACGGCACGTCGTAACGGGCGCACTCTTCGCCCACGCGGCGGCAGATCGCCTTCTGGTGCTCGGTGGCCGCTGCGTCGGCTTCGGGCTGGTAGTAGAGGAGGAGCTTGATCGCATCCGCCCCGGCGCGGACCGCCTTGGCGACGCTCCACCCCTCGATCAGCTCGGTGCGGCGGCCCGTGCCGCGCTCGTCGGTGACGTAGCCGGTCTTCTCGTAGGCGAGGAGTAGGCCGGCGCGTGCGGGGAGTTCGCGGACGCTGCGCGCCATCCCGTAGATCGGATCGGTGAGTACGGCGGAGGCGTACGGCGCGAGGTGGCGAGTGACGACCTGCTTGAAGCGGGCCACTTCATCGAACGAGGCGTCCCGCCCGAGCACGCCGCCGAGCGCCTTGTTGAGCGAGCCGCGCTGATCGATCGCCATCATCTTGAAGCGGCCGTGCTCGTCGGCCAGCCGGAGCAAGCCGCGCAGTTTGCCAACGGAGATTTCCCGTGCCATGACCCCCTCCTGCGACGGGGTCGCCGCCGTCGGCGCCCCGGATTCGGCGGGATTATATCACGCCCGGGGCGAGGCGCGCGCCCGCCTAAGCCATCGGGGCGGAGGGGAGTGCCTCCCTTCCGCCCCGGCGATCGCCCCGTCTGGCCGTCCTCGCTCAAATCGACGTCATCTGGTCCCGCAGCAAGGCGTAGACCCCGGCCAGACAGACTCCGGCAATGAGCAACATCAGCAGCGTGAAACCCATCGCTTCTCTCTCCGTTGGAGCAACGCACTGCTCGTGGCTCAACGCTCAGTTGCCGGACGAACGCGCGGGCGAACCGGTTCCGGTTCCCTCGCAATGTCATCAATTCGCAGCTTTTCGGCTCACGCTCGGGCGGGCTGGCGAGGCGCCACGAGCAGGCGGGCGACGCCCAGCGCCATCAGCCACACCCCCACTCCCACGGCGAGCAGCATCCGCCCCACTTCGAGCGGGGTGCGGATCGGGTGAAACTCGACGCGCTGCCGGGCGATCGCAATGTAGCCGACGGGCGTCGCGACCACGCAGGCGCCGCCGCCGGCGCCCTCCTCGGCGGCGCGCCGCCCGCTCCCACCGCCGAATCCCCAGCGGACCCGCGCCACGGGGATCACGGTCGCCCCCTCCCGCTCGATCGGCGCTCCGAAGACGGCGACGGCGCCCGCCCGCTCGGAGACGCGCTGCGCGAGCGATTCCAACATGCCCGCCCCGTCGTGGGTGGCGGGAGTGATCTCGGTCGTGCGCTCCATGGTGCTGCCTCCTGTGCCACTCTCTACCCCGCCGCGCGCGAAGCCATCCGTGGGCAGCGGCTGGGTCTCCCTCTATGCCAGGCGCGCGTAGTGATCGAGAGATTCTATGTGACGGATAGATAAAGCCGGCGTATGGTGGCTA
>ENA-ORXB01002346-ORXB01002346.1-sediment-metagenome-genome-assembly--contig:-NODE-2346-length-16657-cov-7.753860_pt1 | contig 16657 bp, 19 predicted proteins | sample MGYA00237863_ERZ511475 | MGnify/ENA primary metagenome ERZ511475 (study PRJEB26305, sample SAMN06343858) | sediment metagenome | isolation source: hot spring sediment | place: Canada: British Columbia... | reverse complement strand
GCCTTCGGGGATGGGTACGGCGTGGGCCGTCCCGTGAGAACCGAGAAGCCCCGTTCTTCAGAACGGGGAGTCGTCACGCAGTGTTGAAACCTTTGATAAAGCAGGGCTCGTGTTAAACCGACACCTCCTCGTTCGAGCCAGCCCTAACCGTTTACGATTCGCACGTATGCACCGTGCTGTCCAATCCAAAACCACAGGTAGCCTTCGGGGATTTCTACCGCAAGGGCGCGGATGTTCTGCGTTACGCGAACCGACCAAAATCGCCCCACCTTTTTGCAGTGGAGCGAGGGGTGCAGCGGGTTGGCCTTTGTCGGCCAGCCTGTCGAGCTTACCTATATGAAGCTGACCAAGGCTACACGTGTAAAGCATACGTGAAACTCATTAGACTTGACAATATTACACTCAACTTTCATAATAAAAGTGATATGAATCTGGAGCGCTATACCGAACAAGCCCGCCAAGCCATTGCCCAGAGCCAGGTGCTGGCCCGGGAGTCGTCCCACTCGCAGATCGACCTGCCGCACCTGGCCGCGGTGATGCTGCGGGACGCCGCGGGTCTGCCAGCGCGGATTGTGCAAAAGGCCGGGCAGAACCCCCAGAATATCTACCAGGCCGCCCAGAGCGAACTGGGCCGGCTGCCCAAGGTTTCGGGCACCGAGGGGGGGCAGTACCTCTCGTCCCGTCTGGCCTCGGTGCTGGGGCGGGCCGAAAAACTGGCCGAAGAACTGAAAGATCGCTTCGTGGCCCTGGACACGCTGCTTTTGGCCCTGGCCGAGACCGGGTATGGGGGGTTGCAGGCCAGCGCGGTTCGGCAAGCCCTACAGGAGATCAGAGGAGGAAGAACCGTGAACAGCGAACACGCCGAAGGAACCTACAACGCCCTCGAGCAGTACGGCCTCGACCTGACCCGCCAGGCCGAAGAGGGCAAGCTCGACCCCGTGATCGGGCGCGACGAAGAGATCCGGCGGGTAATTCAAATTCTGCTGCGCCGCACCAAGAACAACCCGGTGCTGATTGGTGAGCCGGGGGTGGGTAAGACCGCCGTGGTGGAGGGCTTGGCCCAGCGCATTGTGAAGGGCGACGTGCCCGAGGGGCTCAAGGGCAAGCGCATCGTGAGCCTGCAGATGGGCTCGCTGCTGGCCGGGGCCAAGTACCGGGGCGAGTTTGAAGAGCGGCTCAAGGCCGTCATCCAGGAGACCGTGCAGAGCGCGGGCCAGATTATTCTATTCATCGACGAGATTCACACCGTGGTGGGGGCCGGCAAGGCCGAGGGCGCGGTGGACGCGGGCAACATGCTCAAGCCGGCCCTGGCCCGGGGCGAGCTGCACCTGATCGGGGCCACCACCCTCGACGAGTACCGCGAGATCGAGAAAGACCCGGCCCTGGAGCGCCGCTTCCAGCCGGTGTTTGTGGACGAGCCCAGCCTCGAGGAGACCGTCAGCATCCTGCGCGGCATCAAGGAGAAGTACGAGGTGCACCACGGGGTGCGCATCTCCGACCCGGCGCTCATCGCGGCGGCCCAGCTTTCGCACCGCTACATCGCCGACCGCAAGCTGCCCGACAAGGCCATCGACCTGGTGGACGAGGCGGCGGCCCGGCTGCGCATGGCCCTCGAGAGCAGCCCCGAAAGCATTGATGCCCTGAACCGCCGGAAGCTCCAGCTCGAGATCGAGCGCGAGGCCCTGAAGAAAGAGACCGACGCCGAGAGCAAGTTCAGGCTGGGCGAGCTGGAAAAGGAAATCGCCGAGCTCGAGGCCGAGATCAAGAAGCAGCAGGCCGAGTGGGAGGCCGAGCGCGAGATTATGCAGAAGCTCCGCGCGGCCCAGCAGCGCCTGGACGAGGTGCGCACCCAGATCGAGCAGGCCGAGCGGGCCTACGACCTGAACAAAGCCGCCCAGCTTCGCTACGGCGAGCTGCCAAAGCTCGAGCAGGAGGTCAACGAACTGGCCGACCGCATGGCCGGGGCCCAGTTTGTGCGGCCCATGGTGACCGAGGAGGACATCGCCGCCATTGTCTCGCGCTGGACGGGCATCCCGGTGGCTAAGCTGATGGAGGGTGAGCGCGAGAAGCTCCTGCGCCTCGAGGACGAACTGCACAAGCGGGTGGTGGGCCAGGACGAGGCCATCGTGGCGGTGGCCGATGCCATCCGGCGGGCCCGCGCCGGCCTCAAAGACCCCAACCGGCCCATCGGCTCCTTCCTCTTCTTGGGCCCCACCGGGGTGGGCAAGACCGAGCTGGCCAAAACCCTGGCCGCCAGCCTCTTCGACACCGAAGAGAACATGGTGCGCATCGACATGTCGGAGTACCAGGAGAAGCACACCGTGGCCCGCCTGATTGGGGCCCCTCCCGGCTACGTGGGCTACGAGGAGGGCGGCCAGCTCACCGAGGCGGTGCGCCGCCGGCCCTACTCGGTGATCCTCTTCGACGAGATCGAGAAGGCCCACCCCGACGTGTTCAACGTCCTGCTCCAGGTGCTCGACGACGGCCGCCTGACCGACGGCCAGGGCCGCACGGTGGACTTCCGCAACACCGTGATTATCCTCACCTCCAACATCGGCTCGCCCCTCATCTTCGAGGGCATCCAGTCGGGCCAGAGCTACGAGACCATCCGCGAGCGGGTCTTTGGGGTGCTGCAGCAGCACTTCCGCCCCGAGTTCCTCAACCGCCTCGACGAGATTGTGGTCTTCCGCCCGCTGGCTAAGGAGCAGATTGCGGCCATCGTGCAGATCCAGCTCGAGGCGGTGCGCAAGCGCCTGGCCGAACGCCGGATTACCCTCGAGCTCTCACAAGAGGCCCTCGACTTCCTGGCCCAGCGCGGCTACGACCCGGTCTTTGGGGCCCGGCCCTTGAAGCGGGTGATCCAGCGGGAACTCGAGACCCCCCTCTCGCGTAAGATTCTGGCGGGCGAGGTGGGCGATGGCGCCCATCTGTACGTGGGCAGCGGCCCCCTGGGCCTCACCTTCGAGGCGCGCCCGACCGCGGTGGCCTAAGAAAATACCGTCTGGGGTCGTCAAGGCCCCAGACGCCTGTTGATGGGAGTAACCATGGCAGTATCCGACAACATCACCACCTGCATCCATTGCGGTGCCAAAAACCGTCTGGGCAACCCCCCCGCAGGCCAGGTGCCGGTCTGCGGGGCCTGCAAAAAGCCCCTGCCCTGGCTGGTGAACGCCACCCAGGGCCTGACCCCCGAGCTTCAGGCCAGCGTGCCGGTGCTGGTGGATTTCTGGGCCGAGTGGTGCGGGCCCTGCAAGATGATTGCCCCGGTGCTCGAGGAGATCGCCCGCGAGTACGCTGGCCGGCTCAAGGTGGTCAAGCTGAACGTGGATCATCACCCCCTGGCCCAGAGCGCCTACCACGTGCAGGGCATCCCCACCCTGATCCTGTTCAAAAACGGCCAGCCGGTTGAGCGCATTGTGGGGGCCGCGCCCAAGCATATGCTCCTGCAAAAACTCCAGCCCCACCTCTAGCAAGCGGCTCCTCCAGTGGAGCACAGGCCATCCCTCCCCAGCGCTGAGGGGTGGCCTGATGTATATTTATGATGTATGCTCCGCAAGCAAGTTTACCTGACACCAGAAGAAGACGCCAAGCTCAAGCGTCTGGCGCAAGCGACCGGGCGTACCGAGGCCGAAATCATTCGCCTGAGCCTCGACCTTCTCCCGGAGGAAGAAGCCCCCGTGTTGCTCAACCTGGCGCAGGAGGGCTTGCTGGAGTTTCCGGAGCGCCCCTGCACACCGGCTAAAGCCCAGGAAGTTTTTCAGCTTTATCTGGCACGGGTAGGGAAGCGCAGATTGGGGCTGTCCCAGGCGGTTATCGAGGGACGGGAGGGTCGGTGATCCCTCCGTACCTGGATACCTCGGCCCTCATCAAGCGCTACGATCCCCAGGAGCCCGGGGCCGGGGCTGTGGTGGCCCGGCTGGAAGAGACGAGGGTGATACTCACGAGCGCCTTAACCCCAGTAGAGGCGGTTTCCGCCTTCCGCATGAAGCAACGAAGCGGGGTTTTCAGTGCGGAGGAGGTGCGCCTGGCCGTGGAGGTGTTGGAGGCTCACACCGCGCTGCAGTACCGCCTGGTATCGCCCAAACCCCCGGTGTACCGTGAGGCCAAACGCCTCCTTTTGCGCTATAAGCTGCGGGCCTACGATGCCCTACAACTGGCCACGGCCCTGGTGGTGGTTCGGGTAAGCGGCCTCGAGGTTGGGGCGCTGGAGTTCTGGACAGCAGACCGTGACCAGGCCGGGGCGGCGCAGGCCGAAGGGCTATCCGTCAGGCTGGTCTAATCTATAAACTACTAAAACTACTTGACAATAGTACACTCAAGTTTTATACTCTCCTACGTAAAGGAGGTTGCTATGATTCGATACAACCCTTTCCGCGAGATTGAACAACTGCAAAACGCACTGCTGCGCAACTTTTTCACCCCCACCGCTGAAAGCGCCCATACCCCCTTGGTGGACGCGCTCGAGGATGCCCAGGGCGTGCACCTGGCCGTTTACCTGCCGGGTGTGGAGCCCTCGCAGGTCGAGGTAACCGCTGAGAACAACACCCTCACCATCCGGGCCGAGCGCCCCTTCAACAAGCCGGAAAATGCCAACCAGTGGCGGCTCGAGGGGCCTTACGGTAAGTTCGAGCGCAGCTTCGTTATTCCCAATACCTTCGACCTAGGTAAAATTGAGGCCACCTTCAAGCACGGCATCCTCTACCTCGATATCCCCAAGGCCGAAGCGGCCCAGCCCCGCCGCATTGAGGTACGGGTCAATCCCTAAAGTTTGTAACCACCACCTGCCCCCGCTTGGCGGGGGTTTTTTGCTGTGCTTGCTGTAATCTGTGGGCATGTTCCCGCTGCACGACATCAACCGGGCCCACCGCCGCCCGTATATGGTCTACCTGCTGGTGGTGCTGAACCTTGCGGGGTTTGTGTACACCTTTGGCCTCACCGACCCCGCCGCGGTGATCGGGGCCTATGGCTTTGTGCCGGCCCGCTTTGTGGCCGACCCTTTCGGTGAGTGGATCACGCTCTTCAGCAGCATGTTTTTGCACGGCAGCCTTTTGCACATTCTGGGCAATATGTGGTTTTTGTGGGTCTTCGGCGACAACATCGAAGACCGCCTGGGCCACGGGCGCTTTCTGCTGTTTTACCTGCTGGGCGGGGTTGCCGCTGCCCTGATTCAGGGCCTGGTGAGCGGTTTTTCCAGCGACGTGCCCATGATTGGGGCCTCAGGGGCCATCTCGGCGCTGCTGGGGGCCTACATTGTGCTCTACCCCCGCGCCCTGATTCTCTCGCTTATCGGCTGGATTCCTGTGCCCGTTCCCGCCGTTATTTACCTGGGCTACTGGCTCCTGATTCAGTTTGTGGGCGATTTTATGGGCGAGGAGGGCATTGCCTTCTGGGCGCATATTGGAGGCTTTTTGGCGGGGGTGGTGCTGATAAGGTGGTTTGAGGGCGGACAGACTGTGAGACGATACTAGGTAGTAAATGCTACTTATGACAGTAGGTATAATCCGGGTGTGACCGAGCAAGACCAAAGCCAGAAGGTGAGCGTCAGTCTGAGCGCCGAGTGACTCCGGTTTGCCGAGGAATACCAGAAGACACACGGGCTTTCCAGCCGCAGTGAGGTGATCCAACTGGCGTTGAAAAAGCTCCGCGAGTGGGAGCTTGCCGAGGGCTACCGACAGATGGCCAGGGACTACGCCGAACACCCCGACCCGCTGCTGGATTTGGAATTCAACGAAACTATAGAGCAAATTGACCGGGGTTAGAATAGCTTTGTGGCTGCCCTATCCAGCGATACCCTGGAATCCATTATCGCCCTCATTCAGCAGCGCTTGTCGCCCCTGGCTATTTATCTGTATGGTTCCCAGGCCAAAGGACAGGCCCAGCTTGGTAGTGACCTGGACATCGCAGTTTTGGGTGCCACGCCCTACGACCCCTGGGATTTGTTCACGTTAGCCCAGGAGTTGGTAGCGCTCCAAGAAACCGTCCAGAACCACCCACCCACCGAGGTTGACCTGGTTGACCTGGCGGCTGCTTCGCCGCTGCTGCGGGCTATTGTGGTGTCACAGGGCCAGCGTGTGTTTTGCTCAGATCGGTTCCGCTGCGATTTATTTGAAATTCGGGCCTTAAAGGAGTATGCCAACCTACAAGAAGAGCGGCGGCCCATTATAGAAGACATCCGTCGCCGGGGGCGGGTTTATGGATGAGGTGCTTCTGGGCAAAATTGCGACCATCGAACGCTGCTTGAAGCGTATTCAGGAGGAGTATCAGGGCCACGAAGCAGAGCTGTTCGAGAACTACACCCGGCAAGATGCCATTGTGCTCAATTTGTTGCGGGCTTGCGAAGCCTCCATAGACCTAGCGATGTACCTGGTGCGCCTACGCCGTTTGGGCCTTCCCCAAAGCTCACGCGATGCCTTTCGGCTCTTGCAGGAGGCTGGCCTGATTGGCCCGGAGCTGGCCCGCCGGATGCAGCAGATGGTGGGCTTTCGCAACATAGCAGTACACGATTATCAAGCGCTTTCCCTGCCGATTCTCAAGGCCATCTTGGAACAGCGCCTGGGTGATTTTGTCGAGTTCACCTCTGTGCTCTTGCGCCAGGGTAATCCAGAGAGCTGAGGCTAGCAAAGCGTTTCGATGAGTCAGCAAAGAAGTGCCCAAGGCGCTAAATAGCTGGTCTCGCCACCCGCTTAGAGATCACCTGGCATTTTTTAAGCGCTCGAGCAATTCAGGTGCTTTGGTGCGCCAGGTTTCGTAGGAAGGTGTGAGCGCGCCAAAAAAATTGCCAGACTGATAACCTTTGAAATCGGGGGGGAACCGGCTCAAACCCAACTCCAATACCTGTATTGCTTTACTTGGCTGATTGAGGTCTGTGGCTAGCTCAGCAAGCTGCAAATAATATATCGGGTTGGCTAGAGGGAAAACCTCGATAATCTGCTGTAGAAGCTGCATCTTTTCCTCTGGGACTCGAGCGCGCTCAAGCCGGACTCGATAGACCCAAAGGCTTTTAGGATTTAGCTGACCAACCTCATTCAACAGCTCGCTTTGCTGGGCTTTGGGAACCTGCTCGAGCTCGTTCAGCACGGCTGGGCGATACCCTAAATAACGACTAACCGCACAGTTGTGTTTGCAAGGCCAGTACCACCAAGCAGCCAGACCGATAGCGGCGATTAGCCCCGCAACCGATACCATCCAACCAAACCTGATATTTTTACTTGAACCTGCTGAAACCAGAGGGATTTTGATTTGACTGTGCACCGCCCCCAAACTGGCAAAGGCTAGCATCATTACAGAGGGATACATTCCCGTAACATCAAAGGCCAGGGTTGTCCACAGCCCAGCAGCGCCCAAAGCCCAAGGCCAGGCAGGGGAGTTCCAGCCATGCCAGAGTGTCCAACCCAGTATTGCTAACAAAAGCAACAAGCGAAGCCAGCCTCCGGTCGCGGCGGTCTCGAGGTAGTAGTTGTGGGCGTTGCTGAAAAGGATGCCTGGATACTGCAAATACGCTGCTAAAGTATCCCGAAAGCTACCATTGCCTGTGCCCATGGGGTGTTGCAGGGCGATCTTTAGGGTTTGATCCCACATCTGCAAGCGGCTGCCTATACTACCTTCCGCGCCCAGATCTTGCGCCTGCCTGCTCAGGGTGGCCTTCAGGCCCAGTGCGTTTTGGATGGGGGAGAAAGGCAGGGCGGTATCTAGGCTTACTATAGCTGCGGCAACCAGAGCGCAGACCAGCATAATCCGCCGCAGGGGAATCCCTTCCCGCCAGAGCTGCCAAACCATGAGCAAAACGATAAAAACCAGGGGTAAGTAGACCGCTCGAGCCCCCGACATCAAGGCTAAATACAGAGCACCCGTCAGCAGGATGCCGCTTAATATGGGCCACCTCGAGCGAAACAGCCACACCATGCCAAGCGGGATTAGCACCAGGGCCTGGGCCCCGGCTACATAGTGGCTCGAGCCCGAAAAGTACATCACCAGGCCCGTCCAGGCCAGTGTAAGGGTGGTGAAGAGCCCATACCCCAGTAAGGCGATATTCAGCCCCACAAAGCCTGCCAGCCAGGTTCCTGCAGCAAATGCAGCCAAGTAGGCCAGCTCCCACAAGCCCAACACCAGGGTGTTGCCGGGCGTAAGACTCCAAAAAACGGTTAGAAGACCCAGCCCCCACCACGCCCACAGGGCAAGCGGAATCTTGGGCAATACGAGTGCCACACAAATGAGCACCAGGCCAATTAAGCCAGCAGGGGCGGCATCATAGTGCGAGAAAACCGCTTGCCATAACCATGCCAGGCAGGCAAATAGGGTTGCTGCGACAAACACAAACAGAATTCGATGGTGCTTTGCCATGGCTATATTGGTTCTGTATGTAAGCCCTTACTGTGGTTGTGGTCTTGCCCAGGCAGCGGCGAGTAAAACCAGGTGGATGGGCTCTACCTGCATTACAGGGAACCACGCTAAATAATAAATCATTAGTGCTATAAATGCCCATCCAAAGCAGTTCTGTAGATAAAAGCTTTGGTAAATGGGGCGGAGAAAAAGAACCAGCCAGATGCCCACAGAAATTAGACCATACGCCAGCCAACGGTCCAGTATATAGTTGTGAGCCCGGTCTATGGCAAAGCTATACTCCTTGGTTACGTTTTTACTTCCACCGAATTGCTCAAATTCGATGGCTAACCACCGGTCACGCAGGCCCTTATTTGCGCTGTCGGCCTCCTTAATATAAGCCCTTTTTACTATTGCATCTTTGGGCCATCCAAACTCCAGGGCATACTCCTTGAAAAGCAGATCGAGCGGGGGGTTGCGGAGCTGTGCTAACCGCAGCGCATCGGGCCCACCACCCAAGATGGGCTGAAAAGGGGTTTCCGAGATGGCACGAAGGGCAATTTGCCAGATGATAAGCCGGGTTTGGAAGGTGGTTGTGTCTGTGTAGCTTTGGGTATCCTTGCTGAAGGTTCTAGGTATCAATACGGCCAACAGCAGCAGGCAGCTTAAAAGCAGCAGCCTCCAGCTTCTTTTTAGGATGTTTGCCAACACCAGAGTGGCGATTAGGGCATAAAAGGCCGAGGCGTTGCTGGTTATACCAAGCCCGGTTGCTATGAGCAGTGCTGCGCCGAACCACCAGTGGCGATAACGCTGCTCCTCAGCCATCAAGCTGTACCACAATGCGAGCAAAAGACCTGGGAGTAAATAGGCCGCTGCCATGCCCGGATGGCCAAGTGTGCCCAGGGGGATATTGGGTGTTTCCCATAGCCTGAGCGGTGTTATTGGGTCGACTCCAAGTCCTTGTGATAACAAAATCACGCTTTGGATAGAACAGCCTAGCACCAAGGCGATGACCAGGGATCGAAGGTGTTGAGGGGCTGATTTTAGCGTTAGATAGGCGGACGCACCAATAGCAAACAAGCCAACCTGGTACAGGATTCCATCAAAGCGCTGGCTGGGCCCCAGAAGGTTGAAAGCCAGGCTATCGCGGGCGTTTAGGGTGCTCAGGACAGCGAGCACGAGGTGCAAAGATATTAACAGCAAAAATGTTGATGGGGCGATCAGGCGGCGCACCTCCAACAATCCCAAAACCCCCACTCCTAGGAGGAAGAGCAGCTTGGGTAGGTATAAAAACTGCTCGGAAGCCATGATGTTATCGAGTGGAGTGATGACGGGGGGTCTTCCAAAAAGGGTTCCGGGAAAGAATAGAAGGGGATAAACCAGAACAAATATAAAAAGCAGCCATGGATAGGCCGGTTTTTTTGAAAAGTGCATACTGCTGATTCTACCTGTGACCGTCTGTGGCTGCGAGAGGAATGGCCAGGATCACAAAAAGTTAGTGGCGCCAAGGGCACCACTAACCAACAAGCGGCCTGGTGTTTAGTAGCCGATGGTTACTGAGGGTCGTACACCACCAGAATACGTGACGGTTACCTGGGAGGCTTGGTTGCTGTAGGTGCAGCTTGTAACCACAAGGGCGCTGCTTGGCGGAGGTACCACGTAGCCGCCAAAGTTGGCACCTGAGATACATGTGCCAGCCGGTACCAGAGCGGACGGGTTTTCTCCAATATAGGCCTGGGCCGACCTGTAGACGTTGGAGGCGTATGCCAGTGCGGCGCGGTCTATTGCAACCCGGCGTGCGGTGATGAGGTTGGGGATCAGGGTGGCCGCCAGTATACCGATGATGGCGATGACGATCAGTAACTCGATGAGGGTGAAACCCCTATGAGTTTTCATGGCCTTTTGAGCGCGAAGCCCTGCCAGACGGCAGGGCTTCGCCTGGGTGTGGGGTTTACTGGCCGACGGTTACGGAGCTCTGGGTGCCGCCGGTGTAGGTCACGGTGATGGGAGAGCCGCTTGAAGGAACGGTGCAGCCCGTAACGAAGCTGCCGGGGGCCGGTACGGTGTATTGGCCAGCGGTGTAACCAACGGTTCCCGAGCAATTAGTAGGAACGGTAGTAACGTTGACATTTTCTGCCAAGTAGGCCTGGGCCGCTTTGTAGACGTTCTGAGCAAAGGCCTGGGCGGCGCGGTCGTTGGCGACCTGGCGGGCGCGCAGCAGGTTGGGGATCAGCACGGCGGCCAGGATGCCAATGATGGCGATGACGATGAGGAGCTCGATGAGGGTGAAACCGGATTTCTTCATGGTACTTCTCCTAAGGGTTCCGCACCGGGATATGGTATTGGTGCGGTATTGCGTAGTGCAGATAAAGCTTAGAGCCTCGAGGGAGCGGGCCGATTCCCGAACTCCAGGGCTTAGTATAACCCCTGTTTTTACAGGGCGTGTGGAATTTGACCCAACACAAGCCCCCAAGCGTTACGTGAGCTAAAGGCTTGGTAGATTGGTGTTTATGGAAGTTAATCGGCTCATTGAGTTGGGGCGCTACGAGGAGGCCCGCAGCCGCATCCTGGCGGGGGAGGAGGGCGATGCCGACGGGTTGGCGGTGTTGCTCGAGCTGCGCGACTGGCTGCGCCTGAAGGAATATGGCAGGGCCCTAAAGGTGCTGGAGCAGGATGGCGACCTGGTGCAGGGTTATCTGGATGTGGCGCAGGTTAGGGCGGCCATTCAGGCGTTCGAAGCCGAGGATGAGCAGCAGATCAGGGCCTACCTGACCGACCCCCATCTGGGGGCGGAGGCCTGGGCGGTGCTGGGGCTGGTGTGCATTTCGCACGGCGACCGCGTGCAGGCCCGGCAGGCTTTCGAGGCTGCGCTGCAGGCCGACCCGCGCCACTTTAGGGCCCAGACCAACCTGGCTAACCTGGCCCTCGAGGCCGGCCAGATTGATGAGGCCATCCGGCTGTACCAGGAGGTGCTTCGGCTGAACCCTGAGTACGCCCTGGCCCACCACAACCTGGGTGCGGCCTACCGCAAGAAGGGCCAGATCGACAAAGCGGTCTACCACATCAAGCAGGGCCAGCGCTTGCAGATGCGGCCTGTGACGCGGCCCCCACGTGCATCTGTACCGGGGGCCACGCCCCCCTTGCCCGGGCGCAGGCCCTTGCTGGGGGGCCGCTGGTGGCTGTGGTTGCTGGTGGCGGGGTTGGTGCTCTGGTTGATAGGCCGCCGGCCCTGAGGGTTGAGGCCATGCCCAGTAGCCCTCCCAGGCTAGCTAGGTTTGTACATTCCCCTATTGAAAAACGGTAGGGTTTTTGATACGGGAAAATTGAAGATGGGTTATGTGGAGGTGGGTTTGGCTCTTGCTGCTCTGCGCCTGTGGGGTGGGCTCCTGGGTCAATATCCAGGGCGGACGCATTGTGTCGAGCAGCGGTAGGGTGGTTATTTTTTCCCATGAACCACCAGTCTATTTGCTCGAGGCCGATCTACTTGAGCGGCGGGAGGGCGCTGTGGGCATCGTGCGCTTCCGTAGTTTTGACAGCCTCGAGCGCCTGGGCCAGATCTGGAGCCGCCAGTTACAGGAAGCAGGCTGGCGGGAAGTCTGCCAGGAATACCTGGGCGTGGCTGCGTTCGGGGGGCCTTATCTGCGCCTTCGCTACAACAAAGGCCCGCAAGACCTCAGCCTGCTGGCCCAGCCGGATGGGGCCGCCGGCACCTACCGGGTTGAGCTGCGACGGCCTCCTGCCTGGCAGGGGCCGCGCTGGGGCTGTCCCCTGGAGTAGGGCCCTGCTCAAACCCGGATAAAAGCGGCCACCTGGGGGTTTGCCCGGAGTTGTTCCAGCTCTTCTGGGCCGGGCAGCTCGGGCCGGTCGCGCTCGGTGTTGACCAGGCACAAGAAGCCCAGCGGCTCGTGCAGAGTGGCGCGGAACTGGTGCCAGGTGAGGGGCGGCACATAAACGAGATCGTGCAGCTCGAGGGGGAAGACCTCGTTCCCCACCAAGCAGGCCCCCCGCCCCCGGATGACCATCACCGCGTGCACGTGCTGGTGGCGCTCGAGGGTGGTATGGCCGCCAGGGGCTACCTCGAAGTAGCGCCACTGGGCGGCCAGGTGGGGGTCGTCAAACAACACCTGACGGGTGACGTCCTTGAAAGGGGCCGCTCCTTCCGATTTGTAGGCCCGCACCTCCACGCCCTCCCAGGTGTACTCTCGTGCGGCTCGCTTGGCCTTGACGTTGCTCGAGGTCATACCGCCTCATTCTAACGGCTATACCTTCCCTGTGCTGACCGCTACTTTTTGCACAAACTGGCGGGTTCGTTCCAGCAGGTTGTCTTTAGCGGCCAGCAGGTCGCCGCCAATTAAGAGCATGGTCTCGAGCCCATACAACCCCAGCATTTCCTCCACCCGCTCCACGGTCATGCCCCCTGCCGGCACCGGCAGGGCTGGGCGGATATGGCCCCAGGGGGCTCGAGCGGCCTGGGCCAGCGCCAGGCAGGTTTGCGGGCTGTAGGCAAAGCGCCCACCATGGTTGGGAAAGATCACCGCGTCGGCCCCCAGAAGCCGGAAGAGCTTGCCAAACATCAGAGGGGGGCTGATACGAAGTCCAGCAAAAGCTGGATGCGCCAGCACCGCCAGGCCCAGGTCTTCGACCAGCTCCTGAAAGGTTGCCAGGCCCAGCAGCATGGGAGCGGTGAGGATCACCTTAACCCCGGCCTGCCGGGCGATGCGTAGGTGGCGGTGCAGGGTTTTGGGGCCGCCGGTCAGCATGGGGGCGTACAGGGTGTGGCCGCCGGTCTCGGCGTTGGCTCGGGCAATGGCCTCTTGAATGACCGGCACCCGCTCGGCAAAGGGCGCGGTGGGCTGGTTGGTGAGGCCGTGGTCGTCCTTGACGATGTCAATGCCCCCCAGGGCAAAGGTATAGGCCAGCTCGGCGAGCTGGGTGGGGGAGAGGCCCTGGGGCTTAAGAGCGGTGCAGGTCAGGGGGCGGCCTTCCACCTGGGCCAGTTGACGCAGTCCGGCGATACCAAAGCGCGGGCCCGCAAACAGCGAGAGCAGGCTGGGCGGCAGCTTTAGGTCTAGCAACTCGACATCCTCTTGTAAAGCGCAGTTGCCAAAAAGCACGTTGAGCAGGCCGGTTGTCTCGAATGCCGTGGTCTGTTCGGCAAAGCGCAGCACAACCCGGAAATACCCCGCCCCGGCTTCCTGGATGGAGTCCACCTGGGCCAGCACCTTTTGCAGCAGCTCGGGCTGACGTACGGCGGTGGGGGGCATCTCGATGCTTTGTTCAATGGCCAGGGCCTGGGCCCTGGCTTCGATCTTTTCTGGGGTGGATTGGATTCGATAGGTGGCCTCGAGTTCGTACATTGCACAGGATTGTAAACAAAAAACACCCCGCCAGTATTGCGGGGTGTGGTGGGGTTGGGGTTATAAAGCTTCGCCGTTGTAGGTGACGGTTACGTTGTTGCAACCGTTGTATACCACATCCAGACGGTTGCCGCGGCTATCGGTCAGGCTAAAGCTGCCGCCCACAAAGGTGGCGCGGCAGCTCTGAAGGTACTTCAGGTTGGTGGCGAGGCCCTGGAGCAGGTAGTAGCGGCTGGGGGTGCGGTACTCGAGCGCCCCGCTGTAGTTGAAGGTGCCGCCCACAAAAGGACGCTCCGGGTCATCGGGTATGTATGCAGCGGTGTAGTTGTAGCGCTGGCTGTAGCGCTTGCCTGGTTTGTAGGCTTCAAAGTAGAAGTTGTAGCGGATGTCGTAGTTGGGGTTTTTGCGGTTGACCTCGAGGTCGAGGTCAAGCTTGAGACCCGTCTGATTGGCTGTACCGGTGTTGAAGCTCAACTCGTACTGATCGGTGTTCAGGACATAGCCGCTTTTGGGGTCGTTATCGTCTTTGTCCTGGAGTGTGATCTTCCCTTTTAGATAGGTGCTTTCTACCCTGCAGTCCACGGCAAAGGTGGCTTGCACAGGGATGCTGTCCTGATCCTGGTCTTGCGGGTTGGAGGGGGTGGTGCTGGCGTTACAACTGATGCTTTGCGCATCGAGCCCCGAGGCCAGAATCAGGCTGGCTACGGGAGCCGGGAAGACCTGGCCCCCAACCGCGCTGGTGGTTACCATGTTGGTGGGGTTGCCCAGGGCAGCCACCAGGTACTTATTGGCTTCCAGGACATTGCTTTTGAGCTCCTGGGCATCTTCCCGGCTGAGGGGTTCACGGGTGGGCTGCTCGCCGCAAGCAGCAAGCACAGCCAGCAGACTCAACAGCAGCAAAGGTTTCAGCAGCGGCTTTTCCATAAATCACTCCTCAAGTGGTAGCCAATCACCACATCGAATAAAATGATAGCGCAATCACTTAATGGCCGCCAACAATCCGGGCTTTAGGTTAAACGTATATTAAGATTGAACCGACTTTATGACGGGGAAACGCAAAAAACGCCCTCATGGTGAGATCACTCGCGAAAAGCTGATCGAGGCTACAGTGCGTATTTTGAGCCAAGAGGGTCTGAGCGCGGTCTCTACAGCCCGGTTGGCCCGCGAGGTGGGTATTGTGCAGTCGGGCTTTTATGCGCACTTCGATAGCCTCGAGGCCTGCATCTCGGTGGCGGCCGAACGAATAGGGGAGAAGATACGGGCCAGCCTGGCTGAGGGTTTGGCGCTGCTGGGTTCCCAGGGTGCTGGTGATTACCACTTGGTCAAGGCGCAGTACCGCAGGCTGCTCACCGAACTGCAGCAGCAGTGGGTGTTTGTGGAGCTGCTGATTCGCTACTTCCGTGATCCCTCACCTTTGGGCCGGGCCTTGTCTCGAGTGCAGCAAGGTCTTCGCAGCGACCTTGTTTCCTATCTCACACGGGTGGTTGAGCCGCTCAATTTGCCCAAAGGCGGACGCCCCCAGGCCGGTTTCATGGCCGACTTGATGGTTAGCATGACCCTCAGCGCAGTGGAGAGCTTGCGCTGGGAGCCCGAGCTGGATCAGGAGCTGGTGGCCCATCTTTTGGCCCTGCAAACCTTGAACACGGGTAAACACCTGGTGGAATGGATGGTGGCAAATAAAAACCCCCTCCTCAACACTGAGGGGGGGTAAGAAGGTTGGAGCGGGAAACGGGACTCGAACCCGCGACCCCAACCTTGGCAAGGTTGTGCTCTACCAACTGAGCTATTCCCGCAAAGAAAAAAACCTCTGCGCTGCCCTACTCTCCCAGGCCCCTTCGAGCCAAGTACCATCGGCGCAGGCACGTTTCACTTCCGTGTTCGGAATGGGAACGGGTGGTACCATGCCGCTATGAGCACAGAGGTTTCCAATGTTTTACATTTCAAAGTTGGATCGAAAAGGGGTAGGGGAGGGAAGGGGTATCCAGATCAGTGCATAAAGGTCAAGACCTCGGACGATTCGCACGGGTCGGCTCAACGCATCGCTGCGCGTACACCTCCCGCCGATCCACCCGGTATTCTACCGGGGTCCTTACCGGATTGACTCCGTGAGAAGGCTCATCTTGGGGCAAGTTTCCCGCTTAGATGCTTTCAGCGGTTATCTCTCCCGTACTTGGCTACCCTGCATATGCCCTTGGAAGAACAGCAGGAAAACCAGCGGTACGTCCACTCCGGTCCTCTCGTACTAGGAGCAGCCCCCCTCAACCTTCTTGCGCTCGTGACGGATAGAGACCGAACTGTCTCACGACGTTCTGAACCCAGCTCGCGTGCCACTTTAATGGGCGAACAGCCCAACCCTTGGGACCTTCTTCAGCCCCAGGATGTGACGAGCCGACATCGAGGTGCCAAACGATTCCGCCGCTATGGACGCTCGGGAATCATCAGCCTGTTATCCCCAGGGTAACTTTTATCCGTTGATCTATGGCCCTTCCACACAGAACCACAGGTTCACTAGGCCCCGCTTTCGCGTCTGCTCGGCTTGCAGGCCTCACAGTCAGGCTCCCTTCTACCCTTGCGCTCTCTGGTGGGTTTCCGTCCCACCTGAGGGAACCTTTGGGCGCCTCCGTTACCTTTTGGGAGGCGACCGCCCCAGTCAAACTGCCCATCAAGCCCTGTCCCCGTCAACGGGTTAGAAATCCAGACGTCTCAGGGTGGTATCTCACCGTCGCCTCCACCGAGACCAAAGCCCCGGCTTCATAGGCTCCCACCTATCCTGCGCAGAAACGGCCGAATCTCAAGGCCAGACTACAGTAAAGCTCCATGGGGTCTTTTCGTCCTGCCACGAGTAGGCTGCATCTTCACAGCCAGTTCAATTTCACCGGGTCCCTCGCTGAGACAGCGCGCTGATCGTTACGCTTTTCGTGCAGGTCGGAACTTACCCGACAAGGAATTTCGCTACCTTAGGACCGTTATAGTTACGGCCG
>ENA-ORXB01002345-ORXB01002345.1-sediment-metagenome-genome-assembly--contig:-NODE-2345-length-16661-cov-11.341413_pt1 | contig 16661 bp, 17 predicted proteins | sample MGYA00237863_ERZ511475 | MGnify/ENA primary metagenome ERZ511475 (study PRJEB26305, sample SAMN06343858) | sediment metagenome | isolation source: hot spring sediment | place: Canada: British Columbia... | reverse complement strand
ACATTCGTGGGCAACGACAATTTCCGGTTGGGCGAGGACGGGAAGCTGCGCTGGACGGGGTTCCGTCCTCGCTGGGCCCGGCAGAACGCCCACCTGGGGCCCTTCCCCTGAGACGGGCGTAGCTTCGCAGCCAACGTCGATGTAAAAGAAGCGTAATGGGTAGGAAGTAAAGAACGGGGGCCTATTCCCCCTTCTTTCTGTCACCAGCCATGGCGCGCGTCTTCGGTCTTCTGCTGGCAGTAGCCGTTCTCTGAGCCTTCTTGGCCCTGTCGGGGAGGCTTGCGCACCTGCTCACCCGCGCCAGCGTGCAAGCGGCGTCCTCTCTGGGCACAGGCCGCATGCCCACATGGCACCCCGGCGAGGGGGCAGGCCTCCTCGCAGCTGCCGGCTACGAGCGGAAGACCCCGGTCGGCTTCCACGCCATCTGCGCTGTCAGCGCCCTCGCCGGAGCGCTACTCGGGAACTTCCTCCCTCTCGGCGTGGTAGTCCGCACGGCGGCCGGCGCCGTGAGCAACTTCATCCTCCCCTTCTACTTGAATTCGGCTGTGCTGAGCGCAGGGGCGACGGAGGCGCCAGCAGCTGGGGGCCGTGGAGACCGTCAGGGGCCTCCCAAGGGCTGGATTCCGGCCCCGAGATAGCCCTAAGGTTCCCGGCGATCGAGGGGCCGGAGCTCCTGCGACCGGCCCATGCAGCGCGCCGACCTGAGGCTCAGAATGGCTGGCCTGCGGGCTGACCTGGAGGCCATCCGGGACGGCTTTGCGTCCTGCGACGGCGACCCGCTGCGCTGGTCGTTGCGGCGGCAGACGAGTACGGCGGCAGGAACACCCGCGAAATCCTCCACAGCCTCGCCGCAGCAGTCAGGCATGACCTGCTGGTACAGCGGAAGGCCGAGGCGGAGATCGTGGGGCAGGTGTCGGCTGCCCACGTCATCGGCGAAATGCCCGTCCTGGTGCTCATCTACTTCCACTTCAGCCTCAACCACGCGGCGGTGTACCGGGGCCTCTGGGTCAGGGGCAATATGGTTGCTAGGTCAGCCGATGCCCCTGGGCTGATCCTCAACGGTGTTGGTCGCTCAAGGAGAGGTCCGGAGAGTTCGCGGCGACGAAATTTGTATGTTGGTACAGGTCTGGATCGACATTGCCGACTTCGCACGGCCTAAACCTCAGGCCGAGGCTCGGATCAAGGTGTCCACGCTGCACGCTTATCCCCAAAGTACGTCGTGTCCCTACAGGAACGCGCCTCTTCAGCCTTGAGGAGCCACCGGGGCTCTCGTTTCTGTCATCGAACGCTTGACAAAGAGTGTATACTCCCTTACTATCAGCACGATTGAGGCTGGGCAGTCGGAGGCACGCAGTGGACGCGACCTTAAGGCGGTTGTCCTGAGGTGAGAGGCGAGGACAAGTGGGGTTGACCCGCGTTTGATCGCAGGTCTCGCTGTGCCCTTGACGGTCTCTCAAACGGGCATCGGCGGGTATGACTTGGGACGGGCCGAGGTAATAGCCGCCTTGGTGGCAGCACGTAATTTATCCGAGGGGGTCGTGAGGGACGACTGTCTGCACGCGAAGCAGGTGCCCGTTTTAGGCCAGTTCAAATTGTTGTCGCGCGCTAACCACTCCAAGGTGCTCGGAGAGGTGACGGCTCACCCGCTGGCGGCGGGCGAGCTTGAGGGATTCTGCAGCGGGGTCGAATGGTACATGGCCCTGGAGAACAAAGACAAAGAAAGCAGCATGCTGCAGATGCTGGACAACCTGGCCCTGCGCAACCAGATCAAGAACGTCTCCAACAACGTCACCGGTGCTCACCTCCTGAGGCAGCTGCGGGCGGGGACTTCGCGTCCCCGTCTGCGGTAAGGGAACGGGATGCCGGGGGTGCCTCACAGGGGTGCTCCTGGCCGAGGAGCAGAGGAGATGAGGACGATGAGGAGAGCGATAGCCGTGGGACTGGCGGTCCTGCTGGCGCTGGTGGCCGGGGGAGCCGGGGCACGGGCCGAGGTCACCAAGGAGATCATCACGGGGGTGATCGAGCCGAGGCCCGACCTGGCCCAGAGGACCTTTGCGCTGGTCAACTCCTACCGCGCCTCTCTGGGGCTGCCGGTCCTCGCGCGGGACGAGAGGCTCGCGGCCGCTGCCGCCTGGTTCGCCCAGGACATGCTGGTACCCTGCTAGTTCGAAAAGGAGGTGGAGGAGAGAGAGGGCTTCCGGCGGACCTCGGCGAGGCTCCTTCCCGGATGCGTGACCGGTCACCAGGACTCCCTGGGGCGGTGGCCGGAGGAGCGGGCGGTGGCCTTCGGGTTTCCCACGAATCGAGTGGGCGAAAATGCGGCCCTCGCCTTCGAGGCGTCGGCCGAGAAGGCCCTGCAGATGTGGAAGGACTCGCCGGGACACGACGCGAACCAGCGCAGACCTGACTACCAGGTGGGAGCTGCCGGGGTGGCCTGCAAGCGCTTCGTGGGGGTGTCGCCGTTCGGGGACGACATCCTCGGCTGCCAGTACGTGATGATGTTCGGCATCCTGGGGCGGAGCGGCAGCCAGCAGGCGTTGCCTTCCTCTCCGCCGCCGGCGCCGGCCACCTCGCAGAGGCCCGCTGGTGGCGGTGGTGGGAGGCCGGCAGCAGTCGTGCCTGCCGACCCCTGCGCAGGGCATCAGGCGGCGCCTCCGCCCGCCGAGCGGTCGGTCCACCGGGTGGAGCCGGGGGAGACCCTGTCGGGGCTCGCGCAGCGCTACCTGGGCGACCCGTCGCGGTACTGCGACCTGGCTGCCTGGAGCGGCATCTCCGCTCCCTACCTGCTGAGGGTGGGACAGGAGGTGGTAGTTCCTGCCCAGGCTGGCCCTGCTGCGGGCACTGCGGAGGAGCAGGGGCAGACGGCGGCGCCGGCAGAGGCGAGCGGTCCTCAGCTGGCGCCGAACGAGGCTCCTCTTGCGCAGAAGGAAGAGCCACCTGAGATGTCTTCCGGCTCTGGGGTTATGGTGCCCGACCGGCTAGTGGGCGAGATGCCAGTGCGCAGTGGCAGCAGCAGGCATCCGGTGCTGCGGCTGCTCTCGGAGATCGGACGGAGGGTAAGGGAGCTATGGCCGTTCTAAGAGCGTCATTGGCTGCAGGGAGGGAGTCGGCATCGCTGGCAAGTGCTGTGTGCTGGTATGAGACGTCGGGCAAAGTGAAGCCATGTGTCCGGTGGCCGGGTGTGTAGCCATATGTGTGCGGGGGTACAACGGTATGAGCGAGCAGACACGTGCGTGGCTGGCGTATAGCTTGCCGGGGTCGATAGTGCTGAAGCTACCTATGGGGCTGATCCTGATGGCGCTCCTGCTGGGGTGGGCCGGGCTTGGAGCTGTGAAGCCCAGCGAGGCAGCAACGCCACTCACATGGGTGGCACCAGCGGTAGATGCCAAGGGCATGACGGCTGACGGCAGCAAGGTTATCTACTGGGTGATGCCTCCGGGCGGTAGCGGCTTCGCGGAGAGCCGCCTGTGGGTCAGGGGTATTGGGCCTCAGTCTACTGGGACGATAGATGGCGTGCCAGTCGTGGCGGAGGGTATATCCGCTGATGGCAGGGCCATGGTGGGCAACGCCAACAGTCGGGCAGCCCTATGGAGAGAGGGTGGTGGCTGGCAGTGGTTGCCCCTGCCCCCGGATAAAAATAGCGCTGCTGCCTACGCAGTCTCAGCAGATGGGCGCGTGGTAGTCGGAGTGTCGGGGCGAGTGATTGGCAATGTGCCGCTGGGCACAGTCCCGACGCTGTGGGAGGACGGGCAGGTGAGGGAGCTGGGCCTGCCTCCTGACAGAGGCCCATGCGTTGAGGCAAGCCTGACGGCTATATCGCCCGGCGGTGATGCGGCTGCGGGTTTCCTGGGGCCGGCTGGTTGCGGCTTCGTCGCGTTGCTGTGGACGCGCTACAGCGGATTCGTTGTCCTGGGGATCCCCTCTGGGTACGACGCCACCATGGCTACTGCGGTTGCTGATGGCGGCCGCGTCGTGGTGGGCAAGCTTATGCGCTCCGATGGCTCCCGCTTCTGGACTGTCGGAGCCTTCCGGTGGACACCGGAGGGTGGCATGGAGCAGCTAGCTGGTGGAGACGCAGCGGCTCTTGCTGTCTCCAGAAATGGGCGCATTATCGGCGGATTGGCGCAGTTCGGGGACGTGAAGCGGGCTGCCCTGTGGGTGGACGGGCAGCTGCGCAATCTGCACGACGAGCTGGCGCCGTTCCTCCAGGCTGGCGATGTGCTCGCATCGGTAAATGGCATATCGCCCGATGGCCGCTATGTGGTGGGGATGGGTGCTCGCGGCCTTGAGCGATTTGCCTTTGTTGCCGAGGTGCCAGAGCCGCCAGAGCCGCCTTCCCTGGTAGCCATATGGCCCATCGAAGGGGACCCCGTCCACGCAATGATCAGTTGGCAGCCCCCGGCGGGCGTCACCCGCTACCGGGTAGAGAGTGCCCTGGACCCTACCTTCTCCTTCGGACGCAGCGTCATGGAGTTCCCTGCCGGCCCCTACAACCTGCTCGTGGTAGGGACTCCAGGGTGGGACGGAGGAGTGTTCTACTACCGCATTGCCGCTTGCAATGCTCAAGCCTGCTCGGGGTGGTCGCCGACACTTGCGACGGCAAGGCGCATCTGGCCCGGTCCAGAGCACTGGAACATGGTGTCAGGGGGGTTCCGCTTCCTGGACAGGGTCTACTTGTGGGCACAGAACGCGACCCCGGTTCCCGGCAAGGCATCGGACCTGCATCTCTACGAGGGGCTGCAGGGATACGGGGGGCAGGAGCGAAGGGTGTGCCGGGCTGTGATGCCAGGGAGCAGCTGCCGGACTGATTTTCCCACCGCCTCTGCGTTGGCATCAGCCTCTCAGTCGTTCCCTCCCTACGGCCAGGTAGGCATCGGCTTCTGGGTGAGGTGAGCGATTTTTAACGAATGTGGGAACAGCCAGCTGGAAAGGTACGGCGTGATCGCTAAATATGTCGCCGCAACGGTTTGTTGTGGCAAAAGCGTCGCATGACTGCGGCTCTCGCCTAGCGGCCATTGCGGGGGAAGTGACACTAGCCTTTAACACGTACCTTCAATAGTGAGCAGAGCTTTGCCTACCACGAAAAGAGGATGGTACATCGCCGGAAAAACTGCGGTAAAAGGGGTAAGCGTTCATAACGGGAGCTTGGGGGTCGGGCAGCTTCGGCGAGCCACTAATAGTGAAAACGCGCTATGTCAGTACCTGTCGTTCGTTCAACATTTTGCCGCTTCAGGTGACCGTGAAAACTCCCAGGAGATGCAGGCCGAGCACTCGAGGGAGAGCGAGGTGCTTGCCTCGCGAACGAGTGACCTCACGCGAGCGCTGGGGTATGTCCTCCCGCAATTAAGCTTCGACAGGGTGGCAACTCCGCATAGGCACCTCCTAGGGGTTCTGCAGACAAAACATGCGTAGCTCGTCCAGGAGAACGCCCCTTTTTTGGTCATCGGGAAAAGCGAAGGGCTACCACAGCTCGCCGGAGAATGAGAATGGGGAAGGGAGGTATGGAGGTGTTGCCCCGGCTAGAGCGGGGAGACAGCATTTGAGTCATGTTCGAAGGCGAGGCACCTTCTGCGGAAGGAAATCGCGAGATCTCACATGGACCGGCTCTGACCTACGAGCGGGTACAGTGACTCTCCAGAGAGCTGCGAAAGCCGCAATTGGCGTGGGTCCCGGGCTGATCGCGACGTGGCATAAGAGGACAATAGCCGACCACCGCTGGCGCTGCTGATGACTAACGTCGCTGCAGGCGTTCCACCATCACCTGAAAAATTACCTGTGCTCGTCCCATACATATGAGACAGGAGGGGGTGTGGGCCAAGCTCTGGGTGCTCCTCCCTAAGGTATTGGGCGGGGCTCCTGCCTCGCAAGGCCTGATGGGGCCGCAGGTGGTTGTAGACCTGCTCCCAGGCCTGCACCAGGGGCCTCAGTTGGGAGACGGTCCAGGGCAGGTCGTAGGCCTCGTAGAACTCGTAGCGCCAGGTGCCCTGGGCCCTCTCCACTTGCCCCTGGCGCTGGGGTGAGCGAGGAGGGGTGAGGAAGAGCTTGATGCCTAGCCTCTGGCACTCCGCCTCGAACTGGGCTCCCAGCTCGGATCCCCCATCCACCTGTATCGCCTGCACAGGGAAGGGGAAGCGCTGGAGCATCTGGCCGAGGAAGCCCCTGGTGGCCTGGGCGGTGGCCCGGCGACAGACCTGGGCCACCCCCCAGCGGCTGACCAGGTCCTGGGCGGTGAACTGTCTGATGGTAGCCCCAGGCAGGGAAGGTGCGGCGCAGGCCCCTCACCAAAAGCACCAGCTCGTATGGCCAGGAGCGCCTGCGCACCCGCCTGGGCCGCCTGCTCCTGTCCTCCAGGCCCCGAGGCCCCTCCTGCCTCAGCCTCCTCTGCCGAGGGTAGTGCAGTCGGGCGAGGGAGCCCGAGGGCCTTGGCCGCCTCCTCAGCGCTCAGCCCCCTCCCCCGCAGGGCCTCCCAGGCCCCAAGCCACCGCTGCCTGGCCTGGGCCCGAGGGGAGAGCTCCAGCACCCTGAGCTGGGCAGCGTGGTAGAATGCTCTGGGTAGTCCTACTACCCGCATCGGGGGCCACCTCCTGTCTCGGGAACTCACCCAGAAGGTTGGCCCCCTTGCTGTTTACCGTCTACCCCCGCCCCTCTCCCCCCATTACCCTGTCCCACATGTCTCTGAACGAGCACACTCGCTCCCCTCGCGAACGGCCGCAACGGCGCAACGAAAAGCGCGACGACGTGAGGCCAATGGACTCGGGACCACCGACGGCGAGGCCTCTATCGGGGCCACATTTGCGCCCTGTAGGGGCGGGTCCCGCCCTGGCACCGCTATCGAGAGGCAGCCGCCCTGCGCAGGCGGTCCATCACCGCCAGGCCCAGGCCCCGCTCCTCCACCGCCTCAGCTACGATGACCTGGCATCCTTCCCTGTCCAGGGCTCGCAACGCGTCGAACAGTTCGTGAGCGTAGGCCCGCAGGCCACCCTCGACGATGCGCGCCCTTAGCCGCTCGTGCCGGATGCCGGGGTCGTGCATGGCCAGCAGGCCCACGGACTTACCCTGTGAGAGGAGACCGCTCACGAGAGCCGCCAGCTCATCGGCCGAGGCGATGACCAGAGGGGCGGATGGGGCATAGTGCCTGTAGCGCGTGCCTGGGGAGCGACGGGCGAGCTCGGGCCCTGCCTCCACCTGCACCGACCGCCCCAGCGCCTCCTCGATGGCCTCCCTGGGCAGTCCCCCCGGGCGCAGCACAACCGGCACAGGCCCTGTCACATCCACAACGGTGGACTCTACGCCCACGGGGCAGGGGCCGCCGTCCAGCACCAGGTCCACCGCCTCGCCCAGGTCTTCCAACACATGCTCGGCACGGGTGGGACTGGGGCGGCCAGAGCGATTGGCCGAGGGTGCAGCCACGGGGGTCCCCGCTTCCCGCACCAGGGCGAGGGCCACCGGGTGGGACGGCATGCGCACCGCCACCGTGTCCAGCCCGCCGGTGGTGGCCAAGGGCACCACGGGCGAGCGCGGCAGGACCAGGGTCAGGGGGCCAGGCCAGAAGCGCTCCATCAGACGCCGGGCCAGGGGCGGCACCTCCCGCGCCACCCGCCAGACCTCCTCCGGATCGCCCACATGGACGATGAGAGGGTTGTCCGCCGGGCGGCCCTTGGCGGCATAGATACGGGCCACCGCCTCAGCCGATAGGGCATCGGCCCCCAGTCCGTAGACCGTCTCGGTCGGGAAGGCTACCAGGCCACCTGCCCGCAGGACCCGCGCCGCCTCAGCGATGGCCTCAGGCGCAGGACGTTCCGGGTCCACCTTCAGGACGCGACCAGCAGTGGGACGGGGCATGGCCCGCTCAATGGAGCGTCGTGCCCTCGCCGGGCGGGTCGGCAGCTCGACCGGCAGCGGCCAGGCGCTGCGCCTCCCTCCGCTCGGCGATGACCGAAGCCAGGATGGCGACGCCGATGATGGTGGCCACCACCCCCAGGGAGATGCCCACATGGATCTTGTAGAACTCGCTGATGAGCATCTTGACGCCCACGAACACCAGCACCGCCGCCAGTCCGTAGTTCAGGTAACGGAAGAGCCCCAGCATGCCCACCACCAGGAAGTAGAGGGCACGCAAGCCCAGTATGGCCATGACGTTGGACGTCCAGACGATGAAGCCGTCGCGGGTGATGGCCAGGATGGCGGGGATGGAGTCTATGGCGAAGACCACGTCGGTGCTCTCTACCACCAGCAGCACCAGCAGCATGGGGGTGGCCAGCAGCATGTGGCCCTGTCGCACGAAGAAGCGCTGCCCGTGGTACTCGGCCGTCATTGGCAGGAAGCGGCGTGCCAGCCTCACCACGGGGTTCCGCTCAGGGTGCACCTCCTCGCCATGGCGCACCGCCAGCCTGATGCCGGTGAAGATGAGGATGGCACCGAACACGAAGACGACCCAGTGAAAGAGGTTGATAAGGGTCACGCCGGCGGCGATGAACAGCGCCCGCATGACGATGGCCCCCAGCACGCCGTAGAACAGCACCCGGTGCTGGTACTTGGGCGGCACGGCGAAATACTGGAACACCACCATCCACACGAAGACGTTGTCCACGCTGAGGGACTTTTCGATGAGGTAGCCTGTGATGTACTCCAGCCCCTTGTGGGTCCCGTAATGGAGGAAAATGTAGCCGCCGAAGGCCAGCGCCAGGACGATCCAGAAGACGCTCCAGAGGGCCGCCTCGCGAAAGCTGGGGGCATGGGCCTCCTTCTGGATCACCCACAGGTCGAAGGCGAGAATGACGATGATGCCGACGGTGAAGGCGGTCCAGAGCCAGATGGGATATTCCATTCGGGCACCTCAGGGGAGGGGACCGAAGTTCACTCGGTAGGCTCGGGCGCCCTTTGGAAGCGGCCCAGGAGCCCCGCGCGTGCCCACTCCAGGGGGCGTCGCGCCCAGGGCCACTCCTTGGCCAGGATCAGCAGCCCCAGCACCGTCAGCAGGCTCCCTCCCGGGATGAAGGGCAGAGCGACAAAGACGAGCCCGACCGCCAGCACCGCCCCTCCCACCACTGTCAGCACCACGCGGCGCCCCAGGGCCCGCGCCTTTCCCAACCTACCATCCATGTCCGCTTCCACTCCTCGAGCAGCGATGTCCCTCGGCTGTCACCTACCACTACTATAAGGGGTAGGGACTGGGGAGGGAAACGGCCCCGCCCTTCGGCCGCGCCACTCCACCCCGTGCCCCCGATGCCATCGCCACGCCGAGTCCAGCGTGAACAAGATGTAGAAAAAGGCGGCCACGGGCAGCAGAGGCGCCCACAGGGGCGAGAGTCGGAACCAGCGCACCATGGGCATATAGGAGGCCGACATGAGGCCCCAAGTCGCCAGGCCCAGGACGGCCGCAGCCCTTCGCTTCCGGGCCAGGCCCCACAGGCCCAGGACAGGCGGAACTCCGTAGGCCAGCCCCATGCCCGCCACGGTGCCCGCTAGAAACAGGGGAGAGTAGCGTAGCTGGGCATAGGCGCTCCGGGCCACCATACGGCCCACCCCCGCCAGCCCCCCGTAACCGCGGACGCTGCGCCAGTCCCGCGACAGGCCCAACCACAGCCGCCCGCCGCTGGCCTTGACGGCAGCAGCCAGGGAACAGTCGTCGATCACAGCGTCGGCGATGGCATCCAGACCTCCTGCCCGCTGAAGTGCCGACCAGCGAACCAGCATGCAGCCTCCGGCAGCGCCAGCGGTGGTCCGTCGAGGATCGGCCGCCCAGCGGAAGGGATATAGCTTGGCGAAGAAGTAGACGAAAGCTGGCATCAGCAGTCGCTCCCAGAGGCCATCGGCCCGCAGCAGGACCATCACCGACGCCAGGTCCAGGACGCGGGCCTCGGCCAGGGAGACCAGTCGCCTCATCCCCACGGGCGGGTGAGCAATGTCGGCATCGGTGAAGAGGACGTAGTCGGGTCGCAGACCTGCAGCCTCTGCCACCCCCTGGGCCATGGCCCAGACCTTGCCCGACCAGCCAGGGGGCACCGGTCTTCCCCGCAGCACCGTGAGACGCCCCTCCGCCCCCATCTGCTGCGCCAGACGAAGGGCCACATCGCCGGTATCGTCTTCGCTGGCGTCGTCCACCAGGACGAGACGCCACTCCCCCGGATAGTCCTGGGACAGGAGGGTGGGCAGCGTTAAGGGGAGGACAGAGGCCTCGTTGCGGGCAGGCACCACCACGGCCACCCGCGGCCACCGCCTAGGTGGCGGGTCCTCGGGCAGGCGCGGCCCCGCGTCCCAGAAGCGCCCCCGGCCCAACAGCAGATAGGACCATGCCCCCAGGGAGGCGAGGCCCAGTGCTTCGGCAAGGCGTCCCACGGCTACCATGTTCCCCGTCGGGCGGCCTGGGAGCAACTGGCGACCCTGAAGGCCTTCCCGGCTATACTTTTAGGCAGGAGGTGGGCCATGGAGACGGTGAAGGCCCTCAAGGAGTGGGCAGTGACGGTCAAGGCGCTGGCCGAGGGGCGACAGCTCCTGGTGATGCGCAAGGGAGGCATCCGCGAGAAGCGCTTCGATGTGGACTTCGAGAGCTTCTATCTCTACCCCACCTACGAGCACCAGGCACCCGAGCTGCTGAAGCCCGAGTTTCTGCCCGACCTGGAGGAGACCCTGCGCGCCGCGCCGCCCCCAGACACCCTGCTGGTTCCCTGCTGGGCGCAGGTGACCGACCTCTACGAGCTGCGGGAGGAGGAGCACGTCCTGGCCCTCTCGCCCTACCACATCTGGGCTGACGAGTACCTGCTCAAGCGCCTGCACTGGCGCCCCAAGCAGCCCCTGACGGTGATGCTGCTCCGCGTCTACCGGCTGGAGCGGCCCGTGGCGCTGCCGCTGCTGCCCGAATACGTGGGCTGCTTCTCCTGGGTGGACCTTCCCGCCGAGGCCCTGGATGGCCTGCCCAGGCACCCCGTGCTGGACGACGCCGAGTTCGCGGCACGGGCCGCCCCTCTGCGGTCTCTGCTGGCAGGAATGACGGCCCCCGCCCGCTAGGCGAGCCGAGCGCTCGCCGGCCGGGAACCTTCCGGGCCAACCGTGCGTCTGTAGGGCGAGGAGGGAAGAGGTGCGCTCCTTCGTCCTGACCGTGACGGCCCTGGCGCTAGTCGGCGCGGCCCTGGCCTGCGGCGTCGGCGAAGGGCACGGCCCATCGCCGACGCCCGCCGCCGGCGACCTCTCGCCCCGACCGGGCGACGAGCGCCTGCAGCGGGGGCCTGTCTTTATAGACCAGACGAGCATGGTGGAGATGGAGACCTATCCGCCCCAGCATCGTCTGCTGCTGCGGGGCTCCCTGCCCACCCCCTGTCACCGCTTGCGGGCGACCGTCTCCCGCGACGAGGCGCAGGGCGTCATCGCCGTGGAGGTCTACTCGCTGGTGTCGCCCGACGCCGTCTGTGCGCAGGTGCTGGCGCCCTTCGAGGCCAGCCTGTCGCTGGGCAGCGCCACTCGCCGCTACCGGGTGCTGGTGAACGGGGAGCCGGTGGGCAGCATCGGGCCCTAGCGCTGGTCGCGGCCCAGGGGCCTGCGGCCCGGGGGAGTGGGAGGCTGATAGGGCACGGGTATGTACTCCACCGAGGGGCGCCCGGCCCCGGCCTGAGGATACAGCTCCATCAGCTGGTAGACCTCGTGAGGCATGTCGGTCCGCACGTTCAGGCCCAGCTCCCGCGCCTGGGAAACGGTGATGGGATAGTCATGGGTCCAGGTGCCGGAGGTGAGGACAGTGGCCACCCGCTCCGCCTCCTCCGGCGACATGCGCTCCGAGAGTAGCTCCGTCACCGTGCGCTTCATCTGCTGCATGGCCTTGCGGGCAATGTCGGCCAGGATGAGGGTCTGGTCGTCCAGCTCGTTGACGTCTTTCGCCTGAACTGCCTGGAGGATGGAGGCAGCGGGATACTGCCCCACCTGCGGGTCCACCGGTCCCAGCACAGCGTTCTCGTCCATCACCAGCTCGTCGGCGGCCAGGGCGATGAGGGTCCCGCCGCTCATGGCGTAGTGGGGGACGAACACCGTCACCTTCCCGGGCCGCCTGGCCAGGGCATAGGCGATCTGCTCCGAGGCCAGGACGAGACCGCCGGGCGTGTGCAACACCAGGTCGATGGGCACCTGGGGGTCCGTCATCTTGATGGCCCGCAACACTTGCTCCGAGTCGTCCATATCGATAAAGCGCATCACCGGAAAGCCCAGGAAGCTCATGGTCTCCTGGCGGTGGATGAGGGTGATGACGCGGGAGCCCCGCTCTCGCTCCATCTGTCGGATGCAGCGCATGCGCTGCATCTGCAGGCGGTGGCGCTGGAGGAGGGGCTGGAGAGAGATGAGGATGATGAAGATCCAGAACAGGTCGAACAGGCTGAAACTCGGCATCGTCCCTCCGCTCGGAGGCGTGGTCAGGGGCCATTATAGCCCAAGGTGCCCCCGAGATGCACCCCGGCCCCCGACGGGGCCGCAGGGCGGGGGCCGGGACGTGCCGGGGGATGTGTGAGGAGAAGTCCCACTAGCGAACGGTGACGGTTATCTCCTTCACCACCGGTGGCTGCAGGGGAGTGTGGTTGTTCTGGACCAGCTGTACGGCCAGCTTGTATGTGCCGGGCTGGACGTTGGTCCAGGTGTGGGTGGTGGTGGCGGTGGCGTGATATGTGCCCTGGGCCGTCACCGCCGGCTGGCCCGGGGTGGTCGGCACCTGCTGGTCGGGCCGCAGGATGTAGAAGTGCACGTGTCCCTGGCCGGGTACCGGCGTCAGCGTCGGCTCCACTATCTGCAGGCCGCTGACGCGCACCTCGACGCGGATATCGCCTGCCGGCAGGGTTGCGCCGGCGCTGGGCGACACGATCTCCACCGAGGGGCCGGCCGGGGTCGGCGTGGCGGCAGCGCCCGCCGCTGGCGTCCGTCCCGGCGTGGGCGTCGCCTCTTCCTCCTCGCAGGCCATGGCGGCCACGCCCAGGGCCAGGACAGCCGTCAGCAGGGCGAGCAGGGCCAAGGGACGTCGCAGCATGGGGACCCTCCTTTCCCGGGACTCGACCTGCCCTTGATACGCCCCGGGACGCGGGGATGGATCTCAGCCTCGGGCTAGACCGGGCCGGAGGACGTGGTGGGTGGCTTCCTCGCCCGAAGGCCCCTAGCGCCTGGGGGTAGGGGTGGTCGTGCGGAGGCCGCTGCGGTTGAGGAGGTCCTGCCAGACCGACTCCGGCACCACCACCTGACGGTTGACCGAGAGGCGCTCCAACCAGTTCTCGGCGGGGGCGTCGTCGGGCACGCCCTTGAGCTGGTCTACCTGGCCCACCGCCTCCAGCACCTCGCCATCGGGCAGGACCAGCGTCATCACCACCGAGCGGATGGTGAGGTCGCGCGGCACCAGGTGCCTCATGCTCAGCCGCAGGAGGGTGGCAATGGCCGAGTTCACCTGGCTGCGGGCGTCCTGCTGGGCCTGGAGCTGCTGGGTGCTGGAGGGCGAGTCGAAGAAGGTCTCCCTGGGCACGGTTATGACCACCAGATATTCGGCCCGCGTGCCCTGGTCATCGGTCACGATCTCCGCGCTGGGAACGGCCACCACGTCCCTGAACTCCCTGCGCACTACCGAGGCGATGGACCTCACTCGCTCGTCGTTGTCGTTGCCGCGGATGTTGAATTCGGGGCGGTCGTAGGCCAGCTCGCGAGCGCAGGCGCCGGTCAGCACGAGCGCCGCCAGCAGGGCGAGGATGGGGACTGCTTTCTTCATCGCCGTCACCGGACCTAAACGCTGCCGGCAGCCTGGGCTTGGGAGCCATCGACGCGCCGGTAGAAGGGATTCTCGGGCGCCACCTCGTCCTCGGGCCAGACGGCCTTGTCCTCGGCCAGCAGCGGCTGCAGCTCCAGGGTATCCCACAGCCGCTCCAGGTCGCGGCCCACCAGCTCGTCCTTGGCCAGCAGCTCCTGGACCACCGGCGGCGCCAAGTCGCGGTTCTTCCGCAGCAGACGGTAGACGTCGACGAAGGCCTGTCCCAGCAGCACGCATACGTCCTCGCGCTTGCGCGGCGAGCCCAGGGTTGAGGAGACGAAGCCGTTGCTCTCGCTGGGCAGCAACGGGTGGGTGTTGGCCACCGAGAGGATGGACTCGCCGATGCGCAGGTAGCGGCGGCGCTCTTCGGCACTGCAGCGGCGCGGCACCATGCCGAACAGCCCCACCATGGCAGCCGCAATGCGGGTGGCGTTCTCCAGGTCCTTGGACACCCCGGGCTCGTTGTCCTGGAAGAAGAGCCTCTCGGCCACGATGGACCCCACGCTCACCCGCAGCAGCCCCTCCAGCACGTGCTGGGGCTGGGGGTCGTGCTCCTCGATGGGCACGTGGGCCACCATGCCCAGGGCCTCGCCCCGGGGCATGATGGACAGGACTATGGGACGGTACCACTCGCCGCAGAAGTAGCGAAGGGGAAGGAAGTGGCCAGCGAACTCATGGTAGGCCGTCCGCTCGCGGTTGCGCTCGGTGGTGCGGGTGGGCTTGGCAGTGCCGTGGCGGACCGCTGCCAGGGACTCCATCAGGGCATCCCAGGTGACCCAGGGCTTGTCCCAGTCGGGCTGCTCCAGCTCGTGACGGTAGCGCTCCCAGAACTTCTGCGAGTCCCGGTCCAGGGGCCGGCCCGCCTCCACCGCTGCCCTTATTTCCTTCAGGCGCTGTATGTGGTCGTGACGGTAGTTGACCGCGTCTCGAATGACCTGCTCGATCTCGGCCGGACTCAGGCCCACCGTCACCCGGGCGAACTCCCTGCGCTTCTCGGGATCGTCAAGGCTGGGATGGTGGGCGACCTTGGAGAAGTAGAGGGCAGCGATGTCCTCCCGTTCGGCCTCGCCTGGAGTGGTGAAGACCACCGTCTTGCCGAAGCGGCCCGGCCGCCTCATGGCCGGGTCGATAAGGTGGGGGCGGTTGGTGGCCGCGAAGAAGTAGATGTTGTGGGCTGGCGGGCGCGCCGGCGGCAGACGGAGATAGACTGTGGCCCCTCCCAGGTGCAGGTAGGGCGGAACGAACAGCACGTCCAGCAACTCGTTCACCTTGCTGCGCAACAGGCGCGACAGCAGAGGTGGGGAGTCCATGCCGTCCAGCCATACCAGGAAGGGGAAGATGGCCAGGGAGAACCCGCCGGCGCCGCCGAAGAAGGGGAAGGGAATCATCTGCGGAGCGGCGTGCTGGCGGGGCGGGAACTTGCGCTCCCAGAAGGCCTCCCGCGCCGCCGAGTGGTCGAACATCAGCCCGCAGGGGGATATGCAGCCCATCTCGTCGTAGTCGAAGATGCTCCAGATGCTGGCTACCCGGCCGGCCGTGCCCTGGGTCGGGGCGGGCTGCATGCCACCGCGACGCTGCAGCAGCAGCTCCGCCTCATCGATGAAGACCACCGCCCGCCCGAACTCCTTGGCCAGGGCCTCGGCCCGCAGCCGCATATACAGCATCACCAGTACATCGATGGCCAGGAAGGTGGACAGAAAGGCAGACCCGTTGGTGATGATGATGGGCGCGCTCAAGGTGCTGGCGATGGCCTTGGCGATGAGGGTCTTGCCGGTGCCCGGCGGCCCGACCATCAGGATGCCCCGCTCGGGGCGGCCCCCCAGCTCCACCAGCTTCTGCCCCTCAGCCGAGGCGAAGATGCGCAGGGCGGTCAGGATCTGCCTCTTGGCCTCCTCCTGGCCCCTCACGTCATCCATGGAGACGCCCCAGGTGGCCTCTCCAGGGCGGATGATCTTGATCTGCATCAGGTTGAAGATGGCCAGAGGCCCGAACAGGATCAGGAAGTTGATCACCATGAGCAGGGGGAAGGTGAGCAGGTAGGGGAGCAGGAATAGCACGAATTCCGGCCCGAGACCCAGGGCCATCAGGGCCACCGCTACCCCGGCCAGCAACAGGACGATCAGCAACAGCCGCGGCAGGAAGAGAGCGCCCAGGGCGGCCATGGCCACCAGGGCCGGGAAGGGAACGATAAAGACCTCTCGCGGATAGAGGCCGAAGAAGTGGCGGCCCATGGCGGCGATGCCCACCAGGGTCAGGGCTATGAGAAGGGCGTTCTGATAGAAGACCCGGCGGTTCTTCCAGGCCTGGGCCACAGCCGTGCGGCGGCGCACGTCCTCCAGCGAGCGTTGGAAAAGGGCCTGTCGCTCCTCGGGCGAGAGGATGGGCGCCCTCTCCAGCAGCGCGTCCAGGTCGGCCCGCTGGTAGAGGATACCCAGGCTGAACAGGGAGGCGCAGGCTAAGAGAAAGGAGACCAGGCCGTAGACCAGGGCGCCGAAGAGGGGAGCATCGGCGAGGAAATAGGTCACGGCGAAGGCGCCGAACCCCACCGACAGCACGAAAGGCACCGTCAGCAGGCGGGCCAGGCCCCAGAGGGCCCTCGGCGCACCCCCGCCAGCTGTCGCCGTATCCGCCATGGCCAGCGCCCCCGCCGCCGTCCCTATCGAGCCTTTCGATTATACAACGGCCTGGGCAATTATGAACGACTTTCGCAAGGACGCTGGCGAGGACAACCTAGGCCAGGCGACGGAAGGTCTGCAGGATGTCGTAGCCGGTGATGGCCCGCGACTTCTCGGCCATGCTGGCCAGGTAGTCGGCGCTGACCTTGCCCGCCTGCACCCCCTTGGCCAGCACCATCAGCTTGATCTTGGCCGAGGCCTCGTCCTCGAACTCGTTGGTGACG
>ENA-ORXB01002340-ORXB01002340.1-sediment-metagenome-genome-assembly--contig:-NODE-2340-length-16724-cov-3.798402_pt1 | contig 16724 bp, 10 predicted proteins | sample MGYA00237863_ERZ511475 | MGnify/ENA primary metagenome ERZ511475 (study PRJEB26305, sample SAMN06343858) | sediment metagenome | isolation source: hot spring sediment | place: Canada: British Columbia... | reverse complement strand
CTTCGGCCCGGTGGGTGGCCCGAGTCCACGAGACAATTCTGCGGCCACGTTCACCCAACCGCTCACGCTCCAGTCGTTCCGTCAACCGCTCTTGAGTCAGATCGAGTACAAGTACGACGAACTGAGCCGGGTCTTCGAGCGGAACGACATCCTGTTTGACTATCGGAGCAGTGGCGTCACCTATGCCCGCCCGCCCGTGCTGACGGATGGTCCGCTTGGTGCTTCAAACGATGGCCGCGTGGTGACCCGCTTCGAGTACGACCGCAACAGCCGCCGCACGTTCGTGATCGAAGACGACCTGGACACGGCGCGGACGTTCTACGATGGCGTGGGCCGCGTCATTCGCCGGGTTGACCCGGAGCAGAACGAAGTGCTCACGACTTACGATGACAACAGCAATGTGGTGAAAGTGATGGAGATTGATGTCACCCAACCGGCTGATGTGCAAGCCGGTCGCGTGCCGGACCTGCGCGAAACCTTCACGACGATCAACGTCTACGATTCGCTCATCCGGCTGATCCGCACCACCGACAATCTCGGCCAGACGACGCGCCATCACTACGATAGCCGGAGCAACTTGATCTTCACCAGCGACGCCCAACACTCTGCCAACGCTGCCGATTTGATTCCCGATCCTCTCGGCCTGTTCCCCAATCCGCAATCCGCAATCAACCGGCCGGGCAACACGATGGAGTTCTTCTACGACGGCATCAACCGCAAGCTGGCCGACGTGCGCCATCTGCGCGTGGACGGTCAGGGCCGCAATCCCATTGACACGAGCAATCCGGCCAATCCCGACGGGTTGATCGTGACCGACTACGAATGGGATTTGAACAACCGGCTCGTCGCCCAGGCCGACGACGGCAGTATGGCCGGCGATCAGAATACCTCCATTGGCGTCATCGAGGCAGCTAACGCGCGAGGCAACGTCACCCGCTATCTCTACGACGATCTGAATCGCCTCCGGCAGGAAATCTTCGATGACGGGACGATTAACGACATCGCCTACGATGCCGACGACAACATCATCCGCGGGGTTGACGAAAACGGCACCATCGTGCGCAACACGTATGACGGCATCAACCGCGTGGTGCAGGGGGAGATGACGCGAGCAACAACGATCACGCCGCATCCCGCTGGCGGGTTCAAGGACCGGAACGTTAATTGGGCCGTCATCGGCACGACGCTCCAACAATTCGAGTTCGATGGGCTGTCGCGTCTGACTCGCGCCTTTGACAACAACGACCCGGATGACCCAACCGACGACGCCACGGTCACATTCGCTTTTGATTCTTTGAGCCGACGGCTCGAAGAAGTGCAGAACGATTTGGCCGTCTCCAGCCGCTGGATGGGCGACAACAACCGCATCGGCCTCGTCTATCCGAACAACCGCGAAATCGGCATCACGTTCGACAAGTGGGATCGGATCAATCAAATCACCAACCAGCGACCAGCGACGAGCGACCAGCGACCAATCGTAGACTACGACTACATTGGTCCACGCCGCATCCTGGAGCGCACCTACTCAAACGGCGCCCGGCTCACCTATCTGGACAATGCGCGACAGCAAGACATCGGCTACGATGGCCTGCGGCGCATCGTGCAGCATCGGCATCTGCGCGCCAACAACAGCCTGGTCGCAGGCTTCGCCTACGAGCATGATCGAGCGGACAACCGCGTGTCTGAAGTCAAGCAGCACGTCGGCAACCTCCGTGAGGACTACGCCTATGACTCGGCTTATCGTCTTGGGCGCTTTGCTCGACCGGGCGAGCCGGTGGACACCTGGCAACTCGATGGGGCGAACAATTGGGCTCGTCGCCAGGGCATGACGAACCAGATGAACAACGTGAATGAGTACGCCTCCTTCAACGGCACGGCTCAACTTTACGACGACAACGGGAATCTCATTGACGATGGCGAATTCCGTTACCAGTACGACTTTGCCGATCGGCTGCGGCGAGTCGTTCGGAAAGCTGACAACGCGCTGATCGCTGTCTATCGCTACGATGCTCTCAACCGGCGCACGGAGCGAATCGTGACCAGCGCGGGACCGCTGAATGACCGCGTACGCTACCTCTACGACGGTTGGCAGGAGATCGAGGAGCGGCGAGCCGGTTCGACACAGCAGTATGTCTACGGTGGGTGGATTGACGAGCCGCTCGTGCTCGACCGCGACGACAACAACGATGGCGTGGTGGATCAATCCTTCTTCTACCATCAAGACGGGAAGACTCATGTGGCGGCTTTAACGAATGCTCTGGGCCAGGTCGTTGAGCAGATCATGTATGATGCCTACGGGATGCCCAACGCCATGAGCGCGGTCGGCAATCCGTATCTGTTCACGGGCCGGCGGTATGATCCCGAAACCGGCTTCTACTACTATCGCAACCGCCACTACGATCCGGCGCGGGGACGCTTCCTGCAGCGCGACACGATTGGCATCTGGATGGATGTGATCAACCTGGGGAACGGATACGCTTTCGTCGGCAACGATGCGATCAACGGCCTGGATCCAAGTGGCCTTGGGAATGGCAAGCCTATTAAGAACCTTCCGGTTAAGATCGTGGGGCGTGGGCCGGATGAGGATCAGCCCATGTCAAAGGTAAAGAATTACAACAAGGCGAAATCGAACAATGGCCATATTGTGGCGGGCTGGGACTGGCCGGATCAGGATTGGCCTCCGGCAAAGGTAAAGAATTACAACAAGGCGAAATCGAACAATGGTCACATCGTAGTCAGGGGCCCGGGTGAATCCTATGGCCTCGCGGCTGAGCCTCCGGTTGACAAAACTGAGGAATGCAGGAAGCACTGTCGCGGCAACCCTGAGTGTATGCGAGCGTGCTTGAACACCCCAATGGAAACTATAGGAGAACTTTGCGACATCTGTCCCGAGTGCTGTGAGATCTACCGGCCCGATCCTCCAACCCTCCTCAAAGAGGCATCAGGGGGAGCGTGCCAACCGACCGCGATGGCCAGGAAGGTCAGGCGTGAGAAGGAGGATGCGGCGCTGGCCGGGAAGGCCCGGCTCAATAATAAGGGGAGTGCTCAGGTGGTTGAATCGAACGAGACGAATAACACAAAGGAGATTATTTGGATCAGAAAATGACCGTTCGAGTGGGAGGAGGATTTACCACTGTTGGACACGGATGAACACAGTTTGGTCACTGGTAACTGGTCAGTGGTTATTGGTCATTGGTCACTGGCCATTGGTCATTGGCCATTGGCGACAGACAGGTGACAAAGGACAAACGAGAATTCGTGCCCATCTATGTTCAACTGTGGTCAGAGTCTTGAAAGGAATCACCCATGTGCAATTGCACGCCACCAACGATGAAAACCTGGGAGCGCACGCTTCCAGCGCGCCGCCTGTCGAAGGCGAAACGAGGCAGGCAAGATGCCTGCGCTCCCAGGGATTTTCGGAGGAATCGCCATATGCTTGCGCACACCACGAACCATGAAAATCGCATCGCAGAGACCGGGAAGCACACAGAGAAAAGCCGAGAGTCTCTGCGCCCTCTGCGCCTCTGCGGTGAGCTTTATTTTCGGGGGAGAGGACACATGCGACCCAAGAGCGGATTGACACAGCCTTTTGTTTTTCTGCTAATAGGACTGCTGCTGGCGATATCGCTGCCTGGGCAGGGCTATCCGCAGGGGGAGATCGCCTGGCAGCAAACTAATGGACCCTATGGAGCGGGGATCAACGCCCTGGCGGTGAATACAAATTACGTCTTCGCCGCCACCGAAGGCGCCGGCGTCTATCGTTCGGTGGATAACGGAGACACCTGGACGGCTTCCAATGATGGCCTCGATATTCGCCTCGTTCGGTCGCTCGTGGCCAACGGATCCACCTTAGTGGCCGGAGTCGCCGGAGATGATTTTTCCGGAGCGTTCCGTTCAACAGATAATGGTGAGAGCTGGACGCGGCTCAGCACTAACTGGCCAGCAGGAGAAAGTGTTCAGGCTCTGGCCCTCACCGCGGCTGGAGACACTTTTGCCGCGACGGGCACTGGCCGCCTCTTCCATTGGTCGGAGATGGATGCCGCCTGGAAGTCCATCACCCTCACCTTAGACGAGGACAATTCTATTACGGCCATGACCGCTCACGACTCGAATATCTTTGTTGGAACCTATAACGAGGGCATCTTCCGATCCAGCGATGGGGGAGCGACGTGGAAGAACGTCAGCACGGGATTACGTGATCCGCGAAACCGGAGGCGAATTCCCAGGCTCAATGCGTTTGTGGTTGCGAAGTCTGGAGCGATCTACGCTGGGACTGACAGCGGCATTTTCCGATCAACCAATAACGGGGCTTCCTGGGCCGCCATTGGCTCTGCCTTTTCAGCAGGTTCGCTCGTGGTGACCTCGTCCAATCGCATTTACGCTGTGAGCAGTGTGGGGGTCGTCACGCTCAATCGAAACCAATGGATCGTCATTGCCACTCCTCCGATTGAAATCCTGGCACTGGACACCGCTGGCGGATTGATCGGCGGGGGCCGTCAGGGCGTCTTCCGCGCCAATAAAGACGGAACCACCTGGACGCCCATCAACCGGGGGATCATCGGCACCCGCGTGCAAGCCCTCGCCGTCCAGCCGTCCACCGGCGACGTCTTCGCTGGAACGATGGCGGAGGGTCTCTTGCGCTCACCGGACAAGGGGAACACCTGGGAGATTCTTTTGCCAGACCAGCCCATCCGCACTTTGTATGTGAACGCGAATCGAATTTACATCGGCACCCAACACCTTGGCGCGCTCCGATTCGATGGTCGGAGTTTGATTCCCATCAACGATGGCATGGAGAGGTTATTCATCACCGCCTTTTCCGCCACTTCAACCTTTCTCTTCGCCGGGACGGATCAAGGCGTCTATCGCTCCAGCTTGAGCGCTTCAACCCCAAAGTGGACGCTCATGAGCAAGGGTCCCTTTCAACGAATCGAATCCTTAGCCGTGACTGCTTCGAGCCACGTCCTCGCTGTCGCCTCCGGCGGGCAGATCTTTCGCTCAACCGATAACGGGAACAACTGGACACAATTGGGCACGAGATTCACCCATACGGTCTTTGCTCTGCTTGTGGATCAGTCAGGGCGTATCTTTGCCGGCACGGGAAATGGCGTGTTCCGCTCAACTGATAACGGAGAGACCTGGGCAGCGATCAATGAGGGTCTGGCCAACACAGTGGTTCGGGCGTTGGCGCTGGACCCCTCCGGTCATGTGCTCGCCGGGACTGACGGTGGCGTGTTCCGTCTGAATGATGATGGGGCAACGTGGATGTCCGCTAATTCCGGATTGACGAATCCATCGGTGTGGTCTCTCGCCGTCAGCCCTTCGGGCGACATCTTCGCCGGAACCTATGGCAGCGGCGTGTTCCGCAGTGTCGAGCCAACCATGCCTGGATCGTGACTCAAGCGGCAACCCCGGTGAGGCGCAACTGCGTGGACGGGCCCAGCGCGCGATTGCCGGCATAATCTTCGGCGATCACTTCCAAGATGTAATGGCCGGGCGCGAGTCGAGACGTGGCCCGTTAGCGGTCACCGTGCGTTTCCCCTGGACAAGCCGGTGGCATCCCGGACACGGATTAAAAAGTCTCATTTATCACCGCTATAGATCACCAAAGATCACCAAGAACGGCCATGCTGGCCGGTGTCGCTCGTCCCGTCGCGAAGCGACGATCGAACGACCTGCCACGATGGACTCACTCGTCGCTCGTGCGACGCGGGATTGACATCGCTCGGGCTCCGGGCCTTGAAAGACCCGGCTCAGTGCTGAAAAGTGACAGGTGAAAGGTGACCAAATCGCTTCGGTGCTTATCAATGTTGGTTGAGATGAGGTTTTAAGGTCCAGACCCAATGAGGCCAAACCGACTAGACAAACGGCCCTTCCTGAGGATATACAGGAGGTTTCTTGACCAACCTGACTTCAGGAGGACCGTTGGTATGCACCTCAAACGTATATCACAGCGAGTCTGGAATGCGCTAGCCCTCTTGGCCTGCCATTTTACCTGTGCCCAGGGACACCACTTTCGCCTCTTCTGTTGGCTCTTAGTCACGCTCCTGGTCATCGAGGGAGGGCCCCGCTCAAAGCGCTGACCCGATTCATGCTCCAGCGGTTGGCTTACTGGACGGTGCTGCGCATGATGCGCTTGGCTATTGGGACCCTACTTGGCTAGTGATGGAGATGGGCCGGATGGCTTTAACCACCTTGCCTGCCCCTGCCGATCGGGTGATTCATCTGACGGTGGTGGAGAAGACAGGCCAGCATCAGCCGCTGGCCCACAAGACGCGGCTGAACGAGTACGCTCCTTATATTTTTGGCCAGGGGGTGGTCTTGCTCATCGCCCAGTGGGGACGCTTCCGTGTCCCGGTGGCCGCGGCCGTGGTCGATCCCACGATCCCTGGTCATCAAAACAGCCTCTTTCGTCAGATGCTGAAGCAGTTCTTTCCCCCCTCGTGGGCTCAAGCAGTGATCGTCGATGCCGCCTTTGCCACCAAAGCCACGCTCAAGCTGATCCAGCAGAAAGGCTGGTACTTTGTCTTCGGCTTGGCCCGCACCTGGAAGCTGGCCGACGGCCGACATCTGCGGGAGGTGGCCCGTCATACGCCCCGAAGTTGCTATCATCGTATAGCTTCCTACAAAGTCGACGGTCGCCGCAAGGATTACTGGGTCTTTCGCCGTCAGGCGCGGGTCAAACATTTAGGTGATGTCACGACCCTGTTCTCCAGGCGTCGGCGTAACGATGGGCCGAAACGAATCAAACTAATCGTGACCAATCTCACCCAGGCCAGCACGGGACAGATTCTCAGTTACTTTGCGCGCCGCTGGGGCATCGAACTGACCATCAAAGAACTCAAAAGCGGGCTGCACTGGGGACAGATGCAAGTGATGAAGACGCCGGAACGAGTGCGGAAGGCACTGCTGCTGCCCATTATGGCGTATCAGTTGTTGTCGAGGCTGTATGGTCGGCAGATGAAGCCAGAAGAAAAATTCAGTTTCTGGCACCTGAAGCGCCGCTTTGTGGATGATATCTATCAAGAACACCTTAACCGGTCTGAGCAGAGATGGAGGAAAAACTCGACAAATACAAGGTCTCCGCTTAGTTCACTGGCTGCTACCTGTCACTTTTCAGTTAGTAACCGTGCGAAAGTTCGGGGTTCCTTTTAGCCTTCACTGCTGAGGCGCAGAGGTCGTGGAGCAAAGCGGCTGTGGCTCGGCGTTCTCAGCGTCTCAGCGGTTAGATGCGTCGCACAAAAACGGACCCGAACTTTTGTTCATCTACTTTGTCGCTTCACAGCGGTGAAGCTCCCTGAGGGATTCTGGCGAACTGGCAACCTTTTGCTAACGCCGGACGAGAATCATCCTCGGTTGTTCATTGGCCTTAGATGAGCCGTCGTTCACCTTTATTGGTGCCACCATTGTTTGCAGATTTCGGTAATAAATGTTGAAACAAGCGTCATCGGCGTCCCAGCCTCGCCAAACAATGCCAGCCTGAGTATCAACCTGATGTACCCATGGTTGAGAGTTTTCGGTCGAGGTGGTATTAACGACAACCAGTTCTCCCGTTTCCAGATTTCTGGCGAGTACTTGGGTTACGCACTCCTCAATAGGATAGTGAGCAGACCAGGCAACCCAATCCTTGAAGAGAGACGGTTCGCGGTTCTCGGCCGATTCGCTAGGGTTGACCATTAGGGGCTTGTCGTGCATTGGGTTAAATGTCAGCACGTCCAGCACCTTATAGATATTGAAACTCCCATTGTTTGGATCCCGGCCTCGAAAGACCACCCGTGTCCCAAAGATCTTTGGCTCCCGGTTATCAACCGAGCTTGTACTGATCGCTAGTGGAGGGTTCCTCGGCTCAATAGGCACTGTTCGGAAGAAGATATCAGCGGTGCCCTTGAGCCGATTCCAGCCGACCCATACACGGAGGGTGGAAGTAATGTCCTTGCATCTACCGGGAACATAAGGTGAGTTCTCGTCACTAACCTTGATAGGCCCTCTTGGATCAAGCAGATCTTGCCAATAGACGTGCCGAATCCCGGCGCTATCTAGACCGCTCCAGATAACGTTTGTCCCACTAATTTCTATCCTCATATCATTGGCTCTCAGGCCAGTGCTCAGGACAATCGGAGCCGCGAGCGTTCTTTTGTTTCTCGCCCACACATGCATCTCGCGATGAGCCACGCTCCATGCTGCCGCGACTACCCAGTCGCCTGAGATCCTTGGAAGTTTATTCTCAACGAATCTGTCCGTGCTAATCCGTACAGGGGGAGAGGATGGGGGGATAGGACTATAATAAATGTGGCGGGTTCTCGTAGCCGGATCCCAGCCGCTCCAAACAGCGCCTCCTCCCTCAAGCCTGTCAACCCAGGGTTCGTCATTTGCCCTCGAGGTGGTGCTGAGGACAATGGGCGGTCGCCCATCCGCCAGATTCCGATAGAAGATATCCCAATCCCCTTTGGCCACGTTCCAACCCCGCCAGACAACATGCACTTCCACTTCTGCGCTGGTACTTGCTCCAGAAATCTTCCCTAGGACATCCAAGGAGTTACTCAGCACCACCTTTATCTCTCCAATCCCATAGCGCATATTCTCGCCATTGGGTGAATTTCCACTCGATCCATTCTTACAGCAGCTATCGATCCTAGCCGTAAATGGGCCCGGGATTCGGTACTTATGTGAAATACCGCGCACGCGCTTTCCCCTTGCCCACTCATCGGGATCCAGAGCGACCCCAACGACCAGATTATTCGTCACGTCCACCGAGGTAGCTTCAAATACCAGAATCCTTGTGACGTCCCCGTCACCAAAAACTAAGCGGGTGCCGTCGGTCCCTTCAAAAATGACATCACCCACTTTGGGGAGGGCACCCGGCGGACAGGTCGGGCAATAGCGAGGGCCTGTCCCGCCAGGTTCAACGATGGGAGCGCCAGGACCGCCGTAAGAGTCCCGCCGCAAAGCAGCGATGACGTCAAACCTGACTTCGCCTGGTTCGATTTCTTTGTAGCTGATGCGAACGTACCGAAGCTGGGTCTTGTAGGATGCGGGAACGCTGACGGATCCCGGAACAGGTACTGTGGAAGACCTTATATCCTGCTTTTCTCGGTCCTGCCCTATGGCTGTCTCACTGGGTGCAGGGACCAGTACTGCTGACAGTACTACTCCTGCACAGATGATACAGCAGCTCACGAAGGGACTTCGAGTCTTCATGGATATCTCCTCCTATTAAGATTTAACGCAAGATTAGTGCAAAAATGAAGCTTTATGATCCGACGCGGAGTTTATATCTCTTAGTGCGTGATGTCAAGGCGAGTCGAGGGTGTTCGAAAAATAGGGGTGGGATGGGGTTCTCTGGGGTGCGGTTCCGTAAAGTGGGAGACTCAGGCGGCCTTCAGGAGCTGACGAGTGCGTTGCTGCCAGCATCCATTAAACGGATCGGCGCGCAAGACGGCCATCTGCGCTGCTTCCTCTTCGGACCAGTGCAGCCCCGGCAACTTCAGTCGGGCTCCAGTGACGTGGTAGTCGGTGCTCTCGACCGCGCCGCTGCCGACGCGCAAGTCCATGGCCCGGTCGGTAGTGAGGATAGTCCATCCGATCCAGATTGTGGGCCAAAGAGGTCCGTAAGCCGTCGATCTGTTCTCTGGCCTTGGGACAGCTTCTCTTGGGCCCGTCCAACTGAGCGATCCCCTCCGGGGCGCGTCCCTCTTCCACCTGTTGACACGCCGCTTGAGCCCACTGTCGGGTCAGTGCGGTCGCTTCCCGCAGGCCGCTGCGGCCACCTCCCAGATCCGCTTCTTGACGTGATACAGATCCAAGATCAGCCGCACCAGCCGTGAGAGCCACGTGCACACCCAGCGGATCCACTCCGATCCTCGACTTCCTACCACCAACAACTTGGCCCGGTCAAAGCCCAGCTTCAAGATCTGTGTCCAGACGAGCAGGGCAAACGGGAGCCCCTCTCCTAACCGCGACACGGTCGTTTTTTCCAACAGGCAGGCGCGGTTCTCACTTTCTTGAGCACAGGCCTCGGCCGTGTAGAAGACCGCGTTCTTGACCTCACGGCCCTCCCGGTGGTACCGGCGTCCCCTGCCACCCCGCCCCGAGGGAGGGATCTCGGTCTCCACTTCCTGTCGCGTCGGCACGATCACTCCATCCATCTCCAGGGAGGCCACCTCGATGACCTTCTCTGCCGGTGAGGCCACCTCCATCGGCGGACGCACGCCCCACCGCTCTTGATAGTCTTTGAGCTCTTGCGCCTGCTCGATCATCTGCTCCAGTACCTTCTGCCCGCGTCGCTCGGTCATGCTCTTGCTGGCTTTGTCGCTGATCTCAATCCCCAGCATCTGCTCTAATAACCCTACCGCCGGGTCGTGAGGCACCGTCGTGGCCATTAGCGTACCGACCTCTTCCATCCCCGGCGTGGAATCGGACTCCCTCATCCCGATCTTCTCTTGGGCCGGCGCTCGCCCCCGCCCGCACGGCCGACACCGCTGATACGTCAACTCCACCGGCCCCACCCTACTGCCTCAACTTCGGCTCTGCCGTCCTTGCGGCTCCAGCTGCCGTCGGCATCCGGGTCACCACGCCTCCGCATACTCCTGGTCCAACTGATCCAGCCGCCGTTGCACCCGCGCCTGCAGCACCGGTCGCACACTCTGCAATGCTACCCGAACACTGGCCCGTTCTTCCTGCACCCCATCCGACAAGAACTCCACTTGGGCATACCCCAGCAGTGTCTCCTTCCCCTGGATCAACCCCACCGCCGTCGTCCCATCAATGCCCAGCCGCTCTCCAATTTTTCGAAATTTTTTGAACACCCTCCGCGCCCCTTGACAAATCCGGGATCCTACGTTAGCCTGCGCTAACGTTGTTAGGTCTTTGGGGGAGGCTTGAATAGTTACACGAGAGGATTTGATGATGAAAAGAGTTCCCTGTTTCACGACGATCACGTTGATCCTTTTAACCAATCTCTCCGCCTTTGCTCGAACCAGCGCGGGGGAGAGACCATACCCACGGAGGTGAGAACTGTGGATCAATTAGCAGCCGTGGAAGAGAAAACCGTTGAGGTGTTTGGCATGAAGCTGCGCTATCTCGAAGCCGGACCGGCGAACGCGCCCACGATTCTTTTGATTGCCGCCCCGTTTCTGCGGAAAGAGACGTGGCAGTTGACCGGTCACTTCGACGCCTTCGCCGCTCAATATCACGTCTATGCACTTGACAACGTAGGCCAAGGGAATTCGGATAAGCCACTCATTAACTACTCGATCGGCACGCTCGTTGATTTCTTGGGCGGCTTTATGGACGCTGTGAAGATCCAGAAAGCATCGCTTGTCAGCACCTCGATTGGGGCTTGGGCGATTATCGTCTTTGCGCTCAGAAATCCCGACCGCGTCGAGCGACTGATCCTGATCACCCCGGAAGGGATTGCACCACAGCCGGGTGAACTCAATCCCCGAGGCGTGGATTTGAATCCGGCGACGCTGGAGGGCATGCGGAGGACGCTCGATGTGCTGTTCTTTGACAAAGCGACGTGGACTAACGATCAAACGGTCAAGGCTCTCTTTAGCGACAAGATGCAGGCTGACTATTCGTTTGTGTTTCAGAAGTTGATCGAGTCAGGGTTTGTTCGAGGCGAGTTCATGGTGGACGCTCAGCAGCTCAGCCAGCTCCGGGTGCCAACGCTCTTCGTATGGGGTCAGCAAGATGAGATCGTGACGCTCTCGTATGGAAGACGCTATGCTTCACTGGTTGCAGGCGCGCGATTGCTGGTGATCGAAAACGCTGGCCACCTGCCGCAGCTTGAGCGACCCGCCGTCTTCACCAGCGCCGCGCTGGAGTTTCTCTCTGGCCGATGAGGCCAAGACGAGAGAGCGACGAGCGCAGAGTGAAGACTCACGACTCTCTGCTCGAAGCCCCGGTTCTCAGCAGCTTGTGGCCTGGAAGAAAAACAAGGGGTCAGACGGCTGCGGCGAGCAGAAGTTGGTAAGTCAAGCCGCCTCCAACCAAGCCAGGTGGGGTCGTGGTCGAAGAAGATCCAAGCGATCATTGAGCACGGCCACGCGGAGTGCTACGATGGCGTCGCATCCGGGCACGCTCCAGCGTCGCCCGCACCCGTTGGTGCGCGCTCCAACCAACCGACAGCCACCTTCAACCGCACCACTGCCGATGGGCAGGGTTTGCCCTTGATACTGGGCGGAGTTCATGGCCGCGCGATGATGCTGCAAGGAGCGGGAGCGCCTGGGTGCGCGTCTTCTCCGCCTCAGCCGTCGGCAACTGCTAGATAGGCCATCGAGCGAATGAAGGCTCCGAAGGGGCCGCCGGTAAGACGGTTGCGGACGAGTCCTGACCAAGAATGAACTGAGCTAAAGGAGGAAAAGGAATCGCCCATGAGCTTACGTTCACCACGAGCGATGAAAACCCGGGAGCGCACGCTTTTCGCGGGCTTGTTTGGCAGGCAAGATGCCTGCGCTCCCAGGATATTTTCATAAGAGGGAGTCATTTATGAAGCGACGACTACTGATTATCGCCGGTGTTGTTCTCACCATGGCCTGGGCGTGGGCTCCGAGGCTGGGGACCACGGCGGCGACTCAGGCAAGGACCCTCACAGTATCGCAAACGCCGGGCGCGGCGGACTTCACCTCGATTCAAGCGGCCATCATCGCAGCCGCTGCGGGAGACACCGTCGAGATCATTGATAGCGCCGTCTATCAGGAGGACTTGCTGATTTCTTCAAGCAAGAATGGACTGACGCTCCGCGCCAGAGAGGGACAGACGCCCACGCTCAGGGGCACGACGGGCACAATCATTCGTGTCTTTGGCGCCGAGAATGTCACCATTCGCGGCTTGAAAATCACCGGTGGGACTAGTAACGGGCTAGCGACACTCGGTGCGCCGATCAAGAATCTGACTGTTGAGGACTGTCGGTTCGAGGCGATTCCCAGAGCAGCGATCGTTTTGGATAATGAGGATACAGCCACGATCAGAAAATGCCAGTTCCTAAACCTGGGTGGGCCGGCTATCGTCATGACGACAGGAGCCTCGGCCGTGATCAGCGGCAACGGGTTTCGTGGTGGGCCTATGAATGGCCAATTTTCTGATGGCATCGAGTTGGTTGGCGCTTCTGCCGACATCATCGGCAATGCGTTCATTGACCTTGGTCGAATCTCTATTGGAACGTTTCCGCAAAGCGAGGACGCCAGCACGCGCACCAGCACGATCCGGATCATTAATAACCTGATAGTGGGCAGCGGCTCGGCCATTCCTGATGGTGGTGATGGGATTCAAGTAGTCGGCTCGGCCAATACAATTAACCAATTCACCGTCGTCAACAACACCATCCTCAATAGTGCCCGATATGGAATAGGCGTGGGGTTCGAGGACAGGCAGAGTCAAGCGGTGCTGGCCAATATCATTGTAACTGGATCGAGAGGTTCCGTTGGGCGCAACACAAGCGACTTGGCGATTTACTCAGACTTTAGCCGAAGCCTAACGGCCATGCAAACTACGATCCACCACTGCCTGATCGGCCGAGATCTAGTGTTCAATTCGAGCGGTCGCAATGGGAATATCACAGGCGATCCCAGGTTTGTTGATCCAGGGAACGACAATTACCGGTTGCAGCAAGAGTCGCCAGCGATTGATAAGGGCGACAACAGTGTCATCCAGGAATTCACCACCGACCTGGATGGGGAGCCGCGCCTGGTCGATGGGGATCTTAACGGGACGGCCACAGTTGATATTGGTGCTTATGAGTTTCAGGTTGCTGGCGTGAGGTGCTCGCTCCAACCAGCAATGGCGACCAATCAAGCTGGCTCCAGCCATAGGGTGACGGCGACCGTGATCCAAGATGGGAACCCAGTATCTGGAGTGGCCGTCACCTTCACCGTGACCAACGGGCCAAACGCTGGTGCGAGCGGCTCCGGGACGACTGATGGAAGCGGGCAGACATCCTTCAGCTACATGAGCAATGGAATGGCCGGCACCGATACGATTCAGGCCAGTGGTTCTATCGCGGAGACGCCGTTCACTTGCACGGCCACGGTGGTCTGGGCTCCGCCAGTGCCGCCGATTCAGTATGGCCAAACGATCACAGCCTCCATTGATGCCGCAGGCGAAACGGACATGTACAGTTTCCAGGCGGCAGCGGGCGATGTAGTCAGAGCACGGATGAGTCGAGCTTCAGGCAGCTTGAACCCAAGGATTCGGTTACTCGATGCGAATCAGATGCCCATTCAAGAGGCATCGAGCTTTGATGATGCGATTCTCGACAGGACGCTCGACGCGGGTGGAACGTTTTTCCTTCTCTTGAGCGACGACAATGGGCGCGAGACGGGAGGTTATGGGATCAGCCTGCAACGCTTGAACAACCCGGTGGGGGCGATGTCATTGGCGTTCGGTCAGAATCTGACAGCTTCCATCAATACTGCCGCCGAATTGGGTGCTTACAGTTTCACGGCCAACGCTGGCGATGTCGTGCGCGTCCGCATGAGCCGGTCATCGGGGTCGCTCAACCCGATGGTGGAACTCTTCGATTCGACCGGTATGCGTTTGGCGCAAGTCTCCAGCTTTGGTGATGCGATTCTCGACGGGACGCTCGACGCGGGTGGAACATTTTTCCTTCTCTTGAGCGACGACAATGGGCGCGAGACGGGAGGTTACGGGATCAGCCTGCAACGCTTGAACAACCCGGCCGGGGCGACTTCGCTGAGTATTGGCCAGACCACGACGGGCTCGATTAATGCGGAGGCGAAGATGGATGCCTATACATTCAATGGCACGACGGGCCAGATGGTCACCATTCGGATGCTGCGCACGTCCGGCAGCCTCAACCCCCTGATTGAACTCTTTGATCCAGCGGGGAGGAGGATTCAGCGGATAAGCGACTTTCGTGATGCAACTCTGAGCGTCACCTTGCCCGTGACAGGGCGATTCTCGATTTTGGTTAGTGATGATAATGGGCGGGAAACGGGGAACTATCAACTGAGTCTGAACTGACAGCAGCCGCCAGTGTGGAACAGGTGCCAGCGACCTATTGGTAATGCTGCGATAAGTTGAGAGACTCAAGAACCAAGACTGACGGCCCGGGATTTGGAGGAAGGTCTTGGGTCTTCTCATCAATCAATCACTAGCCGATCCCCACCGGGGAGTGGGCAAATCCAGCCTCATAAGCTCATGGTGATGGCGCCCGAATATATGAGTGATCGCCTGATCCGACGAGGAACCACGACGTGGTGAAACCCAAAATGACCATCTCATGCCAGCCAGCATGATAACAACCAGCTCCTCGCTCTCAGCGCCTTGGCGTCACTAGAGGAGTCTATCCATCGACACCGGCGCCGGCTTCATATGTGCGTATTGCCTACCGCCCAAAGACGGGGAGGCCAGCATGTGCGCCAGCAAGCGCGGGGCACGAGGAAGGAATGGGGGAACCTCAAACTGATGGCGGATGGCGGATTGACGAGTCCATGCTGAGCTAGCTCCTTCGAGCCTTTCACTATCCTCTGTTCAATGGCGACTGGTATCACACCCATCAGTCCTCCCACTGCCCTTACAAGGAAGGCGGTGAGCCGTCGGGCCGGAGCCCTCATCGGAGGCTGGATGAGCGTGAAGAAGCTGGGGCGCGGGGCAAGGTCAGATAAGAGCCCATCCCCTAAAGGGGTCTCTCCAGAGGTCGATCCATCGCGGTCTGTAGACCGCTGCTACGAGTTTTTGGAGAGGCGATTCGTATCGGCCGTCTTTCACCCCTGCCCACCTTTGGATTTCGCTGAGGGTGTTCGAAAAATGGGGATGGGATGGGGTATCCTCTGGGGCATGACACGCTCGGGCATCGTGAAACCGTCGCTCACGACGCGCTCGGTCGCCTGCATCTGCACGCTCGTCCACCGCTTCGGCCAACGCCATCCCCTCCCCAAAAGACGGGGACGACCACTCCATCATCCAGAAGCCCTCAGCCTGACCCTTGCCCGACTGCGCCCGCGCGACCACGCTTCTTCTCGTCGTCTATGCCCTCGCTCCCGAAACCTTGTCCGAGCCGGCGCTGCCTGCGCTTGGCACGCGGGTCTCTCGGCTGCGCGCTGGCAGCCGTTGTTGGGCTGATTAGCCCAGCAGGGGTTGGCGGTGGGGCGTCCCAGGACAGAAGCGCCTTAGGCTTTGGGAGATGGCCCCGGTGTGGGCTAGGTGATGCCGTTTTCCGCTCCGTTTCGTCGAGGTGCGGTGCGCTCGCATGGAAAGGGAGGAGGCTACTGGCAAGGGGGTCGTGTCTGGTTGGTGGGCGGGGTGTGGGGAGGGGCTTCTGCGGATGAGGGCAAGTTAGTGGCGCAGTGGGTGGGGCGGTATGGGCGTGGGGGGGATTAGCTGAGGCGACGCTACTTGTGGGGGACGGGTATCGGGCGCGTTTGCTCTGTCAGTTGGAGTGTGGTTGCCTGGGATGCGGGTAGAGGAGGGGGTGGGGCAGCGGGTGCAGGCGTCGTCGCGGTTGCGGGCGCGGGCGGAGCAGTAGGGTTGGGTGGTGCGTGGTCGGTATTGGATCGAGCAGGTGTTGGGGAGTGTGAAAGGGGCGCATGGGAGTTACGTAGGTTCGCGTTTAAAACTTCACGCGCAGGCCCAGTTGAAAGGCGCGGGGGCCGCCGGTGCCGAAATACTGTCCGGCTTTGAGCGTGGGTTGGCCGAAGTGGAAGACGGCCGGGGGGAGGATTTCGCCGTTCGGCCCGAACTGCCCGGCGTCGAGCATGGGCGTG
>ENA-ORXB01002329-ORXB01002329.1-sediment-metagenome-genome-assembly--contig:-NODE-2329-length-16767-cov-18.666926_pt1 | contig 16767 bp, 15 predicted proteins | sample MGYA00237863_ERZ511475 | MGnify/ENA primary metagenome ERZ511475 (study PRJEB26305, sample SAMN06343858) | sediment metagenome | isolation source: hot spring sediment | place: Canada: British Columbia... | reverse complement strand
TTCGACACCATCGCGCGGCGCGGACCGCAGTCCAACATCGACAAAAAGCGCACGCTCATCAACGCTTGGAAGCGCAACGCCGCCGAGGGCAACCCCGGCTGGGAGATTCACGAGGAGGACAAGCGGTTCAAAAGCTGGGAGATTGTGCCCGAGAAGCAGCGCAACGCCGTTGTCATCGCCATGCGCGATGTGTCGGGCAGTATGGGCGAGTTCGAGGCGTATATCGCGCGCAGCTTCTACTACTGGATGACGCGCTTTCTGCGCACCAAATACACCGCCACCGAAATCGTGTTCATCACCTGCCACACGGAGGCGAAGGAGGTCGACGAGCATACCTTCTTCTCGGCGGGCGATTCGGGCGGCACGCGCCTGTCTGCCGCCTACAAACTCGCGCTGGAGATCCTCGAAAAACGCTACAACCCGCGCGAGTGGAACATCTACCCGTTCATGTTCTCCGACGGCTACAACTGGGGCGACCACGAGGTGGTGGAATACATGCGCAAGCTGGTGGAGTATGCCAACCTCATCGGCTACGGCGAGATTGCCAACGATTTGTGGGGCAGTTCCAACGGGCTGGCGCCGTTGGGGCAGGCGATTACCGAAGCGTTTCAGGACGACCCGCGCGTGGTGGTGGTCAAAATCACCTCGAAAGAGGATGTCTGGCCCGCCCTGAAACGCTTCTTTAGCAAGCATCCTGAGGTCGCGGCTGCCTCGTGGTAGCCCCTGTCAGAACTGCTCCGCTTCTGTCGAGCCGTGCATGGCGAGGGTGGAGGCTTGCCCGCCCGTGATGGCTTCCTGCACGGCGTCGAAGTATGCCGTGCCGACGAACGCTTGATGCTCCACCGCGCGGAAGCCCTGCTCGCGCGCCTGGAACTCCGCCTCCTGCAGGTCGGCGTAGGCGGTCATGCCCGTCTCGGCGTAGCCGCGCGCCAACTGGAACGAGATGTAGTTCAGCGCGTGGAAGCCAGCCAGCGTGATGAACTGGAACTTGTAGCCCATCGCGCCCAGCTCTTGCTGGAAGCGAGCAATCGTGTCGGCGTCCAGCAGCTTCTTCCAGTTGAACGACGGCGAGCAGTTGTACGCCAGCAGCTTGTCAGGGAACTGCTTGTGAATCGCCTCGGCGAACTGGCGCGCCTCGTCGAGGTCGGGCGTGGAGGTCTCGAACCACAGCAGGTCGGCGTAGGGGGCATACGCCAGCCCGCGCGCGATGGCTGCCTCGATGCCGTTGCGCACCACATAGAACCCCTCGTAGGTGCGCTCGCCCGTCAGAAACGGCTGGTCGTAGGGGTCAATATCGTTGGTTAGCAGCGTGGCGTTCAGCGCGTCAGTGCGGGCAATCAGGATTGTCGGCGCGCCCATCACATCGGCGGCGAATCGCGCGGCGACGAGCTTCTGGATGAACTCGCGCGTGGGCACAAGCACCTTGCCGCCCAGATGTCCGCACTTTTTGGCGGAGGCGAGCTGGTCTTCGTAGTGAACGCCCGCCGCGCCCGCCTCAATCAGCGCTTTGGTGAGTTCGAAGGTGTGCAGCACGCCGCCGAAGCCCGCCTCGCCGTCGGCAACGATGGGCGCGTACCAGTAGATGTCGTTGCGTCCCAGCGCGTGCTGTTTCTCGTCCTCGCGGCGGAAGGCGTTGTTGATGCGCTTCACGACGGCGGGCACGCTGTTGACGGGGTACAGGCTCAGGTCGGGGTAGGTCTGCATCGACAGGTTCGCGTCGGCGGCGACCTGCCAGCCGCTGAGGTAAATCGCCTTCAGCCCCGCCTGCACCATCTGCACGGCTTGCGTGCCCGTAAGCGCGCCCAGCGCGGCGACATACGGCTCGGTATGCATCAAGTCCCACAGTCGCTGCGCGCCGAGTTTCGCCAGCGTGTATTCAATCTGCACCGACCCGCGCAGGCGCACGACATCCGCCGCCGAATATGGGCGCGTAATCCCCTGCCAGCGCGGGTTCTCGCGCCAGTCTCGCTCCAGTTGCTCAATCACCGTTTGCATGCTTACCTCCTCATCCTCGTTGATTCTGTGCACCCTGCGTTGGGCGCAACACTCAGTCAATATACTCATACGCCACCAGCGTCACGAAGTCGATAAACGGCTCCGACAGCACGACTTGGCGCAGGATGGTCGCGGCGTCGTCCAGTCGGTTAGGCGCGTCGCCGTAGCTGGCGCGGATGCTCTCCAGCTCTTCCGCCAGCATCTGTTCGAACAGGTCGGGGGTGATGGCGCGCCCGTCGCTCAGGTGCGCTCCGCGCCGAATCCACTGCCACAGCTGCGAGCGCGAGATTTCGACGGTGGCGGCGTCCTCCATCAGGTAGTTGATGGCAGCCGCGCCGACCCCGCGCAGCCACGAATCCAAGTACCGCAGGCTTACATTGATATTCGTGCGCATGCCGCGCTCGGTAATCTCCCCGCGCGGGAAGTTCAGCAGCTCCTGCGCCGTAATCGCGCGGCTGGGCTTGACTTGAATCTGGTTCGGGGTGGGCATGTGCGCGTCGAACACCTCCAGCACAACGGGCACAAGACCGGGGTGGGCGACCCAAGTGCCGTCGTAGCCTTCGCTGACCTCGCGCTGCTTGTCGGCGACGACCTGCGCAATCGCGGCGGCGTTCGCTTCAGGGTCGTCGCGGCGCGGGATGTACGCCGACATGCCGCCAATCGCGTGAATCCCGCGCTTGTGGCAGCTCTGCACCACCAGTTCGGAGTACGCCTTCATAAACGGCACGGTCATCGTCAGCGTCGCGCGGTCGGGCAACACGATGTCCTCGCGTGCGCGGAACTTGCGGATGATGCTGAACAGGTAGTCCCACCGCCCACTGTTGAGACCCGCCGAATGCTCGCGCAGCTCGTAGAGGATTTCCTCGCACTCGAACGCGGCGAGGATGTTCTCAATCAGCACGGTGGCGCGGATGGTTCCGCGCGGGACGCCTAACTGCTCCTGCGCGAAGAGGAACACCTCGTTCCACAGGCGCGCCTCCAGATGGCTCTCCAGCTTGGGCAAGTAGAAGTAGGGTCCCGTGCCGCGCTGGATTAGCTCGTGCGCGTTGTGGTAGAAGTAAAGCCCGAAGTCCATCAGCGCGCCAGGCGCAGGCTCGCCGTCCACCCACAGGTGCTTTTCGGGCAGGTGCCACCCGCGCGGGCGCACGCACAACACAGCGGTCTGCTCGTTCAGGCGGTACTGCTTGCCGTCGGGGCTGGCGAACTCGATTGTGCGGCGCACGGCGTCGTACAGGTTCAGCTGCCCTTGAATACAGTTCTCCCAAGTGGGCGCGTTGGCGTCCTCGAAGTCCGCCATAAACACCCGCGCCCCAGAGTTCAGCGCGTTGATAATCATCTTGCGGTCTACGGGACCCGTGATTTCCACGCGCCTGTCCTGCAGGTCAGGTGGGGGCGGGGCGACCTGCCAGTCGCCGTCGCGGACGGCTTGCGTTTCGGGCAGGAAGTCGGGGTTCTCGCCAGCGTCCAATCGCGCCTGACGCGCCTCGCGCATCGCCAGCAGCTCCTTGCGCGTCGGGTTGAAACGGCGCGTCAGCGTCGCCACGAAGCGCACCGCATCGGGCGTCAGGATCGTCGTCCACTCAGGGCGTACTGCGCCACGTATCTCGATGCCCTCGCCTGCCAGTTGGCGGTTCAGCTCCTCTTGGTAGTTCATCGCATCCCTCCGTTCCCGTCGTTGGGCGATAGACTGACCATTCAGTCAAAATGTACCCGCAGTCGGTGTGTGTAAAGGATACCCGATGGTGAGCGTCTTAAGATTCATGCAGAAGGCTTTGGGTATACTCCCTCGCGTGATGCGAGTGCGCGCAGGGCTATTGCTTGGATTGGGGCTGCTGATTGCGCTCGGTTGGGCGCAGGCGACGCTGCCGAAAGACCTACAGCAACGATTCGAACGGGCGACGCGCTTGGCAGCGCAAGGCAAACTGCGCGAGGCGGAACCGCTGTTTCGCGACATCGTGCAAAAGCAGCCGAACTTCGCGCCCGCGCACCTGAGCCTTGGGCTGGTCTACCGCCTGCTGAACCAGAACGACAAGGCGCTGACGCACCTGCGCCGCGCGGCGACGCTGAACCCCAAAGACCCCAAACCGCTGGTCGAACTCGCCCGCCTGTGCCTGGACATCAACCGTCTGGACGACGCGCAGGGCTATATCCGCATGCTGCGCGACCGTTTTCCCAGCGAGCCTGAGCTGCCCATACTGGAGGGCGCGCTCGCCTCGCTGCGGGGCGAGTGGGGCGTCGCGCTGCAGAAGTTCCAGCAAGCCCTCAAGACGCGCCCGAACGACTTCCGCATCCACTACAACCTCGGCATCGCGGCGTACCAACTCAAGCGATACGAAGCGGCGGAACGGCACTTCAAGCGCACGACCGAACTCAAGCCCGACTACACTACAGGCTGGAAGTCGCTGGGGATGACCTACGAAGCGCGCGGGCTGCCCGAACATGCCATCCGTGCCTACAGCGAGGCGCTCAAACGCGAACCCGACGACCTACCTACCCGCCTCAAACGCGCCTACCTCTATCAGCGCAGCGAAAACCTGGACGCCGCGCTGGCGGACTTCCAGCACCTCGCGAAACGCTACCCGCGCAACCCCGACGCGCACATCGGCGCGGGACTAATCCTGATGCGCAAGGAACGCTACGCGGAAGCCCTCGTGCATCTCGGCGCGGCGCTGCAACTGCTCTCGCCCAGCGAGCCGCTCTATCTGGAGATTCTGACCGAAATCGCGCATTGCAACCTGAACCTGAAGCAGTACGCTAAGGCGCGCGAGCAGTTCGCACAGGTGCTGAAACTGATGCCCAAGCACGCGCGCGCCTACGAAGGGCAGTATCAAGTGCTCATCGCGCAGGAGCAGGAGACCGAGATCCTGCCGTTTCTGCGCAACTGGGCGACCAACCTGCCCGACGACCCGCGCCCGCTGCTACATATCGCTCGCATCTACGAGCGCAACCGCAACCCGCGCGCCGCAGAAGAGGAATACAAGCAACTGCTGCAGAAGTTCCCGCAGCAGACCGAGTTCGTGCGCGAGTATGCGCAGTTTTTGTCGCGTCAGGGGCGCGAAGACGAGGCTGCTGCGCTGTATGACCAGTTGCTTGCCCAGTCGCCCAGCGAAGTGTTCGCCCTGCTGGGCAAGGCGCGCCTCGCCGAGAAGCGCGGCAACCACGCCGAGGCGCTGGCGCTCTACCAGCGCGTGCTGGAGCAAAGCCCCACCAACGACATCGCCCTGCTCGGCGCGGCGGCGATGCACCGCAGGCTGGAGCAGCCCGAAGCCGCCATCGAGATTTACCGACGGCTCACCCTCGCCGCCGAGACGCCGAACCCGCTCGCGTTCTCTGCCCTGCTCGACCTCTATCGCCAAGCGAATCGCACCGACGACCTGCTGGCGTACCTCAAAGCCATGGCGCAGCGCCACGGCACGCGCTTCCTGCCGCTGCTGGCAAGCGAGATGATTCAGGCGGGCAAGGGCGAGGAGGCGGTCGCGCTGTTCCAAGAGATGCTGCAGCGCGAGCCGAACAACGCCCAACTCCATCGGCTGCTGGGCATCGTGTACGAGACGCTCAAGCGACCCGACGACGCGCTCCGCGCCTACGAACGCGCCCGCCAACTGGAGCCAAACGACACATGGACGCTGTATCACCTCGCGCAGATCTATATCCAGCAGGGGCGCAAGGAGACCGCGTGGGAGACGCTGACGACCGCGCTGCGCGTCAACCCCGACGACCTCAGCCTCTACCCCGCGCTGGAGCAACTGGCAGCCGAACTGGGACGCGAAGACGCCTACCGCGCCATGCTCCAAACGCTCGCCGAGCGGGACACGACTGGCGAGGAGCCGCTGAAGGCGTATGTCGCCCTGCTTCGGCGCGAGGGGAAAACGGAAGACGCGCTCGCGCTGGTGAGCCGTCGCCTGCGCACGAAACCCGACGACGCCGCGCTGCTGAACCTGCAGCTGGGGCTGCTCAGCGCGCTCGGACGCCACCCGCAGATGCTGGGCGTCTACGCGCAACTCGCGCGGCTCAGCCCCAACGACATCAGCCTGCTGCGCAACTGGGCGATGCACGCCGAGCAGCACGGCTCGACTGTGGAGATTATCCTCGCGCTGCAGGCGCTCTACCGCGCCGCGCCCGACGACATCTCCACAGGACTCAAACTCGCCCGCTACCTGGAGATGGCAGGGCAACGCTACCGCGCCCTCGAGCTGGTGCGCCTGATGCAAGAGAACTTCCCGACGAACCCCGACATCCGCAGCGAGCTGGCGCGATTGGAGGGCGCACGGTGAGGCGCGAGTGGCTCGCGCTGTTTGCGATCGTGCTGACGCTGGGGCGCGGGGCAATCCGCGAGGTCGAGAAGAGCGCGGCGCGCGAAATCCGCCAGCGCATCGGCGGCGAGTGCCGCGTGAAACTCGAACCCGACGGCGTCGACGGACTCGCGCAGGGACGGCTCAAAACGCTCACCGTTGACGCCCGCGACTTCACGCTGAACGGGCTGCCGTTCACGCTGGAGCCTGAACGCCCCCGCTCAGGGCGCATCAAGCAGTTCATCATGCATATGACGAACGCGAACCTGCGGGGGCTGCGCGCCGAGCGGGCGGTAGCCATCATCCCTGAAGTCTACTACGACAAGTCGCTCGCGATTCGCAAGCGCATCTTCCGCCTGAGCGCGACGGGCGTCGGCGCGTGCGAGATTGTCGTCAGCGAGACCGACCTCGCCGCCTACATCCTGCGCAAGTACGCGCCCTACATCCGCGAGGTCGCCGTGCAAATCACCGCCGAGCAGACCACTGTGCAGGGCGTCGCTGCGCTGTTTGTGGGCGAGGTGCGCTTCAAAGCCGTCGGCAAACTCGCCCCGCGCGACGGACGCTATCTGGAACTCGCGGAGGTGCAGATCGAAATCGAAGGCGCGAACCTGCCCCCCGAATCGGCGAACCTGCTGCGCCAGTTCCTGAACCCGATTATCGATCTCGAGCGCGACTTGGGACTGTACGACGGCTTAGCCATCGACGAGGTGATTAGCGAGCTGGGCAAGATGCGCGCGCTTGGCAGGGTGTGGATACCAGAGAAGCGAGAGTAATAAGTGCCTGTGCGCAGGGATTAAAACACCACCCCCACCCCAACCCTCCCCGCGTGCGGGGAGGGAGTTCCTCCCCCGTCTACGGGGGAGGTTAGGAGGGGGGTGTGTTGATAAACTAACGCAAAGACACTTATCAGCGGCGGCGACGGCGCGCCAGCAGCCCGACGAAGCCCGTGCCCAGCGCAATCAGCGACGCAGGCTCAGGAACCATCGCCAGATTCTGGGTCTGCGGATTGTCGATGCTGCGCAGGAAGTAGTAGTAGTCCGCTTGACCCGCCGTCGCGCTTAGTAGCGAGTTCGCATAGCCGACCACACTGGCGTTTTGGCTATACTGGAACACATCCCCGCTCAGATTGTCGGGGTTGCCCAGCGAATGGTCGTGCGCAATCTCCCACATGGCAATCTGGAATGCGCGTCCCTTGTTGTTCAGGTCAGGACCTGCGATGAAGGTGTCCTTGAGGCTCAGCAGCGCGCCGACGCGACCATACGCCAGCCAAAGCTCGTGGGTGTAGTTCTGGCTGAAGTTAATCACATGGTCTAAATCGACGCAGAGCGCCTGGCTCTGAAGTGCGGTAGTCGTCAGGTTGAACACGCCTGCAGTGGTGTTCAAGGTGTTCGCGTTGTAGGTAATCTGCACAGTACCGCCTGGTGAAACGCTATTCAGTGTCAGGGTTACTGTGCCCAACAGAAGCACCTTGTCGTTGTTGAACAGCGTCGCGTTCGCAAATGCGCTGCCGAATAGCACAGCACTCAGCCCGATTGTTGCTCCCAATACAGTGTATCGTTTGGTCATGATCTTCCTCCCGACTGCGCGTGGCAGTCGAGAGGAGATATAGCACGGTGCGTGCCAGACGGCGCAGTTCCTGCTGACAGCAATACGAGTTTCGCGCGGGAACTGGCATTAAGCGCAGCGCATTAGCCCTCGTCGACAGGCGAGAAGTAGATGACCGTCACCAGGTCGTCCATCGACACGGGGCGGTCGTAGATGCGCTCCAGCAGCGCAATCACATCTTCCAGCGTGCGGAACTCGGGGTTCTCGCGCTCAATATCGCGCGGGCTAAGATCTGCAATCGGCTTGACCTCCACGCGATCCAGAATCGCCGTGAACAGCCGCTTGCGTCTGCCAAAGCGCGGACCGACCGTGATCCACACAATCTGCCCCGCGCTGTATTTGCGCGACTTGTCGCCTAATCGTATCGTCGCCGTCTTGCGCAGGGAACGCAACATGTCTTCGTACAGGTCCGTGTAGAAGTTCAACGCAAACATAGACATCATCCCTCTGGGTTATTCCATACTTCGGATTCGCCGTCGCGGGCGTCGCTCCTGCTAAAGATTCTGCAGCATACGCTGAATGTTTTGCAGGCAGCGCGCGGCGGCTTCAATCGGGGGGCGATGATACCGCTCCTGCTCCACAATCAGCCACTCCCACTGGTGCTGCACGGCAAGGCGCAGGATGGCGGGCATATCGATCGCGCCCTCGCCGACCTCCACATCGTGCATTTCGGGCTTGCTGATGTAGTCCTTCAGGTGCAGCGCGCGGATACGGTCGGCGTACTGCTGGCAAAACTCCACCGCGTTCGCGCCGCCGTACTCCACCCAGTAGGTGTCTGGCTCCAGATTGAAGTAGCGCGGGTCGGTGTTCGCCATCAGGATGTCGATACCGCGTGCGCCGTCGTACTCGGTGAACTCGTAGCCATGCACATGGTACAGGAACGGCACATTGCCCGCCGCCAGCGACTCGCCGATGCGGTTGAACCGTTCGGCGATGCGTTTCCAGTCGTCCGCCGACTGGCGCTGCCCTTCGTCAATCCAGAAGGTCACGGCGTAGTGCCCGTTCCACTCGCGGCAGGCGTCGATGACTTGTTGGGGTTCGTTCTCCAGCGTGTTGAGGTCGAAGCCCAGCCCCGCGATTTTCAGCCCCGTCTCGCGCAGCAGTTGCGCCATTACGGGCGAGTGTTCGCCCATAAAGCCCGTCGTCTCGATGTATGCGTAGCCCATTTGCGCCACGGCGCGGATGGTTCCCGCGAAGTCCGCCTTTAGGTCGTCGCGTAGCGTATAGAGTTGCAGTCCGATTTTGGGTTGCATAGTGCGCCTCCTTGATTACAGGTATGGGTTCGTTGCCCGCTCGACGCCAACAGCCGTGTCGGGACCGTGTCCGGGGTGCAGAATCGTGTCGTCGGGCAGGCTCATCACGCGCGTGTGCAGGTGTTCGCGCAAGGTAGCGAGGTTGGCGTAGGGGATGTCGGTGCGTCCGATGCTGCCCGCGAAAATCGCGTCGCCGCAGAACAGGCGCATCGGGCGCGTGCTTTTCAGCAGGAACCCCAGATGGTCGGGCGCGTGCCCGCGCAGCGCGATTACCTCGAACTCCAGCGCGCCGATACAAAAAGTCTCGCCCTCTGCCAGAAATCGGTCGGGCGGCGGCACAGGCTCGGTCGGCGGCAGGTTCAGGTACACAGGGTGCGTGTGGGCATATTGCGCCCAGAGTTCCCACTCTTCGCGCGAAATCCAGAACGGCGCGCCCGTATGCGCCTTGATTGCCCGCACGCCCACCACATGGTCAAAGTGCCCGTGCGTTGCCAGAATCGCCGCCACGGGCGGATCGCCCAGCGCGTGCAGCCGCGCCAAAATCCGCTCAGGCTCCAGTCCGGGGTCAATAACAGCGGTTTGGCGCGTCGCGGCGCACTGCACCAAGTAGCAGTTCGCCTGCAGCACGCCCAGCGTCAGTTTCTCGATATGTACCATCAGGGCATGTAGGTCACGACCGCAGTCAGCACGAACATCGTCACGGCAAGGATCAGCGTCAGGCGCGACAGGTTGTCATCGAAGCCTGGTTTCGCCTTGCCGAACATACTGTCTGCCGCGCCGGGGCTGAAAATGCCCTCCGAGCGCGAGGTCTGAATCGCGACCAGCCCGATGAACAGCGCCATGATAATAATGTCTATCCAAGTCAGCACTGCCTTTAGGATCTCCATTGTCGCTCCTCGTCATAGTAGTCCAGATTCTGGATGCGCTCGCGGATTTCGTCGACGGGTTCTTCGAGGGAGCGTGTGACCTCTTCGCCCGCTTTTTTGAATTCGCGCATCGCTTGCCCGACCGAGCGCGCGATTTCAGGCAACTTGCGCGGCCCGAAGATGAGCAGCGCAATCACGAACAAGACCAAGATTTCGCTAAAGCCGATGCTCCCGAACATAATCGCCTCCGCTTGCGCGGCAGGGGTATTATACCCCTAAAAGCCCGCCCACTCGAAGTAGGCGCGCGTCCACGCGGCGAGCGTCCCGCCGAACAGCATTACTGCCAGCGCGCCAATCGCCAGAAACGGTCCAAACGGCAGCATGGTGGGCGTCTCCTCGAAGGCGTCGTCGGCGAGTTCCTCGTCGGGCTGACCGAGCGCAGCGTACACGCGCTGTTGCACGCGGCGCGGCAGCAGTGTAATCAGCGCGTCCACCCAGAGAATGTAGAGCATGCACGACGCGAGCAGGTTGCCCAGCGGTTCGGGCGGGAGCGGCTCGTCGGCGGGGCTGGGCGCGGCGTCGGCGGGGGCAGACGCGCGGCGCGACCGCCAGTACGCCCACAGCCCGCCCAGCACCGCGCCCGTCGCAATCGAGACGCCGAACGCGACCAGCATGCCTGGCGCGAGCAGCAGCGCGCCCATCCCGCGCACCAGCTTGATGTCGCCGTGCCCCATCGCATCGCGCCGAAAGGCAATCCGTCCCAGAATCGCAATCGCGCTGAACAGCCCTGCGCCCACAAGCGCGCCTATCGCCGCGTTGCGCAGGTTCAGCACGCCCAGCGACGCCCAGTCCCAGTCAGTCGGCGCGCCCTTCAGCAGCCCCGCATGCAGCAAGCCCAGAACCAGCAGCGCGACATTCAGCTCATCGGGAATGATGTAGTGCTGCAGGTCGATAAAGAAAATCGCAATCAGCACGGACGCCGCCAGCGCGTACACCACAAACCGCAGCGGCGACTCGCCCACAATCAGCCACTGATGCCACAGCCACGCCCACACGCCCGCGTTCCACAGCTCCACCAGAAAGTAGCGCACAGGTATCGGCGCGCAGCAGTAGCGGCACTTGCCCCCCTGCGCCAGATAGCTCAGCAGCGGGAACAAATCGCGCACGCCCAGCCGATGCCCGCACTGGGGGCAGTGCGACGGCGGGAAGGCTATCGAAAGGTTTCGGGGCAGACGGTAGATCAGCACATTCAAAAAGCTGCCTACCGCCGCCCCGAACGCGACGCCGAACACTATGCTCCACGCAGGAAGCATTACGACTGGTTCTGGCTGAGATTCGAGATGACCTCGATCATCGGCAGGAACATCGAGATGACGATGAAGCCGACGATGAAGCCCAGCAGCACAATCATCACGGGTTCAATCGCCGCCGTGAGACTCGCGATGGTCATCTCCACCTCGTTCTCGTAGAAGTCGGCGATTTTGTTGAGCATGTGATCCAGCGAACCCGACTCTTCGCCGACGCTGACCATATGGACGACCATCGGCGGGAACATCTTGCTGCGCTGGAGCGGGTCGGCGATTTTCTCGCCTTCGCGGATGCGCGCGCGCGATTCGATAACGGCGTCCGAGACGACCGAGTTGCCCACGACGCCTGCGACGGTCTCCATCGCCTGCAAGATCGGCACGCCCGACGCGAGCAGGGTGCCCATCGTGCGGCTAAACCGCGCCATCACGATTTTATGGTGCAGCGGTCCGAACACGGGCACGCGCAGTTTGACCCTGTCGGCGACGCGCCGCCCCACGCGCGTACTCACGAACAGCTTGTAGGCAATCAGAATCGCGACCACCGCGATAATCACCACATACCAGCGTTGCGTGAACAGCGCGCTGAGGTCAATCAGGAACTGCGTCGGCGCAGGCATCTCCTTGATGCCCAGCTCCTTGAACAGGCTGGCGAACTGCGGCACGAGCCACGAGACCAGGAAAATCACGATGCCGACCGCTGCCAGCAACACAATCACCGGGTAGGTCAGCGCAGAACGGATTTTGCGCCGGAGTTCCACATCTTTTTCGAGGAAGCCTGCGATGCGCTGCAGCGACTCTTCTAACACGCCGCCGACCTCGCCCGCGCGGATGAGACCGATAATCAGCTGGCTGAACGCTTTCGGGTGGCGCGCCATCGAGCGGGAGAGGCTCTCGCCCGATTCGACGCGCGCCGACAAGTCCATCAGAATCTTGCGCAGGCGGGCGTTATTGGTTTGCGCCTGCAGCACATCCAGACAGCGAATCAGCGACACGCCCGCGTCGAGCATCGTGGAGAACTGGCGGGCGAAAATCGCGAGGTCGCTGAGTTTCACGCGCCCGTAGCCGCCTGCGGGCACGCGCGGCGCCTTGCGGTCTTCGGTCACCTCCAGCACCTGCAGCCCTTCGGACTGCAGGCGTTTTTTCAGTTCCTCCGCGTTCGGCGCTTCGACCTTACCTGAACGGGTCTGCCCATTCGCGTCCCGAATCGTGTAGTTGAAGTACGGCATTCTCGTTCGCCTCCTCAGTGATTAGCGTCCGCGCGGGGGCTGCGCGCCAGGCGCGCCGGGCACGCCGCCTGTGGGCGCAATCATCTTGCGCAGCTCGTCGGGGTTAATCGCCCGCGACATCGCCTCCTCGTAGGTGACCCATCCCTTGACATACAGGTCGCGCAGCGACTGATCCATCGTCTGCATGCCCATCTGCCCGCTGGTCTGAATCATCGTGTGAATCTGGTGGGTCTTGTTTTCGCGAATCAGGTTGCGGATAGCGGGCGTGGCAATCATCACCTCGACGGCGGGCACGCGCCCTGGTTGACCCGCGCGCGGCAACAGCTGCTGACTGATAATCGCCTGCAGGTTGTTCGCCAACTGAATGCGAATCTGCTCCTGTTGCCCCGGCGGGAACACATCGACGATACGGTCAATCGACTCGGCGGCGTTGTTCGTGTGGAGCGTGGCGAACACCAAGTGTCCCGTCTCGGCGGCGGTGATGGCGAGCTGGATGGTCTCCAAGTCGCGCATCTCGCCGACCAGAATCACATCGGGGTCTTCACGCAGCGCGGAGCGCAGCGCGGCGGCGAACGACTTGGTGTCCTGCCCCAACTCGCGCTGGTTGATGATGCTGGAGCGGTGCTGGTGCAGGTACTCGATGGGGTCCTCGATCGTGATGATATGCACGCTGCGCTCGGTGTTGATTTGGTTGATCATCGCAGCGAGCGAGGTGGACTTGCCCGACCCCGTGGGACCTGTGACCAGGATGAGTCCGCGCGGGCGGCGCGTGAGTTCTTCCAGCACGGGCGGCAGGTTCAGCTCGCGCACGGTCGGCACGCGGGCGGGAATCAAGCGGAATGCCGCCGCTACCGCGCCCTTATCCTTGTAGACATTCACGCGGAAGCGCGCGATTTTGTGCAGGCTGTACGAAAAGTCCAGCTCGTAGTTCGTTTCGAACTTTTGGATTTGTTCGTCGGTCAGGATTTCGTACATCATCCGCTGGGTCTGGGTCGGCTGCGCTTTCTCGTAGTTGAGGCGCAGCAGCTGCCCGTCCACGCGAATCACGGGCTCCACATAAGGGCATAGGTGCAGGTCGGACGCGCCCTTCTCGGTCATGATGTAGAGCAGTTCGTCGATGTGGGCGTCTTCGAGGCTGCGCGGTTGCGCAACCGCAGCGGGCTGGGGCGCAGGCGCAGTGGTCGCTGCCCCGCCCCCGTGCGCTGTCATGTTCGGCGTCTGGTTCATATGCATGTTCGGTGAGACCTCCTATATTATTAATAGAATCCTGCGGTGAAGACCACGCGGCGCACCTCGTCGGGGGTGGTAACCCCCTCGAGGACTTTGACGAGCCCGTCCTCGCGCAGCTCCTTCATGCCGTTGGCTTTGGCGGCTTCCTTGATGTCGGCGAGCGGCGCGCGGCGCACGATGAGTTCGGCGATTTCGGCGTTGATTACCATCAGTTCGTAGATGCCGACGCGCCCGGCGTACCCGCGTCCGCGGCAGTGGTCGCACCCAACGCCTTCCCAGATGGTGACCATCTGGTCGGGGTTCTCGATTTGAAACCCGAACGCGCGCAGGTCGGCGGCGGGGATTTCGCGCGGCTCCTTGCAGTGCTGGCACACGCGGCGCGCGAGGCGTTGCGCCATCACGCCTGTGACGGTCGCGGCAATCAGGTACGGCTCCACGCCCATATCCACCATACGAATCACGGCGGAGGGCGCGTCGTTCGTGTGCAGCGTCGACAGCACCAAGTGCCCCGTCAGCGAGGCTTCAATCGCGATTTCGGCGGTCTCCAAGTCGCGCATCTCGCCGACCATGATGATGTCGGGGTCTTGACGCAGAAACGCGCGCAGCGCGCTCGCGAAAGTCAAGCCCGCCTTGCGGTTCACCTGCACCTGCGAGATGCCCGGCAACTGGTACTCAATCGGGTCTTCAATCGTCAAGATGTTCTTTTCGACGGAGTTGAGCTTGTGGAGTACCGAATACTGGGTGGTCGTTTTGCCCGACCCTGTGGGACCTGTGGACAGCACCATGCCCTGCGGCTGGATGACCAGCTCTTCCAGGCGCGCTTGGGTTTCGGGCGTGAAGCCGAGCTTGTTCAGCCCCAGCAGCACGCTGGTTTTGTCGAGGATACGCATGACGATTTTCTCGCCGTGCGGGGTCGGAATGGACGACACGCGCAGGTCGTAGTCTTTGTTTTGGTAGCGGATGGGAATGCGTCCGTCTTGCGGGAGCCGTTTCTCGGCGATGTTCATCTCCGCCATGATTTTGTAGCGGGAGATGAGCGGCGCTTGCACATATTTCGGGAGGGAGAGCGCTTCGTGCAGCACGCCGTCGATGCGGTAGCGGATGCGCAGGTTGCGGATTTGCGGCTCCACATGGATGTCGCTGGCGCGTTCGTTGATGGCTTGCTGGATGATGGTGTTCGCCACGCGCACGATGGGTCCTTCTTCGGCTTCGCGCAGCACGGCTTTCTCGTCGTCTTCGGTGTCGCCGCGTGCGCTGTAGGCGGCGATGTCGGTCATCACGCTGCCGCGCAGGTCGGCGGGGCGCACGGCAGCCGCGCCGCCGCCGTCGGTGGTCGCGGGCGTCGCGCCATCCGCCGCCGAGCCGCCGTATGCCTTGCGAATCGCGTCCTCAATCGCGCCCGGCGCAGCAATCACGGGGCGCACCGTGCAACGCGAGTTCACACGCACATCGTCAATCGCCATCACATTGCTGGGATCCGCCATCGCCAAGTAGAGGATGTTGCCGTCTTTTTTGACGGGGATGACATTGTAGCGCTTCGCGATATGCTCCTTGACGACATTCAGCGCGGACGGCTCAGGCTGCACGCGATCGAGGTCGACAAACGGCATCCCCAGTTCGAACGCCTTCGCTTCGTAAGCGTCGCGCTCGCTCACCAGCGTCTGGTCGAGAAAAATCTGGATCAGCTCTTTGCCCGTCGATTGTTGCACGCGGCGCGCGTCTTCCAGCTGCTCTTGCGTGATGAGACCCTTCTCCAGCAGGTATTCGCCTGCCGTTCTGCGTGTCATAGCCATCGGTTATCACTCCTACCCATAGAGTCCCTGCCGCTCGTGATGTTCAATTATAGCACATCCGCACGAGCGTGTGGTATAATCTTCTGCGGGCGGGAGGCGATTCCTGCCGCTTTTGTGAGGAGGCTAACGAAAATGCGAACGCTGTGGCTGGTGGGATTGGCGGCGATTGTGGCGCTGGGCAGTGCGCAGACGCGCACGCAGCGCGGCGCAACGCAACAAGATGACGGGCGCGTCCCGATTGCGCAAGTCGCGCAGGAACTCGCGCAGAAGTTCAAGGCGCAAATCGTGGTTGACCCTGCGCTGACGCTGCGCGTGAAGCCGTCGGAGGCAGACACGCTGGAGCGCGCCCTTGACGAGATTACGGCGCAAGCGCGCGAGGTCGTCTGGCGCAAAGTGTACACCAACAAGGTGCTGGGCGCGGAACCGAACACGGAGCAGATTCTCAGCGCAGTCCGCGCGCTGATCAACATCGAACTGGGCGGGGTGATGGTGGTCAACCCGCGCGCGGCGACACTTAATTCGTTCGTGGCGAACTACCCCGCGCCGCCTGACCTCGAAAGCACCTTAGAGCAGATGCAGCCGCCCTTCAGCGCGAAGCCCGTGTATGTGATTCTGAACCCGAAGCCCCAAGCGGCGACCGCGCTGCGCGGCTCAAAAATGGAGCAGTTCGCCCAAGTGCAGCAGCAACTGATGGACCTGCTCGCCAAAATGAGCCCCGAAGAGCGACGCCAAGCGCTGCAGTCGGCGATGGGCATGTGGATGAACGCTGACCCCGACCTGCGCAACCAGATGATCTTTGAGGGCATGCGCATGTCGTTCGAGTATTGGCAGTCCCTCTCGCCCGATCAGCAGCGCGAGATGATCGAGATGGGGCGCAAGTTCTTCGAGCAGTATTACGGCGGTGGCGGCGGCGCGCCTGAGATGTAATCAGTGCCTTCGCGATATGATTTCAACATGCGAATTGGGGCAGACACGGGGGTCTGCCCCTACAGAGACGCCCTTTTGTAGGGGCAACCCTCTGTGGTTGCCCCCTGCGTGCAGGGTTGCGCATGTCGAAAATCCACCGCATGGGCACTTACCAATCGCGCGTCCAAAGTTCATTATTTGCCCCCCTCCTTAAGGACTGATTAGGGTACTTTTTTCGGGGGAGCATCGGGTATATCTCTCCCTATGAGAAACACAACACCATCCCGAAAACGG
>ENA-ORXB01002327-ORXB01002327.1-sediment-metagenome-genome-assembly--contig:-NODE-2327-length-16793-cov-4.144293_pt1 | contig 16793 bp, 9 predicted proteins | sample MGYA00237863_ERZ511475 | MGnify/ENA primary metagenome ERZ511475 (study PRJEB26305, sample SAMN06343858) | sediment metagenome | isolation source: hot spring sediment | place: Canada: British Columbia... | reverse complement strand
CGCAGTTCCTCCTCGAAGAACGCGCGGTTGTAAAGCCCGGTGAGAGCGTCATGGGTGCCGCAGTACCTGAGCTCATCCTCTAATTTTTTGCGCTCACCGACGTCGCGGATGCACTGGACCGCCCCGAGCAGGTCTCCCTTCTCGTCGTAGATAGGAGCCGCGAGGGTCCAGAAGTGAAGCCCCCTGCCCCCGTAAGCGCAGGGGGCAAAGCCCTCACCGACAAGAATATGGCCTTTCCTCTCGACTTTCTCGTATTCCCGCTCCCACTCCTTGCCATCACCGAGCAGGAGGTTCACGAGGATGGGCCTATGTTCCCCGTAAAAAGGAACGGCGTAAGCGTATTTGCCTTTCCCCAGCATTTCTCCCTTTCTCACTCCCGACATTTCTTCCACAGCCCGGTTCCAAACGACCACCCTTCCTTCGCGGTCAACGGCAAGGACGCCGTCCGGAACGGAGTCGACGACACTCTCGAGAAGGCGCAGTCGCTCCCCTAACTTTTCCGGTGGAAGTTCGCCGCTTTCAACGAGCAGGAGCTCCAGTAATCTCCTGGCCGCCTCGATTCTCTCTTTTGGCAGAGCGTCCACCAACCGGTGAAGGTCGTCTTTCCGGTGGGAGTTCACGCTTTCCACCTCCTCTCGGACACCTTGGATATTAATGGCTACGCCCGCCAGGCCCGTTTACAGGGAGCAGAACTCTCCTCAGTACTCTATCCGCCTTTCGTAGAAAGCCTCGTGTCCCGGAGGAAGAATTCGACAACCACCGGGAGCTTCCTCTATCCCCTTTTTCGTTCGGTCAGGACGCATCCCGGATAACGTCTGCAGGTACCAACCATGACTCCTTGATTATGACTACCTCGACTTGCTCTCCTTCGGCGGCTGCCCCGGCCGCTTGACCACCCGCCGCACCACGCCGATGATCCTGTCTTTGGGGCCGAGCGGGATGTCGGGGTAGCCGCGGTCGGGGTTGTTCGCCCGCAGGAGGTAGCACCCGCCCTCTCTCACCAGGTGGGTAATCCAAAACCCGGAGCAACTCCTCGAGGATCGAACGGCAGAGGTAAAGCTCGACTTCGCCCTGCAGGCATAGCTCGTAAACCCGGCGTTCCGGACCCGCCCAACCGAGAGCAGAGATAAAAACATTCGTATCCAGGATTACTTTTGCCGCCGCACCTAACAGACAGCCTCCTTAAACTTCACCGGGTCCTATCTATTCGCTGGCCCCGTAAATAATGGCTTTCCGCGCCGCGAGGTATGTTTCCTTTTCAGCCGCCGTTTCTCCCTCTAATAACTCGAGGATCTTGGTCCGGGAGAAGCGCCACTCCCGCCCGATCTTGGTGGCAGGCAGTTTGCCGCTTTTAACTAAGTTGTAAACCGTCTGGTTGCTGACCCGGAGGAGGTCGGCCACTTCCTCGACGTTCATAACCTCCGGGTATTCGGGCTTGTTTAATGTCCCCTGAACGAGCCCCTGCATAAGGCGCACATCCTCCGGTTCATAGGCCTCTTCCCCGCAGGAACCGCATACCCAGACGTCCATCCCGCGAAAGAGAATTGTGCGCCCCTTCCAGGTGGTTTCGACATCCTTCTTAACTTTTTTCATTTCGCCGCCACAAACGTAACAGCGCATTAATCTCGACCTCGCTTAGGGCTTAACGCTAAGAATAAATCCTTTACCTGTTATTCCTCTCCTTCTGCTTTTTTATCTCTTGTTGAATTAAAAGCAGCCAGTGCGTTCCCATCACAACGTGCCAGCATTCCCGAAGCGTCATACTCGAAAGGAGGAAAAGGATAACCTTGGTGATAAAGTAGCAATATGGATTACTCGAAGTTGGCCAGCGTGTATCAAACACCTTCAGACCAGCCAGCCCCCAGAAAACTAAAGTAACTAAGATCACGAAAATTGCCGTCTGGTACGTAAAAACATACTCTGGCAATCCGCCCTTATGATGTTTGGCTAATTCCTGTATCTCAGGACTCTGGATTAATGCCTGCGAATTTACAGCCCAAGCAAACGCAAGGCCAACAAAAATACCAGACAAAGGAATCAGGACTGCGTTGGCAGCTTGCTCCAGGCAAACAGGAACGACGAAAGCAAAAAATGTCCCCACAGCTATATGGATAAAGATCCATTTATCGAGCAGCCTTCTATATCCGGGCCGGCCACCGCTTCCTTTAAAAAGCCAATGCCAATAATTCAATTTTCGCCTAACATCTTCGAGGTAATCTTTGACGCTTTCTCTATTCACCTTGTGTCCCGCCGTTTCCCCGTATTCTATAGTACAATTCTCTCACTCGCTGTAAAAATCGCCTCCGCTGCTGATCATCAGCTAAGTTTTCCTCTGGGATGATTGCTGGATTGCCGCTCAGCCGTTTCCTGACTGGTTTGCGGCCTTCCTCTTCCAAAAGGCAAGCGCCTGCATCGTTCCCTGTGGCAGCCGCAGATCGTGCTACACTCTCCAAAGTGCTGGGATTCAACCCCTCTCCCCCGCGGATCTCAACTTTACCCGCTTCTCCGTTTGATTTTTCTAAAAAGCTTGCAAAGGGCTTCATAAAATCCTCTTCGAGATCAAACGGGTTGGGACGTGAAAAGGTAACCCAGAACCTTGATATAAGAAGCGCGCTGCGGAGATACGTGATAAAATCTTCCGGGTCATTAATTTCGTCTATCTCGAATTCTACATTAAAGAACCGTGCTCGTTCAGATCTTGATAGGAGTTCAACAAACCGATGCGCGATTCCAGTGACCGTTCGTGAGAGCTTCGTTTTCCTCGCTACAGCGCATACTTCCAGCCTGGTATCCAAGACAGCATGTGTATAGGGTGCTGTTTCGAATTCTTGGTCAAGAAAGTTACCCTCTTTATAGGTCTCTATTGTAGACCTGGATATCTTACCGATCCGAAAGTATAGCCCGTCGTTATCGAGAGAAGAAACGTTTCCGATACGCCAAGTAATACCCTTCCTTAACTCCGCAGAGGGCAACGAGAAAATAACCTCCTTGAGGATATCCGAGCGGCTCTTGTCTCCTTCGATATATTCGCTAATGTTCATTTGCCTTAGCTTATAAACCTTCAATCGAAAAAGGTGGAAGTCTGGCACGTACTTTCACTCCTTTTTAGATAGTCGGTCCCAGGCGGCGAGAATCAGGCGTTTGGTGCGGTATTCGCCGAAATAGCGGGTTTCTTTTTCTTTGAGCACGCGGAAGGTTTCGCCGGGGAAGTCTTCGCCGTAAACTTCCTGGGGGTCGAGGATGTAGCGCACTTCGTCGCGGGTGAGGCCGTAAAGATGAGCGTAGTAGGCGTCGAGTTCGGCGCGGACTTGGGCGCGGCGCGCAGCATCCCAGCGGAAGGGCGGGATCATTTCGGCGTCCGGATAGACCTCTGGTGAACGGCCGCAGCATTCTTGCCAGCAGCGCGCAATTTCCTGGCGCAGCTCCCGGGAGCACTCCTGCCAGACCTCCCGGGCAAACGCTTCCAGGTCCCAGGCGGTGTAGATGAGCTCCAGGACGTGGGGGACGATGAAGAAGAGGTCGGCTTCGGTGTAAGCGGTCGGCGGGGGGACGGGGAGTTGTTTAAGAATGAAATAGCTTAGGGATGTGCCCCCTATCTTCTGGCGGGTTACAAAGTCGAACACAAGACTATCAAGATTCGCAATGAAACAAGTTGTTTTAAGCGCATTAACGTTGTCCAGCAGCACCAACGGTATCTTATGTCCCACGCCCGCTCGCGGCAGGATGGTGAAGATGGCGGTGCGAACGTCAGTGGCACGGGCCACGTCCCTAAACCCTAACAGCCAGCCGTGCCGCCACCCTCCGAGGCGCGCTTCCACCTCTTCCGCCGGCACCCAGTAACGCGGCAGGACGAAGTAGTCCGGGTCGGCGTAGTCCTCTTCCCGCGGTGTGGGCAGGTGAGTGCTGGTGGTATTCGGCGGCACGCCCTTATAAGTGCCGAAGCGGTGGTCGAACTGCCAGATCATCTTGGCCTCGTAAAGCGGTAGCCAGACTTCCTCGCCGCGGACGAAGCAGGGGCCGTCGGGGCGGCCCACCTCAATGCCGCGGACCAAAGAATAGCCCTGCCGCTCCAGTTCTTCCGTCGTCCGGAAGAGGTGGCTGTCGTTCGACATATCGAACATTCTCAAGAATGAGACGCCCCAGGGGTTTTCCCCCGTCCGCTCGTTGACCAGCACCGGGACGCGGCGGTAAATCTTCTTCGTCAGCTCGGCATCCTGCCGGGTGCGGAAGACGGGGCAGGTGCGGGTGTTGGGGTTTAAAAGCGCGAAGTCCGCGCTATCCAGGCTAAATATCCGGCGGTCGTCGCGCAGGTGGTCGGTGCGGGTGAGGAAGAAGGCGAAGCGCTCGGCCTCTGACGAACCGCCGGCGCCGCGCAGGGTGAGAAGGCAGAATTTGTAGCGGCTATCAACCGCGGGGAATATCTTTTCCCGGTTCTCGAAGTCGTAGAGGCTCGCTAATTGCCCCTTTTCCACCAGGTGGGCGAAGAAGTGCTTGTTGGTGTCGTCGGTGGCAATCCCGGTGGGAAGAACGATGCCGGCGCGGCCGCCGGGCCGGACGAGTTGGGCGAAAAGCTCGGCAAAGACGCTGTAGGTGTTGATGTCGCCGCGGGCGGTAAGCGGAAAGCGGCCGCTCCCCCGCAGGAACTTGCTCAAGGCGTCGGCAGCGTGCTTCGCCTCCTGGTACTCCTGCCAGAGGGCAGGGTTGGTTGCGGGCAACTTCTTAATCAACCTGTGGCGGGCCGCCTTATTTAAGGCCTTAGCGATTCTCCAGTCGCGGGTGGCGAAGAACTCTTCCTCTTGGAGTTTGATTCGCTCCCAGGGAGGATTGCAGAGCACCGCGTCGAAGCCGCCCTGGGCGAAGACCTCGGGAAATTCAAGGGGCCAGTGGAAGAAGTTATGCCTTTGGGCAAATTCCCACGCCGCAGCGGTGTAGCGGGCATCCGGCTCCCGGCCCCCGAGATAATCGAAAAGAACGCCGTTGGTCGGGATCCGGTTGGCCCGGTCGGCCGCCGCTGTCAGCCGGGCGAAAAAGGCGGCGGTCCACAGGTGACAGGCGGTGTTGTCCCGCCACCAGGCGGTGCCGGCACCGCGCAGCTTCTCGTAAAGGGAGGCCTTCTGGCGAACCTGTGCCGGCGTATCGTCGGGAAGCGCCGCGAGAGGGCTATGTTCCGCCTTTAGGCGGCCAAGCTCCGCCGCCGTGTCAAACTGCGCCGCCGGGTGAAAGAAGAGGACTGGCGCGCTTCGTTCCTGCCGGTTTCGCTCCCGGAGCGCCCGCGCGACGGCCGGCTCATCGCCCGAGACGGGCTGGAAGGCCGCTTCGGGAATGCCTTCTTTCAACACCTTGAGGTCGAGCACCCCCACGAGGGAATCGCCGCACTTGACCCGGTGGTCGAGAAAGGTAAGGGGTTTGCCGGGCGCGCAGCTCTCGATCCAGAGCGCCACCTTGCAGAGCTCCACGGCCAAAGGGTTCTTGTCCACGCCGTAAATGCAGTGGCCGATCACCTCGCGGACGGCCAGGCGCACCTGTTCGGGAGAGGGTTCATCATCCCCGTTGCGAATCCGCGCCAATTCCCGTCCGAGCCTCCGGGCGGCCGCCAGGAGGAAGTGGCCGGAGCCGCAGGCCGGGTCGCAAACCTTTATCGCCAGCAGGGCCCGCTCCTTATCCCCTTGCGTTTTTGCCTCCCTCAGCCGCTGTGCCACCACGGGCACGAGGGCGCTTTCCACCAGCTCTTCCACTAATTCCCGTGGCGTGTAGTAGGAGCCGGTGGATTTCCGCTCCGTCCCTGCCGCAAAGCCGAAGGAGACCCGGTCGCCTTCGCCGTCGAAAACGGGGTGGTATTCGAGCAGGCTTTCGTAGACGCTCCCCAATTCCTCCACGTCAAGCGCCGCGTAGTTGACCGGCCGTAAAGTCGCCGAGGGGCTCTCCCGGTACTGAGAAAGGTGCGATATAGCCGAGAGGAGGTCGCGGTTGGCAAGATGACTGCCGTTCAGCGCTGAGGTTCCTGAAGAATCGAAGAGGGCGCCGTCGAGCGGCGGTAGGTCGAGCTTTCTGGCTAACTGTTCATCCTGGAAGAGGCGAAAAATGGTTTGCAGGCCAAGCCACAGATCGGAATGGCCGGTATAAGCGCGGCGGTCGGTAGAGAGCCGGCGCAGCCGCCTGATACTGTAATAGTCCCTGTAGACAGGGTTAGCGGTTAAAAGATTGCGCTCCTCGGCCACCATTAAGAAAAGGAAGCGGTAGATGAGGCGTAAGAGCTGCTGGTAAAATTCGTAGGCGGAGAGGCGCCCGGCGCTGATTTCTTTCCGGAGCTTTTCGTTTTGCGGGTGGCGGAGGAAGCCGTTGCCCAATATCTGGATAGCTTCCTCCACTCCGTCCCGGAGGCGGTCACGGACGCGCCCGCCTTCTTCGATGGTCTGGGTGTAGTAACGCTCCAGCCAGCAGTGTGCGGCAGCGGCGGCGTCCGCCGGGAGGCGGGTGCGGTGGACAAGGCGGTAAAGGAGTGCGAAATCGGCGAAGTTTTCGTCCGCCATCACCCGCCGGAGGTCGAATTCGATATAGGTGGGGCGGGTGATCCGCTGGGAATCCCGCAGGAGGCGCAGGCTGAAGCCGTTAGTCACGATACCCCAGAGGTGCTCCGTGCGGTTCAGGTACTCCTGAAGGAGAGAATGGGGCGCCAGGCGCGGCCGGCCGGATGCGGGCCGGCGGTCGAGGGACTGCCGGCAGCCGACGATGTGGACCGGCGGGGCATTCTCGTCTGTGCCGGCGCGGTGGGAGATGTGGTAGGTCCGCCCTTCTACTAACGCCGCACGTGGTGTGTAAGTAAGTTCATAGCCCAGCGAATCCAAGAGTGGGATCACCCAGTGATCACGGGTAACCGTGGTGGCCGGGTCATCTTCCGGCAGGCGCTCCAGCCGGTACAGAAAGGCCTTCCAGTGACCGCGGGCCTCGTTCCAAGCACCGGCAATTTCATCAAAAAGCCGCCGGCGGCGCTCAAGACCAAAATCGGCCGGCTGCTGGCCTTCTGCAGTGCCTTCCGCAATCCGGTCAATAATTTCCTGGCCGAGAAGCCCGCCTTCGATTTTGAGGCACGGGAAGCGGTTCATCGCTTTACCCCTTTCGGCACCGGGAGGAGTATTAGGAGACCTATCAGGTCCGGCGGAAACTGCGGGCGGACGGCAAGCCCGCGGCGGGCAAGGTGCACGGCGGCGCGCACCCGCCGGTGGGCGCCTTCAAGTTTTCGCGCCCGCTCAGTGAGGAGCCGCTCAAGGCCGGGCTTGAGTTCGGGCCACTACCCGAGCACCTCCGATAGCACCTCCCGGCGCTCCCCAGAAGTTATCGCCGCATCGGGGTGGAGATTTTCCAGGAGGCCAAGCGCCTCGGCATCGCTAAGCCAGGTGAGCCGGTCGGGCGGAAAGCCCTGGAAGGCCGCAACCACAACCTCTTCGGCCAGAAGCTCCTTTTCGCGCTCGGGCTGCTCTAAGAGATACCGCAGCCGCAGCAGGAGCAGCACGGTGCGCCGCGCGACCGCCGCCGTCTTTATCACCCCGCAGCGGGTTGCCGGGGCACTGCTCCCTTGCGTGAGCGCGGCCTCCAAGAGATAGCGGGCCAAGGCGGCCACGAAGGGATGGTTCCGCCCGAGGTATTCGGTGCCTTCAGGAGCAGGCGTGTTAAAGGTAACGGGCCGTGCGGGCAGGAGATCTTTGAGAAAGGCAGGGACATCGCTTTGAATAGTGATGGTGCCGTCCCGGTTTTGTTCCACCCGGAGATTCAGACGCTGGCAAGCGTTGAGCACAAAGCGCGCCACGGCTCCCGGATCGCCCAGCACGGCATCGGTCTCGCGAAGCTCCCGTTCTACTTCTTCCGGTTTGATGGCGCGCTGCGCGAAGCGGGTCTGGGTTTCTTTTTCGCGCCTAGCCGCCTCGTCCCAGCGGCGGTGGAAATCCCGCACCGTCGGTTCCTCAAAGAGTTGGAGCTGCTCCACCCTGTGCTCTTTCGCGCTCGCAGCGCGGGAGAAAAGGGCATTGAAGATCGCCTCCAATACCGTTTCGCTATCCGCCGGGACGGGTACGGAAACCCCGAGTCGCTGGTAAATAACCTTGGCTTTGCGGAGCAGGACGTCCAACACCGCGCCGTCAACGGGGTTGTTCCTCCCGTAAAAGAGCACGGCTTTAACCTTTTTGGCCGTCTGGCCGAAGCGGTCTACCCTTCCCTCCCGTTGCTCGAGGCGGTTCGGGTTCCAGGGAAGGTCATAATGGAGCACGGCGGTGAAATGTTCCTGGAGGTTGATTCCCTCGCTCAAGCAATCGGTGGCTACAAGGACGCGGCGGGGAAACCGGGCGAGTTCTTCGACCCGGGCGCGCCGGTCTTCCTCCGGAAGGGTGCCCGTCACGGAAAAAACCTGCAGGTCGGGGAAGCGAGGTTTAAGGCGGCGCTGGAGTTCCGCGGCCACATAGTCGCTGGTGGCGATGTAGCGGCACCAGACGATCGGGTGGTAGCCCTCCTGAAGAAGCGCCGCCACTATCGCCGCACACCGGACCACCTTCGTGTCCGCGTCGCTGCCGGCGAGCTCCTCCGCCATTTGGGCAAAACGGCGGAGCTGCCGGCGACCGGTCTCCCCGAGGTCGGCCTCACTCTCTTCGATGGCGTACGCCGGTTCATGGTCAGTGGGCTCGGTGTCGGTCGGATCGTAAACTGAAGGCGCAAAGAGCTCGTCAACCAGCTCTTCTTCCACGCTGCCGCCCTCTTTGCGCGCCCGCTCCCGCAGGGCGGCTGAAGCGGCAGCCGGGCTGGACATCACACAACGCAGAAGGGAGAGGGCCGCCCAGTAACGGAGGCGCTGGCGCGACTTGGCAAGCGTCGCGCCGGTCCGCACCAGCTCCCTGCCGAATTGGTATACTTTTTCGAAGAGTTCATAGTACCTTGGCGAGAGGTTATAGGTCTCGTCAACAGACTCCCGGGCGGGAAAAGGCGTCTCTTCGCCCAGCCACCGGGCGATGTCGGGCCGCCGCCGCTGGACAAAGTGGCGGGCCAACTCAACTCGCTCCCCTTCTTCAAGCCGCTGCATATCGAAGCGCGCGAATTTGGGGTTGAGCAGAGCTAACAGGGAAAGAAAAGATTCTTCAATCCCGCTGTGCGGCGTGGCAGTGAGCAGAATCAGATGACGTCCCGGCTTTTCGGCAAGGCGGCACAAAAGGTCGTGGCGTTGCTGCTGCGCCCGGGATGCCCCACCGGGCCGGGCCGCACCGTGGGCCTCGTCTACGATGACGAAGTCAGGACAGTGGTAAAGGAAGTTATCCCGGTGTCGTTCAGATTTGACATAATCTATGCTCACGACCAGGTGAGGGTAATACTCCCCGAAGATGCTGTGGTCCCCCGGAGGCAAGTCGCGCTCCAGGCGGCTGACGGTACCGGAACGCACCACCACTGCTTCGATGTGGAATTTTTCGCGCAGTTCTTGTTCCCATTGCTCACAGAGGTATGGGGGGCAGAGGACGCAAACCCGGCGGATCTCGCCGCGGTCGAGCAGTTCGCGGGCGATAAGCAGGGCCTCAATCGTTTTGCCCACACCGACGTCATCAGCGATCAGCAGCCGTACAGGATGAAGCCGCAGCGCCATCAGCAGAGGCACAAACTGGTAGGCGCGGGGCCGAACCGAGATACGGCCTAGCGACCGGAAGGGTCCGGCACCGTCGCGCAGGGAGAGGCGGGCGGCGTTGTAGAGCAACTCAACGCCTACAGCGTCGCTAACCTCATCCGCCGAAGGAAGAGGGAAGCTGGCCGGTTCGACCCGATCCAGGCCCAACCGCGCCAGCGGCAGGTAAATGCCGCATTCTTCCTCTTCGCTGCCAGTTAAAGGCCTGAGAAGTAAAATTTCGGGGCTGGGCGACGGAAGGATCACCCACTCTCGCTCCCGGCACCGGACGATATTGCCGACGCTGAAGAGAGACACCGGGCATCAGGTCCTCCTTTCGCCAAAAATATCGGGGTAACGCTGGAGTTGCGCCTCTATTTCCTGGTCATACCGGATTACCACTACGCGGTAGCCAAGCTCCTTCAGTTCGCGGCGCGCGGTTTCGTCTTTTTGCCGCTGCTCTCGCTGGTCGTGCACCGCGCCATCGCAATAGACGCAAACGTTGGGCTCGTAAAAGAAGTCGGGGATGGCCGGATAATCAGCCAGTTCCCTTTGGGCATCATCCGGCAGGCGGCGCTTGGTCTGGAAGAGATGATCTATAAAGCGCCGCTCCAATTCCGAACGGGAATCGGTAAGCGACCGAAGCCAACGGTAGTGCTCTTCATAAGTTCTGCCCATACTCTTGGCCAGCGTCGCGCTTCTGGAAAGCCTATCTAAAGCCTCTTTTATTAGGTGGCGGTTGAGGCGCTGGTGGTCCAGCTGGTTGGTATAAGAAAGCAGACATTCGTAGCAGGCACGGGAGCAGGTTTCATCCATTTCCGCGCCAGGCGTGAAGTGGCACCGCTCGAGCGCTGCTCTGGCCACCTGGGAGAAAGCATCGCGCTCCTCGACCAGCCGGCGTAACACACCGGCACCGCCTTCAGCCGCCTCCCAGAAGAGGATGGCGCGCTTTCCCCCTGTGCCGATACGCTCCGAGGCAAGTTCGGACTCTTCGACCTGGAAGGTCGTTTCGATGCCGCGCTGCAAGGCATATTGGAGAGTGGCCACGAAGTCTTCCTGGTTTTGCCACGCCGGTTCGAGAAAAGAAATTAGCAGGATGTTCCGCGTGTCGTGAACAAAGAGCCGCACCCGCTCCGGCTGGCTGGAAGACGAAGCAGGCGGCTCCTCATCCGCCTCGGCCGCATCGCGGGCGCTAAGCCACCTTCCGGTGGCCAGATCGATCAAGAACCCTTCCTCCCGCCGGCTCCGCCAGCCGTGGTTGATTCGGAAGAGGGTAGCCGACGGCCCATAGGTGAGTTTCAGCACCGGAGTTCCGTTCTCATCACAGACCTCCGCTTCGTGGATGCGCTTCCGCCCGCCGGGCAAAGAGGCAAACCGGAAGTGAGAGGTAAGTTTATATCCTTCACGGCGGCGTTCCTCCTCGTCGCAGGTGATCCGCTCCCGCCGCCAAGTCTTGACATTCGCCATTTCCAAAAGGGGCACGATCTCGCTATTTGCTGCGTCCAACCGGGAGCCACAATTCTCGCACAGGTCTATCCCCTCATCGTCTTTGTGGAAATAACCGCAAACGTTGCAGAGCTTAGCCCGCAAGCGGCGCTGCTCTAAGCCCCCCGGCGGGGTGATGAGAGAATAAGCCTCGTATTTTGCGCCTTCATGGTAGATAATGTTGCGGGGGCCGAACTCCGCAAGCGCCAAAAAACGGGGGCGGTCAATAAACTCCCCTTCCTCGCGGGGAATGAAGGCCCGCAACGGTAGGCGCGGGAAGTTGTATCCGGGTAGAAATCCCTCGCAGGCCAGGTATCGGTAGGGATAGAAATCTGATTCCTCCCGCTGGGTCTCGTTGCGAAGCAGATTTAGCTGCCGCAGGGCCTCCTTTTGTTGCTGTTCCGCCTGTTTTTGCTCTTCCCTTTTGCGGGAGCGGTAGAGTAAGTTGTGCGCCTCCTGCAACTGGGCCTGCGCCGCCCGGTAAAGCTCGCGCCAGCGGTTAAAGGCCCGGTCGAACTCCTGCGGCGCGTTCCGCAAGAGGGTCTCCAGCCACTCGTCGCCGTACCACCCTCCGGTAGCTATATCAGGCTCGCAGGCCCGCAAAACAGCCTGGGCTTCTCGCAGGCACTCTTTGAGCCGCGCCTCCGAAAGGTTGATCTGCGCCCGAACCTCTTCCTTAAGTGGAAAACCCTCGATCTCAGTCTCCAGAAGATCAGCGATGGACCTGCCGAGAGGGCGTCCGGTTTTGGCCAGCCAAACGGCGTGGACGTGCGCCCTGACCAGGTCCTCGTTCCCTAAGTCGAGCTGGGGGCTTTTGACGGCCCCAGCTACCATCGCCTCCCGCCGCCGGAAGAAATATTGGTCGTGGCCGCTGCGGGCCGCGCAGTAGGTCAAAACTAAGGCCGGGTCGCCACGGCGACCGGCGCGCCCGCTGCGCTGAGCATAATTTGCCGGGGTCGGCGGCACGTTCCGCAGATGCACGATTTGCAGGTCAGCGATATCAATCCCGAGCTCCATCGTCGGTGAGCAAAAGAGGCAAGGTAAGGTGCCGTTGCGAAAACGATTCTCCCGCTCCTGCCTTTTTTCGTAAGAAATCTGCGCCGTATGCTCCCTGCCCTCCATATGCTGTAACCGGCGGGCAGCGGTCCGGTAGAATTCCCGGAAGAACTCGTTCGTTTGGCGCTGGACCGCGAGGTAAACCGGACTTTCTACCCGCCGGGAATAGACGGGGTCCGGTGGCAAAGGGCTTCCATCCCCCAACCGCCAAATTATCGCCGCCGCCTCCAACTGGACAAAATCTACACCGCCCTCGGCGCCCCGCCGGAGCAACCCTTGGGTGCAAAGCAGGTCCACCAGCCGGTGGACACAATCCCAGTAGGCCCCCGGCGAAAGGTCCAATTCCCTGCGGAGGTAACGCCCGATCACGCTCCTTTCCCCGAGGCTTATTAGACCGCTTACCTCCCGGCCGGAGCTGACCGGCGAAAGCAAGAAGCGCTGGGCCGACCAAAGCCGTTTCTCTTCAAAGCGCCACCGCTCGGCAATCTCCTGCTCAACTCGCTTCTGAAGCTGCTGCTGCTCGGTTTCCCGGAGACAGGAGGCGTTGATGGCCAACTTCCTCCGGAAATGGTTGAGGAAAACCTTAAGGATCTCGTAGCGTTTTTCGGCAGACAGGGAGGCCCACGGAAGAAAACCCTCCCACTTCGACTGGTCTTCGCACAGCTCCTTCAGCCCGAGGTAGTCAATCTGGAGGAGCCCGCACTGCTCGAGGTTGGGCTGGACCACGCGCCAGCCGCGCTGCAGGTCTTCGTAAAGCCGGTACTCCAATAAGTCCCGGAAGGTTGCCCAGACCCTTTTCCCCTGGGGGGTGGCAGGATCAAGCTCCGGGTTAGCGGCGACGTCGCGCAGCGTGAGACCGGTAAACTCGAGCACCTTACCGGCAACCACGTCGTAGCGCAATTCCCCGTACCGCTCAAGCGCCGCCAACAGTGCCGCCCGAAGCAGCGAAACCCGCACAAAATCGTTAAAGTGGCCCGCCTGCAGGGAGGCATCCTGACGGTTGTCGGTGAAACTCAACACCTTTTGCGCTTTTTCGGCAATTCCCGCTTCCGGCGCGTGAAGTAGTGCCGACAGTGAAAGCACCGTGGTGGCGCTACTGCGCCCTTCGCTCGATAGGCGGGCTAATTTGCGGAACTCGTTTTTGTCCCTGCCGGAGTAGAACTCACCGCAGCTAAGGCAGAGCATAAAAGGCGCGGGCAGAAACCAAGCCTTTACCGCTCCCTCAGCTTGTTCCTGGCGGATGGACCCATCGGACTGGACCCACACTTCCTGGGGAATATATTTTCGATACTCCTTTTTGACCTTGCCCTTCGCGTCAAGCCACTCCGGCGGGATGTGCTCCAGGCTCCAGGCAGTGCTTTCGTCAACCAAGGATAGATAACCGGCTGTGGCCTCGACGTCTACAGGGAGATCACTCTCATGTTCTCGCGGCAAGAGCCGCTGGTTATCCTCGTCCTTCCAGACGGCATAATACTCCCGCCCGCATACCCGGCAAAATTCTAAGGGGTAGAGAACCCGCCCCTTTCCTCCGCCAGCTTTTCCTTCCCCTGGCGCGTAGTACTGCCCCTCCAGGGTCAAGAACCGCACCGGGGGAGGCTCAAGCGTCGCGTAAACAGCCCGCCCCTGGCTGATAAACTGGTGGAGCTTGAGCGCGAAAAGAGGGTTACCGTCCGGAAGCTTCAGTTGACTGCCTTTGAGAAGTATTTCTTGCAGCCGACCGAGGCACACTTCTACGCCTAAACCGGTATCCCGCGCCAACCTTTGCGCCCCTTCCGTCAGCGTACGCGGTTTTACCCGGCGGAGATTCCCGCCGGGCTCCTCTTCCAACCCAAAGGTTTGCTCAACCCACGCCGTTAAAGGGCTGGCCAGCATTTCCGCTACGGTCTCCGGCACGGGCGCCTCTACCGCCCGGCGAAGTGCCTCCCTATCCGGTGGCGCAGCCGCCGTGGTCAGACGGGTAAACCGCTCTTCAATAACGTTATCAGGAGCCACAGGGACACCAAAGATCTTGCTGGCGAACGCCGCTACCGCCTGGCGCCGCTCCAACCCGCTCACCCCTTCGCCGGCCACCATTGTTGCGCTGGTGCCGATGCACACCAGGTTAGGGTTGCCGCACCGCTCGCGCAACCGCCTGATAAGCAGCGCAACGTCTGCGCCCTGGCGTCCCCGGTAGGTATGGAGCTCGTCGAATACCAAAAACTCTATTCCGGTCACTGCCCGGTCAACAAACTGGCGCTCCTCAGGCCGCAGAAGAATAAGCTCCAGCATCATATAGTTGGTTAACAGGATGTGAGGCGGTTCTTTTCGGATCCGGGATCTTGTCGCCTCGTCCTCCTGACCGGTATACTTTTCGAAGCGCACCGGCAACTCCCGGCCGGTCCGCTCTTCAAAACCCTCCTTGAGTGCTTTCAGCATCTCGTGCTGCGAGTTTACCAGGGCGTTCATCGGGTAAACGATGATCGCCCGCACCTTCGCTTCTTCAGGGTTGTTTTGCAGGACAGCGTCAAAGATGGGAATAAGATAAGTGAGCGTTTTCCCCGAGCCCGTACCGCTCGTGATCACGAACGACTGGCGCGCCAGCCCCCGTTCGATGGCCGCCTGCTGGTGGTGGTAAAGGCGAAGCGGCTCCCCGTCCCGGCAAAATATCTCGCCACATAACGGGTGCAGGCGTCCCTGGACGGATAACTCCTGAACCGTCGCTCCCTCCGCGTAAGAGGGATTCAGTTGGAGCAGCGCCTCCGGCCATAGGGAATCCTTCTGAAACAACCTTTCTTCCACGAAACCCCGGATCTTGTCGTCAGCGATGTTGAAAAAACTACGGACATAGTTCTTGTAGTCATCGGTTAGCGCATGGGAAAGCGTGAAGATGCTCATAGCTTTCCTCCCTCTGAAATAAACTCCTAAGACAACGCGTTCCCTTTCCGCCAATCGCTTACTCCGAAATGGCTTCAATCCCCTCAGCTCTTAAGGGTTAATTCTATCGGTGACTAAATCCCACTGGTTCAAAAATTCCTTCGCTTGTCCACTTACCTTTCCATTCCGTTTGACCTGGACAACAAACTTATACAGGCGTTTGCCTTTACTGCTGGTTGGCACAAGCGCATCGCGCGGGATAACAAAGAACTCATTGCGTTCTAGCCAGTAGCCAATCACGAAATCACAATGGTTGTACTCCGTTTCGGTAACCGTAAACTGCACCTGATTACGGTGCTTCCCGGTGGTATATAGGCGCTGACGAGTTTTAACTTCTACCCGTATTCTCTCAGCCGACTGCCTATTTATCAGCAACAGGTCGCAGCCAACCTCACCGAGATTACTATAAACCTCCCACGGCGTACCCCTTGTCTTCAGATGGAGGTGAAAGGCCACCATCTTTTCTCCAATTTCCATCAAGAGATGCTGGATGTTCTGCGAAAGCTTCTTCAAGTCGTTACCCACTGGGACAGATACCCCCAAAAAAACCTTATGCATACGGAATCTCTTGGCAAATATAGATTACGGGGGTTTTGGTTAACATTCGGAAAATCCTCTATCGGCCTTTCGTATTGAATTGTTAGGGAAGTTCGCTAGTTAGTACCGATTTTCCTGCCGAAATTTGACAAAGCCCGCGTCAAATATTGCGGGATTTGGAGTTTTCTACGCAGCAGGGGGCCGGCTCTCCTCTGGCCGGCCCCCGCAATAAACAAACCACCTGCTACTCACTAAAGCACCTGGCATGGCGCAAGAAAAACGCCCCGAGGTTACAAGACCCGTTCCTTACGCACTTCCTGACGTTGGAGTATACGAGAGCTAAACACCCCTTCTTATTCAAGCGGTATGGGTCTTATGGGCGCCGTTGGTGTCAGGCTATACGATAGCCATATACCCGTATTAAAGTTCTTGCCAAAAACGGAATGGTATGACCTTCGGGCTTCATAAAGCAACATGCCTGTGATTTCACCCAGGGCATCCCACCTTTCCGGAAAAAGATTCCACCACCGATAAAGTGCGGCCGTAAAGTGCCAATGGTCGAAGAAAACGGACCGTTTTTCCAGGAGAATCATTATTGAAGGGCTGAAAGGCGGGTGAACCACAACACCGCATACGGTTTGCGCCACTGGAATCCACCCTCCATTTCCTTTGAGAATTTTCAAATCCCCAGTCAGGAAATCGCCTTTCCAAGTGCTGGACGAAGCTTCTTTTGTTCCGAACTCATGCCTTGAATTGATTTGCACTCAACCCAGGGCACCTCCGATACGGCCGCGGTTATTGGGGGAAGATAGTTTTTTCGGCATTCCTGAAAAAATGTAGCGTTTGGGGAAGGAATCTGCTACGTTGAGGACGAATTATTAAAATGATGCTATGACTATCCGCTAACCGCGGGTAGGCGCGGGCCACGCAGGTGCGAGCTGTGTGGTCCGCCGTTTTTGCAACCCTTCGCGCGCAAAATCCTCAATCTTTTTGGCCTTCACCCCCTCGTTCCGGTTTTTGAGAGCCGGCCTCCTGCACCCGCAGCATCTTTTAAACCAGGCGCGTGAGGAACCGCTTCAGTTCCGGGTTTAGGCAGCTGATGACATGGCAAGTTCGTGGTTGGGTAATCGGAGGGACAGTAGTGGTGCCGGTTCTTCACATGCGTCAAAAA
>ENA-ORXB01002324-ORXB01002324.1-sediment-metagenome-genome-assembly--contig:-NODE-2324-length-16806-cov-11.909618_pt1 | contig 16806 bp, 17 predicted proteins | sample MGYA00237863_ERZ511475 | MGnify/ENA primary metagenome ERZ511475 (study PRJEB26305, sample SAMN06343858) | sediment metagenome | isolation source: hot spring sediment | place: Canada: British Columbia... | reverse complement strand
CCACGGGGCACCTCCTCGTGCTAAGGTGTGCCCCCCTATTAAACACGGACCCTTACACATAAATCCTTACACGACCGGGATCGTTGGAGGAAAACCGAGGAGCGGCTCTAAGGAAAGCCCATGAAAGGGGGTTCCTATGAGGCTCCGGCGAGAAGACTATGCCAGGCTTTACGGCCCTACCAAGGGTGACCGCATAAGACTGGGGGATACCAACCTCCTGCTGGAAATCGAGGAGGACCGGACTGTTCCCGGGGAAGAGGTGGTCTTCGGCGGAGGCAAGGTGATTAGGGATGGAATGGGCCAGTCCCAGCTGAGCCGGGAGCAAGGAGCCCTGGATTTGGTGATCACCAACGTGATCGTCCTGGACTACTGGGGGGTGGTCAAAGCGGATGTGGGGATCAAGGATGGCCGCATCGTGGCCCTAGGTAAGGCGGGCAATCCCGATGTCCAGGAGGGCGTAACCCCCGGTCTAATCATCGGTCCCGGCACCGAGGTGATATCCGGGGAAGGAAAGATCCTCACGGCCGGCGGAATCGACGCCCATATCCACTTCGTCTCCCCCCAACAGGCATGGGAAGCCCTTTACAGTGGCATCACCACGATGATCGGCGGGGGTACCGGTCCTGCGGAGGGGACCAAGGCCACCACCTGCACCCCAGGCCCCTGGAATCTCCACCGCATGCTGGAAGCCCTCGAGGGGCTACCCGTCAACTTCGGGCTCCTGGGTAAAGGCAACTCTTCCCTAGTAGGCGCACTGGAGGAACAGATCCTCGCTGGTGCCATCGGACTGAAGATCCACGAGGACTGGGGCGCCACACCCGCGGTCATCGACGCCGCATTGCAGGTTGCGGACCTCTACGACGTACAGGTGGCCATCCACACCGACACGTTGAACGAAAGCGGCTTTGTCGAAGACACCCTAAGGGCCATCGGCGGCCGTACCATCCACGCTTACCACTCCGAGGGGGCAGGCGGTGGGCATGCTCCGGACATCCTGAAGGTGGTAGGCCACGCCAACGTGCTTCCTTCCAGCACCAACCCCACCATGCCCTACACGGAGAACACCCTGGCGGAGCACCTGGACATGCTGATGGTCTGCCATCACCTCTCCCCCCAGATCCCCGAGGACGTGGCCTTCGCGGAATCCCGCATCCGGCCAGAAACCATGGCGGCCGAGGACGTTCTGCACGACATAGGCGCCATCAGCATGATGTCCAGCGATTCCCAGGCCATGGGGCGTGTGGGGGAAACCATCCTCCGCACCTGGCAAACGGCCCACAAGATGAAGGAGGAACGTGGGCCCTTACCCGAGGACTCGGAGAGGAACGACAACTTCCGCATCCGGCGCTACCTAGCCAAGTACACCATCAACCCAGCGATCGCTCACGGGATCGCACAGTACGTGGGTTCTGTGGAACCCGGCAAGTACGCCGACCTCGTCCTCTGGGATCCCCGTTTTTTCGGGGTAAAACCCGATCTCGTCATTAAGGCGGGCTTTATCGTGGCCGCCCCCATGGGGGATCCCAACGCCTCCATCCCCACCCCGGAACCGGTTTACTACCGGCCCATGTTCGCCGCCTTTGGCCGGGCCTTGGAAGAGGTGGCCTTCACCTTCGTGTCCAAGGCCTCCTTGGAATCAGGGAACCTGCCGGCACGCCTGCGGCGCAGGCTCCTTCCCGTGGGGGGCGTCCGAAACCTTAGCAAAAGGGACATGAGATTAAACGACGCCCTTCCCTCCATCGAGGTGGATCCGGAAACCTACGAGGTGCGGGTGGACGGCCAACCCATTACCAGCCATCCAGCCCGGCGTCTACCCTTGGCCCAGCGCTACTTTCTCTTTTAGGAGGAGATCATGGAACCGATTCTAATCTCAACGCTCCCCGACCCCAGCAACCGTGAGGACGGCCTTGAAACCATACCGATTCCCTTGACTGCAGCCGACCGCAGAAGGGTACGCCGTCTCCTGACCGCTCCGGACGGACAGGCCTTCTACCTCGCCTTGCCGACGGGAACCGTGCTGCGCCCAGGCACCGTGCTCTGGACAGGTGGGGGCAAAGCGTACGTGGTAACGGCGGCGGAAGAGGATCTCCTCCGGGTCAGGCCACGAACCCTTAGGGAGGCCGCCCAGGTAGGCCACCTCTTGGGCAACCTCCACAGGGACATAGTGGCGGAGGGAAGGTTTATCTACGCCCTCTGGGACGAAGGCCTTTACCATCGGCTTAGGCAAAAGGGCTTTGCGGTCGAGCGGGTCCAAGGGCCATTTGTAGGGAACGCCCCAGGGGAGCATGCCCACTAGGAGGAGGTATGGGGGGAACGCTCTCGCTCTTGCGCTTGCAGCAGATCCTTGACTCCCAGTTCCCCATCGGAGCTTTCGCCCACTCGTGGGGTCTGGAAGCCTACGCTCAAGAGGGAAACCTGTCCCAACGGACCCTATATGATCTGCTCCATGCCAGCTTAACCCAAGGCAGCGTGGGCCTCGAGGGGGCGGCTTGCGCCCTGGCTCACTCTCGAGCAGAAAGCCCCGGAGGTCTATTGGAGCTTGCGCGCCAGTTCGTAGCTTGGACACCCATAGCGGGCCCCAGGGAAACCAGCTTGCGGCTAGGTGGACGACTCCTCCGCATTCTCAGCCGCCTCTACGGTTTGGCCTGGCCCTCTTCCGTTCCTCCCCACCAACCCCTGGTCACAGGCTGGGCCCTCGCCCAGTTGGGCCTGCCCCTATCCCTCGCCTTGCCCCTATACCTGCAAAGCAGCCTGATGGCCTTATTGGCTGCAGCCATACGGAGCATGGCCCTTTCACCCGAAGCCGCCCAAGAAATCCTTACCCAGCTTCAGCCACACATCGCCACCAAGGCTATGGCCATCCTCAAAGACCCTGATGCCCACTTCTACACGGCCACGCCGGGTTGGGATTTCTGGGCAGCGGTGCAGCCCCATTTGGAAACCCGTCTCTTCTTGTCGTAAGGAGGTGAGATGCGTGCGACCGGTGAAAATTGGCATCGCTGGCCCTGTGGGATCAGGAAAAACCGCCTTGATCGACCGTTTGTGCAAGGCCATGCGGGACCGCTACTCCCTGGCGGTCATCACCAATGACATCTACACGTACGAGGACGCGGAGTTCCTGGTGCGTTCAGGCGCCCTACCGCCCGAACGCATCAAAGGCGTCCAGACGGGTGGCTGTCCCCACACGGCCATTCGCGAGGACCCCTCTGTCAACCAGGAAGCGGTGGAGGAAATGCTGACCCGCTTCCCCGACCTGGACATTCTGTTCCTGGAATCCGGCGGGGACAACCTCGCCGCCGCCTTCAGCCCCGAGCTTGTGGATGTGTTCATCTATGTGATCGATGTGGCCGGGGGGGATAAGATCCCCCGCAAGGGAGGTCCCGGTATCGTGCGCAGCGACCTCTTGGTCATCAACAAAATCGACCTTGCCCCCTTCGTGGGGGCCGATCTCAGCGTGATGGAACGGGATGCCAAAAGACAGCGGGGAAAGCGTCCCTTCGTTTTCACCAACCTCCACACGGGAAAGGGACTGGATGAAATCCTGGCTTGGATTCGCCGAGAGGTCCTTTTTGAAGAGGCCTGAGCCCAAGAGGGTCCACTCCCTGGAGATCCATATGGTTTACCGGGGTGGAAGGACTCTGGTAAGTCGGGCCCGTTCCACAGGAGCCCTCCGCATCCTCCGCCCCTTCGATCTAGGAGATAGAATCCTTCTTCAACTCATCACCCTTGGCCCTGGTCTCCTGGACGGCGACCTTTTCCGCATCGAGGTGCACCTGGGGCCAGGAGCCAAGGCCCTTTTGGTGAACCAATCCGCAGGGAAGGTCCATCCAGGACTTGCACGTCAAGAGGTGGTGATCCAAGCCGCCCAGGAAAGCGAATTGGAGTTCTACCCGGGGCTCTCCATCCTGTTCCCTCGAGCAGCCCTGGAACAACGAACAAGGGTCTGGCTGGAACCCGGTGCCCGCTTTGGCCTTTTGGAAGCCTGGGCCATGGGCCGGATAGCAAGAGGCGAGGCATGGGACTTCGTCTTCCTCGACACGCGCACAGAGGTGGACCAAGGCTCCATCCCCCTGTTCCGGGACGCCCTCCTGCTCAGTCCCCTCAACGCCAGCCGGCCCGGGTTCATGGAAGGACGCCCCTACCTGGCGAGCGGGTTCTGGACCTGGCCTGCCCCCGACCCGGGCATGGAACTTGGAGGAACCTGGGCACTGGCCTGGAGTTCCACCGCCCAGGGGCACCTGGTGCTTCGCGGCACAGCCAGCAAAGGCGCGGGCCTACTCGGGGCGCTCACGGACCGTCTCTATGGGTTCCGCCAGAGCTGGGGACTGGTGAGGGTGGACCTTGGCCGGTACTCCAGCGCTTGGGCGGGGTCGGGAGCTACCCCTATCTCGTTAGAGGGTCAGCCACAAACGCCCTGCGGCAAAACCGGGTGCGAACTCCCATCCCCGAGAGCCCCAAGCCCCTGTTGACAGGGCAAAACCCAGGTGATATGGTGTCGCGGAACCACAAGGAGGTCTTGGTATGAGGCGTTGGGTGGTTGGTTTCTTGCTTCTGGTCCTCCTGGCCATGGCCCCATCCTGGGCCCAGCAATCCCGCATGGATCTGGTCAAGTCCCGGGGAAAGCTCATCTGCGGCGTGAATGCCGTACTGCCCGGGTTCGGCTTCCTGGACCAGAAAACCGGCAAGTACACGGGCTTTGACGTGGAGTTTTGCCGGGCGGTGGCCGCCGCCATCTTCGGGGACCCGGACAGGGTGGACTACGTTCCCTTGGACGCCCGTGTCCGCTTCCAGGCGGTACAGAACGGCGAGGTGGACGTGGCCTTCCGCAACACCACCGTCACCGCCAACCGGGACGGGGCCTTGGGAGTGGACTTCCTTCCCGTCACCTTCTACGACGGCCAGGGCGTCATGGTGCGCAAGGGCCGGGCCAATAGCCTAAGGGAGCTGGAAGGGGCTACCTTCTGCACCACCCAGGGCACCACCAACGAGAAGAACATCTCCGACTACATCCGGGCCAAGCGTTGGCGGAACACCAAGCTGCTCACCTTTGAGGACGGGGCCAAGGTGATGGCCGCTTTCCTCCAGGGCAGGTGCGACGCCTTTACCGCCGACAAGTCGCAGCTGGTGGGGTTCCGGGCCACAGCCCCCAACCCCGAGGAGCTGGTCATCCTCAAGGAAACCATCTCCAAAGAGCCCTTGGCGGGGTTCGTGCGCGAGAACGACTCCCGTTGGCGGGACGCCCTCACCTGGATCGTGTACGCCACCATCCAGGCGGAGGAATACGGCATCACCAGCAAGAACCTGGATAGCTTCTTGAAATCCGATGTACCCGAGATCCGGCGGTTCCTGGGCCTCGAGGGGACCCTGGGCCAGGATCTCGGCCTCCCTAAGGACTTCACCGTGCGGGTAATCCGGGCCGTGGGCAACTACGGGGAGATCTACGACCGGTTCTTCGGTGCCAAGAGCCCCTTCCACATACCGCGCACCGGCACCCTGAACGCCCTGCAGCGCTTTGGCGGCCTCATGTATAGCCCCCCCTTCCGCTAAGGCATGCCTCGCCTAAGGGACCTGGTCCTCCAGGCGCTGGTCCTCGGGCTGGTGGCCTGGGGGCTGGCTTACCTGGTGGGGACGGCCAAGGCCCGCATGGCCGCCCAGGGCATCCCTTTCAGCTTCGCCTTCCTCTCCCAGGAGGCGGGCTTCTCCCTCTCCGAGGGGGTCACCTGGTCGCAGGGCGAGGGCCTTAGGTCCTACTACCCCTCGGACACCTACTGGCAGGCCTTGCTGGCGGGCTTTTTCAACACCCTTAGGGTAACGGTTCTGGGGCTTGTGGCCGCAAGCCTCCTGGGCCTCCTGGTGGCCATGGGCCGCTTATCCGGCAATCCCTTGGCCCGGGGACTGGCCTTCGGCTACGTGGAGCTGGTGCGCAACACCCCGCTTCTCCTCCAGCTTTTCGTGTGGTACTTCGGCGTCCTCCTCAAGCTTCCCCCTTGGGAGAAGGGGCTGGCCCTCGGGGGGGCCTACCTCTCCCAGCGGGGCCTGGTTCTGCCCGAGGTTACCCTGGCCCCCGGGGCCCTTGGGCTCCTTGGGGCGGTCCTCTTGGGGTATGCCCTGCGCAAGGCCGGGAGGTGGGCATGGATCGGGCCCCTCCTGGCCCTTGTTGCGGCCTGGCTGGTCCTGGGGCCGCCCATCCAGCTCGTCCCGGTGGAGGTGGGGCCCTTCGGCCCCAGGGGTGGGACCTCCCTGACCCCGGAGTTCGCCGCCCTCCTCTTTGGCCTCACGGTCTACACCTCGGCCTTCATCGCCGAGGTGATCCGCGGGGCCATCCTGGCGGTGCCCAGGGGGCAGTGGGAGGCGGGTTTAAGCCTGGGGCTTTCCCCCAGGGATACCTTCTTCCTCGTGATCCTCCCCCAGGCGGTGCGCATCGCCGTTCCCCCCCTGGCCAACCAGTACCTGAACCTGGCCAAGAACACCTCCCTGGGGGTAGGGGTGGGGTATCCCGACCTCTTCTCCGTCTACTCCACGGTGGCCAACCAGTCCGGGAGGAGCCTCGAGGCCATCCTCCTGGTCATGGGGGTGTACCTGAGCCTGAGCCTGGGCATCAGCGCCCTGGTCAACGCCTACAACCGCCGCGTGGCCCTGAGGTGGAAGCTATGAGGCTCATCCGCGCCCTTTTCGGTTCCCCCGGCAACGCCCTCCTCACCCTTTTCCTGCTGGCTCTCCTGTACGCCTTGGGCAAGGCCCTCCTCCTTTGGGCCCTGGGGGCCCAGTGGTGGGTGGTGACGGAAAACCTCCGCTACTTCTTCGTGGGCCAGCTGCCCCCAGAGCTCACCTGGAGGGCCTGGGTTACCCTGCTGGCCGGGCTCGTTGCCCTGGCGGGATGGCTGGGAAGGCTGGGGATCCTGCCCCTGCCCAAGGCGGGCTGGGTGCTAGCGGTAGGGATAGGAGCGGGAATTCTGGCCCTGCCCCTCCCCGTAACCCTCTGGAGCGGGCTTTTCCTCTCCCTCCTCCTCTCCCTTAGCGCCATGGCCCTGGCCTTCCCCTTGGGGGTGGCCCTGGCCTTTGCCCGGCAAAGCCGGCTCGTGGGGCTCCGGCTCCTGGCCATCGCCTACATCGAGGCCGTGAGGGGGGTGCCCCTGGTTTCCCTTCTCTTCCTGGCCTTCGTGACCCTTCCCCTCTTCCTTCCCGAGGGCTTCCGGCTTCCCCAGGTGGTCCGGGCCCTTTTGGCCTTTACCCTCTTCGCCGCCGCCTACCTGGCGGAAAACGTGCGGGGCGGTCTGCAAGCGGTGCCCAAGGGGCAGTGGGAGGCGGCCTATAGCCTGGGCTTGAGCCCCTTCCAGGCGGCCCTTTACGTGGTCCTGCCCCAGGCCCTCAGGGCGGTGGTCCCCGCCCTGGTGGGCCAGTTCATCTCCCTCTTCAAGGACACCTCCCTGGTGGCCCTCATCGGCATCCTGGACCTCATGGGGGTGGCCAGGGCGGTGCTGGCCAATCCGAGAAACGTGGGCCTGGAGCGGGAGGTTTACCTCTTTCTGGCGGTGGTCTACCTGGTGGTATCGGGCGCCTTCTCCTACGTGGGAAGGCTGGTGGAACGGCGCATGGGACTCGGCGTGAGGTAGAGGATGGACCCCATCATCCGCATCCACAATCTGCACAAGTGGTTTGGTACCCTGCACGTGCTGAAGGGGATCCATTTGGAGGTGGCCCCTGGGGAGAAGCTGGTGATCATCGGTCCCTCGGGCTCGGGGAAGAGCACCCTGATCCGCTGCATCAACCGCCTGGAGGACTTCCAGGAGGGGGAGGTGGTGGTGGACGGCCACAACGTGAAGGAGGAGCGGGCCCTCAAGGAGGTGCGGCGGGAGGTGGGGATGGTCTTCCAGCAGTTCAACCTCTTCCCCCACATGACGGTGCTGGAGAACATCACCCTGGCCCCCATGCGGGTGAGGGGCTGGTCCCGGGAGCGGGCGGAGCGGAAGGCCTTGGAGCTTTTGGAGCGGGTGGGGATTTTGGACCAGGCGAGGAAGTACCCGGGGCAGCTCTCCGGGGGCCAGCAGCAGCGGGTGGCCATTGCCCGGGCCTTGGCCATGGAGCCCAAGGTGATGCTGTTTGACGAGCCCACCAGTGCGTTGGACCCGGAGATGGTGGGGGAGGTGTTGGACGTGATGCGGGACCTGGCCCGAGGGGGTATGACCATGCTGGTGGTGACCCACGAGATGGGGTTTGCCCGGGAGGTGGCGGACCGGGTGATCTTCATGGACGGGGGTCAGATTGTGGAGGAGGGGAGGCCGGAGGGGATCTTCTCCTCCCCCAGGGAGGAGAGGACCCGGGCCTTCCTGCAACGGGTCTTGCACCACTAGATCCATGCCTGCACCCGAGCGCAAAGAAGGTCTTTGGGGGCTTTTGGAAGCCCTCCTGGATCCGAAGGCCCCTTTTTCCTTGCGCCTTCGTGGCCTTAGGCTTTATGCGGGTTTCCTCCTGGTTCTTCAAGGGGGGGTGCTCCTTCTCCTGGCCTGGGTGGTGCCCCGGGCATCCCACCCCCTGCTTTGGGCCTTGGCCCTGGGAGGCGCTTTATGGCTTCTTTTTCAGGCGGAGGCCAGTTGGCAACGGGAGGGGGAGGAGCCCCTCACCCCCTTGCGGGTGGTGGGTTTGGGGGGAGCCCTCTTCTTCTTTTTGGGGGTGATGGGCCTCCTCCTTTGGCCAGGAGGTTTTCTGCTTTTTCTCCTCGGGGCCCTTGGGTTTTTGTACCTTTGGTACCGCTCGGAACGGGCCTTGCTGGCCAGAAAGTAGTTTCTATTGGGAAAGCCTCAGGGCCCGGGCCACATCCTTTAGGCGCACCCGGGAAAGAGCCTTGATCCCCTCGAGGTGTTCCCTGGCCCGCTTCTGCCCGAGCTGGTAGACCAAGGGGAGGGCCTCGTGGTCGAAGGTGCCGATGGCCATGGGGGGATTGAGGGCGATGACCAGGTCAGCCCCCTGCAGGGCCAGGTCCTTCAGGCGCCTGCGGCTCGCCTCCCCGGCTAAAAGCGCTGCCTCCAGGGCCGTTTTTGGCCCTTCCTTGGGTGGAGGGTTGGATACATCCACGGCCACCACCTTGGGGAAAAGCTCCTTAGCCGCCCGCACCGGCACCTTTTCCACCACGTCCCCATCCACCAAAAGCCTTCCCTCCCAGGGCACGGGAGGGAAGAGGCCAGGAATGGCCATGCTGGCGAGAACCGCCTTCCACACCGGGCCCTGGCGGAGGATTACCCGTTCCCCCGTGAGGAGGTCTGCCGCCTGGATGGCTAAGGGGATGGAGCTGGCCTCGAGGCGGGCCTCCCCGAAGAGGCGCTGTAACCCCAGGGCGATCCTTTCCGCTTCAAAAAGATGGGGGCGCCGGAAGGCGGTGAAGAGCCTGGCCAGGGTGCGGAGGTTTCCTCCCTGGCGAAGCCCGGCGATCTCCTGGTCAAAGATGGCCTCGTGAACCCTCCAGGGATCCTTGTGGCCGAAGGCGTAGGCGGCGGCCGCCAAGGCACCGGCGGAGCTTCCCGCAAGGCCTCGGATGGGTATTCCGGCCTCCTCCAAAACCGCCAGCACCCCCAGGTGGGCGTACCCGCGAACGCCGCCGCCTCCTAAGGCCAAGGCTACCCCTCGCACAATCCTTACCCTACACGTAAAAAGGCATCCTATGAAGGCATGGTATAACGAGGGCATGCGCCCCCACTTGAGTAGGGTTCCCGGTGTGCTAGGGGAGATTGCCCGCAGGCGGGCGGAAGAGGTGGTTCCCTATCCCCTTCCCCCTGCGCCTGAGACGGTGCCTTCCTTCCGGGAGGCCCTGCTTCAGCCAGGGCTTTCCGTGATCGCCGAGGTGAAGAAGTCGAGCCCCTCGGAAGGGGCCATAAGGGCGCTGGATCCCGTGGCGGCCGCCCGCGCCTACCGGCGGGGCGGGGCCCGGGCCATCAGCGTCCTCACCGAGCCCCATTACTTTGGGGGCAGCCTCGAGGACCTTCTTAGGGTCCGCCAGGCGGTGGACCTACCCCTTCTGCGCAAGGACTTCGTGGTGGATCCCTTCATGCTCAAGGAGGCCAGGGCCTACGGGGCCAGCGCGGTTCTCCTCATCGTGGCCCTTTTGGGGGAACTCACCGGGGTCTACCTGGAGGAGGCGAGGCGCCTTGGCCTGGATGCCCTGGTGGAGGTGCACACGGAAAGGGAGCTGGAGCTGGCCCTCGAGGCGGGGGCGGAGATGGTGGGCATCAACAACCGGAACCTCACCACCCTGCAGATAGACCTCACCACGGCCCCGAGGCTTGGCCGCTTGGCCCGGGAGGCTGGCTTTGGCGGGGTCTTGGTGGCGGAGTCGGGCTATTCCCGCCGGGAGGAGCTGAGGCCCCTGGAGGGGCTTTTCGACGCCGTGCTCATCGGCACCAGCCTCATGAAAAGCCCTGATCTGGAGGAAGCCCTGAGGGCGCTGGTAGGATAGCCCCATGTTGCTGATTCCCGCCGTGGACCTGAAGGGGGGCAAGGCGGTCCGGCTTTACGAGGGGGACCCGGGGCGGGAAACCCCGTACGGGGATCCGGTGGCGGCCGCCTTGCGCTGGCAGGAAGAGGGGGCCAGGCTCCTGCACCTGGTGGACCTGGACCGGGCCCTGGGAAAGGGGGATAACCTCGAGGCCCTCCGGCGGATCGCCCAGGAGATACGTATTCCCTTTGAGGTGGGGGGCGGGGTGCGTTCCCTGGAGGTTCTCCAGGAGATCCTCCTGCTGGGGGCTTCGCGGGTGGTGGTGGGCACGGTGGCGGTGAAGCATCCTGCCCTCTTGGAAGCCATGTTGGCGGAGGTGGGGCCTGAAAGGCTGGCGGTGGCCTTGGATGCCCGGGGCCTCGAGGTGGTGGTCTCAGGTTGGCAGGAGGCTGCTTCCCTTTCCGCCCTGGACCTCCTTGGGCGTTGGGAAGCCATGGGGGTGCGCACGGTGATCTACACCGATGTGCGGCGGGATGGGACCCTGAAGGGCTTGGACCTGGAGGTGGTGGCCCGGGTACGGGAGGCCTGGCCCCAAGAGCTCATTGCAGGCGGGGGGATCGCTGGCCCGGAGGACCTTCTGGGTTTAAAGCGCCTGGGGGTGGAGGGTGCCCTTTTGGGCAAGGCCCTATACGAGGGGCGCGTGCGCCTTTCCGACTACAAAGAGGGGGTATTCTAAGGCCATGAAGCTGGCCCACTGGGTGTTTCTCCTCGTCACCTTGGGGGTGGCGGGAGCGGGGTTTTACCTGTACCTGGCCTTCCCCTTCCTGGAGGTGCCCACGCCCTTGGGTTCCTGGCCCCTTTACTACCTTCTTCCGGGGGCCTATGTCCTGGGGTTTTTGGTGGGGGGAGTGTATGCCCTGGTTCTTTGGCTTTGGGGCGTGGGGGAAAGGCGCGCCCTTCTCAGGGAGGTGCGGCGGCTTCAGGGCGAGGTCAACGCCTTAAAACGGGAACGTATTGAGGAGATTCCCAGAATCCCCGATCGGGAAGAGGTGTAGTATCCCCGCTCTGGGAGGATAGGGGAGGGAGGCTTAGGGGGTTATATGAAGGACCGGGTGCGCTGGCGTCTTCTTCCCTTGCCGCCCTTGAAGGAGTGGCGGGAGGTGATGGAGGCCTTTGGGGTGGGGCCGGAGGCTGCCTTGGCCTACTGGCACCGGGGGGTGCGCCGCCCGGAGGACCTGAAGCCTTCCCTGGGCCTTCTTCCCCTCAGGGGCCTGAAGGAGGCGGTGGAGCTTCTCCTTTGGGCGCTAGAGGGGAGGAAGCGCATCCGCATCCACGGGGACTACGATGCGGATGGCCTCACCGGGACCGCCATCCTGGTGCGGGGCCTCAGGGCCTTGGGGGCGGAGGTGCATCCCTTTATCCCCCATCGCCTCGAGGAAGGGTATGGAGTCCACCCCAAGCGCATCCCCGAGCACCTGGAAGCCGCCGATCTGTTCCTGACGGTGGACTGCGGCATCGCCAACCATGCCGAGCTTCGGGAGCTGGTGGAAAACGGGGTGGAGGTTCTGGTGACCGACCACCACACGCCCCGCGATACCCCGCCGCCGGGTGTCATTCTCCATCCCGCCTACACCCCGGACCTTAAGGAGCACCCCACGGGGGCCGGGGTGGCCTTCCTGCTCCTCTGGGCCCTCCATGAGCGGCTGGGCCTGCCCCCGCCCCTGGAGTACGCCGACCTGGCGGCGGTGGGCACCATCGCCGACGTGGCCCCCCTTTGGGGGTGGAACCGGGCCTTGGTGCGGGAAGGGCTTGAGCGCCTTAAGGACTCCCGCCTCTTGGGGCTTCGCCTCCTTGCGGAAAGTGTGGGCTACACGGGGAAGGCGGTGGAGGTGGCCTTCCGCATCGCCCCCCGCATCAATGCGGCAAGCCGCCTGGGGGAGGCGGAGAAAGCCCTTAGGCTTCTCCTCACGGAGGACGAGGAGGAGGCCAGGGGTTTGGTGGAGGAGCTGAACCGGCTGAACGCCCGCCGCCAGGCCATAGAGGAGGAGATGCTTAAAAGGCTTCTTCCCCAGGCGGATCCCGAGGCCAAGGCCATCGTTCTGCACGATCCCGAGGGGCATCCGGGGGTGATGGGCATCGTGGCGAGCCGCATCCTCGAGGCCACCTTGCGCCCGGTCTTCATCGTGGCCCAGGGGAAGGGCACGGTGCGAAGCCTCCTCCCCATCAGCGCCGTGGAGGCCTTAAGGAGTGCCGAGGACCTTCTTCTCCGCTATGGAGGCCACCGGGAGGCTGCGGGCTTTGCCGTGGATGAGGCCTATTTCCCCCGGTTTAAGGAGCGGGTGGAGGCCTTTGCCGCCTCCTTCCCCGACCCCGTGCGGGAAGTGCCCCTTGTAGGGCTTTTACCCCCTTTGACGTCACTTCCGGAGCTTCACCAAGCCTTGCTGGCCTTAGAGCCCTTTGGGGAAGGGAATCCCGAGCCCCTTTTCCTTCTCCAAGGCTCCCCGGAGGAGGCCCGGTCCATGGGGGAGGGGAAGCACCTCGCCTTCCGCCTGCAGGGGGTTAGGGTGGTGGCCTGGCGCATGGGGGAGCGGGCGGCCGCTATGCCCTCGGAGTTGGAAGCCGCCGTCTTACTGGTGGAAAACCGCTGGAACGGTACCGTGTCCTATGAGGCCCAGGCCCTGGACTTCCGCGAGCCCGGGGAGCTTGAGGGAGGGGTGGAGCCCTTTGCCTATCCCATTCCTTTGCCCGAGGCCTTGGCCCGAGCCAGGATGGGGGAGGGGGTATACGTTCCCGAGGATAACCCCGAGGGCCTGGAGTATGTGAAGAGGGCGGGGTTTCGCCTAGTAAGCGCTGAGGAAGCTACGCTTTGGCTAGGGATACCCCCCATCCCCGTGGGGGTTCCCCGCGGTCCGGTGTATGTGGCCCTGGGGGCGGGTGCCCGGGCCAAGCTCCTGGCTCCACTCATGCTCCCCATGGACGAGGAGCGGCTTAGGGCCCTGGTGGCCCAGAGACTCCTTTTTGCTTACCAGAGGGGGCATGCCCCCCTTTTCAGCGAGGCCTTGTTGGCCTACTGGGCGGCTTTGCCCGATAGGGCAGATGCATTGCCGAATAGGGGGTGAAGGATGTACAAGCAGCCCCGAGAGGTACATGAGGCCAGGATCTACACCCAGGCTTACCGGGTCTACGGGCTCATCTACCTGGTGCCCGGGGCGGGCACCGCCGATCTTTTGAACCAGGAGAAACCCTATCTTCCGGTCACTGGCGCCCTCCTTTACACCCCGGGCTACACCCATCCCCCGGAGGCCAAGGACCTCAAGGCCAGCACCGGATTCCTGGCCTTGCGCAAGGAGCGGATCCAGTGGGTGGTGGGTGGGAAGCCCAGCGAGCCCCGTACCAGCCCGTCCCTTTTGGAAAGGCGGAGGCTTGCCTTTCTCTATGGGGATTACCTCCTTGCGGGCGACCTTCTGCTTCCCCGGGGGGTCCGGCTTTCCGACTATCTTTCCCAAACCAAACCCTTCCAGATCCTCCTCGAGGCCAAGCTGTACGTCCTCACCCCCAACAAACCCATCGTGGACCTGGAACCTTTGGAAACCTTCCCCTTCGTCACCCTGAACCTGCGCCGGGCCGAGGCGGTGGCCGAGGCTCCGGGGGAGGCCCAAGACCCCCGGCTTACCCTATTTGGCTGAGGGCCTCCCGGATGCGCTCGATCTGGGCCAGGTTTTCCTTAAGCCTTTCCTCCTCGGCCTCCACCACCTCCTTGGGAGCCTTCTCCCGGAAGCCGGGGGCGGAAAGCTTTTTCTGGCTCCTTTCCGCCAGGGCCAGGAGTTCTTGCAGGCGCTTCTCCTGCCGGCGCCTCCACTCGTCCACGTCGAGAAGGCCCTCCAAGGGCATGCGCACCGTCACCTTGGGCATGGCCTTCACCAGGGCCTTGTTGGGCCGCTCGGGTAACAGCTCGGCCCGGGCCAGAAAGCGGAAGACCTCCTGGTTTTCCACCACCGGCGTGGCTTCCCCTTCCAGGTAGACCCGCACCTCCTGGGCCAAGGGAAGCCCGGCCTCGGCCTTCAGGGCCCGCACCGCCGTTACCGCCTGCTTGAGGGCTTCAAACCGGGCTTCGGCTTCCTCGTCCGTGGCCTTGGGTTGGGGCCAGGCCTCGAGGGCGAGCTCCTCCTTGCCGGTGAGGGCCTGGTAGAGCTCGCTGGTGAGGAAGGGCATGATGGGGTGGAGGAGCTTCAGGAGGGTGGCAAGGGTTTCCTCGAGGGTGCGTAGGGTAAAGGCATTCCCCGCCTTAAGGGCTGGCTTGCTGGCCTCCAGGTACCAGTCGCAGAACTCGCTCCAGACCAGCTCATATACCTCCCGGGCCGCCTGGGCCAGGTCCAGGGCCTCGTAAAGGGCAGTGATCTCCTTCACCCCTCGGCTCAGGCGGCTTTGCATGAAGCGGTCGGCCAGAGTGGGCTCTTCCGCCTTGGCCTGGAAGGCCTCCCGGCTCAGGAGCACAAAGCGAGCGGCATTATAGAGCTTGTTGGCGAAGTTCCGGGCCATTTCCAGCCAGCGGAGGTCCAGCCTGATGTCCTGGCCTCCGGTGGCCAGATAGGTGAGGGCAAAGCGGAGGGCGTCCGCTCCATAGCGCTCCACCATTTCCAGGGGATCTATGACGTTCCCCTTGGATTTGGACATCTTTTGTCCCTTCTCGTCCAGGACGAGGCCGTGGAGGAGTACGGTCTTAAAGGGCCTTTCCCCCCGGAAGTGGTAACCGGAGACCTCCATGCGGCTCACCCATAGGAAGAGGATGTCGTAGCCCGTGACCAGGACGTCCCCGGGGTAGAAGGCCTTGAGGTCCTCCGTTTCCTCGGGCCAACCCAGGGTGGAAAGGGGCCAAAGGGCCGAGGAGAACCAGGTGTCAAAGACGTCCTCATCCCGCTTGAGGTTTGGGCTTCCGCAGGCCTCGCAGGTGCTGGGATCTTCCAGGTAGCGCTCGGGGTGGGGCACGTTCACCGCCTGACAGTCCTGGCAGTACCAGGCGGGTATCTGGTGCCCCCACCAGAGCTGGCGGGAGATGTTCCAGTCCCGAACATTCTTTAGCCAGTCCAGGTTTACCTTCTTCCAGCGCTCGGGTACGAAGGCGATCTCATCCCGTTCCAGGCCCCTGATCACCTTTTCCGCCAGGGGCTTCATGGAAAGCCACCACTGGGGGAAGATGGCGTACTCCAAGGGGGTGCCGCAGCGGGAGCAGGTGGCCATCTGGATGGTGTAGTCCTCCTCTTTCAGGAGGTGGCCAGCCTTCCGGAAGAGCTCCACGGCCTTCTTCCTGGCCTCAAACCGGTCTAGGCCCCGCAAGGGCTCTGGCACCCTTCCCCCTTCCATACGCCCTTCCAAGTTGATGACGGAAACCGCCTCGAGTCCGTGGCGTTCCCCGATCTCGTAGTCCAAGGGGTCGTGCGCTGGGGTCACTTTGAGGGCCCCGGTGCCGAACTCCCGCTCCACGGCACTGTCCGCCAGGATGGGGATCCAGATGTCCGTGAGGGGGATGCGGGCCTTTTTGCCGATAAGGTGCCGGTAGCGCTCGTCCTCGGGGTGGACGGCGATGGCCTGGTCAGCGAAGACGGTTTCCGGCCTCACGGTGGCGATGGCGATGCGTTCGCCGCCTTCCACCTCGTAGGCCAGGGTGTAGAGCTTGCCCGGGGTGGGCTCCGTTTCCACCTCCAGGTCCGAAAGCGTGGTTTCGCACCGGGGGCACCAGTTGACCAGGCGGGGGGCTCGGTAGGCCAGGCCCTCGTGATAGTAGCGGCTGAAGGCGTAGCGCACCGCCTTGGAGCGGACCTCATCCATGGTGAAGGCTTCCCGGCTCCAGTCAGCGCTGGCCCCAAGGCGTTTGAGTTGCTTTAGGATGGTACCCCCCGATTCCTCCTTCCACTCCCAAACCCGCTTCAGGAAGGCTTCCCGTCCCAGGTCGTGCCGGGTCTTGCCCTCTTTCAGGAGAAGCCTTTCCACCACCACCTGGGTGGCGATGCCCGCATGGTCGGTTCCGGGAAGCCACACGGCTTCATACCCTTGCATGCGCTTATAGCGGATGAGGGCATCCTGTAGGGAGTTGTCCAGGGCATGGCCCATGTGGAGGCTTCCCGTCACGTTGGGGGGTGGCATGAAGATGACGAAGGGGGTTTTGCCGCTTTTAGGATTGGCCACAAAGGGATTCTTCGCCCACTTTTCCGCCCACTTGGGTTCCACGGTCTTGGGGTCGTAGGCCTTGGGTAGGTCCATGCTATCCGATAGTTTACCCAAGCTGGGTGGGGTGCGTTCAGGGGATGCTAAGTACCCTCCCCCAAGATTTTCAACTCCACACCCCCCAGGGCCTTGAGGGCCTGAACCACCGCCTCCCTAAG